>Ga0224513_10001035_pt1 | contig 11129 bp, 10 predicted proteins | sample SF_May12_sed_USG_5_FD_169109 | JGI IMG/M metagenome (GOLD analysis project Ga0224513, IMG submission 169109) | Sediment microbial communities from San Francisco Bay, California, United States - SF_May12_sed_USGS_21 | ecosystem: Environmental > Aquatic > Marine > Sediment | place: USA... | reverse complement strand
TCGATCCGCGCGACGTCGGGAGTGGATTCTCGGCGGAACTGGTGTCTGCAGTCGCGGCGCAGCGATCGATCAAAGAGGATGCCGAAATTGCGGAAATGGAGGACGCTTTAGGAGTCACCGCCAAGATGTACCGGGCGACGATGCGCAGCGCCGAGCCGGGCCGTACCGAAGCTCAGATCGCCGCCATTCATATGGCGGCAGCAGGCGCCAGTGATCGCCAACAGGCGTTCAATCCGATCGTCACGGTGTGCGGTGATGTCCTGCACAACACGAGTTACGAGAACACCCTCGAGGAAGGCGATCTGCTATTGGTCGACAGCGGCGCCGAGTCGCCCGGCTTTTATGCATCGGACATCACCCGAACGATGCCGGTGACCGGCAAGTTCACGAGCCAACAGCGCGATATCTACGAGATCGTGCTGGCCGCCAATCAGGCCGCGATCGACGCAGCGGCGCCAGGAGTGACCAACCGCGAGCTCCACCTTTTGGCCGCGAGAACGATCACCGAGGGGCTCAAGGACATCGGCGTGATGAAGGGCAATATCGACCGGGCGGTGGAAGCGGGAGCTCACGCCCTCTTCTTCGTTCACGGACTCGGCCACATGATGGGTCTCGATGTCCACGACATGGAGGACCTCGGTGACATCGTCGGATACGCACCGGGCGAGGAGAGGTCGACCCAGTTCGGGCTCGCCGCCCTTCGGATGGCCAGGGAGCTCGAGCCCGGATTCGTCTTCACGATTGAACCGGGGATCTACTTCATTGCCGCCCTGGTCGAACGCTGGCAGGGCGAGGGACGGTGTAAGGGCTATATCCGCTACGACAAACTCGATGATTACTGCGGTCTCGGCGGCGTCCGGATCGAAGACGATGTGCTGATCACCGCAGACGGCCACAGGGTGCTCGGACCGCCGATCCCGAAGACCGTCGCTGAGATCGAAGAGGCGATGGCGTAGATTCGTCGCTAGATCCTGACATTGCCAAAGGCCAAGCCGCGGAGCGGCGACAGACAAATTGATGTGAATTGCTGCAGCTCACGCTGCAGCCCCAATCTGTCGCCGCCTCCGGGGGCTCAAAATATCTGTTGTTGCCCCAAATCCTGGGGCTCACGCCCCAGGCTATGTATCTTTCGCTCCTCCGGAGCTCTTCACCGTGACTCGCCGATACTTCGCTTTAAGCCCGTCGGAATGCGTCGGCGAATTGGCCACCCGCGTCGAAGGGCTCGCCAAAACCAACTGCATCGATTTGCCAGCCTCTTGCGGACGGTTCTTCTGGTGGAAACAATTTTTGGAACCGCAAAGAACGCGAAGAGCACAAAGACATCGCAAAAAACCTCTGCGTCCTGCGCGCTCTTGGCGGCTCTTGGAAAAGGGCGAAATCTGTCGCCCCTCTGGCGATCAGCCCACCAGGATCGGCTGAGCTCTGGGTTCCAAGCCACAAGGGGGTTGTGTCCCTCCTGCAGCCCTCAAAACAGGGCCATGCGTGGTGAGCCGCGGAGCGGCGAAAGATGATTAGGCTGGGGCGTGAGCCCCAGGAACCAGGAGGACAATAAATGAATGAGGCCCTGGCGGGGGCGGACAGATATGCCGCCCCTGCAGGAACTTGGCTTCATCTTGTCAGATGTAAGGGCGGGATATATCCCGCCCTTGCGCGATCACTCCGGATTCGCGAAATCGTCGAAGAACTCACGAATCGCCCCCTCGGGATCCTCCTGGATCAGCGTTTCGGGATCGTCGAATGTCCACTCCTCGGGCAGCAGGCGCATATAGCGGGGGTCGAGGAAACGCCGCCCCATGACAACGATGACGCCGCGATCGTCATCGGATCGTAGCAGTCGGCCGGCCGCCTGGACCACCCGCGTGACCCCTGGTATCACGTAGGCGCAGCCGAAGCGATGCTCGTAGAATTGCCGATCCGCCTTGAGCTCATGTCTGGATGAACCTCTTTACTCCTGGGACCAACGCGGTCATTCGTTGGATTTCTATCCCTACTGCACGACCTCGGGCCATGATTCGTTATCTAAGCGTGTTTTCGGTCCGAACTTGAGGCCGTCATCGCCAATCGCTTCGGTCGGGCATAAATCCATCGACTCCCGACACTGCGCCATTTCGATAGCGCTTGCAGGCTGTCTGGAGACGTACGAATGCCCTTCATCCTCATTCGTTGAGAAGTTTCCCGGGGCAGTCTCGAGACAAAAACCGCAGCCGGCGCACTCGTTGTCAACGTAGTACCTACCGGGGGCGTTCTCGTCCAGTATCGCCTTTTGATGTTCCATGCTCACTCCCTCATCAGGGTGCTGACATCTGTCGCGCGGGTACTGTCATGTCGACAGGTTGACCTATGAGCGCTGAATCCCCCCAGCAGTAACCGCCCGGCCATAGGCAAAACCGATTCGTCCCGCCAGCTCGGATGCCAATCGTCCTCGGTTACTTCCCGAAGCGATCGTTCGAAGAAGAAACGACGCTCACCGAATGCCGGTTCAAGCTGTTCGAGTGACGTCGCCCTGGCGTCGAAGCGCGCGAAGAAAGACCGGTTTGCCCATTTAGGGTCACGACCCTGAATCATCTTCAACACGAAGACTTTGTCGCCGTTGATGGTGGCCGTGCCGTCCACCAGAACTTTTCCGGGAGTGGCCGACATGACCGGTCCTCGAACCGTGCGCCCGAGACCGGAAACCCGGTTGACCGCCTCTGAGAAGATTATTAATCCCGTAGCCAACGGGACTTCGAAATAAGAATTCGGTCCCGTGTTTCGAGCGACGAACATGTAGTACGGAACCGCCCCGAGACGGACCTGCTCACGCCAAAGCTCGGCCCAGACATCGGGGCAATCGTTGACATGACGAATTAAGGGCGCTTGGCACCGAACTACCGCGCCGGCGTCCCTCACCCTTCGAAGCGCGTCCTGTGCGACACTCGTTTGGAGCTCCCGGGGGTGGGAAAAGTGAGCCATCAACGCGAGCTGCCGGCCGCTGCGGCGCACATCCTCGAAAAGGCGCAGGAGATCGTCCGCATCGTGATCGGTTGTGAACCGGTAAGGCCAGTACGACAATGCCCTGGTACCGATCCGGATAGATGTGATGTGGTCGAGCCCATCGCCGAGAAGAGGCTCGATGTTCCTTCGCAACAGGTTGCTTGTCATGACCAACGGATCACCGCCGGTTACCAGGACATCCGTCACCTCCGTGTGGCTTCGGAGGTAGCGGACCAGCAGCTCGATCTCGTGCAGGGCAAACTTGAGACGCTCGATGCCGGCGAACTGCGGCCATCGGAAGCAATAGGTGCAGAAGGCGTGACATGTCTGGCCGGCCGGCGGGAAAAAGAGCACGGTCTCGCGATACTTGTGCTGGCAACCGAGCAGCTTCTCGCCGGCTCCGATCGGCACGTTAAGCTCCATCTGGCCGTCAGGATGCGGGTTCATTCGCATCTGGATCTGGCGAGCGCAGCGCTGGATAAACTCCGGACGTGCTCCTTTCATTAGTAGGTCTTTGAGCCGAAGGAAATCGCAATGATCCAACATCTCTGCCTGGGGAAAGGTCAGCTGATAAATGGGATCGGTGGGGATGTCAGACCAGTCGATCAGCTCATTGAGGACATAATCGTTGACGCGAAAAGGCAGGACCGTGGACGCGACCTCGAGGGCAATCAATTCTTCTCGTGAAAGGCCCTCGAGTTGTCGCATGCGAGGGATGTGACTTCGACCATACGGTCGGAATCGGCGGGGACCACCGGCGGATTTCGTTTCAATTGGTCGCGCCCCACTTCGGGGGTGGAGCCTCCCCGCGACATCGTCAGCGCCGTATCTCATCGGAATCATCCAGCAGGTGCATTCTTGGCCAACCTTGCTCACGAAAACGAGAACTCCCCAACGCCCTTCTGCGCTTCAGCCGATCCGGCAGGCACCGAGTCCTTCTGGGGCTTCATTTCCACCCCTCGACGGACCAAAGCAGCCCGTAGATCCGTGGCGAGCCGGCGCCGCATGACATGTTTGTGGTAAGGGCTGCCTTCCCGAACCGTGACGGCGCCGCATTTCGGGCAGCTCGTTTCGAGACACGTGACTATTTTGAGGCGCGGAGTCCTGGCGCCGCATTCCAGGCAGACGCAAAACCATCCATCAACCTTGCCACCTTGCTCATTCCGAACCATGACCGCCTCCTTTCCATCCGGGAATCAGCGGCCGTCCAATCGCGACCTAAGATTCGACCGTTGTCACCGGAGCGTGTTGATCGACTCACTCAGCAAAAAAGCAAACCACGTGCCACCCTGGTCGGAGATGGCACGATCCAAGGAGGATGCTGCAAGAAGCCCGGCATGATTTCGAACGAGGCCGTCTCGGACCCTTCTCATGCCTACCGCCCGGCCTGAGACATTCTCGGGACTGGCGAGGGTCGATAACTGTGGTTGCGGCGGGCAATGTGGACCGAGCGATGATCATCACGAAACGCTGCATTTGGGGGCCGGTATCACTGCAGACTGCTTCGATACCCGTTGCCGCTGAAACCGCTGAGACACCCACATTGCCCCGGCGCGGAGGCACGGACCGAGGCCAAGAATCGGTGATCAAACCGTGCTGGCAGGGGGGTTGCATGGGCGACCGCCGAGTGACGGATTGATGATAGCCGGCTCCCGCCAGCCAGAGATGGTGAAGCGTTTCGTAAACAGCGAAGGCCGGACTTTAGGAGGTATTGGATGTCCACACCGAAAAGCACGAACATCACGCCGGTTCACGTGCGCGTAAACCGCCAAGACCGGGAGTTAAAGCTCGGGCAACGCGGGGTGACCGTCTGGTTCACCGGGCTGAGTGCATCCGGAAAATCGACTGTCGCGGTCATGGTGGACCAGATGCTCACCAACCGAGGCCACCACTGCTGCGTTCTTGACGGTGACAACATTCGCCATGGCCTCAACTCGGACCTCGGTTTCAGCCCCGAAGATCGAACGGAAAACATTCGGCGCATCGGTGAGGTCGCGAGACTTTTCACGCAAAATGGCATCATTACGCTGACCGCATTCATCTCACCCTATCTGGCGGACCGGGATCGAAACCGGACTATCATGGATCCGGGCGACTTTGTCGAGGTTTTCGTGGACTGCCCGCTCGACGTTTGCGAACGCCGAGACCCGAGAGGCCTGTACGCAAAAGCGAGGGCTGGTGAGATCGAGGAGTTCACGGGGATCAGCGCCCCTTACGAGCCACCACTGCAGCCAGAGCTTGTGCTTCGCACGGGATCCGAATCGAGATTTGAGAGCACACAACGTGTCATCTCCTATCTCGCCGCGAGAGGATACTTTCGGCCTTCTGAGCGGCACCGTTACGGGCGTAAGCACAGTGAAGAGGCACGAGTCCGTTGATGCGCCCGCCGCGAATAGTGAGACTGCTGATGTTCTTTTTGACAAACCCCGGAGGAGGAGCTATTCATTCTGTGGAGGGTATTCGGCGCAGTCGGACATCGCTGGGCAAGCGGGGCGGCGAAGCCGGCAGTCAGATCCAACGATGTACCACGAGGATCCACGTGCCGCACAGATCATCCTCGACAGCGTCGCTGACGGGGTGTTTACCGTCGATCTCGACTGGAAGATCACCTCATTCAACAAGGCTGCCGAGCAGATCACCGGGGTGTCTCGTGGTGCCGCGAACGGAAAGCCCTGCTGCGAGGTCTTCCGATCCAGTATCTGTGAGACCGACTGCGCATTGAAGAAGACGCTGGAGAACGGCCAACCGGTCGGCAACCAGCGAATATTCATCGTCGATGCTGACGGGCAGACACTGCCCGTAGCCATCTCGACCGCAATCTTGAGGGACACATCAGGTGCCGTGATCGGTGGCGTGGCGACTTTTCGGGATTTGAGCCTGATCGAAAGGCTGCGCGCGGAGATACGGCAGCAGTTCGAGTTTGCCGACATCATCGGCCGTAGCTCGGTCATGGAGGAGCTCTTCAATCTCCTGCCAATTATCGCTTCCAGTGACAGCACAGTCGTCATCGAAGGTGCAAGCGGAACGGGCAAGGAGCTTTTCGCGCGCGCCGTCCACGACTATTCCCGAAGGCGGCACAAACCCTTCGTGGCCATTAATTGTGGTGCGCTGCCGGACACGCTTCTCGAGTCGGAGCTCTTCGGCCACAAGGCGGGAGCCTTTACCGACGCGCGCCGAGACAGGAAAGGGAAGTTTGCGGCCGCCGAGGGCGGCTCGGTCTTTCTTGATGAGATCGGAGACATTTCGGAGGCTATGCAGGCGCGGCTGCTCCGATTTCTGCAGGAGAGGACATACGAGCCGCTCGGGTCTGAAAAACCCGTCAAGGCCGATGTCCGGATCATTGCGGCAACCCATCGTGACCTTCAGAAGCTGGTCGAAAATGGCCGGTTCCGAGAGGATCTGTTCTATCGGCTCAAGGTGATTCGGATGGCTCTTCCGGACCTCCGTGACCGGAAAGAGGATATTCCGCTGCTTGTTGAGCATTTCATCGACCACTTCAATCGACTTCAGGGGAAAAACATCCGTTGCGTGTCCGAAGAGGTCGTTAGCGCGCTGATGACTCACGACTTTCCGGGGAACGTTCGTGAGCTCGAGAATATCATCGAGCACGCCTTTGTCCTTTGTCCGAGCGACGAAATCGGGCTGTGTCATCTTCCGCCTGAGTTCAGCACAGCCGAGGAATCTCGATCACCGCCGGAGGACGCAGGAAAATCTCTCCGAGCCATCGAGGCTCACCACATCTCTGACGCGCTCCGTCGCCACGAAGGCAGCCGCAAGGCGGCTGCAGACGAACTGGGCATCCATACGACAACATTGCTTCGAAAGATGAAGGCCTTCGGAATCGAGCCGCCGGCGCGCGACGGCCGGAGTCATAGAAGCCGCAGAGGAAGGTGACGCCGCCGTCTACCGGCTGCCGTTGGCACGACCACGCGGCGATGTCGAAAGGAAGTCGGCAAGCCCGGGCGGCTTTTCGGTTCGGCAGGGTTCGACCCCGAAAATTTCCTTCCTTTGCGAACGTGCTGCGTCAGCACATTTGGCAGGTTTCTTGCTGTCAGCATCGGTGATGAGAATTGCCTTACCGGTCTGGAATGGTCGAATCTCTCCCGTCTTTGACGTGGCCGCGCGCTTCTGTGTCCTCGACGTCAAAGACGACACGATCACAAACCGATCGGACCACTACATTCGAGACGAAAGCCGCGTCGCGACCCTTTGGGAGCTCGGTGTGGATGTCGTGATTTGTGGTGCGGTCTCCCGTCAGCTCGAAGCGGCACTGTGGGTCGCGGGGATCGAAGTGGTTGCCGAAATTTGCGGCCCGGTTGAAAGGGTCATCGAAGCTTTTCTTCGCGGCGTGCTCGCTGATGGAGCCTATTTTTCTCCGTGTCACACTGACCGCTCTTATGAGATTCGCTCCGCCTCCCACCAAGGGTAAGGGAAACCACGTATACGGAATGGACCGCCGGGAGGGGAGAACTCCCCCGTCACCCCGAAACGGTTTTGTTAGAAACCTCTTGGGTCGAACCACCCAGGTCTTTGCACGGATGAATTCCCTATTGGGCCAGGAACGGACGTCCCACCCACGCATTTTGCTTTCTTTCGACCTGCTTACGCGGCATCATGCGGCGATTCATCCTGTCCCGCCGGCCGGCCACCACTGAGGACACGCCGTGCGATTGGCTCATCCGCCGGCGGCATCGATCTTGCTCATCCTGAAACCGTAATGGCACTCGGTCCTCCAGCGCTCGGAATGCAATCACGAAACACAGGCGCCGTCGGTGCGCCCGCTGTGAACGAAGCGGTTCCCTCGCCAACACGCCGCGGAGGTGGTGGGCGCTGCAGAGCGATGAGTGGGTCACGGAAGCGAAAGGGTTGGTTGCATGCCTGAGAAGATGATCATCGGTGTGCCGAAGGAAACGGCTCGACTCGAGAGCCGTGTGGGCCTCAATCCTTTTGATATGGCTGACCTGACGAAACGGGGACACACGGTTCTGGTGGAACGAGGCGCCGGCTCAGCAGCGCACTTCGGCGACGTTGACTACCAGGAGGCGGGCGGCCACATCGTCTACACGACGGACGAACTGTATGGGCGGGCTGACCTGCTGTGCCGGGTTGGTCGGATCTCGGATTCGGAGCTCGCTCTCCTCAGCCCTGGGATGACCATCTGCGGTTTTTAACATCTGGCCGTTGCCCCCCGCGACGTGGTCCGGCGGTTGATGGATCTCAAGTGCACGCTGATCGGGTACGAGGTCATCCGCGACCGCTCGAGCCACTTGGCTGTCTTACGACCCTTCAGCGAGATCGAAGGGCGGGAAACCGATCATCGCCCTCCCCTCCACCGCTAATTCGGGAAAAGTGTCACGCATCGTGACCTATCTCAAAAGAGGGGCCGGCGTCGTGACAAGCCTGGGCGACGTGCATTACGTCGTCACGGAACACGGGGTGGTCAATCTCTTCGGCAAGAATCTCCGAGAGCGGGCCCAGGCGCTCATCGCCATCGCAGACCCGCGATTCCGTGACGACCTCGAGTCTGAGGCGAAGGCACGCAAGCTGCTGTCCTGAATGTGTCTCGCAGTCGCGAGGCGGGCTCGGATCGAGCGTGTCCTGAAGAGCCTATTCCCTCAGTTGACAGACCGCGGTGCATAGTCGGAGGCGGGTTGCGGGCGGAAGAAAAGGACCGAGATGCTCGGCAAGGCGCTCCACAAAGCCGTCGATCGAGGAAGGCCGGACGTCCGCGAAGGAATCGAAGCCGGCGTCTGCACGCGCACGTTCGATCACCGCCCAGCCTGCCGGCCCGACGGCACGCTGGACCAACACCACGATTGCAAGGTGGTAACTGCTCATCAATCCGCGCTCAGTCGGCACCAGGAGGCGAAGGCTCGTCAACATCCGTTGCAGGGCTCGGGCGAGGTCGAGGCTCTCCTTGGTGTTGAATGAGGAGATCTGGATGTCACTGAAGCCTACGTCTATATCCTGGATGTCGCCGGTGCTGACTCGCTCGGCCACGACGCGGAGAACCTCGAACGGTTTCGCGATGTGGCGAGTGAGCGACGAAGCGAGAATGACCGAGGCCAGCACCCCGATCCCTCCCGCAGCGAAGGTGACGGCCTCAGTCACCGCACTCGCTGTTCGAGACCTCGCGAGCGACACGCTTCGGATGTCAGCGACAAGCTGATGAGAAACCCTCGCCATCGTCACCGTGGTCTCCACGAGAAGATCCCGCTCCTCGGTCGAATGATCCGAACGCCAACTACGTTCTGCGTGGAGAAATGCATCACGGTACTCGACGAGGGCCCTGTCGAGCCTGGCCTGTAAGGGCACCAGGCCCGGGTCGAGAACCTCGTCTCGGAGCGTGGCGGCACGATCCACGAGAGTGGTCGAGTGCGTCGCAAAGAGCTCGATGCTCGATTGGTCGTGACGAAGGAAGAAATTCTTCTCCTGTCGCCGGCATTCCAGCAGGTGTCGCTCGACCTCCTGAACTCGATCGAGCACCGTGAACACATCGCGCATTCTGTGTTGCTGCACGGTGATCACGGCGCCGGCGAAACTCATCAGCCCAACCACCGTCAGCAGGCTCGCGAGGACCTTCGTTTGGATTCTCGGTTTGGTTTTCACCTGTTCGTTCATGATCACTCCACTTCCGCGCGGATCTCGGCGAACACGGGGTTCCGTCCCGTTGAGGGGCGCATCGGCTTTCGATCCTCGTCGCTGAGCTCGTAGAAGGCGTTCAGTTGTGAGACGAGTCGATCGAGATCTGCGGCCCGCGACCTCGACAACGCCGTCTCGGCGGCCGGTGCAGCGGGTGCGATCCGTTTTTGGACGAATCTCCTGTAGCTGTCCTCGATTCCGTCCGCCGCCAGCCGTAGGGTGAGCGTCACACCGTCGTAGATGCCATCTTTTCCGCCGGACGATCCGGGGAGGGACTCGAGTTCTTCGACCGCCGTCTCACCCAGAACTCTGAAGACCTCTTGAACATCATTCGGCCGGCATCCCCAGGCAAACGGCAGATGGACGATCTTGTCGATGTGCGGCAGGAGGAACTCTCGATCTCCACTGCGAACGGCGGCCACCAGCGTCGTCACCACACCGAACAGATATCGGCGCAGATCATCGTCGGCAATCGTTCCGATGTGTCTTCCACGCGAACCAGGGGAGGCGTGTTGCATCCGATCGGAGACTCGCGCCGCCACTTTCGCGCCGACTTCATCGAGGCTATTGCTGATCGCCAGGTATGAGCAATCGACCTCGCGAGTTTCGGCGGCCCGGTTCACGAGGTGCCACCGCTCGAGGTCGCGCCTGAGATTGGCAACCAGGTGCGGGGTGCGGCGGAGAATCTGAAGGCGATCAGATGGACTCCAGGAGAGAGCGGTCTGTGTGTATGACGAGTCCACAGCGAGCCTCTGATCGACGTAGGCTGCCATCCACAGGCGCTCGAACGGTATCCGGCCTGAGAACCGGCCGAACGCATTCCGGGCGACTATTCCGAGACCCACAATCCCCTTGGGCAGGCAGCGCGGCTGACGTTCATGACCAAAGTAGCTGCGAGTCGCAGCGCCGAACAGCTGTTGATGAGATGTGGCGCCGTTCGGGCTTGCCACGTACACGTCGAAGGTCGGAAGGGCATGGCTGCGGGAGAAGATGGTCGCCAGAAGCCTGGTCAAATCGGCGACATGCACGTAGCTGACCGCTGATGCACCCCTGCCCGCGAGAATCCGGGCGTTCCACCGCGGAGAGAGCCAGGAATTCATGAATTCGTACAACGGTCGGTACTCGCACCAGTCACTGAAGACAGCAGCCAGCCGAACGACAGAGCAAGGAAACCAACACGAGTACTGCCTCGCCATGGCCTCGCCGGCACGCTTACTTCGGGCGTATGGAAAATCAGCGTCGGGAGGGCTCCCCTCGGTGACGATCGCTCCAGGAGGCGGAAAACGGCACGCGGCGACGGAGCTGGCAAACACGAATCTTTTGACGCACAGCCACTTCGCCATTTCGAGGATGTGGCGGGTGCCGTTCACATTGGTCTGCCAATACTCCGCTCTGTCGCGGTTGGTGAAGTCGTAGTAGGCGGCAAGATGCAGCACGCCGTCCACACCACCAAGCTGTTTAATATTCCGCATAACTGCCTTGAGGCGGGTCCAATCGGTGATATCGACCTGAAT
>Ga0224513_10001034_pt1 | contig 11145 bp, 8 predicted proteins | sample SF_May12_sed_USG_5_FD_169109 | JGI IMG/M metagenome (GOLD analysis project Ga0224513, IMG submission 169109) | Sediment microbial communities from San Francisco Bay, California, United States - SF_May12_sed_USGS_21 | ecosystem: Environmental > Aquatic > Marine > Sediment | place: USA: California... | reverse complement strand
GTTTCACCATATCTTCGCTAATCCATTCGTTTTAGGGTCGCCCAAACTTTTTCTAAAGTCTTTTGCAATAATGCCGATATCTTTTATGAAGCTGGACGCGTGCGTGGTCGCACACAGGAGATGGGCGACTCTTCGAAAGAAGGGCCGCCCATTTTTTTTCTAATGTTATCCGAATAATTACCGATACTCTTTGTAACCACCTGGCCAGGCGCATTGTTCTGTTCTCCTCCAAATGGGCGGCTTTGTGGCGAAGTCGCCCATTTTTTTTCTAAAGTTCCTGATCATATGGCCGAAATAGATATTAATTGGGTTCTGTGTGTGTCTATGGGCGGCTCTGGGCTGGGGCCGCCCATTTCCCTTTTTTGTCCACTATCGCTCCCTGTCTGCGTCAAAATAAAATTTATTAAACAATCCTCGATACTCTGATACTCCACAGGCTCGGCCTCCGGATCCTTGCCGGCAACCGTCCAGTGTGTCGGCGTCCTGGTGATTGTCAAATAAGGTGATTTCTTTTCACAAAGCTGAATGAGCGTATTCAAATCGCATCTTGGTTTTCGATATGATAATTCTTAGTTTTGTAAATTCGTAATGAGCAGGGTCAGAAATGGCTCTGCCTTATAATTTGGATCCAACATATCGGTACTTCTGAATCACCGGAAAAGTTGTGATATTCGTTTTATATCACAACCAAAGAAGGGTGCCGGTATTTTGATTTGAGGTGTGAATAAAAAACCCAGCCAGGCGGCTGGGCGTCATGTCCGATAACTGTTAATTAAAGACAGTTTGACACTCCAAAGAATACATGGCAGACTTTATACAGGTCACCGGCTGTTAAGGCTACATAGGATGGATGATTAATATAAAGGATAAAAGTGTTGAATTTTTTGCAGCCGGTTGCCTCCTTCATTTCTTGACACCAATCAATTAATAATGGTACACATCATATAGGCCACCGGCAATGGCCGTCCGCTTTTACTCCGACAGAGAAAGACCCTCAGCACTTTCCCTGTCCTAAATACCCGGTGGCCCTTCTTTATATCGGCTAAAGTTCTCTTAAAAATCACCGATAAATAGAACAACAGTGCGTCTCGGCGGGCGCGCTTGTTGGTATATTGGGGCGGCTCATCTTGGGCCGCCCTTTTTATTTGACCTTTAACGAAAATTCTTATACTTCTAAATAGGCGCAGTTTTTCATCTTATGCGGCTGCGGTCCTCCGTATTCAGGGCAGATTCGCGCCAATAATCCCCTTATTTCAATCTGGCCTGACTCTCCTAAGGATAGATGTGGCCGGGGGTCCACGCCTTTAAATATGGATCGCAACCCCCAATCGCATAGTTTAGTATTCCCTAAAAAAGTTAATGCTCTGATTGCATAGTATAGACTGCTTTCAATCCCGTGTAGGTCATTTTAAAGCATCTTTGCGTGTCTGCGTCTCTTTGGCCGTTTGATACGCCAAAAAAACTCTGCCATATATCTTTTGGGCCACCGGCTATTGAGATCGGCAATAAAAATTAAGGGCGTAAAGGGCGCTAAATAATTTTGCAGCCGGTGGCCCTCTTCATTTCTTGACACTCATCAATGTGGCATGGTAACCATCCCTTGGGTCACTGGCGCCTGTCATAAGTCGCTTCCATAGCATAAGCATCCAACTTATCATCCACGCTAGTGGCCCTTCCTGTTTCTTGACATTCCATCTTTCATCATTTACGTTAAATTTGAGACAGCGACCTGCTGACTCCTCCTTTTCAAGCGGGGCGGTTTCATTTCTGGGGGCAGATGAGAAACCGCCCTTTTTTCTTGCCCTAATCCCATTTTCTTTGGTATTGGTTTTCTTGCCGATGATGCCTGCCCTCAGGTGTCTTGGCTAAGGCTGCTCTGGTAGCACGTGGGAGGCCTGCTGGGGCAGCCTGATTAATTTTTCCTCATCTTTTCACATCCGCTTATCCGATATCGTTTATGCTTAATAATTCTTACCCGGGGCCTGTGATATTGTCAGGTACCATCAACTTTGAGCATCACTTATTAATACGATGAAATGTTATCAAAGACGAAATCCTAAGACTCCGTTTCTCGTAGCGAGAGGTGCGGTTTGTTTTTTTTGTATTATTAATTTTATATCCCAAGTGCAAAAATCCGGTGATTACGTTTCTTTCCAAGATTGTATATTAGGTATACGCAACCGACACTTTGCCTGAATTGTGTACTTCGGCTATTCCCACCTTTCAGGTCTGCATAAACGCAACCTGCAAAAGCTGCTTTCAGAATATTACAAATCTGGAGCGGCAAACTAAAAATCCTCAAGTGGGGTACCTATAAGGTACCTGGAAGCGAAAATCCACAAAAAAAGCACTTAAGGATGACTCCTAAGTGCTTGAAATTATTGGTCGGGGCGAGAGGATTTGAACCTCCGACTTCCTGCTCCCAAAGCAGTTAACCAATTAGACACTTTTATATTTAACTATTTAATTTAATGCGGTTCTCTAAAAAGCTCCAGTGATTTTGAAGTTTGTCCGTATCTGACAAACTATTCTGTTATAACAGTGCCAAACCATTAAAAGGAGGCTGTTATGACAGATTTTACGATCACTGAAGATTTTCCTAAAAATGAAATTGAGTTTGATGCCCGGTTTTCAAACCCAAAGGCCTGTTACGATTATTTGTTCAAACAAAAATGGCCCAATGGCTTTATCTGTAACAAATGTGGCCATTTCAAATACTGGGTGAGTTCAAGAAATCTTTATATCTGCGCCCAGTGTGAGCACCAGCATTCTTTAACTGCCGGTACGATTATGGATAGTTCCAAAAAACCGATAACCTACTGGTTCAAAGCCATGTGGTGGTTCACTACTCGAAAATCAGGGATCAACGCCGTGAATCTCAAAGAACTTTTGGGCTTTGGCAGCTACGGCACCGCTTGGTGCTGGCTGCAAAAACTTAGACGCTGCACCATCCGCCAGAATCGTGAAAAACTTTCCGGACGTGTTGAAGTCGATGAATTTTTCATTGGCGGCCAAAAATCAGGCAAAAGAGGCCGCGGTGCCGAAGGCAAAATAATTGCCGCTGTAGCAGTTGAGCGATGAAACAGCAAAAAGCGAATGGGTCGCATTCGTCTGCATGTCGCATTGGATTGCTCAGCATATTCGCTAGAAACATTCATCCTTGATAGTATTGAACCCGGCAGTATGATTGCTACCGATTCATGGCGAAGCTACAATTTTATTGATAATCATCAGTGCGTCCATGAAAAAACAAAACAAAGCACTAGCAAAGAAACTGAAAGTCTATACGGTGCTCATCTTGTTGCCTCCTTGATAAAGAGGCTCATTCGGGGAACCTATCATGGACGATTTGAACCAAAGTATCTTCAAAATTATCTTGATGAGTTCGTATTTCGTTTCAATCGCAGAAAGTCAAAGAGCATTGGTAAAAAATTTATGCGTATTGTCCAGCAGGTGCTTAAATCGGTCAAAGTCACCTATGATGAAATCAAGTGGGATATTGATCCGATTTCCGAATACTTTGCAACTTAAGCTTTATAGATAACCGCATAATTTAATTATGTATTCTAAGCCACTCGATTTTGTCCCTGCTGTGCGCATAGTGTGCATGGTGTTAATAATATCAATATGTTGTGCATGCTGTCGGCTGAAAAGGGTATTGAAAACAGGAAGCTTATATCCCAGTAATAGATCTTCGATAATCGATATTTAGTTCTCGACAATCTTTCGTGATACATTGCATTCTCTCGCGATATTGCTGAGGTTTAAAATACTACCGTGAGAAAAGCTGATGGCTTCCAGAAAACGGGCAAAAGCGCCGATGTCTCTTACCAATACGCATTATTTTACATCTACTTTGGCTTTAAGCCTGAAAGTGCTTTACTGCCATTTGCCCGCTGACATATTTGTCGAAGCTGTTCTTGAAAGTGTAATTTGTAAGGATTTAAAATGAAGTCTTCCGCCAGATATATCAGGTTTAGGTCCCCAATTATATTGCGGTCCGATATCGGTGTCCATCGCAGCAAATACAGTGCTGTCATCTGCCCAGCCATCATAAGATAATTTAATGTTGGTCCACGTAAGGCTTTCTCTGATATTTAGCTCTTTTACCGCCAATTCTAAAGCTTGCGCACCAGCAGTATCTGTTATAAAGTCAACTTTTTTTACAGCTACTGAGCTCATAACACCCATTATGATCATAACAGAGAGCAACTCGATTAGCGTAAAGCCTTTTTGATTTTGGTGTAAAAATTTGCCTTTCATTACATTTTGCCTTTAGATGGCGCATGCCATGTCACAATAATCTTTCAATCAAATAAGCTTTGGTAAAATTTAGGTTTGCCGACCCAACTACCATCGATTAACGATTTTAATTAATAAATTTTTCCATGATTAACTAAAAAGCTGTCTCCACCATAGAAAGAAAAAGTTTTTAGTCGGCCCAAGTGGATCTATACGTATAACCCCTGCATCAAGTACTTCACTTGTCGCCTCGGGAGTTGTGCTGCCTATAGAGATCAAAAGCTTTCGACTGGTTTTTGTGACAACCATTACCGGTTTTGACGGAATGCCGCCACCGATGGCTACACTTCGCGTTAAATCCGCATTACCATCACCGTCGATATCGCTGCCGACAAACAATACAGCCCCGCCTGTTTTGTAATCCACAGCATAAAGTCTTCCCTCACCACCTGGCAGGCAGGGATGATTATTAGGTGTAAAGGTGGTTATATACAAGGTCTTATAAAAGACGGTGCTTTTTGCCAGCACCTTTTCACCTTGATCCACCAAAGCAATATACCAGCCTTGATCGTTGCTGTCCAGATCAGGCACGGCGGCCGCTGGATCGGTAACATCGACCAAATCGGTTTCGGTTAATGTGGTTGATCCATGGGTATCTTTTATACCGTAAATTCGGTCCGCACCGGTGGTCGTATCGCAGGCAGCCTTCCGATCGCCGGTTCCGATAAATACCAGATCGTAACCATGTTCCAGGGTTACACTGGGCGGATAGAAAAATTTTCTTCTGTAGGTGACAGCATCAACATCATATGTCGGTGCCGCAAACAATATCTGCCCTGTCCAGTTATTGATGTTCTCATCACAGTCTGGAAAACTCAAAGCCGCACCGCCCGAATCAAATGACACTTGCCCGATGCGCCACAGCTGGCCGCCAAGATCTCCCACATAGACCTTATCAACAAAACCATTGTTATTTTCATCGATAACTTTCACGGTGCTGGGAACACTGTAATAGATGTTAGTGTCGGTGGTATGAGCAGTATCGGTGGTAAATGTAATAACATCTGTAAATTTTCGAACCACTTCACCGGTAAACACATTAACTGCAACGACAGCCCTTCCCGCAGAATTGTACTCACTGTAGCCACCACCGATAAAAAACACTGCGGTTCCGTTGTCTGCATCAGCATCAGTGGTTTTTACGAGCCCAAATTGCGGTACCGACCAGCTTTCACCAAGCTCAGCGATAGTTACATCCGGTACGAGTTCATCTCCAATCACAATCGCAGCGTCGTCCCAGCCACCGGCCGCATCCCAAAGAGTTAAGGTATCGCCATTTTCAAAGCTGCCGCCGGCATGTCTTCTTATGTTGATGAGCTCCAAAATACCGGTTTGCGCACCCGTGGTGGTCAAAGATCCAATTTGGCCCCACAGAAAAGGAGCGACCGTCATATCGCCGCTCATATAGTTATTATACATTGCAGTTGTTAGGTCCCCCACCCAGTTACTGACCCCGAAGGCATGTGTTTGCGTATCGTATTTGATAATTGTGTTTTCATTGCCACTGCCGATCCTGTACATGTATTTGGGAGCATCTGGAACAGTCACATCTAACGCAAAATAGCTTGAACCGCCCCTTCTTTCACCGCAAACAAGGATAACCTTGTCCCCATCAGATGGGTCGACCAATCCGTCTTTGTTCTCATCATGAAAGTAAATTTTTGGGCTGGAATCGACAAATTCCATGTGGCTGCTGCCTTCAATCAAATATTTTAGGCGGATTAACTGATCCGGAGGAATAAAAGACCATGCTTCGGTGCCGTAATGGGTTTCATCACCGGGCGTAGCGATATCCGGATCGGTTTGATCTAACACCGCATGCAGCATTCCATCGTTTGCGCCAAAAAAAACCATCGTCTTAGCAGGGCTGCTGGCATAATGGTAAGTAAACACCAAAGGTTCGCTGTGAAGCACATCACCGGTGACAAAATCTCTGTTTTCACTAGTATCCCCGTCCTCATTCTGATCTAAAACATCAGCACCGCGAACATAATTGACGACTTTGTCTATCCCATCAACTGCGCTGCCGTTTACGGTGATATCGGTGGGATAACCGAGGAGAAGATCAGTCAGATTTGTTGTGTTAAACTCGTTTTCTGAGGCAGTCAGATCGACATTTGTTCCCAGATAGGTATAAATGTTGCGACTGGTGTTAGCAGTATTAACCCAGTCTTTGGTTGACCAAATAGGTACTGCACCTTCTCTCATCGCGCCATTTGCCCATGTGGCGAGATTGCCGTTTGCATCGACGATTTCATTTTGGGCATTTAGGCCAAACTTATTAACATAGCCTTGCCAAAAGTTTTCCTCTGACGGTATAAAAAAGGCCATGTAAATTTTATCACCACTGGTGGTGCGAGTTACCGGCACAACCGGTGCAACAAATGTGGTAGGTCGTGATATAATAGCGTTGACAGCATCCAGTATTGCCTGAGAGAGGCCAGCTGCAGTCTTGGTTTCAAAATGGTATTTGCCGTATTCTGGATGGGTGCTGACAGTTAAATTGGGATTGCCGTTTCCATTGTTTGAGGTGTTGATCAAAAACAGTCGGCTTTCGGCAGATGCCATAAACCCCACGGTATATGTCGTGACATTTTGCCAGCCATTCATCGTGTCATTAGACACTCTCATGTCATGGGTGAAAAAATAATGGGCCACATCGTCAAGATAAGTGGATCCATTATACTTGGTCAAAATGGTGTGATCGGTGCCATCTACGGTAAGTGTGCCTTGACCATTGCCGTTTATGCCGTAGCCATCTGTGGTGTCTGCGTCAAAATCTACTAAAGTGCCTGGGATTGCCTGGTTTGAATCGCTTTTATCCTCTGAGGACAAACCCGGTGATACGATAATTACAAAGACTTTCTCACAATAGTTGGTGGAGTTAAGGGCGCCAATAGAATTTGAGTCGATATAGCCTCCGATTGAGGCCAACCCTTCCGCAAGCGGGGAGTAAATTACAGTTCCCAGGGTATTAATGTTATTAACATAGTTAGGATCTAAAATATTGTCTGCAGCATCTGCTCCCAGAGTTGCTACCACATCTGCTATTGGCTGAACGTTAGTTGCTCCCGCGGCAGTTGAGGCAAATGTGTGAATGGCAAATTGGGCCTTGTTGGATGAAAGCTTGCCAACGGTTAAAAGCGCCTGTTTAGCAAAATAAAAACGGCTTTTATCAGGCAGCGCGGTGTCATCATAAACTGTTTCATCCACCCCATCTCCATTTAAATCTAGAGGCGCTGTATAGAAAAAAAGCCAGTTTAAATAATTTTTAGAATACCTAAAAAAACCGGCATTATCGATGATGCCGTTTGCATCTTTGCTTGATGAGGCTTCAGTGGGCAAAGTGATTGTTTTATCGTTAGGGGGTTCTCCTATTGTCCATGTGGCAGATGCCTTACCGCCGGTCTCTTGAAATTTTATACCGGTATCTAACTCTAGATCGTTTCCAACCGGTACTAGATAATAGGAACCACCGGTTTTAAAAATGCCGTAACCGTTTTCATTGAAAAACCCGTTGCCGTCAGCACCGTTTTGCACCACATCCTTTTCCTCGCCTTCAAACGGAGTATAATCAACACTGTCATCAAAGTCATCGTGCCAGACGGCGTGGGTCATCGCCACACCGTTATCTAGTAAAAAGACCACCTTGGGCGGCATCTGATCTTCTGTTACTTCAAACATACAACTATCGCCGCTGGCATGTGCGGTGTTGCCCATAATAATTAGACTGCATATAAAAAATAGAACAAAAAATTGGATGCCATTTGTTTTTTTCATAACCATTGCTCTCTTTTTTAATATTTAAAAACCAATGCGATAAAACCCGGCTTCAATCTGTATCCCTGAGTCGCGCGGGCCAAAGCCATCGCTAATTATTCGATAATTGTGAGCTCTGTAAGTTCCTGCCTCATAGCCTGATCCGCGAGGAGGTGTTGAAGAGTCTAAATATCCCACTGTTCCATTAAAAGCCTGCAGCGACCCCAAATTATGCTTAATCGTATCGTCAGCAGTGTCTGGAAAACTCAATGAACCCCCAGCGGTAATATTTTCTTCGTGGTAAAGGTCTGGGTTTTGCTCCACATAGGTTAATCCGGTCTCGGCGGCAAAAAAGGCCAGTTTAAAAATTTGCTCGCTACTTGCTGTCTGCAACTCGGTGTTTGAGGTTGTGATCGCCACGGTTCCAAACACTGTCAAAAGAGCTAAAATCATGATAACAACAGCAATCATGGATCCTCTTTGATTTTTTAACGGTCTGTTTAATGCTTGCATCATATCCTCCCAATCAATATTCGGGCCTAATGTACTGTATTGAAACGTTGCGGTCTCCACCATAGCTCCAGCTTACAGTGACATCGACTGTCTTAGAGTCGTTGGTGCCGTCTGCATCCAAATCGATTTCAGTGGCATTCCAATTTACCGTATATGGACCCTGGGGGCCCCCATGAGGGTTATTTAACGGATTAAGGTCAGCGTGATCATAGGCAAGTTGCATCAGATTTTCTATCTGGTTTTCTGCCAGTGCAGTTGCTTCGGTCATCCTTCGGGCAGAAGCATTGCCCTTGGTAGAGGTCATCTGCATGGCAGCGACAGCCAAAATGCCGATGGAAAAAATTGCCATGACAATTAGCACTTCTATGAGGGTAAAACCCTTAATGTCCATTTGTATTTTTTGATTATTTGACTGCATTTGAAACATAAACGATCTCCTAAATTATAGGCCCACATTGCGGCATTTGACCCGCTTGGTCAATGTACGGCTAACTGCTACATCGCGGCCGGCAGGCTCCTCAACGGTGATTGAAACGTTAACGGTTCGAATATCTGCAAGTTGCAAAGCAGGTACGGGACTGCCCAGATCATTGCCGTCAGCATCAAAATAGGTAAAGGTTAAATTTTGCACATCACTGATCAAAGGCTCGGTGTCTTCACTACCTGTGGTTTCATACAGGATCTGATCAAGCTGGGTGCCTTGCAGCACGTAAGTAATGCGTTCAGAGTTTGTGTCGTCTAATACTCCGTTAAAATCCATTAGTCCCGCATCGATACTGTCAGATGTAAACCGCAGTTTTGCAGCCTCTGCCAATTCGATACCAAAATTACCACTCGTCGTTGGATCAAGGCCTGCCTCACGGATATCTTGCAGCATCACTTCCATGGCAGCCCGCACGCTTTGCTGTACATCGGCGGTAACACCTTGGGTGGTGTAACTTCGACTGGTAACTGAAAATACACTATAAATTGCCAATGAAACGACAGACATAATCACTAAAGTGACAAGTAGCTCAATTAGTGAAAAACCCCTCTTGTCTTTAAAAACATGCGCTCTTGTTGCTTTTTTAAAATTCATATCAGCATTCCATTTTGATTAAATCTCTAAGAGTCAATAATGCGTCCAAGCCGGTTAATGGTAAGCTGCATTTGGCTGCCCCCTGAATTTTGAAGCGTAACCGCACCGGTCAGTCCACCCCCGGTTAGAGTTGCCTGATCAGGAAAGCCTCTGCCATTAAAGCGGGTGCGATTATTAGGAGAATCAAAGGTCGTTGGCAAAGCAATGGTCACACCAGCTGGAAGCTGTCGGTTTCTTAAAAGTGATTCGTCAGCATCCAGGTTCCAGTCGCCTGCACTAGCTCCATTATCCAAAAAGATCGTATAACCATTAGCAGTAAATACGAGTGCAACAATGGCTTTTTCGCGCAAAGCCCTTAATTTGGCCATCTGCAGATCTGCTCTAAGATTATTTGAAGCACCGCGCAGCTTGGCTTCAGTGCGCCAGGAAATAATGTTAGGGGTGGCAATCGCCGCCAAAACAGCGATGATGGCTATTACCGTTAAAAGCTCATATATCGTGAAACCATTTTGTTTTTTCATTCTTTTGCTCCGTTGCTATGTTATTCAGCAAATCAGGTGCCAAACCAGCGAACTCTTCTTACATTAGTGTTAAAAGTCATAAAAATGGGCCAATTGTTTATCCATAAACAATTGAAATCTAATTAAATTATAATTTGAATAAGTTTGGTTAATTTGAGCCGATATAAAATTGTCTTAAAAAATTAGCCAAAGATTTGTTTAAAAATTGTAAAATAATTTTATAGTGGCTATAAAAAAAATTAATAAAATTTATCGAATCTAAACATCTAGCAAAACACCTTTGCTATTCTTTTAAGAGAAAACAAATATGTCAGGCGCATTGTTATTTTATGTGCAAAAACTTATCGTTTCGTATTTATTAATATCGGTAAGAAATGGGAAGTCTTAAGGGGAAAATTAATTGCTGAAATATTCAATTTAAAATTAATGAAGATGTAAGAAAATATTTGGTAGGGTAATTCTGAAATAAAAAATTTAATTGCCCCGCAAGGAATGGAGAATTAATATAAAAAGAAATTAGCTAAAATTGCATCACATAGCAACGGTCTTACGCCCGGAGTCAGAGCTCTAACAGTACTCATTTTTTTACAATGATAGGATCTGATCAATCCTTTTACAAAACGAATATTTTGTGCATGGGTTCCTTCAAAGCTGATTCCAACTCTGTATTTTGTTGATTCATTCTTTTTGCAATTTTTGGGGTTTTTTCATGATTTACTTTTCTAAATGTCTTCTTGTCGCTTATGAGCTTTTTTTAATTTTCTTACTTGTTTGTATTGAAAATCAAAACTGGCAATTAAATCCTGAAGCATTAAAGCCAAGTACGCTGCTTTATCAGATGAGACAAAATCATTTGATTTAGTTTTGTCATCGACTTTTTTGTAAACCTATTCAAGCTTATTATGGGCAGCTTCAAAATGGCTGTTTTCGATAAACTGGTAACTTACGACTATCATTTTTTTAAAGGCTTTC
>Ga0224513_10001033_pt1 | contig 11146 bp, 16 predicted proteins | sample SF_May12_sed_USG_5_FD_169109 | JGI IMG/M metagenome (GOLD analysis project Ga0224513, IMG submission 169109) | Sediment microbial communities from San Francisco Bay, California, United States - SF_May12_sed_USGS_21 | ecosystem: Environmental > Aquatic > Marine > Sediment | place: USA... | reverse complement strand
GCTTACGTGGAATTACGGCATCATTTGGCATTTCAAATACTGCTTTAAACATTTTTTCTAATTCCCTTTCTTTGTTATAATAGTCTTTCGGTATAAAGAATGTCTAATTCCAATATTCCTTTTCTAAATGTTCTATCCAATAATTTTTATATTCTTTAAATGTATAATCGATATGTTGACACACAATACAAATATACATATACATCGATTTACCAACAATAGATTCACACCTTTTAAATATAGATTCATATTCATCATAGGTATCAAATATGATTATTAATATTTTTCCTTTTGAATCTGAATCAATAATTTCTTCATCAGTAATATCATTACAATGTCTAATACAAAAATGTTCTTCATTTTTATATTTAAATGGTTTTATTCTATGTGTTAGATCAATTTCTATCACTCTTTTTTAATTCCCCTTCCAAAAGTTTTTCAACCTTTTCTATGTGTTTAGGATCGACAGGACTACCAGATTTGTTTAAATTTAAAAAGTATCGATACTTTTGTTCATCAGTTAGTGGCGAAGTTTCAGCATATGATACAGAAAAATCATCAAAATGGTTTCGATCATAAGGACTTAATTCACTATACAATACACCCTTATATCGAAATCGATCTTCATAAAATTCTATCAAAGCTGTAATTCTCTGTTTACCATCAAGAACTTCATAATATTTATCATGATCTTCACCAAATGGCCTACGGATAATAGCAAATTTTCCAATGTCAACATTATTAAAAATGGAATTTATCAAATCAACTTTTTGTTCTTGTGTCCAAATATTTCCCCTCTGATAATCAGGGTTTAGATCAAGACCAGTATTAGAAGAATAATAAGAAGATAACAAACTTTCAATTTGACGTTGTTGATATGATAACCTCAAATCTTTATTTTTTTCTAATTTTGGTATTTTTAAAGCATCTTCAGGTTTGCGATAGGGTAAACAATCAACCCACAATCTATACCAAATACGAGCATTAGTACCAACAAATTTCCCATATGCTTTTTCTGGATTGATAGTTATAATTTTTACATATTTACCACTATCTAAAACTTCCACAACTTTATTATATTTAAGGTTTCCGATTGCAACACGATCACCAACTTTCAATAATCTGTTTTTAGGTGGCAATGAACATTCAGACTTTTCACATTTACGTTTGAATTCATTGATAGAATAATCATTTCGTTTAAATTCTTCCAAATCAAAATTATTTTTCCATTTGGCTAAAACACGTAAAGCATGAGATTTAAATTTGAATGATTGAACACCACGTGGTAAATAAAGTTTCCAAGGTTTATCACCAGTTTCTTTCCAAATGTCAAATAGTTTGTGTTTTTCCATGTTTATTTCTCCTTTTCAAAGTTTCTTTAAAACCTTTGAGGAATTCTGTGGCTTCTCTTTTCAAATTGAACGACATCCTACCTTTAGCCATTTGAATTTTCCATTTATTATCTTGTCCTTTCCAAATGTCAAATAGTTTGTGTTTCATAATCATTTTTCCTTTTTGGTTAGTGTTAACTCAAATATAACACCACAAAAAGTGTCTGTCAAGGATTAATTAGTGTTTTTTGTATTATCAAAACCTTTGAATAATATTTTACGACCATTAATATACTGATTGCCATCATTAGATATATTATCTTTACACCATTTATGCAATGCATATTCCTCAACATAAGTTTCAGAACTTATAATTAACATACCATCAGCTTCCATTTCAATTTTCATAATTATTCTCCTATTTTTGGTATTCCTTTAACTGTTCCACGATTAACATCACCATTCTCTTGCTCTTTCTTTTCCTCATAAGGATAAAGTATCCTATACCTAATATATTGTTCAGCTTCATGTAATTCAGCAAGCATATTTTTCAAATTTCCATAACCATGTTTAAGATAATGTTTTGCTAATCGATATAAAATATAATTAAAGTCACCATCAAATTTGATATCTGTTAAAAATATATGATCACATACAGCATCTAATTTTTTTCTATTTTTTGGATCTACAAATCGCATTTTATTTAATCCTTTCTATACTTATAATAAATCACTTTTCAATAATCACTTCATGAACCAAATCACACTTATCATTAAATGGTTTATTTTTTGGTGGATCCATAACAAATAAAAGAAATGGTATAGATAATATAATAATGAAATTAGTAATTATAGTAATTATTGTAGCAAAATCTTCTTTATTCATAATTCTCCTTAATAATAGTTATCAATAATAATTAATTTTTCACTGGCTCTTGTCACTGCCGTATACAACCACCTAGCATAATCATCGTCCGATTGATAATAATTCCTTTCATCAATCAACACAACCCTTTTAAATTCACTACCTTGCGATTTGTGGACAGATATGCAATATCCAAAATCAAAAAGATTTACAGCAGTTTGTTTATCATAATTCGAATCTTTATAAATCTTTTTATTGTAAGTTTCCTTCATTACGACATCATATTTAACTTTACCAAAGGCTTTTTTATGTGTCAACAAAAAATTGTTTGATTTGGCACCATCCATCAAAATTCGTATTGTTAATAAGAAATCAGTTTCGATGGTAGCAGATGTTAAAAAACCCATTTGTCCATTCATAACATTTTCATTTTTATTATTTTTTAGACAAATAAGTTTTTCATTAGGATATGGATCGGTTCTAACAAAACTATTTAAATTTCGTACATGATCATTTAACTTAACACGTGTTTTATTCATACCACATAAAATTTGTGTATCTGTTTTATAATCGTATGTGTCCAAAACTTTTCTTGCTATAGGATTGCTGTATTCGAACTTAGCGGCACTTTTACCAAATACCTTAGTTGGGATATACCCATGTTCACGAACGAACATAGAAAGCTTAATGATGGGGTTTTCGAGTGCTTGTCTATGTATTTCATTAAGACGATAATCAGGTTTTTTCATTGGTGAAAAATTATTTTCACCAATGGGAGGTAATTGACCATGATCACCAACAACCAAAATAGGAACACCATATGAAAGCAAATCTTTCCAAATATCCCTACCAACCATACTAGCTTCATCTAAAACGATTAAAGAAAATGGTATATGTTCCTTTAATGTCCAACCAACAACTTCACCATTACCATTAACTTGTGGTATATAAATTAAAGAATGGATAGTTCCAACAAAATCATTCCATTTAAGATTTTTTAATTTTTTACCAATTACGGTACTTGCTTTTCCTGTGTATGTAACATAAGCAATAGGAAAATCATCAATTTCATTTTTTAAAGTTTCTGTAATAAATCCGATTAATGTTGTTTTTCCGGTTCCAGCATACCCACCAACCGATATATACTTACCGCTATTGGATTTATACCAATCGATAACCACATCATGAATATTTTGTTGTTCTGCACTTAATTCAATCATTATATAAAATTCACCAAATTTCTTACATCATTAATTTTAACATCTCTCAATTCTGACACATATCGGTGTTTTAAAATTCTAAAAAAATCATTACACTCATCAATAGCAATAACACAATCACATGAGGATGGAACATGCAACCCTTCACGGATATCTTGTAAACGACAATTACCAATATTAACATTTGGATTATTAACCAAATCATTTTTATAAACTAATAAAATCATAATACACCTTTCTTTTTAATCATTTCTATAGTTTTTGTTGATATTCTATAATCGCTATAATTCAAAACAACTTCAAGCGAACCATTAGGTTTAAGAACCTTAGTAGGTTGTAACAAGATTTTGTTATACCATCTTTCTATAATTTCAAGTTCTTCATATGATAAGCTTTTCAAATTAATCCTTTTTATGACTCCTATAAAAGTGTGTTGTTTTGATCCATCGTAAAAAATTTTCAAAAGTGGTAAACTTTCTAAAAAGAAAATGTTTTCCTGTTTCATATTCACTCAGAAAGAAATACACTTCGTCCGTTATCCAAACAAAACCATTTATTAATTTGCCAGTATCACCAATAGGACAAAATTTATAACCATTTGGATTTTTAGTTAAAAACTCTTTCCAACCATTATCTAAAGCTGCTTGTTGTTGATCTGTGTAACTCATGTTTAATCCTCAATAATTATGTATTCACTTTCTTCATTGGGTCCGACAAAAGCCAAAATACTAGAATGTCCATTTTTGGGGTGTGTATAACGAACATTTTTAGTATTAGAATTAAACTTTTTATCGTCTTCTGTCAAGTAATATTTATAATTTTTTTGTCTTGACCATTTTTTGAGTAATTTTTCTAAAACATCATTGTTTGAAAAATAACCATGAAATGAATGAATCTTTTTGAATCTGTAAATATCATTGTCTTGAGCAACATAACCTTCGCTATTGACTGTAAGTTCAACTGTATACCGAAAACGTTTCATATTTATTTCCCCATTTGGTTAGTGTTAAGTTCAATATAACACCACAAAATGTATCCGTCAAGGATTAATTAACGTTGTCCAATTTCAGATAAAAATTGTCTCGTTGCTTCAAGATCAACAACACGTTGTTTTAGCATACGTGGTAATTCAATTACAGGTATAAGTGGATTTCTAAGTATTTCAGCACCAACACCAGATCCAATAGTCCCATCAGGGTAAGCACGAAACGCAATTAAATCACAAGTGTTGGAAAGATCAACCCAATAATTCATATCATGGTGCCCATTATCAATACATTTTTGATATTCAGAAATATAAGGTTCGCTATTTGGATTAACAACTTCAAACCCTAAATTTTCTAACAATACAATGTCCCTTCCCTCTTGTTTTGTATTATACAAATACATTGGATGTGCATAATAAACTTTAAACATACATTTTTCCTCATTATTTTAAGTAAATATATTAATAGAATATAATACATATATAACACAAAAAGGTTTTTTGTCAATGATAATATTACCAGATAAATTACAAAAAGAACAATTTAAAGAAGATCGTAAAATAATCATAAAACAGACTTCTATAATCGATCATAAATTAGAACGTCATGAAATGTTTAAGGGGAACCCAAACCTTAAATGTGAAAATGTTAAATTAGAATATACAAAAGAACAGATAAGAGAATTGTTTAGATGTAAACACGATCCTATATATTTCATCAATAATTATTGTTTTATTGTAAATTTGGATACTGGTTTAACAAAATTTAAAACACGTGATTATCAAACAGAATTAATAAATAAATTTCATAATAGTAGAAGAGTATTGGTTAAATGGCCGCGCCAAAGTGGCAAAAGTATTACGACAGCTTCTTATGCTCTTTGGCAAGCAATTTTTCAACCATATGCCCAAATAGGCATTCTAGCAAATAAAGCAATGACGGCTATTGGTATTCTTCAAAAAGTAAGATTAATATATGAAAATTTACCTTCATGGTTACAGATTGGTGTTTTGACATGGAATAAAGGTTCTATTGAATTGGAAAATGGTTCTATGATAAAAGCTTCTTCTACATCATCATCAGCCATTCGTTCAATGGCAATTTCCACATTGATAATTGATGAGGTTGCCTTTATTCCACCCGGAATATGGACAGAATTTTTTGAATCTGTCTATCCTACGATTTCATCTTCTAAAAAATCTAAGATTTTTATGATTTCGTGTGTTACAAAAGATACTTTAATAAATACATCAAATGGAATTTTACCAATTTCTAATTATATAGAAAAAAGTAAAAATGGTGCTTATTATATTGATAAATACAAATTAATGGGTAAAGATGGTGTTTTTCATAATGGTGATATTTTTGTAGATAGTGGGTTTGTTGATACAAGAATATTAAAAACCTCAAATGGAAGTTTAGAATGTTCTCATGAACATAAAATGTTATCCATTAAAAATGATGAATTTGTTCCCATTTGGGTAAAAAGTAAAGATTTAAATATAGATGATTATTTAACGGTAGATTATGGACACAATTTTTATGCCAACAATGATGATATATCAGATATTAAAATAGACAAATTACTAAAACCATATGCTGGTCGTAATTACGAATTTGGTGATAAGATCACGCCTAACCTTTCTTATTTTTTTGGTCAATTATTAGGGGATGGATATTTTAGAAGAAATGGAAATTTAAATCAAATAACAATTTCTTCTGAGGATGATATTGGATTTGTATTTGATTCATTAGGGTGGGTATACAATAAATATGATGAAATCCATTATACAATAAATTCAAAAAGAATAGTTTCTCTTTTATTGGGTTTGGGTTTCAATAAAAATCTCAAATCAAAAGAAAAATTTATACCTGATAGATTAATGGGTATGAGTAGAGAAAATATTTCTTCATTGTTATGCGGTTTGTTTGATGCTGATGGTACAAGTGGTAGAAGAGGTATAGTAACAATATCTTTATCTTCTAAAAAAATGATAGAACAAATAAAATGTTTGTTATTAAACATTGGAATTTTCTCATCATATTCAGAAGGCATATCAAAACCAACAAAACTAGTTAAAGTAGAATCCCATTTTTATAGATTAGAACTATCAAAAAAAGATTCTTTGAAATTTTATGAATTGATAGGTTTTAAGTTAGAGAGAAAACAGAAAAACATAGAAAAAATAAAAATTGGTAAAAAAATGAACAATAAAGACGATTTGATACCAAATTCAAAAATTTTTATAAGGGGAATTAGAAAAAAATATGAATGTGTAAGAAATTTAATAAAGTTTAATGGTATTAGTAAAAAGGGGAACCATTTCAACAGAAATACTATGTTAAAATTTAAACAAATATTAGTTGAAAAAGATTATTTTAATATAGAAGAATTGAGAGAATATTTTTATAATGTTAGTGAAAATGTTAGATATTTAAAGATAAAAGACATAAAAGAAAATAAAAATGAAGTGTTTGATTTTTCTTTGGATAATATAGAAGATGATAAATGGTGCCATTCTGTTATGTATAATGGCTTTTTGGGTCATCAAACACCAAAAGGGATGAACCACTTTTATAAATTTTGGAATGATTCTGTCAATGGAAATTCTGAATTTGTCAATTTTGAAATTGATTGGGACGATGTACCGGATAGAGATGAAAAATTTAAAAGAGATACAATTGCAGAATGTGGTATCGAATTTTGGAATCAAGAATATTGTTGTCAATTTCTCGGATCTGCCGGATCTTTAATTAGTGGGAAGAAATTAAGGATTATGACACATGATAATCCAATATCGGAAAAATTTAATGAAAAGTTAAAAATATATAAATTACCAGTTAAGAAAAACCCAAACGATAAACTTTCTCATAATGGAAAATATGTATGTATATTTGATACTAGTGGTGGAACAGGAAATGATTATTCTACTGTTCAGGTTTTTAGGGTTGATGAAAAACCTTATGAACAGGTAGCGTTATACAGAAACAATAAAATACCAATTAGAGAATTCCCATTAATTATAGAGAAAATAGCATTATTATATAACGAAGCATTAGTAATAGGTGAAAACAATACTATTGGTGAATCTGTTTTAGATGATCTTGTTTATGATATAGAATACGAAAATATATTCTATGACAAAGTATATGGAATTGAAATGAACAAAAAAAGTAAAATGCTTGGTAATTCAAATTTAAAAACGAATATTGAAGATGATTATTTTATAATCAGGGATCATGACACAATAGAAGAATTAACAACTTATACCAAAGTTAAAAGTTCATATGAAGCAGATAAAAATAAACATGATGATACTGTCACACCACTAGTAATTTTTTCTTACTTCTTAAGAAAAAATGAATGGGTTGAATTGTGGTTAGATCAAGAAAGAGAAAAAATAGGTGATAAAGCAATTAAGGCAATGGAAGATGATTTGTTACCCATTGGGTTCGTTTCTAATGGCGAAAGTGAAAATAGAATAGGAAAAGAAGATAATTCAGAATATTTTATGCCATTTTAATACATTCATAAGTAAATAATATATACACTATATTATGAATACGTTTTTGTTAATAACATTTTAAGGAGAATAAACTTATGGCTTTTATACTTTCGCCTTCTGTAAATGTGTTTGAAAGGGATCTTTCAACGACCGTTCCTGCCCTTCCAACATCTATTACTGGTATGGTAGGGAGATTTCAATGGGGTGCATGTAATGCTATTGTTGGTGTTACAAACGATAAAGAACTTGTTGATCTTTTCGGTGAACCAAATGATAGTACTTACGAATCTTTCTTTTCTGCATGGAATTATTTACAATATGCTAATAATCTTTTAGTTGTTCGTGCTATTGACGAAACAACTGCTAAAAATGCTGGTTTGGAAGTGTTAGATGCTACCACTACTGGTACTGCTGCTATAGCGGATCTTATTTTAAATGACGAAGCAATAGAAGAATATGTCCCAACTTTTGGTGCAGATGCAAAACTTCAGTTTTTTGGAAAATATCCTGGTGGTAGAGGAAACGATATTAAGATAGCAACTGCAAATTCTACCGATTTTGCTACTGCTGATATCGTTACAGGAACATCATTTTCGAGTGTATTTGATTATGTTCCTGCTGCTGGTGAAGTTGCTGTTGTAGTATTGGTAGATGACGAAATTATAGAATCATATATTGTTTCATTGACTATTGGTGCTAAAGATTTTGAAGGTAACAATAATTACATCGAAGAATATATTAATAGAAGAAGTAAATGGATTGTTGTCTATGATGACGACACAAATGTTGATGATCCAGATTCTTTAGAGGCAACAAGTCTTGCTGGTGGTGTTGGTGCGGCTCCTTCTACTGGTGAAGTAAACATTGGTTATAGTCTTTTTGACAATGCTGAAGAAGTTGATGTTAATATTATCATTGATGCTGCTAACACAAATGTAACCGTTCAACAGCATATTATCGATAATATTGTTGAATCGAGAAAAGATTGTCTTGCATATCTAACTGTAGAAAAGGATGCTGTTGTTGGTGTTGCTACAGTTTCTGCCGCAATAACAAATTGTGTAACTTATAGAGATACCGATTTGGCTAGAAGCACTTCTTATGGTGCTCTTTATGGTAACTGGAAATATCAATACGATAATTATAATGACAAATATCGTTGGTTGCCTGTTTCTGGTGATATTGCTGGTATTACTGCCCAAACTCATTATACACGTGATCCTTGGTTTGCTCCTGCTGGTTATAATAGAGGCATTATTAAAAATACTACTAAATTAGCTATCAATCCTAATCGTGGTCATAGAGATACACTATATAAAGAATTTGTTAATCCATTGGTTAAAGATTCTGATGCTGGTTTTGTTGTTCTTGGACAGAAAACATTAATTTCTACTCCAAGCACATTTTCAAGATTGGATGTTCGTTGGTTGTTCTTGGTTATTGAAAAGGCAATTGCAACAGCTTCTAAATACTTTATCATGGAAAAGAATACCACATTTACAAGACGTCAATTTGTAAGCATGGTTAACCCATACTTAAGGGATATTGTTGGTCGTGAAGGTATTGAAGACTTCTATGTGCAATGTGACGATGTGAACAATAATGCAGAAGTTAGAGCAAGAAATGAATTTATAGCTGATATTTTTATTAAGCCTACTCTTACTGCTGAATTTATTTTACTTTATTTCACAAATGTTAAGGGTTCTGTATCTTTTGAAGAGGTTATTAAAAAGGCATAATTCAAATGGCTAACCAGAATTTCTGGTTAGCCATTTTAAAGAATAAAACTATTTAATAAGGAGTTAGAATATGAGTATAGAAGCATTTAAAGCTGCGTTTGCTTATGGAGTACGACCAAATTTATACAAGATGGAAATTTTTGGTCTTCCAGAAAAATTGCAATATCTTTGCAAAGCCACACAGCTTCCAGGAAAAAATATTGGGATTATAGAAGTTCCATATTTAAACCACAAAGCTAAATTGGCTGGTGATGCAACATTTGATGATTTGACAGTTACTATTATGTTGGATAATGATTTTTCTGTTCGTGATGAATTGGAATCTTGGATGGAAGGTGCCCGTGCCAATGCTGATATCAATGGTGACGAACCAAGCATTTATAAACAAAATGGTACTGTTATTCAACTTGATAATCAAAATAATGAATTGGCACAATATGACTTTATTGGTTTGTGGCCTAGTTCGTTAGCACCATTAGATTTGGCTTTTGAAACAAATGATACAATTGCTGAATATACTGTTACTTTTACTTATGACTATTGGGTAAGAACTAAGTAATAATTTTATTTATCTTTTAACCAACCAAACAAAGGAATATAACAAAATGTACGAAAAATCTTACAATTTTAGAGAAATTTATGAATCGTTTAAAATGAATCAATTAACCGAATCAAAACAAATCAAAGCAAGAATTGACCAATTAGAGAAAAAGATCAAAAATGTTAAAAAAAATGCAAAAACAAATCCAGAAGAAGCAAGAGATATGTTATCTGTTATGAGAGATGATATAGAAGAATTGGTAGACATGTTTGACGAATAGAAACAAATAAATTCTATCTCAAAAGGGAAATAACCTATATTTTTTGGTTATTTCCCTTTTTTATTAGTAAATAATGTATAGTTTAAAGTAATACACATTTTATAGATTAGAGGAATTATGGCTTCAATAAATGATTTAACATCAGGTTTTTCGGATTTTCTAAGACCGAACTTATATGTTATTGGTATAACACCAAGAAAGAATTTCTATAAACAGGATAAGAATAGTTTAGGTATTCTTTGTCATGAAGCTACATTTCCATTCTATACCTTTACAACAAATAGTTTTTACTATAACAATAAAGAAACACATGTTGTGAATAAAATTGATTATGATCCTGCAACATTCAATTTTTATGTAGATAAAGATAATGTTCTACTTGGATTTTTTGATGCATGGTTTAAGCAAATTATAAACGAAAATCATCAATATGGTTATTATGATGATTATGTTTCGGAAATCGAAATAGTTATTATGGATAGAAGAGAACAAACTTCAGCCATTGCAACACTAGTAGATGCATTTCCAATTAATATGGAATCGTTTAGTTTGGGATACGCCCAAAACGATGCTATTTTAAATCTACAGGTTTCATTTCAATTCAAAGAAGTAAAATATGAATTTTTAAAAGCACCCAAACAAATAGATTCTAATAAGATTCAAGAACCCAAAACATGGA
>Ga0224513_10001028_pt1 | contig 11164 bp, 8 predicted proteins | sample SF_May12_sed_USG_5_FD_169109 | JGI IMG/M metagenome (GOLD analysis project Ga0224513, IMG submission 169109) | Sediment microbial communities from San Francisco Bay, California, United States - SF_May12_sed_USGS_21 | ecosystem: Environmental > Aquatic > Marine > Sediment | place: USA: California... | reverse complement strand
AATGTACAAAATGCGGAATGCTAAAAAAACGAAAGTTTATTGAAGGTGATATTTTATTTGCAAAATCTTCAAAATGTAATTCTTGTGATGGCATGACTACTATCGAAAAAATATTTGGTGAAACGACTAAACAATAAATTATATGTTTATCCTATCTTCTAAAAAGAAATTACATTTTTTTCTTTGAATATTGTTGATATATTTTAGATATATGTTATTTTTATCTTATTTTTTTATTGAGCTTTGGTTGTTACTGTTACTCCATTTTGATTTGGAATGAATGTATGTTCGGCTTGGGCAACTCTTTGTTCATTTACTTCTATGAGGACTGGATATGCTTGCACTGCTTTTTTCTTTATCAAAATCTCTAGTAGTTCTTTGGCTTTCTTTTCTTCCCATTCTTTCGTAATCCATCTTAATGCAAAAGGTAGCATGTTGAAATTCTCCCAAATAAAATCAAGTAGTTTATCTGCCTCATCATTTTTTGTCTTTTTTCGTGAATTTAATGCAAAAATATTCTTTGTCTGACCATTTCTGACAAATCCCCCTCCCTGTTCTGTTGTGACAAATGGTTCACATGCGTAAGCTGAATTTTCTGAAAGTGAGAATCCTCCAATTGACCAAATATTTGGAATGGATTTTCCTGCGTGGATTGTATATTGATCTAATGAATGTCCACTAAGATTTGCAATTGGTTTGAATCCCCTTTGTTTAATCGTTGATTCTATAGTGCGTCCAATGTCACTTGCTTTCACGCCTGTTTTTATCATAGACATTGCATTTCCTAATGCTTCTTCTGCAGCTTGTACCAGTCCGTCAAATTGGGCATCATAACAAACAGTAACTGCTGTATCTGCAATGTATCCGTTAATCTGTGCTCCAAGATCAATTTTAACTAAATCTGTGTCTTTAATTGTAATTGGATCATTTGGTTCTGCAGTATAGTGGGCTGCAATTTCATTAATGCTTGTATTTACTGGAAATGCACATTTTGCTCCTCTTTTTTTAATCTCTTCTTCTATTTCTTCACAAATTTCATATACTGTTTTTCCAATCCAGTCTTTTACTCTTGCCTTCTCTCTTACCTCTGCTGCAATCTTCCCTGCTTTGATGTATTCTTCGTCTTGCACGTTTTTTATTCTCTAATTGCCTTTAAAATGATTATCTGAATCCCCATCTTCAGAGATATTGGAGATAAACTCTGAAAATTATTATTCTTTTTGTAACACACATAATTAATTCCACGTCTTTGTATAATTAGTTGGAATTAACTGATTACTTACTTTTGTTAGTGTTGTTAAAATCTCCCCTTCTAGTTATTGTGTATTACAAAATAGTCTCTAAATCCAACAAGAGTACTCAACACCTGTACGACAATTTAGATGATAAATCATGAATGCTAAATACAAACCATACTGATTAAATTCTGTTTTATGATAATCTTTATCTCTTATCTGAAAATCTCTATTTGAGTTGGTTTACTGTGTATCGTCTCTCTTGATAGATCTAACTGGAATTAATAACGTGAAATAATTACAAAATAAAATAATAATTATTTTACTATTGTCACTGGAGCTTTTGCTTTGTGTAATACAAAGTTTGACGTACTTCCAAAAAACAACTCTTTTGGAAATCCCATTCCTCTAGATCCTATTACAATTTGATCAATTTTGTTTGCAGGATTATTTGCAAATGTGGTTAAATCGATACCTGAAGTATGGCCTCCAATGACAATTCCTTCAAATTTGACTCCATTTTTTTCTACTTTTTTCTTTGCGACATCTATTAATTCACTTGCTACCTTTTTCCACTTTTTCCTTGGGAGTATAGGTGCACGAACAGCGGAAAATGCACTAAAGCTTGTATCACTATGTACGCCAATAATCATCGCATCTGATTGTTTTGCAAAGAAAATTGCCTTATCTAACCCTCGTAGAGAATTTTTTGAACCATCTAAACAAACCATAATTTTTTTGAAACTCATGTAAAATAGTAATTATGCATTCTATTTATTCTATGAACATTATACTTGATTTTTATATATTACAAAATTTGTTCTAAGGTGATTAATTTAGTAAAATTCTAACAACAATACGGTGAGATACAAATGAAAACTCGTGTAGACATTAGAAATGAGAACCATTTTCAAGACGAAACACTTCTGAAGCGACCTGGTGTCACGGGAGTAGATGTAGGTTATAATATGAATAAAGGCAAAAAAATTGACGAACTATGTGTTAGAGTGTATGTTAAAAAAAAGAGTGATGTGAACGAAAAAGAAACTATTCAGAGACAAGTCAAAGATATGACTACAGATGTTATTGAAAAAACCCTTGTGTTGATGAATAAATTTCCAACATAATTATGATGATATCTAACTCTTAATTCTTTGATTCTCTATATTTCAAAGATATTTCTCTTTTACACTCTCTTCAATATAGGACATTAGTATAGTGCATACTGTTTTATCTAATATAGCAAGTAAAAAAATTCCAATACTTTGTATCTGTGAAGCTTAAATTGGGCAATTTTTAGGATTTACTGGGATCGTGGTCTAGATTGGTATGATTCTGCGTTTGGGACGCAGAGGTCGCGCGTTCAAATCTCGCCGATCCCACCATAATCATTATCTTATTATCAAATTGTAATGTATCTTAATTGCCGAGCAATGAGGAAGAGTTAGAGTGATGACTTTGATATGAAGTGAACTAATGGCTCTGAGCTCCGGCATGTTTTTATCGATTCTATCTTATTTTGATTCTATGAAATTTGAGAAACGTGATATAATTCTGATTGTGGGTTTGTTGCTTTTTATGGTTGGTTTGATTCCGTTTATCATGCCTATCTATGCTGCAATTATTGTAACTCTGATGTATTTTGGAATTAAGGTATATGTTGCAAAAAGAAGACAATCTATTCAAAGAGATGTTGGAGAAGGTATTTGCATGGAATGTGGTTCTAAAATATCCAATAAGAGATGCATTAACTGTGATCATTTACAGGAGTAACTCATTTCTACTGTTGAAAAACAAACTCTGTTTTACTTATAGATTTTATCCCTCAATGTAAAATTTGAGATATCAGTGGTCTTTATTTTTACCATATTAAAATTAAATTAATTTGAATTATGTTACGTTATCTTTCATTGATAAAATTACTAGAGGTTTCATTTTATAGTGGAATGCTGTGGTAAAAGAATTGCCTCCACTAGAAACTATGGAATTATCTCCTGGTCTTGAAATTTGTAGAATAATTAATGGGATGTGGCAAGTTGCTGGAGGTCATGGGGTAATTGATTCTGATGATGCTATCTCTGAAATGATAAAATATCATAATGCTGGTTTTACTACTTGGGATATGGCAGATATCTATGGTCCCTCTGAAACATTTTTTGGAGCATTTAGAAAAAGATTCAATGAAAACAATCTTGAAAAATCTCTGGCCTTTACAAAATTTGTGCCAAGTCCTGGCCCCATGACAAAAAGTATTGTAGAATATTATATTGATGAATCAAGAAAAAGAATGAATGTTGAATCAATTGATTTGTTACAGTTTCATTGGTGGGATTATGATGATTCAAGATATCTTGATGCATTAAGAAATCTTGAATGTCTTTGTGATGAAGGAAAGATCAAATATCTTGGCTTAACTAATTTTAACACAAATAAAATACAGGTTATGATTGATGATGGAATAAATCTGATATCTAACCAAGTTCAATATTCTATTCTTGATCAACGTCCTGAAATCAAGATGGTCCCATTTTGCCAAGAAAATGGAATTAAACTACTCAGCTACGGAACTCTACTTGGTGGATTTCTATCTGAGAAATATCTTGGAGTCTCTGAACCAACTCGAATGGATTTGGATACTTCTAGCTTGCAAAAATACAAGAACATGATAGACCATTGGGGAGGATGGACACTCTTTCAAGACCTCCTTGTTGTGCTGAATGAGATTGCACAAAAACATAATTCAAGTATTGCGAATATTTCCACGCGATTTATTTTGGATAAGCCTATGGTATGTGGTGTGATTATTGGTACCCGACTTGGAATCTCAGAGCATAGATCTGATAATTCCAAAGTATTTGGAATTTCACTTAATGATTCAGATTATTCTAAAATAAAATCAGTTACTGTAAAATCTAATGATCTTTATCATGTTCTTGGAGATTGCGGTGATGAATATCGATGACTAATCCAAATTATTTGCTAATGTTACATAATGATTGTTTTATGTACTATAGATATAATGGAATAGTCTTCTGATGAAACTGTTTTAGAATTTGGTTTATGCTTTCTAACAATGTTATTGTTTTTGGATAGTCCTTGTTTTCTATCAAATCCTTTTTGATTGCTATTGTGTAGCGTCTTAACTGTCTAATGATTCATAACTTTTTTGATCTTGATGCGTCATAATTTTTTAAAGTGCTAAGGTTTGCTGATATATCGCACAGTTTGACTATCTTTGCATCTATTGATGCTTCTTTGAGTTGCTTGATGTATGTTTGTTCTCTTTGTTTTTTTGGTAATGATGTATTTTTTGATAACGATAACACTAGTACTGATATCTTTGATCCAAATTTTTCAAACAATTGTTCAAAACTGGTGCCAGTGTCTTCTATGATGTCATGTAACCAACCTGTGTAAAGAATTTCTTCATCTACGACCCCTAAACTTTTGAGTCGGTTTACTACGTCTTCTAGATGTTTTGAATGCAAAATAATGCCGTCTTTTTTAATCATTCCCAAATGTTTCTTTTTTGCAAATAATTCTGCAGTTTTTATTAATTCCAAATTTTCTCTTTATGGTATGGTGGTGAATACTCCATTATTTGAGCGATATTCAATAACTAATTTGCTGTTTAGATATTGTTGAATCTATTAAGAAAATCTTGAGTTTGTATCAAACTAAATAAAGTTCTGAGGAAATATGTTTGGATAAAGAGGACTGAGAGTGAAAAATGGCCGAAGTACATACTGCATAAATCGTAGATGTGTGCAAGAAAGTTGTAACTGTATATGTCATAAATAACTCTTAATTTCTTTTTCTTGATATAGCATAATCAAAGTGTTATTTACTTTGAATATTCTAGTAATGTGCTGATGATTATATCAACGGGTTCTCTCTGATTTTCCTCAAAACGTGATGATTATTGCCGAATTATGAAGCTATTTTCTTTAATTCTAAACCTAATTGTTTCAGAATCATTTCTACGAATCTTCTATATATCAAAAATACTCATTTTACGCATGAAAAAATCCTCTAAAGTTAAATTTTTCAGATCAACTTTAACCACAAGCTCAACTTTTCCTCCATTTCATTCTAAAATTAGTCTTTTAGTCAACCAAGTCAGGAAATAACAATGAATCTGAATCTATTTGCTATATTCTCATTATTCCTAGTTGCAGGAATTTTAGTTCCTGCATATGCTCAAACTAGTTCGGATAATGTTGTAATTAACGAATTAGATGTTAACCCTCCTGGTAATGATGTATTATCTGTCTCTGAATGGGTGGAACTCTACAATCCTACTGATTCTGATATTGATTTAAGTGATTGGCAAATTGCATCTACTACAGTTCTTAAAAAAACCATGATTATTCCTGATGGTACAATTATTGAACCTGGACAATTCTTGACTTATTCTTATCAGAGTGTTTGGTTTACTGATTCAAATGAATCAGTTGAGCTTAGAGATGAAAATGGAATAATAGTTGATAAAACTCCTGCCCTTGCTGATATCCAAAATGATTTTACATCTTGGCAGAGAATCTATGATGGATTTGACTTTGATAGTTTTGATGACTGGAAATTTGCCACCTCTACGGCAGGTTCTTCCAATGGAAAACTTGTGGATACACAAGAATCTGAAGATGTTATAGTCTTAGTTTCCTCTGAGAAACCTTCGTATCTATTTGGTGACACTGCCGTAATTAGCGGAAGTGTTTCTGAAGAAGTTTTTATTGTAAAGCCCTTTTTTCAATCTGAACCCATTATAGTAAATATCACTGGTCCTAATTTTGATAGAGTGATCACTTTGTATCCTGATCTTGATTTAAATTTTGAAACAACTCTTAATCTGAATCAAGTTCTTGGAATTAATGAAGGAACTTATGATGTATCAGTTAACTATGCTGGAGCAATTGCCAATACTAGTTTCTATGTAGGTATTGAGTCAATTGAGCAGATAGAACAAGAGTCTCATTCTTTTAGTGTGATTACTGATAAATCTCAATATATTCCAGGACAACAAGTCTCTATCACTGCTTTTGCCTCCGAAACAATTCCTTTTGAAGGAATGATATTTTCTGTTACTGATTCTCAAAACCATGTAATTTCTAATGGGAATCTATACCCAACTAATGGTGAATTTACAACTAGTATCTTTCTAAACAATGTCGATCCTGATTATGGAACATATACAATTCATGCTGATTATTCTGACAAGTCTGTTATGACTACTTTTGAGGTAATGCCTGATCTCAAAGAAAATGTACCAATTTCTCTATGGACTGATAAGATTGCTTATGGGTTAGGAGAAGAAGTTAACATAACTGGTAGATTAAATCAGGTTTGGATTAATACTTTGGATTTGGAAATTGTACAAACAAGACAATCTGCCATAGGTAGCTCCTCTATTGGAAGTGATACCGGATTTAAAATATTGGATGGAATTCAGATTGCAGGAGATGGCTCTTTTGTCTATGTTTTCACAATTCCGAATGATTCTACTAGATTGGGAGATTACAGAATAAATGTCTCAAAGGATCTTGGTTCTGCATCCACAGTAATTCATGCAGTACCAAACCCTGGTGAATTCACTGTCTCTGATGTTTCATTAACAATTAATTCTGATAAAGAGGTCTATGAACCTGGTGATGTCATGACTATTAGTGGATTAATTGAAGATCCATTTAGTAATTCAAGTTATGACTCTGGAGTTCCAGTAAGGATTTCAATTAATCATGAAGATGGAACTCCAATTGAAATTGTGGCTTTGCAACCTGGTTCGCAAACAAGAAACAATGATGGAATAACGGTTGCTTATGATTTTACTGCAATTCCTGAGACTTCTGGAAATTATTCTGTTAAAATTGATGCTACTCAAAGTGTTTTTACTGAAGGAACTTATGTTGTGAAAGCCCAATACTTTGATGATGTAGCCACAAAAACTCTCTCGATTATTGATAATCTTGATTTAGATGATGGTGCAATTATTTCACTTGATAAGGATGTTTACGGTCTAGGTGAAACAGTATATCTTACTGGTCTTCTTCCTCCAACTGGCAATTCTGCAGTCGACATATTATTGACAAAACCAGACGGCACAAAGACTCTTTCTGGAACTGTTGTTGATAATCAACATTTTTCATGGTCTTGGACCACTCCTGTTGATGATAAATTTCAAAATATCCAAAATGATGAGAGAAATATAATAAAGTCTATTTTTGGAATTTACAAACTTCAAATTTCTACAGATTCTTATACTAAAGATCTTTTCTTCAAAGTTTCTAAAGATCCTCAAAATGATTCTATATCTGAAACACCTATTTTTGTAACTACGGAAAAGTCACTATACAAAGCAGGAGAGAAACTCAAAGTTGTAGGAAATGTCATCAAACGTGAACAAGGTGATGAGGGACTTGTAATTCCTGAACGAATTACAATTCAAGTACTTGATGGTGAATTCCCATACAAACAAATTCACGAATCTGCAGTTTATCCAAATCAGGGTGGTGATTTTTCAAGTCTATTTGAATTACCTGTTACTATTTTTGATGAGGGAAGTTATACAGTAAAAGCACTTTACATCAGTACTAGGGCTGATGCCACATTTAGTGTAACTAATGATTTTGTTTTTGGTCTTGATGAACCTGTGACTCTTTTACTTTCTGTTGACAAATCCAAATATGGTCCAGGTGATATAGTAACTATTAGTGGAAAACCTAACAAGTTAATTTATCTTGAAAAATTTGATGTAAGTGTTACTCAAAAATCTGATGCAGACATAACATGTGGTTCTTTTTACTGTGGCACTCATGACGGCTCTATAGTCTCTATTCGTCCAAGTCCTTCTGGCTCATTTACTCATCAATTTATGATCCCAAATTCTGTATCTTCTATTGGAACATATGAGATAACTGTTGATGCTGATTTTGAAACTAAATCTATTCAATTTGATGTAGTGGGTGAATCTCAAACCCCAAAACTAGATACTGTAATTGAAAAAGAAAATCGAATCCCTGGAAGAACTATTCCTATTTTTACTGAAGAGAAAATCGTTGAAAATGTATCTATAGCGCCTCGAGTTCTAACTGGTTCTTTAATTACTCCTTTACGTGGAGATGAATCTAATGTAAATCTTAAAGTCACTACTGTAACTGGTACCTGTATTATTGGCCCTGATGCTGATTGTTTAGTGAGGGAATCTACTAGAAAATCTGGACAAATTTATGATGTTGTTAAAGTTGATGGATTTGATCTTAAAGTACGATATAGCGGTTATGATACCCGTCTTGAAAAGTTTAGTATTTTACCTGAATCCTCTATTGCATTTTTACCTGATGCAAACTGGAATATTGAAATACTCAAAGACGAACAAGTTTCAAGATTTTATTATAAGGTAACATACAAGGCCTTAGAATAAATTCAAAATACAGTTCATTTTATTGTTAATTACAATGAAACTACAAGTTTTGATGTTTTATCAGGATGATCCAAAAAAATGTACTGCTGCAAAAATAGTAAAATTTGGACTTGCTCAAAATATAAAAAAAATTGGTAATAAGGGATTAGTTTTGGATCCTTTTTCTGAAAAAACACTGTTACCTAAAGACAAATCTTTAATCAATTCTATTATTGGAATTGACTGTTCTTGGAATCTTGCAGATCAGGCATTTTCACAAAAATTTAGTGGCATCAAAAGAAAGCTTCCTCCCCTTCTTGCTGGAAACCCCGTGAATTATTCAAAATTAAATAAATTAACTACTGTTGAAGCCTTATCTGCCTCATTATTTATTTTAAATTTTAAGGATCAAGGATTAGAATTACTTAACAAATTCAAATGGGGCCATACTTTCTATGAACTTAATCAGAATCTTTTTGATGAATACTCAAAAATTAAAGATGAAGACCAAATCGAATTGATTCTAAAAGATTATGGGTTGCTATGATGTCTCTTTATTAGATATGCAGTTATCCCAATAATGGCAATTATTGGTAATATCCAAAATTCATATTCTATTCTATTTTCTGAGAATTCAATATTCTTTGAAAAACTATTTGGCAATTCAATTTTATTCTCTGTTACCATAAAACTTGATTCATAAAAATCCGGCTTTAGAACTGAATTTGAAATTGCAAATATCTTGATATTACTTGCACCTGTGCCCAATTCTTTTGTATTTTCTGAAGTAATACTGAATGCTGTATTCCCTTCTTTTACTTTGAGTGTTTCTGATAATATTGTGTTTCCTTTATTGTTTGTCAGAAAATATAAAATTGAATCTGAATGGATTGTTTCTATTGTAATATTCATCTCTTCTCCTCTCTGAATAATTTTTTTCATATGTGCCTTTTTAATTTCTGGAAATTCTGCCTTTTCAAATTCTGACCATTTTCCGATACTAAATGGATATGATTCATCATTAAATGCACCAACTGTGATTGTACGTGACTCTGGCGCATATGATTCTAGATAAAATGGTCCATTACTAATCACTGCATGGTTGTTATCTTCAATCCATTTTATTGAGGACTCGTATCGGCTGTGATGATATTCTTCATTTTCTTTATTCTCCTTTAGTGCTGTTGGAATGTGGCTTGTATCTTTGAATTCTTGTAAATACTCTTTGATAATTTCTGCATCATTTGGAATAATTAATGATAACCAGTTTACATTTTTGCTTGTAGCGCCAGATCTTGAAAATGATACTTTTCCATCTATCACTGCTTGTTCCATTGCAGATGTAATCTCCCATGGCATTAGACTCCATAATACTGCCCAATCTGCAATTTCTCCCTCATCAAAATGCCAATAATCTACATAAACCTCAACTGTATCCTCATCAAGCGGATTTATTCCAATAATCGTTTGAATACTTTGAGCAGCTCTTGGAGTGAATTCTGTGTCAAAAGTTCTATCATTTTCATCACTTTGTGTCCCCCACTCAATTGTAAAATACAGTGAGTGTAGAATGTCATTTATATCCATTTTTTGTCCATTATGCCAATTACTAAATTCAAAATCAAATGTCACTTTGCTTGTTGCAAGGGCATCTGGTGAAACATTTGTCCATTTTTGTAATGATGGATTCCAAATTTTTGCTTCTTGAGGGAGACTGAGTTTATCTTTTGGACCTTTGGTCTCAACTTGCCAATTTGCTCTAACTGGAAATGTTTCTCCAGTAAATGGATGTTTGAATGTTCCAGGATCTGATATTATTCCCCAAATATGTCTACTATAACTATCTGTTAATCCCATTACTGGATTCCAAGCTCCTTGATAGATCTGTTTAACTCCAATCACAAATTCATTATTATCACTTTTAGCATTGATAGGGGTAAATCTACTAGGAACTCCTGCCCCAAAGTCATTAACTATCCCATTAACTTTCTCATTTACAACATATTGATCAATTTTGCTTGCCAAAAAAATTCTAACTGATTCGTTAACTCCTTCCACTACTGCTTCTTGAATCAACTCTGATCTTTCATCCTGTGTTTCAAAATCACTTGTGTATATTTTCTGAGTAAGTGTATCTAATTTGTCATTTTCATAATTCCAGTATGAAGGATCATTAAATCCTGGCATGTTTGAAAACCATGGGGAATACATCTGCCCTAATCCTGTAGAATCATATCTCACAAATGCTGAACGACTCCATCCTTCAGTGTATAAATTCCACTTTAAATCCGAAGGATTTGAACCATACACTACTACAAATGCTTTATTCAAATCTCCAAAATCCTTCTTAACATTGAATCCTATTTTTTCTAGTTCTACTGCTAGTATTTCACCAATTGATTTTCTTATCGGATCATCACTTCTGATAAAAATCGTCACCTCTATTGGCTTTGCCTCTATTTGCCATTTGTTATCAATTTTGACAGCTCCTTTTTCTTTTAGTATTTTGGAATAATTTTTTCTGCAATGGTTG
>Ga0224513_10001026_pt1 | contig 11166 bp, 11 predicted proteins | sample SF_May12_sed_USG_5_FD_169109 | JGI IMG/M metagenome (GOLD analysis project Ga0224513, IMG submission 169109) | Sediment microbial communities from San Francisco Bay, California, United States - SF_May12_sed_USGS_21 | ecosystem: Environmental > Aquatic > Marine > Sediment | place: USA... | reverse complement strand
TCAAGAAAATTGATTTTGTCGGCAACAATGTGTTTTCGAGATCCAAACTCCGCGGCGTGCTGAAGAAGACCAAACAGAAGAGCCTTCGCAACTATTTTGGCGAAAAAATTGTCTACACCAGGGAGGCGTGGGACGAGGATCGGGATAATCTCCGCAAGTTCTACGGCGACCGCGGCTACATCGATGTCAAGATCGGCGAGCCGGCGTTGGAACTCGTAGCCAAAAAACCCGATGCGGAGACCCTCAAGAAAAAGAAATACACGATGCACATCACCATCCCGGTCGAAGAGGGGGAACCTTATACCCTGGGTTCCTTTGAGGTGACGGGCGTCGAGATCTTCAGCGCGACGGGCCTGGCTTCGGCATTCGAGGTCCAAGAAGGCGAAACCTACAGCCGTAAGGCAATCGAAGACGGGATGGAAACCGTCCGCAAGAGCTATCACAATGCGGGCTACGTCTACGCATACACCAACGAAACATGGTCACGACGCGAGGGAGAAGAGCGCATCGTTGATGTTGCGGTTGATATTTTTGAGGGCGATCGATTCAACCTCGGGCGACTCGAGTTTGTCGGTAACACAACGACCCGCGACAAGGTTCTTCGACGTGAGTTCCGGGTTTCCGAGGGCCAGCCCATGAATATGGGCCTGTTCGAGGCCTCGGTTTACAAGGTGAACGCTCTCGGGTATTGGAAGCTCGAGGAGGAACCGCTCGAGTTCGACTTCGATGACGAAAACAAAAGGGTCAACGTCAAGGTCAAGGGCAATGAGGTTGGCCGGAACGATATTCAGTTCGGAGCCGGCTACTCCGAGCTTGATGGTTTCTTTGTCCAGGGTCAGTTCAACACTCGCAACTTCCTCGGCCGAGGAAATTCGCTGGGCGTATCGCTGCAGCTCGGCAAGCGCACGGATCTCTACTCGCTGTCATATACCGAACCCTACTTTCTGGATCGCAGAATTTTGCTCGGCGGTTCGATCTTCAGGAACGCCGTCGATTACTCGCAGGCCGGATTCTCCAGCTATCAGAGAGAAACGACGGGCCTCACGATGTCGATGGGGCTGGGTGTTGGACCATTTGCCTCGGTCTCCGGTGTTATCGCTTTCCAGGATGACCTCGCGAGGTATTTGACCAGCAATTCAGGTCGTGTCGGCGATCCCACTGCCGGCCACAATCGACCGGTCGACATCCCTCCGGTTGGTGGCGCCACATACGAACGTGCCTTCGAGGAATTCAGCGGTAGGACTCACTCCTTAACCCCGATATACAGCAAGGACTCTCGAGACGATCCATTCCAACCAAGTCGCGGCCAGGCGCTGCAATTTCGACTCCGTTTAGCCGGTGGAATCCTCGGCGGTGATTACGACTACGTGCGCCCGGAGCTCAACTTTACGCAGCTCCATCGACTCGCTAAAAAGAGCATCGTGGCGTACCACGCTGAGGTTGGCCAGTTCCTGGTCTACAACCAGTCCGAGATCCCGCTCTACGAGCGCTACCGGATGGGTGGTGACCGATCTCTTCGGGGCCTGCCGTACTATTCGGTGCTACCGCGAACCGAGGAGGGTGAATACTTCAGCACCCCGGGAGGATCGAGAATCGGGGGCGATCGTTATTGGCAGGTGAATCTGGAGTACCAGTTCTTGATCGGAGGGCCTGTCAGGTTGGTGTATTTCATCGACATGGGGAACACCTATGTCGCTCAGCAGGGATGGGACTTCAGCTTGTGGCGGAGGACTACCGGGCTCGAGATGAGGATCTTCCTACCCATCTTCCAGGCGCCGATTCGTTTCATTTACGGTTACAATCTTGATCCGTATCCGGACGAGAAGGAGAGTGACTTCCAGTTCTCGATCGGGACGACGTTCTAGAAAAAAGGCAACGGAGGAAAGAAAATGTTTCGTTTGACGGTACGTGTAGCGATGTTGGGTGTGATCATGATGGCGATGGCGATGCCGGCAGCGGCTCAGTCCAAGATCGCGGTGATCGATGTACAACGAGTGGTGACAGAGTCTGACCCGGGCAAAGAGGTTATGCAAAAGCTCCGGGTCCTGTCAGACGCCAAAGCCCAGGAAGGCCAAACCCTGCAGCAGAATATGGCAGCTCTTCAAGACCAGTTCACCAAACAGCGGTTCACGGTTTCTGAAGCGCGTCAGGCGGAGATGCAAAAAGAGATCGAGGACGCACAGATCGCGATCCGGCGTTTCCAAGACGATGCCCAGCGAGAGCTCCAGGAGGCCCAGAGACGCGAACTCGGTGGTCTCGAAGAGCGAATTCTTCCGATCATCAATCAGGTTGGCCAGACGGAAGGTTACACCCTTATTTTCAACAAGTTCCAATCCGGACTGGTGTATGCCGACGAAGCCGTCGACGTCACCGACCGAGTCATTCAGATGTTCAACACGGCACAGTGACCTTGAGTAGAACACTCGTAGATCTCGCCTCCGATCTTGGCGCCGATGTGATCGGTGACGAGGACTTCGAGGTGTGTGGCGTCAGGCCACTCGATACCGCGAAGGCCGAGCATCTCAGCTTCCTCCACAACCCGAAATATGTGGACGAGGCAAAGGCGTCCAAAGCCGGCGCAATTCTGGTCGCCGATGCCGAAATTCTTCCCGGACGGAATCTTCTCGTCTGCCCAGAACCCTATCTCGGTCTCGCGCAGGCGCTCGAGATTTTCCACCCGATGGAACGTCCCGAACCCGGAGTACACCCTTCGGCCGTGGTGGCGGCGGGTGTCTCGTTAGGCGAGGGGGCCAGCATCGGTCCTCTGGCTTCGGTCGCAGAGGGCGTAACGGTTGGCGAGGGCACTGTGGTCGGCGCCGGTTGCGTTATCGGACGCGGTGTCGGGATCGGCGTGGACTGCCTCCTCCATCCGCGAGTCGTGGTTGGGGATCAATGCCGGATCGGGGACCGCTGCAACGTCCACTCGGGGACTGTGATTGGTTCTGACGGATTTGGATTCGCCACCGTTGACGGAACCCACCACAAGGTGCCGCAAGTTGGTATCGTCGTGTTGGAAGATGACGTGGAGCTTGGTGCCAATGTCTGCGTTGATCGTGCGGCCCTTGGTGAGACCAGGATTGGTCGTGGCACCAAAGTGGACAACCTGGTGCAGATCGCCCATAACGTGGAAATCGGTGAACATTGCCTCTTGGTGGCTCAGGTAGGGATTTCCGGTTCCACCCACATCGGCCACCATACGGTCTTTGCCGGTCAGTCCGGCTGCTCCGGTCACCTCAAAATAGGAAATGGCGTCGTGCTCGCGGCGCGCGCGGCTGCCTTCAAAGATGTCCCAGACGGCGCAACGATGGCGGGAGCGCCCGCGCGGCCCCATCGCGAGTGGTTGAAAGCCAATGCCAATCTGCAGCGCCTCGATGGGTTGCGAGAGAAGGTCAAGCAGCTCGAAAAGCGACTCGCCCAGCTGGAGGAATCCACGACATGAACGACATTTCCGAAATCCTCGCGGTGATGCCGCACCGCTACCCGTTCCTTCTCATCGACAGGGTGTTGGAGATGGGTGATTCGACGATTCGCGCTGTCAAAAACGTCACTATCAACGAACCCCACTTCCTCGGTCACTTCCCGGAGGTGCCGGTAATGCCAGGCGTCTTGATCGTCGAAGCGATGGCTCAGGCCGGCGGATTCCTGCTCTTCAGTCAGGTCGATGATCGTGAAGACAAGCTCATCTATTTCACAGGGATCGACAAATGCCGTTTTCGTAAACCGGTTGTGCCCGGTGACCAGATTATTTTTGAGGTCGAGTTGGTAGCCAAAAGAAAGGGGTTTGCGAAAATCCACGGACGCGCTCTGGTCGATGATGAGGTTGTGTGCGAGGCGGAGATGATGTCCGCCCTGGCGGATCGCAGATGAGCGCCAAGATTCACCCCACTGCAGTTGTTGATCCGAAGGCGAAGCTCTCCGACGGAATAGTCGTCGGTCCTTACACGGTCATTGAGGCTGATGTCGTGATTGGTGCAGATTGTGAAATTGGCCCTTTCTGCCGATTTGGTAGCGGCACCACCGTTGGGGCCCGCAACCGATTCGAGAGCCACTGTTCGGTAGGTGCTTCGCCTCAAGATCTCAAGTATGCGGGTGAGGCAACCCACCTCGAGATTGGAGACGAAAATATCGTCCGCGAGTTCGTCACCCTCCACAGGGGAACGGCGGACGGTGGTGGTCTCACTCGCATCGGTGATAAAAGTCTGTTCATGGCCTATGCCCACGTAGCCCACGACTGCCTCGTCGGATCGCAGACGATTTTTGCCAATGCCGCAACTCTCGCCGGTCACGTTGAGGTCTGTGATTTTGCCACCGTCGGTGCTCTGTCGGCGGTGCACCAGTTCAGCCGAGTCGGTCAACACGCCTTTCTCGGTGCGTTTACCGGTGCCAACAAAGACTGTCTTCCGTTCATGAGCACGATCGGGAATCGGCCTCCCAAGTGCTATGGTCCGAACACGATCGGTCTCGAGCGCAAAGGGTTTTCGCCCGCCAGCCGAATGGCGTTAAAGAAACTGTGGCGCATTCTCCGGGATCCCAAGCTCAACACCTCTCAGGCTGTCGATCGCATCCGTGATGAGCTTGGCGGTCAGGAGCAGGTTGAAATCGTCCTCGAGTTCATCGACAAGTCTGAACGTGGCTTCATCCAGAGCTGAGGAATGAAGTCGGGTTGGGTTGAAATTCCACATCTTCCGAGGGAGTTGGTTGAAAAATGAGTGTTGATATTGATTTTGCGAATCTCTCGATCAAAGACGCCCTTGACCTGGCGATCCTCGTTGAAGAGGAAGCCGAGGAGCGGTACCGGGAGCTTGCTGACAACTTGGAGTTTCACAACACCAAGGACGCCGCCCGATTCTTCCGGTTCATGATGACCTGTGAAGCCAAACACGGAGAAGAGCTGAGCGCCAAGAGGAAAGAGCTCTTTGGCGACCAGCCGTTGAGCGTCGACCGATCGCTGCTGTGGGACGTCGAGGCGCCGGGTTACGAAACCGCGAAGTCCTTCATGACGCTCCAGGAAGCTCTCGATGTGGCGCTAGCCGCCGAGACCAAGGCCTTCGAATTCTTCGATGGTGCACTGCCTGAAGTTGCGGATCCCGAAGTCCGGGAACTCTTCACCGAGCTGCGGCAGGAAGAGGTCGAACACATGCGGATGGTGCGCGAGCAGATGAAGAAGATTCCGGAAGGGGACGGTCACGATCCGACTGACTTCGCCGATGAGCCGGTGGCTCAGTAGCGAAGAAACGTTGAACGGTAGTACTTGAAGGGGCGGGATATATCCCGCCCTTGTTCGTCGAAGAAAGACGGAGCTTTCAAGGGCGGTTATATGCCGCCCCTACAGGTGATTCCGGTGGGCTCCCCGCCTTCTTGTACTCAGAATTTGTATCCGAAGCCGAGGCTGATCACGAGGGGTTTTGCATCCAGCGTCACCGTCGGGAAGTTCTCCTCGGCCGTTCTTACCTGGGCATCGAGTGATGTGCCAGAGTATCGGAGATCGATGTTCGCGTACCAGCGGTTGTCCATCTGGTAGTTGACGCCGATCTGGGCGGCGATCGCCGGTCCGCCATCGAACTCTATTTCCTCGATTCCAGCATCGTTCGCGTCCCCTGACTCTTTGTAAAAGGGTGCGGCCCAGGTCATACCGAGACCCACATACGGATCCCACGGACCATAGATAGGGTGATGGTACTGGGCGATAGCGGTCAGGGGCACCAGCCATAACCTGCCGGCATCGTTGGTGCCCAGGTCGCCGCCGCTGAGCTCCAGCCGATGGGCAGATGTTCCGATAGAAAATTCGACCCCAAACAGGTCGGAAAACATAAGGGTGGCGTCGAACTCGGCACCGAGCCCCGACCGCAGATCGAGGGTGCTGCCGGAGTCCCCCAACTCATCGCTGCTTGTTCCGGCATTGACCCACGAAAGGCGACCCCCGTAGCGCCATTCCGGCGACTGGGCCGATGCGATGCCGGCGACGGCTATGAGAACAACAACGGTTGAGCACAGAAGGCGTAGCCGCAAAACATCTCCTCAGAATACTTTTCGCAACCGCTCGAGAGCGGTTTCGGCGTTGCCGGTCTCATTGAGCATCTCCTGAGCCTCCGGGCCGAGCGCCTCGATCGCCGCGTCGGCCGAGGTCAAGATCGCGCCTCCGACCAGAAACAGCGGTGAGCCGTTCGGGTCGATATACATGCCGTCGGCAGGTTCCTGGGCGTCGAGTCCTTCATAGCCGGATGGCTTTTCCTCGGCGTTGATGATCGCCCACACCTTGGCGTCGAGGTGGATGATGTCGACTTTCTCGTCCTCGTATGCTTTCCGAAGCTGATTCCAACCGGGCGCCTCGTGCGGCCCGCGCAATATCCAGATCTTTGCCATGTTCATTCCTCCGCAGCGGGCATCATACCTTGTCCCGCGTCCGAGTCCGCGCCCTGGCTCGACTGCTCGATCGCTATCGCTATCGCCATCGGTATCGGGATCGAATCGCCAACCCGTTTCGGAGGTCATCGATAGCGAAAGCGATCCAGATAGCGATAGCTACTCAAGCCGCTCATTAATTGCCTCTAACGCCTCGAGAGCATCCATCGCCAGACCGAAATGCCCATGCCTCACCTGAGGCTCTCGTGGGTTGATCCGAATGAGGGTGGCGCCAGACCGAGCTGCGATCTGCTCGGAGGTCATGCGGACCGTTGGTACCGCCGAACCGGCGCCAAGCTCGACGATCACGAGCTTTGGGCCCGCCGCTTTGCCGAGCCAGTCCGAAAACCGCTGCTCCTGGGCGGCCGTCCGTCGCGGGATCCAGTGCCAATCGCCAAACATCAGGACGTTGGGCCTCGCCAAGGCTCCGCAGCGTGGACACACTGGCAACTCGGAGAGGGCGCGAAAGCTCTCCATGTCCACTTTCACGTCGAGACCATCGGCCCTCCAAATGTCGTTGCTGCACGGCTCGCTACATTGGAGGTGGCCAATTGAACCGTGACACTCGATCACCCGATCGCGTTCGAAACCGGACTGTTGGAACTGGCCGTCCACATTCGACGTAAAGACGAAACTACCGTGATCGAGGTCCAGGGCCCAGCGCCGCAGTACGTCGAATCCTCGGTGCGGCGCCGTCTCCCGATAGAGTTGGAGCCGATGGCCGTAGAAACCCCATGCCAGCTCGGGATCGCGGGCGAACCAGGCCGGGTTGGCCATGTCGACGAAAGACAGTCCGAGCCGTTTAAAAGGAGGGTAGGCTTTCCAGAATCCCTTGTCGCCACGAAAATCCGGCAGCCCGGAGTCGACCCCCATCCCGGCGCCGGCGGCGATCAACAGAGCGTCGGCCTCCGCGACCACCTGTGCTGAGCGATCAATTCCGCCTTTGATCTCGACATCCATGCGGTGATTCTATCGCGACCTCATGGACAATGCTCGGCCAAATTTTGGTGGGCTTTTCTTGAAATTGGATGGTGCCAATTTTGGAATATTGGTGGTTGACAGCGCGAATGGAGGGCATATCTTATTAAATGGATGGTTCCAATTTAATAGGGGGGTTGGAGTTCGAAACCATGAAAATACGACACACAGATCTCCACGAGCTCAAAAGATCCGCTTCCCGGACACGGCGATCATGGCTGGAAGCGGCGTGTGCCCGCCTCCGGAGCTTGCCGGATCATCCCTCGAGTCGATTCCTCGTCGCCGAGGAGAACGGGCAGGTGCGGGCAGTGCTCGGGCTGCGGCTGTACTGGGGCGCGAACAGCCGTCTGGACAAAGCGATCATTTGTGTCCTCGTCGTCGATCCCGAACACAACCGCCACGGCATCGGTTCGCGTCTGGTTCGGTTCGCCGAAGGAATCGCGAGAGTCCACGGCTGCACCCGGGTCGACGTGGTGTCGGATCTCGATAGCTGGGGAGGGGGCGGTTGCTGGATCGGCCTCGGCTACGACGATCCCGGTGCGGGTCTGCACAAGGTACTCAGGCCCTCCGGGCAGTGGAGGTATGCGTGAGGGTTATGGGACTCATAGACGAAACTGAGGCGGTACCGGAGGTCCTGAGTGGAAATCTCGATTGACAGAGACAGCAGCGAACCGATTTTTCGACAGGTGGTGCGGGAGATCCAAGACCTCATTCGTTCGGGTTCATTGCCGGAGGGCTTTCGGCTACCACCCGAACGACGGCTGGCAAATTCGCTTGGCGTGAATCGAAGTACGATCTTGAATGCCTATCGAGAGCTCAAGGCCCTCGGTCTGGTGGACGCCCACGTCGGCCGTGGCACGGCGGTCCTCAGAGCGCCGGCCCCGGTTCCTGACGCGATCGGTGTGCCGTGGCGTCAACTCTTCCGCGAAAGCGTGGCGCGGTCCCATGATCCGATCATTGCCGATCTCCTCGCTCTGACCGAACGCGAAGACGTCATTTCCTTTTCTATCGGCCTGCCGGCGCCGGAGCTGTTGCCGCTCGACACCTTCGGCGAGTACACCGCCGAGTTGATCCGCGAGGTTGGCGCACCACTGCTCCTGCACTGCCCGACCGAGGGCCACACACCGCTGCGCGAGACCCTCGCTCAGTGGGTGGCGGCGCGCGGTATCCGCGCGCGAGCCTCGGAAGTGTTGGTGGTGTCCGGATCGCAGCAGGGTCTCGATCTCGTGGCGAGAGTATTCATCGATCCGGGCGATGTCGTCGTGGTTGAAGAACCCACCTACATTGGCGCCCTGCAGTCGTTCCGAGTTGCCGGTGCGAAGATCATCGGCATTCCGGTCGACGAGAACGGGATGCGCACCGACATTCTCGCTTCGATTCTCGAGCGCGAACGCCCGAAGCTGATCTATACCCTGCCCACCTACCAGAACCCTTCCGGTGTTGTGATGAGCGTCGAGCGCCGCCGCCACCTCCTCGAAATCGCCTCGAGGTGGCACTTGCCGATCCTCGAGGACGACCCGTACTCGGAGCTGCGCTACGACGGCGAGCCCCTGCCGTCGCTCAAGGCGCTCGATGACAACGACCTGGTGCTCTATCAGAGCACCTTTTCGAAAGCGTTGTTCCCCGGCCTACGGATCGGTTATCTGGTAGCGCCGCCGGTGGTGCTTCGCCAGCTCGCACTGGCCAAGCAGGGGGCGGACCTCCACGCCAACAGCTTTTCCCAGTACCTGCTGGAGCGCTTCGTACGCGATGGTCATTTCGCGGCCCACATCGAGAATTCGAAAACGGTCTATCGTCGTCGCCGTGATCGGATGGCGGCAGCTCTGCTGCGGGATCCGTCGGTCGGCCTCGAGTTCGCCGTGCCGGCTGGAGGCTTCTATATCTGGTGCCGACTGCCGGAGGGAGTGGAGCAGTCCGCTCTGCTGGCCAACGCCGCCGCCCGTGGTGTCGTCTTTCTTCCCGGGCGAGCCTGTTACCCGACCGAACCGACCGAGAACTGTATCCGCCTCAACTTCTCGCACGCGTCGGAGGCCGCAATCGAGGTCGGTATCGAGCGACTCCTCGAAAGTGTGCGTGAGGCGAGGGTGTGGGGGCTGGTGAAGCGGCCGGATGGCGCCGCAACGTCACCAGTTGTGTGAGTTTTTTTGGAGCACATACATGAAACCATCTCGTCTTCGCTTCGCGTCTCGCATGCAGGATTTACGAGCCTCGGATATTCGCGAGATCCTCAAGGTCACGCAGCAACCCGAGGTCATCTCCTTTGCCGGCGGCCTCCCAGCGTCGGAGCTCCTGCCGGCGGCGGAAATGGCGGAGCTGGCCCGCGATCTGTTGCTCGATGATGGCACGCGGGCTCTGCAGTACGCGCCGACCGAGGGATTGGAAATTTTGCGGAAGCTCGTCGCGGACCGGCTGCGGAGGCTCTGGAGTCTCGGTTGTTCGACGGAAGACGTGCTCATCGTCAGCGGCTCCCAGCAGGCCCTCGATCTCACCGGCAAGGTCTTTCTCGACGAGGGGGACGTGGTCCTCTGCGAGAGCCCGACCTACCTCGGCGCCATCGGCGCCTTTCGCGCCTACCGGCCGACGTTCGTAGAGGTGCCCACCGATGACGACGGCATGGTGCCGGCGGAACTCGAAGCGCGCCTCAATTCGTTGGATCGGGTGAAGCTGATTTACGTCGTGCCCGATTTCCAGAATCCGAGTGGGCGGCGCTGGTCTATCGAACGCCGCCGCAAGCTCGCTGAGCTCGCCGGCCGATTTGATGTGCCGGTGATCGAGGATGCCCCCTACGCCGAGCTCTGCTTCGAAGGTGAACCGATGACGCCCGTCGGAGCTCTTGGCGACGCGTGCACCGTGGTGTACCTGGGGACCGCGAGCAAGATCCTGTCGCCCGGCATACGCCTCGGCTGGGTGGTCGCCGACAGTGATCTCATCCGGCGTTACGTGCTCGTCAAGCAGGGCGTCGACCTCCACACCTCCAGCCTCGTCCAACTTCTGGCCGCGCGCTTCATGCTCGAATACGATCTCGAAGCGCACATTGCACGAATACGTGATGTCTATCGAAGCCGTCGGGACGCCATGCTCGTGGCCCTGGAAAAGCACTTCCCTAAGGACGTCAGTTTTACGCGGCCCGCTGGCGGTCTTTTCCTGTGGGTCGAGCTCCCGCAGGGATTGGACTCGCGAATGCTTCTCGATCACGCCCTCGAAGAGCGCGTGGCCTTCGTCCCGGGCGAGTCCTTCTTCCCATGCGGTGGCCACGAAAACACCCTCCGCCTCAACTTTTCGGCCATGCCTGAAGACCGGATCACGGAAGGCATTTACCGCCTCGGGCGCGTCCTGTCATCGGTCACTGTGGCCGCCGTTTAGCTTCCGATAACACGCCGGGTACCGCAAGGCGACAATCGGGTCTATGATCGTGGTTGGGGAACTCATGGTTCGGATCACCCGGGATCGGGATCTACCGCTCCACTACGAAGCGTCGCCGCTCGAGCCAAGTATCGGGGCTGTGGGCTGGTTGGCCGGGATAGTCGCGATCGTTGCCGGCATCGTGGCCTTCGTGAAAGCCGAGTCCGGGATGGGGGAGGCGACAGCCGCCCTCCTCGTTCTCATCGGCTGCACCTTGGTGGTCGCATTGGTCAGGGGCCGACGTTACGAGGTGACGATCGGCCAGAAAATGATCGAGCTCAGACTGGGGCTTTTTCGCAGGAGATTGCCAACTGGATGTGTGGAGGCGGCGATGGATCGACCGTCTTCATCATGGCGCCGTTTCTACGCTCCTCGGGAGCTGGT
>Ga0224513_10001023_pt1 | contig 11172 bp, 10 predicted proteins | sample SF_May12_sed_USG_5_FD_169109 | JGI IMG/M metagenome (GOLD analysis project Ga0224513, IMG submission 169109) | Sediment microbial communities from San Francisco Bay, California, United States - SF_May12_sed_USGS_21 | ecosystem: Environmental > Aquatic > Marine > Sediment | place: USA... | reverse complement strand
ACGGGCGACAGCCGAAGATCGATGGCAGTTCACCGGATTCGAACTCTACAAGCTGGGTGCACTCCAGAGTCGGGTCGATCTGTTCGACGAGATCGCGCTGACCGCCGGCGTCGCGACTCGCTTCCCGCCCTTCGGCGAGGGGAAGAACCAGGGCTTCGTCTATCACGGCGTGGCAACGGCCGACGTCAACCTGGACGGGCTGTTGGATGTGGCCACTTCCGGTGTCGAGCGAAATCGACTCTTCATTAATAGGGGTGACGGGACCTTCGACGACCTCAGCGACGAGTCGCTGATCGGCTATGCGCCGGTCGGGGCCGGAGCTCTGTTTCTGGACTTCGATAACGACGGCGACTCCGACCTCTTCATGGCCGCGGTGGGACGTCAGATCCTCTTCGAGAATCGATTCATCCCCGACGGCAAGGTCCGCTTCCTGGATATCTCGGAGCAGGCGAGAGTCGATCGCGATGCGGTGGGCTTCAGCGCCGTCGCCGCCGACGTCAACTCCGACGGCTATCCGGACATCTACGTCGCCAGCTACAACCGTTATGGCACCGTCATGCCCAACTCCTGGGTCCAGGCCACCAACGGCACGCCGAACCTGTTGTTGATCAACCAGCAGGATGGGACCTTCGCCGAGGAATCCGTCGCCTGGGGCGTCGCGGACGATCGTTGGAGTTATGCCGCCGGATTCGTCGACATCGACGAGGACGGCGACCAGGATCTCTACGTCACCAACGATTTCGGCCGCAACGGCATGTTCCGCAACGAGGGCGATCGCTTCGTCGATGTGGCGGAAGAGATGGGTGTGGTCGACCCCGGCTTCGGCATGGGTGTCTCGTTCGGCGACTATGACAACGACGGCGATCTCGATCTACACGTCACCAACATGTCCTCCACGGCGGGCAAGCGGATTCTGAGTCGGCTTTACCCCGAGGAACATGAGATCCGCGTTCAGCTGACCAAGCAGGCGATCGGCAACAGCCTCTACCGCAACGACGGCGAGGGCCACTTCGAAGACGTCACCGACGAACTGGGTGGCCTGGCCGGTGGCTGGGCCTTCGGCGGTGGTTTCGTCGACTTCGACAATGACGGCCGGGAGGACGTCTACTCGCCCAACGGGTTCATCTCGGGCAAGTCCATGAAGGACACGTGAAGCCTCTTCTGGCGCCACGTGGTGGCTGCCGCGGAACGGGTCGAGGACGCGGGTAACGCCGAGTACCACGACGGTCATATGGGAACCATCTTCAAGAAGGGGTTTTCGTTCAGCGGTTACGAGCGTGACATGTTGAAGTGGAACCTCGGCGATCGGTTCCTCGACATCTCCGGAGTCTCCGGCGTCGATTCCATCTCCGATGGTCGCGGCACCTGCTTCGCCGACTTCGACAACGATGGGGACACCGACGTTTTCCTGACGGCCGAGCAGGGCGAGGCGCATTTCCTCTTCCGCAACAACGTCGGCAACCAGCAGCACTACCTGCGAGTGGAGCTTGTCGGCGACGCCTCGGGTAAAGACGCGTTCGGAACGGTCGTCCGTATGCAAAGCAAGGTCGGCCAACAGACCAAGCTGAAGTCCGGTGGCAGCGGTTACCTGTCCCAGAGCGACCAGCGGCTGCTGTTCGGTCTGGGAGAGTCGGCCCACGCCCGTAGTGTCGAGGTTGTCTGGCCCGATGGACAGGTCCAGACCCTGGGCGACATCGCCGCGAATCAGACGATCCGCGTGACCGAGGGTCGGGATGGCTTCGAGGTTACCGATTTGCCGTCCTTCAACCTCGTCGATCCGCCGACCGCCGAGCAACGAGCACTGGCCAGTCTGGGCTTCCGGCTCCAGGAGCGTTTCCCCGATCTGGCCCTGGCGGACCTGGATGGCAACGCCGCCACACTCGATGGTCTCGTGCGCCCCGGTCGCAAGCTGCTGGTCAACCTGTGGGCCACCTGGTGTGTCCCCTGCTCGAAGGAGATTCCGGAACTGCAGAAACTGTCCGGCCGCCTGGGTCAGAGCGGTGTCGATCTGGTGGGGATCAGCGTCGACTCGCCGGAGACTGTCGGACAGGTCCCCGGGTACATCGCTTCTCGCAGCGTCGACTACCCGATTTTCACCACCGATGTGGCCGGTCTCGACCAACTCTTCCCGTTGGGTGAATTGACGGTTCCCATGACGGTGCTCCTGGATGAGAATGGGCGGGTACTCCGGGTGTTCCGCGGCTGGTCTCACAAAACGGAGACCGAGGTCCTGGCACTCACAAATTAGTTTGGGGGCCCCGTGTCAAAGCTCTCCACGCTGACAACGTTTCTGGATCGTCTCGACGAGGCCGATCTCCATTACACCCTCTCCTCCGTTCGCGAGGGTGCGTTGCTGGTGGCGGTCACCGCCCCGGAAGAACGATGGGAGATCGAGTTCCAGTCCGACGGCGATGTCGAGATCGAACTCTTCAAGAGTAACGGCGAAATTCACGACCATTCCATGATCGACGATCTCTTCAAGCGTCACGGCGGCAAGCAGCGGTAGCGGACATGGCGACCCTGCATGGCATGCTGGACGAAGACTACGGTGTCGATGGCGCCGAGCGACTCCGCGACCTCCTGAAGCGCGAAACGGACCTGGGGCGAACCTGGGGTGCCCTCGAAGAGACGGCGTTGCACGTGGCCACTCGTCGACGACGCCTGGACGCGGTTGAGATCCTCCTGGAGGCCGGTGCAGACATCGAGGTCAGGAACGCGGGGCACAAGACCTGTTACGCCCATGCGATCCGTCGTGGCTTCACGGAGATCGCCGATCGACTCCGGGAGCGCGGGGCGTCTACGGATCTCGATGACGCTGACCGACTGGCCGTCGCCGTCGTCGACGGAAAGTACGACGACGCCCGGACACTCCTGCAGCAACAACCCGGCCTGGCGCGTACGGGAAACCCCGAAGAGGATCGCCTCCTGGCCGATATCGCCGGTCGCTTCGAGACCGAACCGGTTCGCCTGCTCCTGGATGCCGGTGCCGACTTGACCGCGCCGGGGCTGGATCATGGGACTCCCCTGCATCAGGCCGCGTGGTTCGGTCAGCCGGAAAACGCGCGACTGCTGATTGACGCCGGGGCGCCGCTGGATCTGTTCGACGCGACCCACGCCAGCTCTCCGGTGGGCTGGGCGGTCCACGGCTCTCGCTACTCCGGTGGCGCCAAGGAGCGGGAGTCGGTCTACGTCGAGTTGGTGCGGATGCTTCTCAGGGCGGGATCCCGTCTGCACTATCCCGACGATCCGCAGGGCGACGCCTATCGACGACGCCTCCTGACCGACGCCAGCCCCGCCGTGCGGGACGTGCTGCGCACGGCGCGATGACCGCGATCCGTCCGGCGCTCGCGGGCGATCTTCCGGCGATTCACGAACTTCTGCAGGAGGCCTCCCTGACGACCGTCGGTGTGGAACGGCATCTGCCGTCGTTCCTGGTCGCGGAAGCCGACCAACGCCTTCTGGCCGTGGCCGGCCTCGAGATCCATGGCAGCGTGGCGCTGATCCGCTCGATTGCAGTCCGCGAGGAGCTCCGAAGGACCGGCCTCGGTCGACGCCTCTTCACGGCGCTCGTCGCACACGCCCGCGCTCGCGACGTCCAGACCTGTTACCTGCTGACCGAGACGGCGCCGGGTTTCTTCAAGAAACTCGGCTTCGACGTCATCACCAGAGACGATGCCCCAGACGAGATACGGCGAACCGACGAGTTTTCCTCGCTCTGCTCGCCGTCTGCGATCCTGTTGAAGTTGTCGATTGGCGACAACGAGATAGAATAGAGGCGTTCCCTTTTCCGTTTCCGACGAGGCCTTCGATGATTTTTGACCCGATCTATTGGCTAGTCATCGGCGCCGGCATGCTCCTCAGTCTCTGGGCCCAGGCCCGAGTCAAGGGCGCCTTCAAGAAGTACTCCCGCATCGGCACGTCTTCGCGACTGACCGGGGCGCAGATCGCGCAGAAGATCCTGGAGCGAAACGGCATCCACGACGTCACCGTCGAGTCGGTCCGCGGGTCGCTGTCGGATCATTACGACCCCAGGTCCAAGACGCTGCGTCTCAGCGAGCCCGTCTACGGAAGCAGCAGCATGGCCGCGTTCGGCATCGCCGCCCACGAGGTCGGGCATGCGATCCAACATTCCCGCGGATACGCACCTCTCGGCTTTCGATCCCGCTGGGTTCCGGTTGCGAGTCTCGGCAGCAAGTTGTCGATGTTCGTCATCATCGGCGCATTCTTTCTCGGTGGGGTGGGGACACCCATGGGCTATACGGTATCCATGGTGGGCATCTTGCTGTTCTCCACGACGACGGTCTTCACGTTGATCACGCTGCCGGTCGAGTTTGACGCCAGCAAGCGGGCGCTGGTGGCGTTGGACGACGGTGGGTTTGTGAATGAAGTTGAGTTGGCCGGGGCGAAGAAAGTGCTGGACGCCGCGGCCATGACCTACGTCGCAGCGTTCGTCACGTCGCTGTTGACGTTACTCTACTGGGCGTCAAGGCTTGGAATCTTTGGAGGACGTCGCTAACAGAACGACCCGAGGAATGGGGTATACTCGGTGTGGCAAGTCGATCCACGACGATGGGGCATGGGGCATGCCAATTAGTTACCACATCCACACCGATCGTAACCTCGTGGTTACCCGGTATCGCGGCGTTGTTTCCGACACCGAGTTCGTCAACGCCTATCGCGAAATCTACAACAGCCCATCTGCACGTCCGGGCCTCAAGGAACTCGTCGACCTACGGGACGTCACCAGTGTGCAGACCGGCGCGCGGGCGATGCGCGAGGTGACCTCGATGGTGCACGCGTTCCACGGCGACGCGGTGGAATTGATGCGAACTGCGGTCCTCGCGTCGACGGATCTGGAGTACGGCCTCAGCCGGATGTATCAGGCCATCGCGTCCGAGACACCGGAACAGGTCGAGGTCTTCCGGATCGCCGAGGAGGCGCTGGACTGGCTGGGCGAAGGCGATTCGGATCTGGAAGACCTGCACGGCGACGGATCGGACTGAAGTCGGAGAGTTCGATTTGCGACGCTGTGCTTTCCTGACGTTGTCCGACCCGTCCGATTTCTTCATCGACGACGAGCATGCCTATGCGCCGCTGAGCGCGCTCGGTTGGGACGTCGACGCGGTGCCATGGGACCGGGCCGACATCAACTGGGACATGTACGACGCCGTGGTGATCCGATCTCCCTGGGACTACCAGAATCGCCCGGAAGATTTCGTGGCGGTGTTGGAACGGATTGAAGCTTCCGATACCCATCTCTACAACGACGTAGAGATCGTTCTCTGGAATCTACAGAAGACCTACCTGCGAGAGCTGGCCGAATGGGGCGTACCGATCGTCCCGACGGTCTGGCAAGATCGACTCCCGGCCGGCGGCCTGCGCGAGCTGTTCGACGCGGTCGAGACACAGGTCGATGGCGCCGACGACATCGACGAGATCGTCGTGAAACCGGTGATCAGCGCCAATGCCGACGGCGCCTTCCGCCTCACCCGCGACCCGTCGGGCGATCGGCTGCAAGAGCTGGAGGCCTATTACGGGAACCGGGCGTTGATGGCGCAGCCGTTCGTACCGTCCGTGATCGAGGAAGGCGAGTTCTCGTTGTTCTACTTCGAGGATCGTCACTGCCACTCCATCCTCAAGACACCGAAGAGGAACGACTTCCGGGTGCAGGAGGAACACGGCGGGCAGATCACGGCAGTGGAAGCCGATGAGCAACTCATCGCGGTCGGCGCCGTCACGATGGCGGCCCTGGATCGCACGCTGCTCTATGCGCGGGCGGACTTCGTCCGTTGCCCGCAGGAGGCGGGCTACTGGCTGATGGAGTTCGAGCTGATCGAGCCGGCCCTCTATCTGCGAATGGACCCCGACGCTCCGACACGATTCGCGACGGCCCTGGACGAACGAGTCGCCCGCGACGACAAACGTTGAAGCGACTGGACGGGGCCGGGATCGCTGCGGCTGCGCGACGGCTGGCCTCCATCGACGACGGACTGGCGACCCTGCTCCGCGAAGACGGTGTGCCCCCGTTGTGGGGACGTGCCCCGAGCTACGCGACACTGGTACGGATCATCCTCGAGCAACAGGTCTCGTTGGCCTCTGCCCGCTCTGTCTATCGTCGGCTGCAGCAGGCCCACGGGCCGCTGACACCGTCGAAGATCCGCGCGAGCGGCGCCGACGGCCTGCGTGGCTGTGGCGTGACCCGCCAGAAGGCCCGCTACATGGGGCTGATCGCCGAGGAGATCGACTCGGGGCGTCTCGACCTGACCGGGCTGTCACGGTTGGATGACGACGCCGTGCGGCGGACCCTGACGGCGATCACCGGGATCGGCCCCTGGACCGCCGAGTGCTACCTGCTGGTGGCGCTCAAGCGGCCCGATGTCTGGCCCGCCGGAGACATCGCGTTGCAGGAGGCCGTCCGGGTACTCCGCGGCTTGAAAAAGCGCCCGGATCTCGACCGTCTGACCGACCTGGCAGACGATTGGCGGCCCCATCGGGCGACCGCCGCCCGCATGCTCTGGCAGCGCTACCTGAAGGGCCGCTAGGCGCCTCCCGCGGCCTTGCCTTCCCACACGGTGGCGACCCTATATTCTCAGGGTGACACACGATGCCACAGTGTCGGGAAACCCGACGCGCCGGGTCCGCGTTTCCGTGGCCATCGGCCTCGCTGTCGTCCTGCTGGCCGCGATCTGGTTCATGGCCCGCAACGCCGACAACGCCGACCGCGTCCTTCAGGTCGAAGTCTCCTGCCGAGGAGAACAGTGCCGGGGTTCGGTCAACGGCGGCGACCCACTGACCTTCAGCGTCTCCGGCGGCCCCGACGGCGACCGTGTTGGACTCTACGCCTTCGAGGACTCGGAGGCTGCGCCGGATCCGTTCTTCCGTCATCTGGAACTCAAGGATGCCAAGCGCACAATCCTGCGTCGGGATCTGACCCGACGATCGGAGATCCGCCAGTTCGAACACGACGCAGGTTGGAGTGTCCGGCCGGGTCGCGGCCTTACCCATCGAGGGCCCAACCGCAAGTCCTCGGTGGCGCTGCTCGGTCAGGCCGTCCCGACCGATTTCGACATGACGTTTCAGTTCGAGGACACCGTCGACGCGGGCATCATGTTCCGCGCTCGCGATACCGACAACGGATGGCTGTTCATCGTCAGACCGCCGTACAACGACGCCTTCTTCTGCGCGATGCGTGACGGCAAGCCGGGTCGTGTCGAGGCGATCATGCCGTTGCGTACGATGACGACCGCGCGAGAAGGGCTGCGTCTTGCGGGTCTGGTGGCGGAGATCGTCCTGGTCGGTGGCCTGCTGTTGCTGATCTTCCGATTCCTGGCCCAGGTGTTTCCGACGACCCTTCCCCTCTCGCCCATCGCGCTGCGTTGGATCGCAAAGCCCAACGCCCCGCGGGCGCTCCTCGCGACATTGTTTGTATTGACGTTGCTGGGTGGCGCGTGGATCTCGGCGACGGGGCTGGGATCGGTGCCGCACGTCAACGACGAGGCGGCCTACCTGTTCCAGGCCAAGATCTTCGCGGAGGGCAAGCTCGCCGCCGACGTCCCCGCCGATGCTGAATTCTTTGCGCACGAACATGTATTGCAGTCCGAGGGACGCTGGTTCTCGAAATACCCACCGTTGTTCTCACTGCTGATGGTGCCGTGGGTCTGGATCGGCGTGCCGTGGATGACCAACCCGCTCCTCGCGGCGCTGACCGGCTTCCTGATCTTCAAGATCACCCAACTACTGACGGACTGGCGTTGGGGTGTGGTCGCCTGGCTGCTGGCGTTGACATCACCGTTCTTCATGATGATGGCCGGCTCGATGATGGCGCACATGACGGCGGCATTCCTGATTACCGCATCGATCTACTTCACGTTGCGTGGGCTTCGTGACGATGAGACTCGATGGGCGATTCTTGCGGGGCTCTGCCTCGGCGCCGCGATACTGGCACGCCCCTACACCGCGCTCCTGGCGGTCAGCGCGCCGCTGTTCCTCATCGCGACGCACGCCATCCATCGTGATCAGCTTCGAGCCGGTCTGCGATTCGCCCTCACCGTTGCGCTCTGTGTCGTGCCCTTCGTCGCCGCCTATCTCGGCTGGAATCAGTTGAACGCACCTCCAGAATCGTCGGGACTCAATCTGTACACCGCGTACCACGCCAACGACATCGTCGGCTTCGGGCCGGACAAGGGATCGGGCTGGTGGGTCTCCTGGGGCGACTGGGGCCACACACCGGCCAAGGGACTTCGGAGCGTGACCCGGTTCGTGGAGAATTCCTCCCATCACTTCCTGGGATGGCCCGGACGCTTCTCGTTGGGCCTGATCGTCGCCGCCTTTTTCTGGGGTCGCCGACGGGCGGTCTTCTGGGGGTTCATCGCCCTGACGGCCGCGCTCATGATCGGCCACTGGGCCTACTGGGCGGCGTTCCACACGGGTTACGGCGCCCGCTACTGGTTCTCGGCGGCACCGGTCCTGCTGGTCTTGTCGGCCATCGGCCTGCGCGAGGCCCTCGACCTGCGCTGCGTACCGTCGGACGTGCTGCCGCAACGGGTGGCCACCGGTCATCTGCTGGGCATCGCGCTGGTGGGCCTGTTTATCGCATCGAATTTCTCGAACTACTTCCCCACACAAATCCGCGAGCTAGCGGAGTACGGCGGCGTGACCAACCTGCTGAAACGAGAGATGCGGGAGCGGGAGATCGATCGTAGCCTGGTCTTCGTCTGGACCGAGGGAGTGATCTACAACGAGGGTTTCTTCCTCAACGATCCGTTCATGAAGGATGGGTCGATCTTCGCCATCGACCTGGGAGAACGAAACGCCGAACTCCTGCGACGCTACCCCGATCGACCGGCCTACCGTTGGACGCGCGGGCGTCAACTCATCCCACTGCGCGGAGTCCCAGGCTCACCGGCGGTTGCCGAGAGCCGTCCCGACACGATGGACCTTCATTAGGTTCGTGGTCCCCGTGACTCCGATCGGTGAGCCCGAGAGGACGACGACGATGTCGCCCGGCTGCACCCACTCCTGCTCCAGCAGCACATCGTCCAGCGCCGCCATCAATGCCTCGATGGATCGAAGGTTGGGCAACTTCCTTGGCTCGATGCCCCAATGGACCCGAAGCTGTCGACAGACCTTTCTGGATGGACTGAACGCCAGGATCGGCGTGCTGGGTCGGAAGCGAGCGGCCTGCATGGCACTGAAACCACTCTGCGTGAAGACGACGATGTGCGACGCGCGCACGTCATAGGCCGCACGACAGCCGGCCCGCGCTACCGTCAATGCCACCGACAGGTCCCCGCTGGGACGACCGGCCACATGCATGCGTCCCGTCCCCTCGGCCTGAAGAATGATGCTGTCCATCATCGTGACCGCGTCTGTGGGAAAGTCGCCGGCGGCGGTCTCGGCGGTCAGTAGCAGGCTGCTGCTGCCGTCGAGGACCGCGTTGGCCACATCGCTGGCCTCGGCCCGGGTCGGTCGTGGCGAATGCCGCATCGATTCCAACATCTGTGTGGCGGTCATCACCGGCTTGCCGGCGGCGTTGGCCCGTTCGATGATCTGCTTCTGCAGGATCGGCACCCGCTCGGGTGGCAACTCCACACCGAGATCGCCACGGGCCACCAGGATGCCGTCCGATGCTTCCAGGATGTCGCCCAGCTGATCGACGGCCTCCGGGCGTTCGATCTTGGCCAGCAACGGCAGATCGCTTCCGACGCGCTGGAGTTGCTTTCTGGCGGTCCTCAGGTCATCGGCGCTACGCACGAACGAGATCGCCAACCAGTCGGCACCGATTTCGACGGCGGTGCGAAGGTCGTGACGATCCTTGCGGGTGAGCGTGGGGACCGACAGCTGACAGCCCGGGAGATTGATCCCCTTATTGTCGCTGATCGTCCCACCGCGTGCGACTTCACAACGGACCACATCGCCCTTGACGGAGATGACACGGAGATCGATCTTGCCGTCGTCGATGAGGATGCGGTCCTTGGGACGCACGTCGCTGCTGAGCGCGGCATAGGAGACCGGAATCGATCCCGCCGGCGCTCGCTTGCGACCCGCCAAGACCTCGACCCGTTCGCCATCGACCAACTCGAGGCTTCCGCCGTTCAGCGTGCCGACCCGAAACCGCGGCCCCTGCAGATCCGCCACCAGCGCCAGGTCCGTCCCCAGCTTGCGACTGACGGTTCGCAACCGCGAGGCCCGCTTCCGATGATCGTCGGGGGTCCCGTGAGAGAAGTTGAGGCGGGCGATATCCATCCCACTCTCGATCATCTCCCCCAGGACCTTGCGACTGTCGCAGGCCGGGCCCAGGGTGGCGGCAATCTTGGCTCTACGGGCCATGAACACTCCGTATTCCCCGGATCTTGGCCTGACGGTGTTTTCCGGAAAGGAAAAGGGTGGCACCACGGGCGCGGGGAGCGTTGGATATAGTAACGGACCGGACCCGTTCATAGTGTCGGAGAGATCGTGAGAATCCCCACGGGGCTAGCCTGGCTGATGGTCGTCATGACCCTGGCCACCGCTAGCCTGCTGCGCCAGTATAACGCGGGCACCCCCGAGTCGCCTTACGTGCCGCCAATCGTCGGCAGCCTGCTCTTCGCCGCTATCTTTGTCCTGCTCCTGGTGACCGCCCGTGAACGGCAACGGGGTGCCGTGCCCGGCCCCGGGCTTCGACTCGGAACGATTACACCGCTGCTGTTGATGCTGCTGGTCGAGAAGTGGCTCTCGCTCTACGCCTACGGCTGGTTCTTTTCTCTATTCCCATCCAGAGGCGGCTCGATCCTCCTGGACGATGCCCGCTATCGTGCGTTCGCCGGCATCGCTCTCATCGGCGTCTGCCTGCTCGTGGCAGCCTTCTCCGTTCCGACCGCGCGCAAGGTGATGCGTCGTGCTCGCCCGGCCCGTTTCCTGCGGGCGGCGGGTGGCACCGGTGCGGTCATCCTGGCCACCTACTTCAGCCTCTACGTGCTGGCCTCCTTGAGAGGAGCGCGATTCGAGCTTAGCTGGCCTGAACCCAGCGAGTGGTTGATCTGGGCGCTGGTCGGCCAGGCCCTTCTGGCATTCGGTGAAGAGGCGTACTACCGCGGACTGTTGATGGGCGAGCTGGAGCGGTTGGCGCCTCGACTACGACTGTCGACCCCACCCGCGCGACGTTGGTTTGCACTGCTGGCCACGTCGCTTCTG
>Ga0224513_10001021_pt1 | contig 11209 bp, 9 predicted proteins | sample SF_May12_sed_USG_5_FD_169109 | JGI IMG/M metagenome (GOLD analysis project Ga0224513, IMG submission 169109) | Sediment microbial communities from San Francisco Bay, California, United States - SF_May12_sed_USGS_21 | ecosystem: Environmental > Aquatic > Marine > Sediment | place: USA: California... | reverse complement strand
TCGCGCAGTGCCGATTTCCTGCGCCGTTACCTGCCCGAACTGGGCCTCGCGAAGGACGCGGCCATCGCCAGCATGATCGTGCATTTTACGGGTTACGAGGTCGATCTGGACGAAATCGAACTCGATGACCCGCGCGACGTCATTTGCGGCCATTTGCTCGGCACGGCCGATATGATCGCGCAGATGGCCGACCGCTGTTACCTGGAGAAATGCCGCGACCGGCTGTACAAGGAATTCGTGCTCGGCGGTGTCGCCGTCGAAAACTCCAAGCCCGGCGAATACCTGGTGAGATACAAGTCCGGCCAGGACCTGTTGCAAAAGACCCCTGTCTTCTACCAGCAGGTGATGCGCGACCGGTTGAACCTCAAGTTCAATCGCGCCTACCGCTACGTCGAAGTCCTGTACGAAGGCCAAAACCCGTATATCGAGGCTATCCGCAACAATATTACCCACCTCGTTCGCATCATCTCGACGGGCAACTGGGCGCTGCTGCGCCGCGAGCCCCTTTACTTCCTGGGCGTGACGGACGCCGTCCATGAAATCGAGAGTTACGTCTCGGCTCAGCTTGCGGCATTGTCCGGCCGTGCCATCGAGAAGAACGAGTTGCTGATGCCCGTGTGACCGGCGCGGTCACCGCCCGGCTTTGCCGTTTTCCTGCCACGCCCGATAGGATGTGTACTGGTCGCGCGTCAGACGCCGGTTGGCGAAGTATGCGGCGACTCCCGCTGCGGCCAGGGCATAGATTGCGTCGGCGGCCGTTATCACTTCGTCAAAAAAAACGGGCCACGTAAAATTGGTGGCGGCCCTCAGGACCGCCAGCGTACCGGTATCGAACTCGGCCGCCGTGAACGAGGCCGCCACGATGACGTTGCCAACCAGCGCGCCAACTATGGCTGCGACGGCCGCGATGACGGGGAACCGCCAGTCGAGGCCCCGGCCCGCACGACGAACAGCGAGGCCGATGATCAGACCCTGGACCACGGTCATCCACGGAAATACGCGGTCCAGCGCCGTCGACAACATTGCCCAGACAACACTGAAGGCGATGATCGCGAGCAGGGCGGCCGCGATCGCACCGCGCAGCGACTGCGCGCGAACGATGCGCGCCCCGAGCTTCGGGTCCGGCCGCGCAGCACGTTCACGGGAATGCCGCTTCGGCAGTCGCAGCACCTGTTTGCGTTGCTCTTCGCTCATTTCGAGTGTGGGGGTACCTGACCGGCGGGGGTGATAGACTGCCGAACCTGCAATCTTGCAAAGATACCGGAGGCAGATGTCATGAGCCACCTGATACACCGTGCCATCGCGGTCGTGCTGCTACTCGCCGCTGTGTCCGCGCCCGCGTTTGCGCAAGAGGGTGCCGACGTCGGCGCAAAGATCCGCGAAACGCAAGCGCTTGTAGCAAAGGAGTTTCGCCAGATCCTTCTTGAAGAAATGATGCTCACCGATGAGGAGAGCAAGGAATTCTGGCCGCTGTACGAACGCTACAGCGCCGAGAAACGTGTGACCAACGAACCGTACCTGGCCGGGCTGATCGAATACGTCGATCGGTATTACAAGGGCGATCTCAACGACGAGCATGCCGTGCGCCTGATGAACACCTATTTCGACGTGGAACAGGCCAAACTCAAGAAGCGCCATGACTATGTGAAGAAGTTCGGCAACGTGATGAGTGACGTCAAGGTCATGCGTTTCTTCCAGCTCGAAAATAAAGTGCAGGCCGAGGTCAATGCTGCACTCGCGGTTACGATCCCGTTGGCGGACCCTCGCTAGGGAGCCATGCGAGCAGCCCGATTCCACAAATTCGGCCCGGCCAGGGAGGTTCTGGAACTGTGCGATATCGACACGCCTGAGCCCGGGCCGGGTGAGGTGCTCGTGCGCCTTCACACGAGCGCCATCAACCCCTCCGACGTCAAGAAACGTGCGGGCGCGTTTCCGGACCTGCTGGACGGCGGTTTCGTGATTCCCAATAGCGACGGCGCCGGGGTGATCGAGTTGGTGGGCGAAGGCGTCGACAAGAGCCGTAAAGGGGAGCGTGTCTGGGTATTCCAGGCACAGCACGAACGCCGTTTCGGAACGGCCGCGGAGTATGTCGCAATCAGCAGTAATTGCGCGCCCCGCCTGCCGGAAAAAGCAGGTTTCGACGCCGGCACGTGCCTGGGCATTCCCGCAATGACGGCTCACCGAGCCGTTTTCGCCGATGGTGAGATCGAGGACAAGACGCTGCTGATCATGGGCGGGGCTGGCCGGGTCGGCTACTACGCCATCCAGTGGGCACGCCGGGCTGGCGCAACCGTGATTGCGACCGCCAGCAATGCGGTCGATAAGGCAACATGCCTGGACGCCGGTGCGGATCACGTCGTCGACCATCGCGCGAATGACTTCGCCCGGCAGGTACTCGAGGCCAGCAAGGGTGCACTAATCGACCGGGTCGTCGACCTCGAGTTCGGCACCAACCTGCCGGTATCAGTCGAGGTTCTCAGGGTCGGCGGCACGATAGCGGCGTACGGCTCGGCGCGAAACCCGGAGCCGGTGCTGCCCTTCTACAAGATGATGTACAAGGATCTGACCGTTCGCATGATCATCGTCTATTCCATGCCGGTCAGCGCAAAAGATCATGCCGTCGCGGACATCAACAGCGCCCTGTCCAACGGCTGGCTACAGCATCGCATAGCACGCGCTCTGCCACTGGAAGACATCGCTGTCGGCAACGAAATCGTGGAGGCCGGCGAAACGCGGGGGGCGGTGGTCCTGAATATCGACTGAGGCCGAGGTTGCGATACCTGGACCGCATACGCGCGCTCACCAGAAATAGAAGCTCGCTTTCTTGTTGAGTATGCTCAGCTCGACTACCGCTTCGGCTGCACGATTCGTCATTCCGTAGCAGACGTGCAACGGCAGAAGGTGCTCCTCCCTGGGGTGGCAATACCTCGCGTGCGGTGCGCTCTCCCATGCTGTTAGCCGGCGGGCTCTTTCGACCTCGTCCAGGTCGCGAGCGCAACAGGTGTCGACCAACCAGCGTTCGAAGGCCACGTTCCTGTCGTCCGGTTGCGACGCGGCGTCATTGAAGAACGCCTTGAGGTTGTGGAAGGAAAATCCGGAGCCAATAACGAGAACCCCCTCGTCGTCGATATCGGACACTGCTTTGCCGAGAGCGATGTGTGTCGCCGGATCGAGCGAATCGATTAACGACAGCTGGATGCAGGGTATGTCTGCCTCCGGATACATGACTTTCAGCGGAATGTAGAGCCCGTGATCGAAGCCGCGATCGCCATCGAGTACGGCTGTTATGCCGTTGTTCTGCAGGCATGATTGAAGCCGGTTGGCGAGATCCGGGTTGCCCGGCGCCGGGTACTCGATCTCGTAGGACTCCGGCGGAAAGCCGAAGTAGTCGTAGATGATGTCGGGATTGGTCCCGCTCGTAATCGTCGCGACGTGTTCCTCCCAGTGAGCGCTCACGACGATGATCGCTTTCGGCCGTTCGATGTTGGCGGCAATCCATCGGAGACGCTCAACCATCTCGGCGTGCGTCGGATCGCCCAGCAGTGGCAGCGGACCACCGCCGTGAGAGAGGAACAGCGCCCTGGGTTGGCTGGGGACTCCATTGCTCGTCATCGAGGCATGGTAACAGGACCACGCACCGTCCAGGCATCTTGCGGGCCCACCGATCGGAAGGCACTCTTGGGAACCGACCTGGAGGGTCCCTCGATGACAGTGCGTTTACTGCTGATGTCCTGCGCCGCGATCTTCACCGTAACCGCCGACGCGCACGGCGTCAGCGAGGAAGCGTCGACCCGTTCGGCGATAAACGAGCAGGTTCAGAATCGCGGCGCCGGCAAGGACAACTGGTGGGACAAGCTGCCCCGTCCGGAATGGTCCGAGTTCGAGCGCATCGACCAGGATCAGGAATGGTTCGAGGTCTATCGGGTCGCCGACGGCGTGTTCGCTATTTACGAGCCCGGCCAGTTCGAAGAGGTCATCTCCTTCCTGATCACCGGCGAGAACCGTGCGTTGCTGTTCGATACCGGGCTCGGCATCGGCGACATGAAGCGCGTCGTCGAGCAGCTGACCGATCTCGAGATCGTCGTGCTCAATTCCCACACGCACTACGACCACATTGGCGGTAACCACCAGTTCGAAACGATCTATGGCCGCGACACCGAGTACACGCGCGGCCGTGCGGCGGGCAGCCCCCCGGAAGCCGTCGCGGAGTTCCTCAGGGAGGGCTGGGTCTGGAAACCGCTGCCCGAGAGTTTTGTCGTCGAGGACTTTCGCAGCCGCCCGTTCAAGATCACGCGCGTTATCGATGAAGGAGACGTCATCGACCTGGGCGGGAGAAAATTGGAGATCCTGAGCACGCCCGGGCATGCACCGGACGCCATCTGTCTGCTTGACCGCGACAACCGGATGCTCCTGACCGGCGATTCCTTCTATCTCGCGCCGCTGTATACGCATCTCGAAGGGTCCGACTTCCTCGACTACGCGAAGACGGCGGCGCGGCTGGCCGGGCTGGCTGCCGACATCGACGCGGCACTAACGTCGCACAATGTCCCCGTGGTCGAGCCGCAGTACATGACGGCACTCGGCGATGCGTTCGCGGCGATCGAAGGCGGCACGGCAGGCGACTACGTGGTGAGCGACGGTTTCCGCGAATACCGCTTCGACGGCTTCTCGATCATCGTCGATGCGCGTGGTCCGGCATTCGACTGCTCAGCAGCGGAGCACGAAATCGAGGACCTGGTGTGCGACAACCCGGCCTTGTCGGCCATGGATCGGCGGCTTGCCGAGGTCTACGGCCAGGCGCTCGCGGTGCTCGACGATGTTGCCGACTCCGCCGAGGCCACCCGATACCTGAAGGCAGAGCAGCGTGGCTGGATCAAGGGTCGCAACGAGTGCTGGAAGGCAGCGGACAAGGTCGGGTGCGCCAGGCAAGGCTACCAGAGGCGAATCGCCGAATTGCAGACCCGTTATTTCCTCGTTGACGTTGGCAATCCGGTTTTCTTCAAATGTGACGACAACTCGGAGATCGCAGCCACGTTTGTCCCAACCGACTTGCCGACCGTGCGGCTCGAACGTGGTGATTCTGTGAAGGTGGGTTGGCAGGTGCCCGCGGCGTCGGGCGCGAAATATGAAGCGGACTTCGGGGTGACATTCTGGACGAGGGGCGACGAGGCCACGGTCAACTGGCCACAGGATACGCACATAAGCTGCACGATCCGCCGGTAACGCCGGATCAAAGGCATGCTGAACCCCGGCCCCCTGCTTCTGTCCCAGACAAGGTGGATATCGTTGCCATACTGATGGGGTGGCCGAGCCTGATTGCTGCACTGCTCTTGTCGGCAACGGGAACCTGGCTCGGAAAGCCCGCCTTGGTCTGGACGGCCGTGGTTCTCATCGTGCCGATGGCCTTCTATCTCTCCGGATCCCCAGCGTATCCCTTTGTCGGGACAGTCCCGGTACTTGCATTGGTGATGTCGGCCCTGACCTGCCGGAAGCCCGGTAACTGGCCGCGCTTTGCGGGCGTCGGCATCTATTTGACGTTCATCGCCGCGCTTGCGTTTGTCGTCATCTTCCAGGAATAACAACGCTGTTGCAGGATTGTTGCGTTGATGCGCATGCCGGTCTCGGGCTCGAGAACCTGGAAGTCGCCGCCCCGCCGTCTGCTCCGAAGCCGAAGTGACGGGTTTCATGGCAGCGAAATGGCCGCTTTGGAGTGGAAAGCCGTTACTCGTCCGCACCGGACGGTCGGCTCGGCCACGACGCGGAGATTCTCTCGGCGGCTGAGAGTCAATAGCGGATGCCAATCATCGGAACCATTTCAGTATCGATCTTTCAAAATCTGCATGAAAGTTGTTTGCGCATTATTGTTGTTGTTTGGCGGAACGGCAGTTGCTGCTGGCGGTCTCAGCCCCAACGTCAGAATCTCCAGCGATATGCTTGGCTACGATATTCAATATCGCGTCTACACGCCGCAAGATGTTGAAGCTGCCGAGAATCTGGCTGTTCTTTTCATCACCGACGGGCCGGCCTACATTCAACAAGGCCGCGTCCCCAAGGTACTGGATCGCCTAATAGCCTCGGCAGAGATTGATCCAGTCATTGCTGTGTTCGTTGATCCACGCGATCCAGACGATCTCAGAGTCAATCGTCGCAACCAGGAGTTCTTCTGCAACGTGGATTACTTGTCGTTTTACGTCTCCGAACTGATTCCAGCCATTGAGCGTGCTTACCCGGTCCGGAAGGCGCGCGACGCAAGAACGATTCTCGGTGTCTCCTTTGGTGGGCTCAACGCGGCATGCTTCGGATATTTGGGATACGAATTCTTCTCTGGGATCGGCATGCACTCACCGGCGATCCACCCGGTCGACAAACTTCTTCCCGCCTACGAAAAGGCGCCCAAATTGCCGCTCAGAATTTTTCTTAGCACCGGTTATCCCAATGACAACACTTCGGAGAATCGCAAGTTCCGAAGATTGTTGCAGGAAAAGGGATACGACATGAAGTTTGTGCAAGTAAATGCGGAGCATGACTGGAGCAACTGGAAGCGCCTCATCGACGATGTACTACTGTATTTCTACGGAAAATCAGGCGCAATACAATAATTTCTTGATCGCGTTGTTTCGGGCGCAGACCACCGCGAACGGGGCTTGTCCTTTTTCATCGATTTCTTTTTAGAGGTATGGCGTGTGCGCCATGACCGTCCGCTCAGCGCTGATCGTACGCAGGCCAGGTGTTGATCAACAGAGATAAAGTGCGCCTAACTGACAATGTGAGATGTTCGACCCCTATTGTCCGAAAAATAGCCAGCGCATTCCCAGACGAAACGACGCCGGTGGCGCAGACATATGGCTATGTCCGTCCAGGGTCATCGTCTCCAGCTGCCAGGGAACGTTATCCTTGCTTGACCAATGCTCAATCCACTTCAAGGCAGGGATACGAAACTCAGGGTCATCCATCGACCCGCTTGCTACGAATAGTCTGGACGGCACGCGTGGGGACGAAGTCGACCCGGGTTCTTGCAGAAAGAATGGCAAATTTCGATGCAGGGCCGGGTTGCTCGCTATGTGACCCCAGAAGAGATCTGGTTCGACAAGTGCCGTGTAAAGAACGAATTGTCCCCCAATTGAGTGCCCGAATATGACTCGCCTGTCCGAGCGCGAGCGATAGTTGCTCTCAACGTAGGGGATCATCTCGTTGCTCAAGAACTCCTGAAATGTACCGGCACCTCCCCAGTAATCGCGCTCGTCCGACTCTGCGGTGTAATCCGTGCTGCGGTAGTTGCCATCCTCATAGCTATCGCTACCGTAGGAAATACCTACAATGATCGCATTAGGTATCTCCTTGCCGAAGTTCAAATAGCGATAATACGCCACCAGGAGTGGAAATAGCGCCCCACCATCGAGTATGTAGACCGTCGGATACGTCTGCTTCGGATGCTGTTCGTAATCGTTTGGCAGCATGACGAAGACATGAAAATCCCGGCCGACCGTCTCCGAATCCATTCGCAGATAGTGGGAGTCGCCAAGCCCCTGCAGGAAACGGTCGGCCAAATCTGAGGCCACTGCCGACTCGGTCAGCAATATTGCAACCACAATTAAAGCGCTGAGTTTCGTCACATAGCCTTTGTCATCCACCACACACAGAGGTTCCATTCTTGATGACGCAGATTATTCACAACGTCCGCTTCGTGGTCAGTAGCGGTCATTCAGGCCAACTCTAGCCCAATGGCGGCCTTAGGCCTCATGCCGGACTTACCATTGGCAACCTCTGACCCGATTGCTGCCCTTTAGTCACCCGCGCCTCTTTCCACAACCCACCACTCGCATGCTGGCTATATTGTATCTAGCCAGCAAGAGCCCCAAAAAGTGACGGGGGTTATTGCCCTGTGACGGAGTTAACTATTCAGGTTCAGTGGGATTGTTCTCGCACAATTAGATGTGTCGGATCGACAAAACCTGATTACGCGAAGATCCGGCCAAGAGCGGGCATTCCCAAAGAATAATCTTTATTCTTGCGACCAGCAGATTTTAAAAGTCGATTCTCGACAATAATTCAGAGTGGGTGCGGACCTTGCCGACACCTGGCCGGGTAGTCCGGTTGTTACAGCCAACGGCGAAGCTGCGCGTACAAGTCCGGGTGACTCAAGAGATCACGGTGCCCTAGTCCGTACCCGACCCATTGACGGCTTTTTGGAATCTTCAGTGATCGATTGACATCGCGATGTCGTCCCAGCGCGCTGTCGAGCGGTACAAGCCCGTCTCCGACCAATCTGTCGCTTAGCAGGCCACGCTTTGCCGCGAGAACCGCAGCTGCTGCGTAGCACTTCACACCGGATGGGAGTGGCACGGCGTGTTCGTCGGCCGAGATCGTCCCGTGGCGTAAGTCGCCGATACCCGCGCTACGTGCCCTGCTTAAGCGTGTCAGCGGCATGGAGTAGGGGCTCAGTTCCATCAGAGCATCAAGGCCATGGCCGCCTTGTTCCAGCGGCGCTCCGTGATGCGGCGTGCCGAGAAATACGAGCTTGCGAAGATACTTCGGCCATGCGTGCCCTGCCGCGCGGGCATAGTGACAGGCACTGCGAGCGACGAGACCTCCCATGCTGTGCCCCATGACCGCGAGTTCCTCGACCGGCTGTTTCCAGTTTCCGATTAGGGCTTCAAGCAGCTCCGCGAACAAGCGCCCGTTGCTCACGATATGCAGGCCGCTGTTATAGCGCAGATACAGCGGCAGATATCCGAGATCGTCGGCAATCGCTGCTCCGTGGTCATGGCCGTCGCGGTTCCATTGTTGATCGTTCATACAAGACCCGTGCACGAGCACGAGGAGCTTGCTCACCGGTGCCGCATCACTGTGTTGCTCGAGTACGCTCGTCGGATCGTTGAGATCAACCTGTTGATCACGATGATGCAGGCTCATGTCGATAGCGAGCGGATTTCCGGTTCGTGAAAGGTAGTCACCGTACACCCCGTTCGCAGCAGACCGGTACGCGTCTCGGACCCGCGAAGACTCGCCCTCGGACAGCAACATCATCAAGGGCGTGAGACCGGCGTCGATGGCCTGGCCAACAAGGCTAATTCCCATTCGTATGCTGCGATACACCAGGCCGGTTATGCCCTTTGTTCGATCGGTCACCGAAACACCCCGGGGTCCCGGCCTCACCTGTATGGTGCGGTGCATTTTCTCGACCACCTCGGTCGTCGCCTCTGCCGCGTCAACGACCATACGAGCAGCACCGCGGAAGTCGGAAAGATGTGAGCGAGTCGGGACGGGCATGCCGAGCATCGTCTCAGGAAACGATTCAGCTGTATACAAAACCCTCTCGGATACGGGCCGGTTCAGCCGCCCGCTCAATGCCACGTTTCAAGATGCTGCTGTTTGCGAGATATCCGAATGTCCGCAATTAGTTCATTTGCGGACCCCCATGACACCCCGAAAGCAGCCATTTGAGCGGCTGGTATTGGGGGTAAAGCGGACCTCGCCATTCACCGAAAGCAGCCATTCGTGAGAGGCAGGTCTTGGGATTGCTCCGAAAAGTCGAGTGAGAAGTATTGGCCGTTAGCAGCCCGTCACCAATACCCTAAAAACGCCTGGCTGCACAGCAGCCCAGGGCATGTCTGCTCTAGATCTCCGACACATTTAATCGTGAACCGACACTTGTAATTGTGACAGAACAGGATCTACTGCCTTGATCGGCTACTCGACCGTAACCGAATTAGAGAGGTTGCGCGGCTGATCGACATCGGTGCCCTTTAACACCGCGACATGATAGGCCAGCAGCTGCAGCGGGACCGTGTAGACGATGGGCGCGATCAAGCGATCTGCATGCGGCATTTCGATGACCGTCATGCCATCTTCCGCCTCGATACCCGTTTCGCGATCCGCAAAGACATACAGTTGGCCGCCCCGTGCGCGCACCACCTGCATGTTGGACTTGAGCTTGTCGAGCAACTCGTTGTTCGGCGCGACGACAACGACCGGCATATCTTCGTCGATCAGCGCGAGCGGCCCGTGTTTGAGCTCGCCCGCAGCATACGCTTCCGCGTGTATGTACGATATTTCCTTCAGCTTCAGCGCGCCTTCCATCGCGACCGGCCACATCGGCCCGCGGCCGAGGAAGAGCGTGTGTTCCTTCTCGGCGAAGTCCTCGGCGAGGGCGTTGAGCTCCTCGTTCATTTGCAGCGCTTCCTCCACCGCAGCGGCAGCATGCACCACGTGCGGCACGAGTTCAGCTTCGGTTTTCGCACTCATGCCGCGCTGACGCGCGAGGATTAGTGTGACTATAAGCATCGACAGGAGTTGCGTCGTAAACGCCTTGGTGCTCGCGACACCGATCTCGGGGCCCGCCTGGGTCATCATGCAAAGGTCGGATTCCCGGACCATCGAGCTGTGGGCGCTGTTACAGACCGTCAGTGATGCGACATAGCCCGATTGCTTGGCGATCCGCAGCGCCTCGAGCGTATCCGCGGTCTCGCCGGACTGCGACAGCGTGAGGAACAGCGTTTTAGGTGGCACCACGACATCCCTGTACCGATACTCGCTCGCGATCTCGACCTGGCAGGTGACGCCTGCCAGCGTCTCGATCCAGTACTTGGCGACGCAGCCGGCATGGTAGCTCGTGCCGCAAGCGACGATGTGGATATTCTCGACGGCGGCAAGCATCTGCGCCGCCTGCGGTCCGAGGGAATCGGCGACCACCTTGCCGCCCTCGATGCGCCCGTACAGCGTGTTTGCGAGAGCGCTCGGCTGCTCGAATATCTCTTTCAGCATGAAGTGGCGGTAAGGCCCCTTCTCGGCAGAATCCGCGCTCCACTGCGTCTCGTGCACCTCACGATCTACGGCTGTGCCGTCCGCGCCGAAGATATTCACTTCGTGGCGCGTGACTTCCGCGATGTCGCCCTGCTCCAGGTAGATAAAGCGCTGCGTCACCGGCAGCAGTGCCGGTGCGCCGCTGGCAACGAAGTTCTCACCGATGCCGAGACCGATGACCAGCGGGCTCGCGACCCGGCTGACGACGATGCGCTCCGGGTCCTGCGCGTCAACGACCAACAGCGCGAAGGCGCCCGTGAAACGGGCGACCGCTTGCTGCACTGCCTCTACGAGGTTGCGGCCCTGCTGCAGGTGGTCGTAAATGAGGTGCGCGGCCACCTCGGTGTCGGTCTCCGATACGAACTCGTAGCCCTTCGCCTCCAGCTCGTCCTTGATCTCCCTGAAG
>Ga0224513_10001019_pt1 | contig 11218 bp, 6 predicted proteins | sample SF_May12_sed_USG_5_FD_169109 | JGI IMG/M metagenome (GOLD analysis project Ga0224513, IMG submission 169109) | Sediment microbial communities from San Francisco Bay, California, United States - SF_May12_sed_USGS_21 | ecosystem: Environmental > Aquatic > Marine > Sediment | place: USA: California... | reverse complement strand
ACACCCGGTTGTACACGTGGTAGATGCCACCCGCTACAAGGATCCTCGGTCGACGTCCCATCCCCTATCTCCACCATTTGCTGTGAAAACATCATAACATCAATACCCCCGCACCTGGCACCTTTACGCAAAAAGCATTGAGGACGCCGGTCTATATAAGCAAACTTCCGACGACCGACTTTTGGGGCAACAGTTTCGAGGTGGTCTCCTCTCCAAACGGTTTCGAAATTCGTTCGCTCGGAAGAGACGGCAAGAGAGACACAGCCCCGCCCTCGGGGGCTACGTCGAATTTCGATGCCGATATCGTTTGGACAAATGAGGGATTTGTCCAGTATCCAATTGTCTAGTGCCTGTTTGCGCAGCTAGGGTGCCCAAGTGATTGAGTGATTGCGAAGGGTGGCACCCATGCGACGTAACCCGGCATCTCGTAGTCGCCGTGGCACTCGCTGGCGTGGGCCGGCGATTCACGGTCGTTGGCCCGGTTTTAACACGCGAGACAGATCGGCCCGTCGAGCCTCCGTGCCGCTGCCGCGTCGGCCGGCGCCTTGGCGGCAGCAAAATCGAGCCCGGTCTGCGGCACCGCGATGTACTCGGTGTGCATTCGATCATGCATCGTCAATTTCCAGTCGTTGCTCCGGCCTCAAGGTCCCGCCCTCGCCGAGCACCGAGCTCACCCACTCGAAAACAGCGCCGTCGGTTCGTAGACGCGAGTCGCTGCGGCGTGCGAGTGAGTTGAGAACCAGCCGCATGCGTGGGTTGTCGGCGAACGCCTGCCGGTGGCGGTCAAGGTAGGCCCAATAAAGATTGGTGATCGGGCAGTCCTTTTTCGGGTTGAAGGCGCAGGCCGCGCAGTAGTCGCTCATACGGTTGATATAGGCGGCACCCGACACGTAGGGCTTGGTGGTCATCAGGGGACCGACACCGTAGGTGCCCATCGCCAGCACGTTCGGCTCGACCACCCAATCGTAGGCATCGACATAGGCAATCCAGAACCAGTCGGTAAGCTCACGCGGCGACACATCGAGCAGGGCGGCGATGTTCGACAGCACCATCAATCGGGTGATGTGGTGGCTCCAGGCTTCGCGCCACACGTCCTCGACCACCCGATCGAGGCACGCGAGGCCGCTCGGGTGGCCAGGCCAGTAGGAGAGCGGCAGCGCCTGCTGGGCACCCAGCGCCGACGGGCACGCGCCGCCATCGAAGAACTCGCCTTCGGACTCATCGGTCCACGTCGAGCCCGACCATCGTGCCCAACCGCCATCCCCTGGACGCTCGGCCCGCCGCGGCGCGCCGTCCGGCAGTTCGCGAAAGCCCGCGGTCGCCTCGTGCGCGTGGCGTACGAACTCACGCCATCCAAGTACCTGACGGACAAAGCCCTCCTTACTGGCGAGCGGAATGTCGAGGGCTACGACATCGTCTACCACCCGGGAAGGCAGCAGACGGTGGAGGTTGAGAAGCCCCGAGATCCTGGTGTGGAACAGGCCCGAGCTCGCGCGCGACATCGCGTCTTCATAGGTACCGAAGCACGGCATACAGTGCTCGAGCGCCCATCGCCACAACACTTCTGCATCGTCGACCGACGCTGGAAGCGAGGCCAGATCGATGCTGCCTGGGTGGGCCGCGAAGTGCGTTCCGATCATCTCCGCGACCTCGATCGTCAATGCGTCGGGCTCGAAGACGGGTGGATCCGGCGCGGGCGTTTCGCCGGTCCATGACTCGCGATTCTCGACGTCGAAACTGTATTTGCCGCCAATCGGTTTGCTGTTGTCCATCAGCAATCCACTGCGGCGGCGAACCTGGCGGTAGAAGGCGTCCATCCGCCACGGAGGGCCTTTCTTTTGGCTCGCACCGAAATCTTCTGCGGTTGTCAGCCAGCCCTCGTGCTCTAGCTGGACGAGAGCGCCTCGTTCGGTCAACGGTGCGAGATCGGTGCGCAGCTCGTATTCGGCCGGCCGCATGACGCGCATCGGACCCAACTCTTCTATCAGCGGCTCAAGGGCGGTGCGGTACGGACCTCGGGCCACGACGTGCCGCACCGCGACACCGCGTGCTGCCTGCTCGACAGCGAAATGGCGCAGGTTGGCAAGCACCAGCGCGAGTTTTTGCCGATGATAAGGGCGACGCGCGGCTTTCCAGGGATTTTCCACCAGAACGATTCCGAGCTCGGTCGGGTCCTCGTGTGACAGCGGGCCGATGCTTTCGGACAGCTGGTCGTAGGGCACGAACAGCCATCGCCGACCGCTCGGATCGGTCTCGAGGCGGGCGAGTTCGTCTGAAAAACAGCTCACGTCGATTTCTCTCTTGCGGCGGTCGCGGTGGCGTTCGCGGGTCGAAGCATATTTCTGGAATTCTCCATGGGTACCATGCATGGGCACCACACTTCACATTGTCGCAGATGAGTACCAGGTCAGAGGATCTCAAGGGTGCCAGAGGATCTCAAGGGTGCCACGTACACATCTGTTGATTTGTCGACCAGGGTTGGGGCAGCGAACAATTGTGTAATTGTGAACGTGGCACCCATGAGCGGACTGTGGCGCCCATGCCCATGTAACAAGTGTGTAAGTGTGTACGTGGCACCCATGTGGCACCCATGCCAAGGGTGGCACCCATGCATGTGTGGCACCCATGTGATTTCAACCGCTTCTATTGATAGACGTTTTTGACCGCTTCGCGCAGAACCTCGTCAAAGTTGTCGGGAAACTCGTGGCCCTTGTCCTCCATGACGATGTGGTTGACCGGAATTCCTGCCTCTTCGAGATTGGAGGCGGTAGTCTGGGCCGAGGCGGCAGTCCAGTCCTCGGTCCCGACGAATATCGTCCCCCGGAGGCCGCGCGCGGCTGCGGCTTGAGCGCTCTCAAGCGGAAGGGGGGTCCTGGTTGCGGGGCAGCCGGCGATAAAGCCCTTGGCAGGGATGGTTCCCTCGGCGGCCATGAACAGCGAAAGATTACCTCCCTGGGAAAAACCCGCCAGCATCACTTGCCCGGTGTCCACGGCGTGTTCCCCGACAATTTCCTGATACAGGCCAAGGACTTCATCCTGCGCCGTGGGCAGACTGTAGATGTCGACGCCGCCGAGGTCCCAGCGATACGACTTGGTGTCAGCCCGCCCGCTGGACTGGACATAGGCGATGATCACATCGTCGCCGATCACTGTGGGGTCCCAACGCTCCATGGCCTTAACGATGCTTTGATTGCCGCCGTGGATGATCATCACGAGAGGGTAGGAGCCTTCTGGGGAATAGGACGCCGGTGTGATCACCTTGTATTGCGGTCTGGATTCACTCTGGGCTACTTCGCGTACCTGGTTGTTCCTGGCCAGGATCTTCTTGAACCGGGGATTCTTGCGTACGCCGTCATAGGTGCCGGAGCGAGGAATGACGAAATAGAAAAACCCGTCATCGAGGCCCTTTTCCCAGACGGTCAACGCTTCGTCTGCACGACCGGCCTCGAAGAGGGTGTTGACCATAAAATCAGAAACCTCGAATTCCCGACCCTGCAGTTTCGTTGCGGCCTGTTCGATCAGGGCCAGCGCTTCATCGAACTTTTCCTTTTCCAAAAGCGTGTTGGCGGCCTCCTGGACTTCGCTCCATGTGGACGGCGAAGCTTCATTCGTCTGGGCAAGAGCCGGGCCGTAAGAAAGGGCGAGCCCAATGAACAGGATCAGCCGGAGTTTCATATGCAGCATGGTTTTCTCCTTGGTTTATGCGGCTCCTGATTGCATGAATTATCCCTGCATCGACCCGGTGGGCGTCACTTCAGGTCTCGCTGTCGATCAAAAATCCCTGGCCTGAAGTGGTGTATCGAAAATGACCCGATTCGGGAAAGCGAGCTCGAGCCGTTGGGAGATGGCTTCGATCTCGCCGACCTGCGTCGGCAGGTGCATGAATACCACGTGATCTGCGGAGATCCAGCGGTCGAGAATGGCCTTCGTTTCTTCGGACCAGTCAAAGTACTCGAGGAACGCGATATCGAGATCCACCTTCTCGAAGACCCCATTGTTGAACAGCTCGGGGTTTTGGGAAAGGACGGCGTCACCGACATGGAGAATCCTCACGCTGCCGACCTCGATGAGATAGGCGAGATTTTCGACGTTCCTGTGCCTGTCGACCCTCGCTCCGGTCTGGGGGTCCTCGATCACGTACTCGGAGTGTCTGAGCCGAAATGCCCTGACGCCGACTCCAGCCACTTCCAATGCGGTCGAATCGTATAACTCGAGATCAACCTCTACGATTCGTTCCTCGAGCTCCTGCTCCGTCGCTCCGGCTGCGTCGAGGGCCGTGACCATCTGTGGCGGTCCAATCACGACGGCCGCCGGATCGTTTCGCAACCGACGCATGACCGAGTGAGGGCTGAAGTGGTCCGGATGGGAGTGGGTGACCAGAATCAAGTCCAACCCGTCAAAAGGCGCTTCTGCGTTCTCCATCTTCCGAAGCGTCATCTCATCAGGGACGTGACAGTAGGTGATCGATTGGTTGTCGAACAGTGCGTCGATCAAGACCTTCTTCGCGCCGACCTCGATCAGGAACCCTTCGTTGGCGATGTAGTGGACCTTCGTAGCATCTTCCGCCGCAGTCGTGGTCGCGATCACCAGAAAGACAGCTCCGACGAGACCCAATGTTGACCGCATTCCGACTCCCCCCAGCGAAACGACACGCTGCGAGACCTACGAGGAAACTCGACTGAAGGTTTTGTATATTTTTCGCAGGTTGTCACGCGATAGGTGCCCTTTGCATTCATAGCGTTGTTGAAGGGTGCCACGTATCGCCTTGTCACATTAGGCGACCTAAAGTCATAAAGTGATACGTGGCACCCATGCCCATGTACTCATCCCATCTGGCACCGATATTGGTGGCTAGCTAGGGAGCCACGATCCGCATTGTTGCGTTGTGGGGTGCTTGGGTGCCTTGGGTGGCACCCAGACACAGCGATGGATGGTGGGGTCCTTTTTTGCGCTGCTCCAGACTCTCAATATCAACACGGGGTTGACATCGTTTTCTCTGCAACTCACACTATTTTTAGTACCTGAAGAATCCAGGTTGGACGACATGTGAACAGATCAGTACATGATATGGGGGAAACCTCGTCGCCGAAGGAGGCCGAAACATGAACAGGCAACTCAAGGCTGAAGTGACCAGCTTTCTGACCATGGCCCTCGTAATCGTCGTGCCGGCCTTCGCGCAGATTCCGGAGGGGGTTTCACCGGGAGCGGTTGATCGAACTGCTGAAATCGAAGGCCGGTGTCCGACGTTTATCTGGAACTCGGTTCCGGGCGCCGCGTTTCACGAACTGATTGGCTATAGGCTCTCCGAATTCTCCGACCTGACCTACCCATCGGAAATCGACCTCTCGAACGCTGACCAGATCCTTTATGCCAAGGTGGCTGGAAGTGCTCCGGCGTGGGAGCCCGAGCTCGCCGAGTGCCTCACTCCGGGCAGCTCCTACGTGTGGTTCGTACGTGCGGTCTACCTGGAGGAGAATGGCGAGGTAGCCGAGGCCAGCGAGTGGTCGAACGGGAGGTACTTTTCGATCTCGTCCGTGCCTTCGGCGCTAGAGGTCGAGGAGGCGCTGCGTGTGCTCAGGCGTCACTCCGAACACCACGTCGAATCGGAGGAGTTCTCCGCCGAGAGGGCTGAAACAATGCCGGCGGCACCCAGTCGACAAGTTGAGGTTCCACAGCAGGTCCCGAAATCCGTAACCTCCGCCAAGACGGCGATCAAGGGAACGGTGTCGGACGCGACCGGCGAAACCTACGGCGTGGTGGGGACCAGCAACTCACCCGATGGAGCGGGTGTGGCAGCGGCCAACACGAACGGCGGCCCTGACCTGGTGCTCGACGGAAGCGAGGATTATCTCCCTGACGCGGAATTCAGTCAGTCGGGGATCAACCTGCCGTGGGGCAGCCCGCAGACTTTCAACATTCACAACTCCACGGGACTCGGAATGACGCTGCAGGTAGACGGCGTTGACGTCGTCACAACGCAGAGCGATCTCGACAGCCTGGGCGCCCTCTCCTGTGGCTCGGGACAAATCGCCAAGTGGACCGGGAGCGAGTGGGAGTGTCTCGCAGACGAGGATCATTTATCAGCCCTCGGTTGTGCCGAGGGCGAAATAGCAAAATTGATCGGATCTACTTGGGTCTGTGCAGCTGACAACGACACCCTTTACACCCCAGGAGTTGGTTCAATCGCGTCAGCCGAGGTGCTCGATGATTCGTTGACCGCTGCTGATCTCGACGCGAATTCGGTTGGCATTTCCGAACTCGAAACGACGGCTATTTTTGAACCCGTACAGAATGTACAAACGAGTGCTTCCTTCCAAATCATAGAAACGATCTATACTACTGGTGAAACCCTGACGAGTAAAACTCTCAGTGCTCCAACCTCAGGCACAGCATTGGCGACCGCAAGCTGCAGTTACTTTTGCTCTTCGTGCTCTGAATCCAACCCCGTGGCCGGAGCCTACACGACCATAATGACGACCGATACGGGCTCCACAAGAACTGGTGACGAGAACTATGCCCGTCTCTTATACAATCCATCTGGAAACGAGTTCCATTCAATGGCCCTCGCCGACGTCTTTGTCGTCAGCCAGGGCGACACGACGTTTTACCTGCGCTCTGGCGCCCAAGATGAAGGCGATTCAATCTCCATGGGATTGTGCAGTCTTTCTGTCGTTTTCATTCCCGACTAGGAAGGAACTGGTGCCAGGTACACATTTACACAATTCGGCGTCACCCCAAATCAGGGTGATAAATCAACAAGTGTGGAAGTGTGTACGCACCCAGGCCCACATGGGTGCCAGGCTTTAGAAATTTGGGAAGTTGGACCACTGACAATTGCGGCTTGAACATTCTAAGTTTCTAAAGCCTGGCACCGACAGATAGTGGCACCCATCGCACCCACCGTTATCTGGTTCCGGTCACGTCAAAGTTCTGATCGACACACGGGTCGATGCCGTAGCAGTCGCATTCGGGACCGGTGAAGGTGACGGAGAAGGTGCCGTCCCACGTATCCACGCCCGAGAAACTCCCGTCGAGAGTGTAGGTCTCGGTGCACCCTCCAGCGATCGACGTGGTGTTGGAGAAAGTGCCCGCCGGACAGCTCATGGGCGAGCCGATCAGGTCACCGGGATCGAACGGCGCCGAAGAGACCTGCGCCCCGTTTGCGGTGAACTGGAACTGGCTGACATCGATGTCCACCAACCCGAGACAGCAGGAGTACTGAATCGAGGGGCTCGCGGTGTAGGAACCGTCCGGATTGCAGGTTCCAAAGTCGTATGACCAGATCGAAATCCCACTCGTCTCGAAATCGCTGTAGAAAATAAAGTCCCTCTCGACGTTGACCGAGGCGATATCGCTGCCGCCTTGGCCGTCGGTGATCGAGTACTGGAATGTGTCGCTTCCGCCGGGGCCCTCCTGGGTCGCGTAGGTGACCGTGTCGAGATCCGGGCCCACTGGGTTGACCACGGTCGCGCCGAGGCTCGGTTGGGTTACCGCCAGCACACGGAGGGTGTCGCTGAGATCGGGATCGTTGTCATTGGACAGCACCGGAACAATGATCGAGGCCGAGGGATAGGCAATTGCCGGATCATCGAGCGCCACCGGCGGGGAGTTACCCTCGGAACAGATATCGGCTTGAGAGTCATCGACGACCATTTTGATGTCGGTCAGCGTCAACTCGTCGAAATGGAAACCGGTCCCCTGAACCTCTACGTCGGTGCCATAGCGGACGTCGAGCTGGACGAGGTCACCGGCCTGTACGTCGGAGCCGAGCGCGGTTGCCGACCACGTGCTCTGCCCCCAGGCTGTCGCAGAGTCTGCCCATCCTCGCTGACCCGAGGTGCCGCAGGGACCATCGGGCCCACTGGCATTGTAGAGCCTGCCGCCGTCCGGACTCACCGGAGTCCGTCTACCCGATTCCACTTCGAAGATGCCTACGTTGGCGCGGTCGAACCAGAAGGGGAAGCCCTCGATCAGCAGGCTTGGTTCGATGTCGTAACTGGTCCACAGCGACATCGTCGAGGTGGGTGTCAGGTACAGCAGAGGAGAACGAATGACGTCGCACTGATTGGCCAGGTTGTTCGAGGAAGCGACGAAGAAGGAGCTCCCGCCTGCGCCACCGCCGATGTTACTGCGCTCGAAAGTCCCCTGGAATGGCTGCCATCCCTCGACGTCGCTCTCGAAGCTGAAGGTTGTACTCGGGGAGGCCGCGATTCCGGTTTCGCTCCCGGAGAACAGGATTTCCTGCGACACCACGCGCCCCGCCAGCTCGTCGCTGGTAGCCTGAATTTTGAACTCCAGCGTGTCGTTGAACGACAGACCTTGTGCCAGGAAGGAGAAACTCGCCGCGGCCGGCGAACAGGGGGAGAGGGACGGTGCCACGATCGAGGGTAGACCGCTGGTCACCGTGACGGTTCCGGGGTGGGACACCACCTCGACATCCAACACCCTCACGTTGCTCAGGTCGCCGGATCCCAGGTTTATCAGGTCGAAATGAACCGTCGCCTGCTCGCAGTTGTCGATGACCGAATCGAGATCACCATTGAGTATCTCGACGGTGAGCGAGGTCGGATCGAAGCCGAGATTAGCGCCTCCGGTCGGCGTCACGTGTGTGCACCCGGATGCCGGACCGACGCAAGAATCGTCACCGCCGACCGGAATCACGATGTAGGAGTATTCAAAATCGTTGAGCAACCCGCCGTCGACAAAATCGGTGCCGGTGGTCTCGCCGACCTTGATCTTTCCGAAGTCGCAGCCGAAGACGCCCTCGGTACGGAAGATCTGGTACGCGCTCGCTCCGCCCACCGCACCCCAGGCCAGCAGCACCCCTCGATCGAGCGGTGTTGCGGTCACCACAGGAGCTGTCGTCGGTGCTCCGCCGCAGCCGCTGTTCTGCACCGTCGGCGTGGCACAGGCAATGCCGTGGCGGTGGAAGGCATTGTAAAGGGCCGCCATGTGGGGGGTGCCGTCGGCCAGATTGCCATTGTCATCATCGATGGCCAGGAAGTTCAGATATCCGCCGTCGGCGTTGCAGCCGTCACCTGAACCGGTGCCGTCGACACAGTTGTACCAATTTCCCACAGCGCCCGCACCCAGGTAGTTGAGCCGGGTCACGACCTCGAGGGCGGTGTTGAGGTCCATGTTGAACGGCGCGCTCTGCAGGTCGCGGTGCACGAGGTCCCAGATGGCCTCAGAGTAGACCGCGCTCTCGCAGTAGATGTCCCCACCACAGGGCCCGACGTCTCCGAGAAACGGCGGTGAGCACTGTGCGTCGATCCACCCGATGTCATGAGGCTGAGCCGACTCGCGGTTTGCCCAGTCGATGTCCCGCACACCGTTGCAGTTGGTGCAGGGATCCGTATCCCCACACAAATTATCCTGGAGAAAGAAACCGCGCGCGATACAGGAGTCGTTGAGACGCAGGGCCGCATAGACATCGGCGATCCCCTCGCCGGGAGAAGAAATCGTCGGCAAAGCGTCGTTGTCGTCGAGACCGTGACCCCACTCGTGATCCACGACCCCGGCAAGCTCACCGGTGTTGCTGCACACCATTCCCGGGGCCGCCTGCCCGGAGGTGAAAAAGTTGACGATCTTCTCGTCCCAATACGCGTTGCAGTTGAGTTCCCCGGTTCCGAGATCGGGGATGTTGACCGCCGCGGTGAGCTGGTCTTGAAGCCAGAGGTTGCCCGGCAGATGGCTCCGCGCTTGCTCGGCGATGCGGTTGAGCTCGAAGTACACGGTGCGTGCGGCGTGAGTGTTGCCGGGCGACGACACGCCCGGGTTTGGCACGTCGCAGTCGGTGCCGGTTCCGTATCCCAGGTCGATATCGGCCAGGCTCGATTCATTGACGGCCCCGCAGAAGTCGTCGATGCGAATGAAGCGGCCGTCCAATGAAGTGGTCAATTGCCCGTTTACACAGGCTGGGTGGTTGCCGCCGCCGTCAGTGAAGACGAGAGCATCGTTGTTACTGACATCGGTGTACGGCATCGGATACCCGGTCTGTTCCACGCCATCAGGCGCGGTACCGTCGTTGCTGACCGGGTAGACCCCGCCCGAAACCGATCGCGGGCTCGCGTATGAGCGGGTGTCAGTGAAGCTGAGCAGCTCCCCGGTGTGAGCATCTACCAGGGCCTCCCAGCGGCCAGTCTCTCCGCGTATCGTGGGTGCGACAACCCATGCCAGCCGATAGCGGTATCCTGCGCCGATCGGCACCACTGACGGATCCCGACCTGCAGCCGTAGGCACCAGTATGAGTTCGGTGGGCTCGCGCAGACTTTCGATCTCGATAGAACCGAGATGGGTGGTCACCACGGCGGTTGCATTCTGTTCGGAGATGCTCGGGCGGGTTCCGGTCGTAACGTCGCCCCAATTTCGCAGACCGAGGAGGATGAGACTGCCGTGGCTGATAACCGCTGTCAGGTAGTTGTCGCGAATCGGAACTCCATTGATGCGGCGCCCCGCGAAGACCTGGATACGGTCGCCGCCGTCGTGCACGGTGACCACCGGCGGGTCGACCTCGGACAGATCGACATGGAGTTGATCCATGTGGTCCCGCAGATAGGATTCAATCGCCCTCCAGGCCACGGGTTCGATTGACGCACTGTCCGCCGGTGAAGGGAGTCCGTCGAGAGATTTCCATGCGGATCCCTGTCCGTCGCTTCGTTGTAGCAGCCGAACAGAGGGCATGAGAGTCGCCCATCGGCCGGCGCGCCGGTCGAAAAAGGCATGGGTCGCCGCGATGTCCAAACCCTGCAATTGTTGCTTGGCTGACGGAGCGATGGGAGAGGACAGTCGACTCGCTGGTTCGAGGCGGTTGGGAATGTCGAGATCGGAGTGGCGGAAGATTTTTTCTGAAATAGCGGAGCTTCGCTGCGGCGCCATTTGTGCCGTGGCGCCGGCCACCGTAAGAACGCAGCCAAGGAATGCAAACAGCGCGGGACGGCATCGAGGACTCATTGTTTGCTTGAACTCCACCAACCATCATACAGGCCGAGCAGAAGAATTCTGTGATCCGTATCGACTCCCCGCGCACCTGGCACATTTATGGCACCTTTTTGATTTTATGAACTTGGGTGTGAACTTGGGTGGCACCCATTTGGCACCCATGAATGTGAACGTGGCACACATGCGTGATCACCGGACTTCAAGTCAAAAAGTGATACGTGGCACCCATCAAAGGCTTGTCACCGCAGCGTACACCCCGGTAACGACGTGCGCCATA
>Ga0224513_10001011_pt1 | contig 11300 bp, 9 predicted proteins | sample SF_May12_sed_USG_5_FD_169109 | JGI IMG/M metagenome (GOLD analysis project Ga0224513, IMG submission 169109) | Sediment microbial communities from San Francisco Bay, California, United States - SF_May12_sed_USGS_21 | ecosystem: Environmental > Aquatic > Marine > Sediment | place: USA: California... | reverse complement strand
CGCGATGCCAAGGAAGGCGCCGGCAATACAGCCAAATGTCAGAATCACTGGATCGAACTTGTCGCCGAATCCGAGTAAGAAAATCGCCGGCACAGAAAACATCATGCCCGAGGATGCGCCGTTCACGCCGGATGCGATCGTCTGGACGATGTTGTTTTCAATGATGCTCTTGCGGCGCAATATGCCACGCAGAACGCCGAAACCGAGAATGGCCGCGAGCTCGGATCCCTCGATCGAGAAACCCAGGATCAAAGCTGCGTAACCAATCGACACGGCAATAATGCAGCCGATGATCCAACCAACGATTAACGCGATCCAGGTGAGCTCCGGATACGGCCGGGCTACTGTAGATGGTGAGTTTTCCACCCCACTCCCCTTTTGTAATTTTCGCGCCAGACTACCACAGTGGTTCGAGGCGTGCTGCCAGCTGATCCTTCTCGATCACCTCGGCAAATTCATCGGCCATCGCCTCGCACATTGCAACGCACTGCTTCCAGATGCGCACGCGCTCGGCCGGTTCGTAGTTAACGAAATCAGTCCTGTCCGGGATCTTGCCGTTCGGCAGGCCCGCCACAAATTCATCGGAAGGACTGATCAATATCGTGCGATCCACATTGCCCGGCTGTGGTCGTCGCCACTTGAGGCGCTTGTCGAACCAGCCCGGCACAATGCGGCCGTAGAAATGCGGGAACAATGTAAGACGTTCTTCCGCACTGTGCGGCAAATCGAGGTGATAATCGATGACTCCACCGTCGCGATAAACCCCCGGCCTTGCCCCCGCAATATCGGGCACCCCGGACAGGACAAGCGGTATCGAACCCGTCGCCACAATGGCATCGCGCAGATTGTCGTGATGTAACTCAACCTGTTGCAGCGGGAATCCGGTTGCATTGAAGAACGGGGGCAAGTCGCGCTTGTCGTAAAACAGCGCACGTTCGAACGACCAGCCCAGGGTCGAGCGGCTGACTGCATTGAACACTGCGGCCACGATTAGTCCCAATGCAAGCAGCGGCTTGTTTTCGGATGCGAGAATGTGGCGACTGCGAACCGTCATGACGTGCGTACGGAACAACGGGTTAGCCAGGATCTCCGACACGCCGTTGTCACCCAGCACGTAGTCCAGGACCTCGCGGCTTTTGGCCGTAATCTCGTGGATATCCGGTTTCTCGCTGTATGACTGGTGGAGATAGGCCTCTTCGAAGCGCTCTATCGCTGCCAGCGGGTCGGACTGGCCGTAGCAGGCGAATCGCCATGAACCGACCGAGCTGCCGATCAGGTGGACCGGCCCAGCCAGCTTCGGCACCACGGTACGCAGAATCGCGCGATCGAGCTGGCTGAGAACCAGCCATTTCGCGCCACCCGATGCGCCCGCCAGCGTCCCTACCGACGATATGTCGAATCCGTGCTTGCGCACGGATTTAAGGGCACCAGCGCCCGCTTTGAATGTCAAAGAGACCGAATTCACAGTTTGTGCGTTAGAGAAGGGTATTCAAGCGATATGAGCGGCTATTATAGGCGCAAATCAGGCCAACGGTTCCTCAAATGACCCGACATGTTTTGCCCTCGATCGCGGCGGTTCTTGCGCTCGCATTCGGTACTTCGGTTCTGGCCGATACGGACGAGCCGCCACTGTATGTGGGCCCAACCGGTTTCGACTCCGGTAACTGCCTCGATCCGCTGTCGCCATGCCAGACGCTCGACTTTGCGCTGCAGCGTGTCGGTAAGAACGGTCGTATCCGTGTTGCTGCGGGCAATTACACACTGAGCAACCCTGGCGACGTGTTCTACCTTGTCAGTGGCGCTATCGATGTACGCGCCGATGATGGCGCATCACTTATCGGCGTGCCGCATGCGTTTGCCGATGATCTGGCTACACGCGGATTTCGAGTTATCGCAGACTCGAAAGGACTGGGTCGTGAAACCGCCAACAAGCTCGAAGGCACCCGCACTGCGGTGAGCACGAATGCGTTCGCAACGGCGTGCGTCGGCGGCCTGGCCGCAGGCTTCCCCTGCAATAACGTCAACCTGCAAGCCCACGTCGCTGATCGTGCAGCCACTGGCCGGGGCGCCGATATCTGGGGCTTCGTCGATCTCAATACCAATCGCGAATACGCGATCATGGGGTACAGCACCGGGACCGCTGTCTACGACGTCACTGATCCTACCAATCCGCGTGAGGTCGGCTTCGTTGACGGTCAGCGGACAACCTGGCGCGACATCAAGGTCTACCAGTATTGGAACGCAGCCGACGATCGCTGGAACGCGTATGCCTACGTGACGGCAGACAATGCGTCTGACGGGCTCTTTGTTCTGGACCTCACCCGCCTCCCGCACAGCATCACGCGCGCCAGTTACCCAAGTGATTTTGCCGAGGCACACAACGTTTACATATCGAAGACGGATTTCAGCACCGGCCTCGCGCTTACCGATGACACGCCGGTGCTGGTTATCGCCGGCTCAAACATCAGCGATGGGCGGTTTCGCAACTACTCGCTCAATAATCCGGCATCACCGTCGTTCATAACGGCACCAGCAACGCCGGCCGGCCAGCCCGGCGGAAACCGTCTCTACATGCATGATGCCGCGTCGATGACCGTGACCGATGCCAGGAAAGACACACAGTGTGCCAATGCAAGTGCTTCCGACTACTGCGATGTACTCTTCGACTTTAACGAATCGACCCTCGATATCTGGGACATCACGGACCCGGGTAGCCCGGTTCGACTCAGCCAGACTTCGTACAGCAACGCCGGCTACTCGCATTCCGGTTGGTGGTCGGAAGACCAGCGGTACGTGTACCTGCAGGATGAACTCGACGAGCGCGACCGAGGGCTCGCGACGACGCTGCGTGTTTTTTCGATCGCGGACCTGAGAAACCCGACGCTGGCGGGCACCTGGACAGGTCCGACCCGTGCAATCGACCACAATGGATTTGTTCGCGGCAACCGCTACTACATGTCCAACTATGCTCGCGGGCTGACAATTCTCGACATCTCTAATCCGGCCAACCCGACCGCCATCGGTCGTTTCGATACGTATCCGTCGAGTGATTCCACCGGTTTCCCCGGCGCCTGGGGCGCGTACCCGTTCCTGCCCAGTGGCAACGTGCTCATCAGTGACATCGATAGCGGCTTCTACATTGTCGAAGACGACACGCGCGATGTTGAGCAGGGCTCCTTATCGTTCGCAGCCGCATCATTCGCCGCAGACGAATCGCAATCGGCAAGCATCACCGTGGAACGCCTTGGCGGTGCAACGGGCGCAATCGCCGTCAATTGGGAGGTCTTTGGTGCCAGTGGCTCACTCGCCGACGTGAGTGTCGCAAGCGGCACACTGAACTGGCCAGCTGGCGATTCAACGGACAAGGTCATCAGCCTGGGGCTGGACAATGATGGCGTCATAGAAGGCCTGGAACGGCTGATGATAAAACTCACGGCCCCTGGCGGCGGTGCAACATTGTCCTCGCCGAGTATCGCCAGCGTTTACGTCAGCGATCCGGGCAGCACCGCGTCGGTCGGCTTCGCCTCCGATCGTATCGCCGTCACCGAGCGCGGCTTTGGACTGGCCGTTGCCGTCATTCAGCGCAGTGGAAGCGCAGCCGGGGCTGCTTCGGTGAATTATGCGATTACTGGTGGCGATGCATCCGCTGGTGGCGACTACACGGGTTCCGCCGGTGGGACGCTGAACTGGGCCGATGGTGACGCGGATCCGAAGTGGATCGAATATGAAATCAGTGACGACGGCACCAGCGAACCAGATGAGTTCATCGAACTCACGCTGAGCAACGCGACCGGCGCCGCCCTGGGCACAAGCTCATCTCTGCGCATCGACCTGCTGGATGGAACCGGATCCAATGCAGCGCCGAACGCGGTGGCCGGGGCCAGTCAGACAGTCAGTATTGGTACGCTGGTTACGCTGGATGGTGGCAGCTCTAACGACCCGGATGGCGACGCATTGACGTACCAGTGGACGCAGACCATGGGGCCGACTGTGCCGCTGAGTAATGCTGATATGGCCAGCGCCTCGTTTACTGCGCCCACGGTGACGTCAGATGCGCTCTTACGCTTCAACCTCGCGGTGACAGACCCGGACGGTCTCAACGACTCGGCGAGTGTTGCTGTGACGGTCACAGGCAATGGCACCGGCGGTGGCGGTGGTGGCGGCGCGATCTCGTTGTGGCTGCTGGCGCTACTGCTATTCGAACGGATGCGTTTTTATTATCGTCTGTTCGCGATCCGGACCCGTTGAAATAATATCAATAGGAACGCCCGCCAGCTCTTCAATCCGAGCCAGGTAGGCGCGGGCTTTATCCGGCAGCTGTGCGAAGTCGGTGATACCGACTGTTGATTCCTGCCAGCCGGCCCACTCTTCGTAGATCGGTCGGCAGTCGGCGAAACGGTCGACAACGACAGGCAGTCCCGAGATTGGCTCGCCGTCCATCGAATATCCCACACAGATCTGGATGGTTTCCAGCCCATCGAGAACGTCCAGTTTCGTGACGCAAAGACCCGACACGCTGCTGTTTACAATCGAACGCCGCAGCGCGACTGCATCGAACCAGCCGCAGCGTCGCGGCCTGCCCGTCGTGGCGCCGAACTCGGCACCGACTCTTGCGATGTGTGCGCCTTGCTCGTCGAACAACTCGGTTGGGAAGGGTCCGGCACCCACACGTGTCGTGTAGGCCTTGACGATGCCGAGAATGTAATCGAGATTGCGCGGTCCAATGCCGGTGCCGGTACTCGCAGCGGCCGCCACGGTATTGGAGGACGTCACGAACGGATACGTTCCATGATCGATGTCCAGGAAACTGCCTTGCGCGCCTTCGAACAGGATGCTCTTGTCCGAATCGGCAAGGTCCTGGAGGATCTGCGTTATATCGGCCGTTATGGGCGCCACAATCTCAGCGTATTCCATCGCCTCGTCCAGGGTCTTGGCAAAGTCGACGGTCTCGGCACGGAAGTAGTTCTTCAAAAGAAAGTTGTGATAGTCGAGGACCTCACCGAGCTTCGACGCAAAATTTTCGCGAACGAACAGGTCAGAAACCCGTAAAGCGCGACGTGCAACTTTGTCTTCGTACGCCGGCCCGATGCCGCGACCTGTTGTGCCTATCGCACTTGCGCCGCGCGCTTTCTCACGCGCCGCGTCGAGCGCAACGTGTGATGGCAAAATCAATGGGCACCCCGGGCTGATTCGCAGGCGCTCATAGACCGGCACGCCACTCTCGATCAGTGCATTGGCCTCAGTGACCAGCGCATCCAGCGCGAGCACCACGCCATTGCCGATCAGGCATTGCACGACGTCTCGCAAGATACCCGACGGGATGAGATGTAATACCGTTTTCTCACCGTCGATAACGAGTGTGTGGCCGGCGTTATGGCCGCCCTGAAAACGCACAACAGCTGCCGCGCGGTCCGTCAGCAAATCGACGATCTTGCCCTTTCCTTCATCGCCCCACTGGGTGCCGATGACAACTACGTTCTTACCCATGATTTCCTTAGCCTAATTGTGCCGGCGCTTAGCCACGCATGAAAAACAACACCCCGAGACCAATAGCCATAACTATGAGACCGATATTGCGGATCTGATTGTCACTCAGGCGCGTGATTTCCGCCACCATCTGGCGGTATTTTTGCGGCGAGACAAACGGCAGCATGCCCTCGATAATGAGCACCAGGGCAATCGCCGTGAAAATCTCCGTGGCTATTGCTGTTTACCGTCCGACTGATTCAGGTAGCGGAAGAACTCGTTGTTCGGGTCCAGGACGAGAACATCGCCTTCCTTGCCGATCGAATTCCGGTAGGCATCGATGCTGCGGTAGAACGCGTAGAACTCGGGATCCCTGGTGTACGCATTTGCGTAGATCTCTGCCGCACGCGCATCACCCTCACCACGAATGATCTGTCCGTCACGATTTGCCTCGGCCAGAATAACCGTACGATCCTTGTCTGCTGTTGAACGAATCAGGTCGGCGGCCTCGCTACCCTCAGCGCGGGTCTCGGCAGCCACGCGCTTGCGTTCCTCACGCATCTGGTTGTAAACCGAGTTTCGAACATCCGATACGAACTCAACCTGCTTTACACGGAAGTCCACCAGCTGGACCCCAAGTCCCTGGGCCGTGCCCATGGCATTAGCCAGCATGTCGCGCATGAGCTCTTCACGTTCAACCGAAATTGCTTCCACAATTGTGCGCTTGCCAAATTCGGTAACGATCGAGTTCTTGATGATTTCGCGAAGGCGGTTCATCGCCACATCCTGAATGCCGCCAGTCGACGTATAGAACGACAACTCATCAACAATTTGCCACTTCACGAAATAGTCGACTGTCATCGCCGTACGCTCGAGCGTGAAGACACGCTGCGGTGCATCATCGATTTTCAGGATGCGACTCGGAAACTTGCGGACCGTCTCAATAACGGGAATTTTGAAATGCAGGCCGGGCTCATACTGAGCTGAGACGACCTCACCGACGCGTAGCTTGATGGCAAGCTGACGCTCATTCACGGTAAACGCCGACAGACCGACGATGACAAATGCGAGGCCGATAATCACGACCGCTGGGAATTTAAAGTTATTCATTGACGTGTCCCCCGTTCGCGACCGGATTCCGGATCGTCAGCCTCCGCCGAGCGGCTTGATGTGCCGAGCGAACTCGACGAGCGATTGGCACTTGCATTGGGCAAGTCAACGCCAGAGCGTTGCAGTAACTTGTCCAGCGGCAGATACATCAGGTTGCCACTTCCATCGGTATCGATAATCACCTTGGCTGAACGGCTGTACACCTGTTCGATTGCCTCTATGTACAGGCGATCGCGCGTCACTCGTGGTGCCTTCTGGTACTCGGCCAACAAGGCCTCAAAACGAGCTGCGTCACCTTGCGCATTAGCTATCAGGCGATCCCGATAGGCCTCGGCATCCTGCAGGATGCGCTGCGCCTGGCCGCGCGCCCGAGGGATAATGTCGTTTCGGTAGGTGTTCGCTTCCAGTTCGATTCGATCACGGTCATTACGCGCTTTCTGCGTATCGTCCACCGCTTCCTGCACTGACTTCGGATAGTCGACCACGTTCAGGTTGATCGACGTAACGGTGAGACCGGTGCCGTCACCGTAGTTTGCGAGCGTATTTTGCAGCTCCTCCATCGTTCGCGCCGGAATCTGCTCGCGACGTTCGCCGATCAGCTCTTCGAGCGAGCTGGTACCGACCACGCCGCGCAATGCGCTTTCAGTCACGTCCTGCAGCGTAATATCAGGATCCTCGACTTCGAAACTGTAGAGTACCGGATCGGAACGCCGGTACTGGACGACGATATCGATGAACACGTATTGCTCGTCGGCCGTCAGCATTTCGGTCGAGAAATTGTAGTCGTTGACTTCCTGGATATTGACCTTGTCGACCGTTTCGATCGGGTACGGCAAGTGCCAGCGCAGGCCAGGCAACGTCACTGGTTCGACGTAGGCGCCAAATCTTTGCACCACGCCGCGCTCGGCTTCGTCAACGCGATAGAAGCCCGTGAGCCCCCACGCAAGCAACAGCAATACGATGAGTGCGATACCGCCTGCACCACCGGGGCCACCACTGCCACCACTGCCACCGCCAAGAATACTGCCAAAACGCTTCTGCCAGTCCCGTACTATCTGGTCCAGCTCAGCAGGCTCGTCCCCACCACGTTTCCAGGGGTCTTTGCCATTTCCATCTTCGTTCCACGCCATAATGTTATTCACTCATTAGCTGCAGGTGCCGACCGCTTCACAGTCGGCGCCAGTTGATCCTCGGCGAGATTTTCATGCTTGAGGAATCGCCGCAAGTCCTTTTCCGTCATTTTCAATTCGAGCGCCCAGCCACCATCTTCCAGAACCTCTTCATTAAGGACAGCACCAAGCTCAAATAGTTTGGCGCGCTGCCGTCCCTGGGCGGATTCAAGGTGAATGTGGCGGTGCACGGTTTTCTGTTGCAGGCGTTGGGCAATTGCTTCCTTGAGAAGCTCCAGTCCTTCGCCTGTGACCGCTGAAATCCAGACTGCGCGCCCCTCGCCCTGCCGGTTATTGGTAACGCGCGGCTTCCTGTCCAGCTTGTCGATCTTATTGTACACCCGTATCTGGGGTACCTGGTCAGCGTCGAGCTGCTTTAGTACCGAGTTCACCTGGCGAACCCGTTGCCAGCGATTCGGATCGCTGGCGTCAATAAGGTGCAGGATCAGGTCGGCCTCGCGCGCCTCCTGCAGGGTCGATTTGAACGCCGCAATCAGTTCATGCGGAAGATCCCTGAGAAAACCGACCGTGTCGGCAAGCACCACGTGACCACCTTCCGGTAGTTCAAGACGCCTGACCGTCGGATCCAGTGTGGCAAACAACTTGTCCTGGACGTACACACCGGCATCGGTCAACGCGTTGAACAGCGTCGATTTACCCGCGTTCGTGTAGCCAACCAGTGCGACCGTGGGAATCTCAGCTCGCATACGATTGCGCCGATTGATCGTGCGGCGTGTATCGACCTGCTCCAGACGCTCGGTTAGCTGTCGGATGCGTTTCCCGACGAGCCGACGATCGGTTTCCAGCTGAGTTTCACCCGGGCCACGCAGACCAATACCGCCCTTCTGTCGCTCAAGGTGAGTCCAGCCGCGCACCAGGCGTGTGGACAGGTGCCTGAGCTGCGCCAGCTCGACCTGCAACTTGCCTTCGAAGCTGCGGGCGCGCTGAGCGAAGATATCGAGAATCAGTCCCGCGCGATCAAGCACACGACAACAAAGCTCCTTCTCGAGGTTGCGCTCCTGGCTCGGACTCAATGCAGCCCCGAAGATCACGAGCTCAGCTTCGCCGTCTTCGATGAGCTTGCGCAGTTCATCGAGCTTGCCCTTGCCAATGAAGTAGCGCGGATCGGGCCGGCGCCGAGAACTGACGAGCTCGCCAGCAATCACCGCACCGGCAGACCGGGACAGCTCGGCAAACTCTTCGCGTTCAGATTCGTCAGGTAATCCGTCGGTACTCGCGTGGACAAGCACTGCTCGCTCGCCACTTTGCGGTCGTTCAAACAATCACGACCTCCCGGACTGGATTCCGCGGTGTGGACTTACTCGTCACCATCTCCAGGTTCATCGTCCGGCAGCGGCAAGCGAACGTTGCGCGACGGGACAACTGTCGAAATAGCATGTTTGTAGACCATCTGGTTCACGCTGTTCTTCAGCAGGACCACGAACTGGTCAAACGAGTCGACCTGCCCCTGCAACTTGATGCCGTTGACGAGGTAAATTGACACGGGGACCTTTTCCTTACGCAGGATATTCAGGAATGGATCTTGAAGTGTTTGCCCTTTAGCCATATTGGGTCTCCTTATTTTTATTCGTTTTGAAAACCGCATCCCGGTGGCGCCGGGATGCCCTAACGGCGGTCTTCAGCCTAAGCGTTGAAAAAGTCTATCACAGGGACTGCGCCAGAAAACCGGATATAGCGTTGATTGAGCCCGCTTCAAGGGGGTCTGCAAGTAATACTTTGGTCTCGGATCGGAGCCAGGTGATCTGCCGCTTGGCCAATTGCCGCGTCGCAAACAGGGCCCGATCCCGCGCCTCCTCCAGACTGTAGTCGCCCTCGAGGTACTGCCAGAACTGGCGATAGCCCACGGAACGCATCGCGGAACAGTCTGCTACCAGGCCGGGGCGTTCCCTGAGCCGCTTCATCTCGTCAACAAAACCGCCAGCGATCATCAGGTCCAGGCGCCTCTCGATCCGCTCGTGCAGCAACGATCGTGGCTCGATGTTGAGGCCGACCTTGAGATAGCCGATGTCGTTTCTTGCCGGTGCAGAATTACGCTGCCAGTCTGACAATGGTTGACCACTTGAACGATAAACCTCCAGTGCGCGCTGGATCCGTTGCCGGTCTTTCGGTTTGATACGTTGCGCCGCCTGGGGGTCGACAATCTCGAGTTCCTCGTGCATTGCTGGCCAGCCCCGCTCCGCAGCCTCGGCATCGATGGCTCGACGAATCGCTTCGTCCGCAGACGGCAACGCCGCGATGCCCTCGGTGAGCGCCCGGAAGTACATCATCGTCCCGCCGACCAGCAACGGGATTCGTCCTGCCGCAAAAATCTCATCCATTTCCCGGTACGCATCACGCACGAACTCACCCGCGGAGTAACTCTCTTCCGGCTCACGAATATCAATGAGGCGATGTGGGGTGCGGGCCAGCGTATCCGGATCGGGTTTGGCGGTGCCAATGTCCATGCCCCGATAGACCAGCGCTGAATCCACACTAATTACGTCGCAGGGAAATCGTTTGCACAGACTGATGGCGAGATCGGTTTTGCCCGACGCAGTCGGGCCCATGAGCAGGATCGCTGTGTGTGTCATGCGCCGGTGTCAGCGTCCGCGCAGGAACAGGCGGTCGAGTTCCGACATCGTAATCGTCGTCCACGTCGGGCGACCGTGATTGCACTGGTCAGCACGCTCGGTTTTTTCCATCTCGCGAAGCAGGGCATTCATTTCGTCAAGCGTAAGCAGGCGGTTGGCGCGCACCGAATGATGACAGGCCATTGTCGCCAGGAAATCGTCGCTGGCGTCATCAACGCGATTGCTTTGCCCGGATTCCGACAGATCCGCCAGTACGTCGCGCAACAGTGACTCAACGTCGGCGTTCCGCAGCAGTGCCGGTACCTCACGAACCGTCAGCGTTGTTGGTCCCGAGCGGTCGACAACAAGTCCCAGCTGCTCCAGCGCGGCACCGGAATGCTCGACAAGGTTTGCTTCGCTTTCGGCAACAGAAATTGTTTCCGGTACGAGCAACGGCTGGCGAACCAATGCGCGATCGTCGAAGCTCTGCTTGAGTTTTTCGTACGTTATGCGCTCATGAGCCGCATGCATGTCAACAACAACCAGGCCGTCCCTGTTCTCAGCAAGGATGTAGACGCCTGCGAGCTGTGCGACAGCGAAACCGAGCGGCGGCACCTCGGCCGCATGCTCTGGAACATCGGCGAGCGATGGCGCAGTTGCCATGGATCGATAGGTCGCCAGGGTTTCGCGTACGGCTGAGGGAGACGGGCCATGCGGCAATGGCATGGTCCCCTGGTTGAAGACTGTATTGCGCGTCATGGGGATCGGAGTGACGTCATGGCCGCCCGGTCGCGTGTCCTTGAGCGCGACTTCCACGGCTTGCGAGACGACACCGTGCACGCGGCGACCGTCCCGGAACCGAACCTCGTGCTTCGCGGGATGCGCGTTGGCATCGACACCTTTCGGGTCCATCGTCAGGTTGAGCACATAGGCCGGGTAGCGGCCATGAAACAGCACGTCCCGATAGGCATGGCGCACAGCATGC
>Ga0224513_10001010_pt1 | contig 11313 bp, 14 predicted proteins | sample SF_May12_sed_USG_5_FD_169109 | JGI IMG/M metagenome (GOLD analysis project Ga0224513, IMG submission 169109) | Sediment microbial communities from San Francisco Bay, California, United States - SF_May12_sed_USGS_21 | ecosystem: Environmental > Aquatic > Marine > Sediment | place: USA... | reverse complement strand
ATTCTGCCCTTACAAAGCCGTCTTTGGAGGACGGCACCTATTACTGGCGCGTCTATGCCGTGGATGGTGCAGACAACAAGAGTGACCCCAGCTCCGTCTACAGATTCACCATTGACACGACACCGCCTCCCGTCCCTACGCTCATCGCACTAAACAATGGGGTTACAACCACGGACTCTACTCCCCTCTTTACCTGGAATCCCGTATATGACTTGAGAAATGTCTCCTACCAATTTCAGATATCTGCTGACTCTTTATTCACAAAAACATCTTTAGTGTATCATACGGTAATCTATTCTTCGACATTTTCAAATATGGCAATGTATATCGTTGCTCCCCGTTCCACTCCTTCTGAAATTCAAATGACTCAATCACTTTCCGATGGCATCTACTACTGGCGTGTCTCTGCAATGGATGATTTAGGTAATGCAAGTGACCCCAGCTCCGTCTACAGATTCACCATTGACACGACACCGCCAAAACCTCCGACATTACTGTCACTTGACAACGGCTCTGCCACGAAAGATTTCACACCTTCGTTTGACTGGACAGATGTTTCAGATCCTAGCGGTGTTGCATACTACCAATTCATGATATCTACCGACTCTAATTTCAAATCGATTGTGTATAACGCATCTACCTCGAATTCTGCCCTTACAAAGCCGTCTTTGGAGGACGGCACCTATTACTGGCGCGTCTATGCCGTGGATGGTGCAGACAACAAGAGTGACCCCAGCTCCGTCTACAGATTCACCATTGACACGACACCGCCAAAACCTCCGACATTACTGTCACTTGACAACGGCTCTATCACACAGAACATTACTCCCTCGTTTGACTGGACAGACGTTTCAGATCCTAGCGGCGTCACATACAGAATTGAAATTTCCACCGATTCTGTATTTTCATCCAGCTCAATCCTTGACTCTTCATCATCTGTTTCATCCGAGCACATTCCTACAAAATCACTTTCCGATGGCATCTACTATTGGCGCGTCTATGCTGTAGATGATTTGGGTAACGCAAGTGAACCAAGCTCTGTTTTCAACTATACAATTAACATTGTAATACAACCAAATATCCCTCCGGTAGCTATAATTTCTTCATCTGGCGACTTTAAAATAAACACTGACATTCGTTTTTCAGGTACTGATTCTCATGATCCTGATGGTATCATTGTTAGACATGTCTGGACAATTGATGGAAAAAATGTTCCAAATGATCCATCTTTGATTACAAAAAATTTCCAATCCGGAGGTAGTCATGAGATAATTTTGACGGTATATGATAATCATGACGCTAGTGATAAAGCAACACTTGATGTCATAATCGACGGTGGATTTGAAACTCCGTGGATTCCTTTAGTTGTGGCAATAGTCGCAATTGGTGGCGTTGGAGCAGCAGTAGCTGTCACAAAATTTACTGGCAAAAAAACCATTAATCCAAAAGCTAATGTTGCAAACTTTGAGGTTGAAGTTAGGGTCGGACTTGAATAAAACGGTGATGACATGGACCTGAAAGATTTTGGACAACTCATTGGAAGTGAATTTGGAAACTCCATTACTGAGATGCTTGAAAACAACGAGCAAATACGAAAAATTGATGCTGTAAAAACCGTGATGGACTGGTATGACAAAGAAAAAGAAAATCTGAATTCTCTTTCTCAAAATGAATATGTTCAACTAAATGAGGTTCCAGGTGTTATCAATGCAGTAATGGTCGCAAGAAATAATCGTGATGAATTTTTCTCAAAGATAATAAACATTATAATGACTAAACTGTTAGAAGTCGTCACAACGCAGTTTGCAGAGTTCACCATTGACAGTATCGTTGTACAGACTCAAGGCAAAGAAAAAGGAATCAAGTTTAACTTTGAATCTAAGTTAAAACCAATAAAGCCGTATGTGGAATTCGTAAAAAAAATCAATGGCCTTCCAACAATTAGAACCAAAATGAAATTCCAGATGGATTCTGACGTTACGCTAGAAAATGTGGAAATACTCTCAACTGGTGATAAAACAAAAATTAGACTAGAAAAACTTACTGGCAAAGCCGAAGTGTCGTTAACTGATTTTAAACTCGGGCCAATTTCTACCAATCAATCAAAAACATTGGGCACTGTTACCTTTGAGAGAGGCCCATTTGAAATTATTTTTTAGATGTGTGCTTGGGAATCTTGAAACAAAAATTCAACTGTTCTCTTGCAATATCTGTGTCTAAAACAGATCTTTGATTGCTCTGTTTAATGCTGCATATCTCTTTCTCCACGCCGGATCTCGGAATACAGGTTTTATGTTTTCAAGGGCCCTTCTTTCTTGAAGCAAAACTTCCTTTGTCTTGTCTCCTAAATGCCACCTGTTTTTATCTGTCATCCTCTTCATCTGCTCTCGTGACGAGATTATTGATGATGTGGGTTTTTTGTTGATTAGATGCAGTATGTCTTTGTAGCTCTTTGCAGTAGTGATTTTTTGAAATCTTTCTCTTTGCCTTGCATTAAGCTCCCTGCCCTCTTTTTGTCTTTTTAGAATCGATTGAATTGTTTTTCCTTCTGAACTACGGGGATCAAGTACCCTTCCTCCACGGAAGATAAAATTGCCCGTAGAAAATCTAAATTTATCTTGGGGTGTTGCATGTCTTTTTATCATGCATTTACAAATAATTGTTAATTTAAAAATATATCCAACTGATGACTGATAAACATCATGCATTGTAATTGAATTTGCATGCATACCTTAATGGTTTTATTGATCAATTTGACGACAACATGAATTCATAATATTAAAACGGTTACGCTATTCTTTCATATGTTTTGCTGGCTAGGCCGTAAAAGATAAAATCTTGCATGTAGATACTGCTTCTAGGATAAAAATGTCTCAAACAAATTTATGGTTGTCATACAAACAGGAGAAATATTCTGCTAGATTAGAAAATGCCAAACGAATTCTAAAATGGACTGGTACGAAGAATACTTGGGACTGTGATAATTGCACGTTCTCTGTCATCCATACAGAAGATGATTCTGTTCATGTTGTAGCGCGAAGAACAAAATCATTTGCCAGTTCTTACATGGAAAAACATGTGCAAGTGAATTTGATGATGGGCTTCACGATCACTGCCTCTCAAAAACCAATAGAGGAAGAATATTCCGAACCAGCATCAGACAACGTTGAGTATGAAGATCGTAAAAAGAGATTGAGGTGGGTAATTCATCTGGAACAGGCAGAATGTGACTTTGATCCTGCAGAGAGACCTATCTCTGATTGCTGCATATGGCAGTGGGCAGAAACCGATTCTGAAAAAACAATTGAGCAAAGTGAGATATACAAAATTTATGGCAATTTGACAAAAAGACAAGACAAACCCTTAGAGCGGAAAAATATTTTTAATGTCGTCACTGAGAAACAGGATCAAATAATTCCTGTTTTATATCAACCTCGGATAGATGCATGGAAAAACTTTGTACGAGAAATTCACACGCATAAAATTGGTGATAATGAGATTGAAATTACGATAATATTCAATGATGAGCAATTAAGAAAGCATTCTGTGCTGGATGCTATTTACAGGAGATTCAGACGTTTTCGCTACAAAAGAATTAAGGATATAGAATCATTTAGAATAAAGCTCGATAAAATCCCAAAAGAGTACACATTCGAGTCCATTTACAGCGGCAAGTATGCGCTATATCATGATTCTATTCATGAGGACAAGCCTGATGAAAATGGCATTGTTCCATTTCATAAAATAAAATTTTATTTTTCATCAGTATTACATCCTATAGTGTTTATCAATACTTCTAATCATGCACTATCTGAACATGACAACAATCATTTTCATTGGAAATGGGAGTATGCTGCTTGGGAGAAGAAATCTTCAGTAGTCTATGGCATGAAATCTAGAAATGACATTGACAATGAATTTTGACAAATGAAAATCAAATAATCTGAATTTATTCACGATGTTTTTTATTGCCTGCTTTTTTAAATTATTTTTTCAGTATTACTAATGATATTGGATAATGATCACTAAACCCATTTTTGTTATGACTTTTTGAAGGCCTGCCAAATCTTAGGGGTTTGCCTCTCTTGGTCATCTCTGAAAATTTTTCAATTTTCACTGAATCTTTTTTTATTGATAATTTTGATTTGTTAAACAGGAATCCCTTTGATACCATGAATTGATCAAGTATTTCTCCATCACCATAATGGTGAGTGGCATCTCCATGTGCAAGAAAGGGCCACATTAAATTAAACAGTTTTGGACTACGTGCCCTTTTTAATTTTTCTGATATGTTGGTAGACAAGGCATAATCCATAATCGATCTGCTAAACGGTTCATCATTAAAGTCTCCCATTACCAATATCGGGGTATTGTCTCCAATCTCTTCTTTGATTCTTTGGTGAAAATAGCTTAGTGCCTCTGCTGCAATAATCCTGTACGGTTCTGATTTTAATACTCCTCCTATTCGTGCAGGCCAGTGGTTTCCGATACAGACAATTTCTACGTCTGAATTTTTAATTTTTAGATTGATCTGGAATATATCTCTGGTTGCATTTCTCTTTATTATCCAATGTGAAAACTGTCGTTTCAATGTAAATTTACTGGAATCGTAGATGAATGCGACATCAATACCTCTTTTGTCCTTTGTATCGTCGTGGGCAATACCGTATTTTCTTTGAGGCAGATTGATTTTATCTACTAGTTTTTCCAAGACTGTTTTGTTTTCTACCTCACACACACCTAGTATGTCGGGCCCAGTACCGTTGTTCATCTTTGAAATTATCTTTGAGAGTTGAGATGTCTTGCAATCTAGAATTTTCTCATTCCAACCCCTCAGTTCACTTTGAATGGAACGTTTTAGCTTGTCTGAGCGTTGCGCAGCTTCTGTGTCAAACAGATTCTCTAAATTCCACCATGCTGCATAATATTCCGGCAATTGAATGTATGTAGATTGGTTTGGAATTTAAATCTGACCAGACATTTTTTATCAATCCATAACTCACACCAATCACTTTGTGACGTGATTGAATTTGGGCAAATTTACAATCTCAATTGTGGGGTGCAGGGATTAACCTAAAGGACTGCAGATGCAAAAAGGCCAAGACGTGAAAGATGATTCTGAATAAGAAATATGGGGATAATGTGAGGTTCAGGCAATTCAAATCTATCTATTTTGATTTTAGTAATTTAATGTCAGCACGTACTTCGTCCCTTTCTGCTTGATCATTGGAAAGAGACAAGGCTTTGTTAAAATGAAATATGGCTTTTGATACCGTATTCATCTTAACGTAATCGTTGCCAATTTCCTTATGGGCTACAAAAAGATCTTTTTTTGAGAGTTTTTTATTTTTTAGCAGCAATGATTTAACCTTAATTGCCTTTTCATAGTTGTTATTTTCTCTGTACAAATCAGACAGAATGTAAATTAGTAAGCTATTTTCGTGATACAGATCGTATTTTGTACATTCTTGGAAAAAGGTAAACGCCTTTTTTCTATCGTCTGGAAGGTGGATATTGCCCAAGGCAAGATTCACACAAAAAACATCTCGAGGATTATGTATTGTTTCAAATACATCTTTGCTTTTGTACAGGTAGGTCTTAGCATGATCCAAATCATTTTTGTAAATGTATGTATTGGCAATGTTGAAATAAGTTTCAGCGATGCCCTTTTGATATTTGAACATAACTTGTAGCTTTAAAACTCTCTCAAATACACGTATTGCCTCATCATAGTTTTGTTTTGCGATGTAAATCATTGCAGTTTTGTTATAGTTTTTCATCGCGTCAGCAATGAATTTGGCATAGTCTTTTTCTTTACTCAAACCAAATCACTCAAATTTCAATTCGTTGTTCATCTCAAAAAAATTTGCATGTTTTATTACAGAGTATGTGTTTTTCTGCTCTTTCATATGATCAGATGTTGTCATTGTATTATTTTGATTGTGAGTATTGTCTGTAGGCATTTTTTGATCATTTGGATGATGTCTTGATTGTGACAAAAGTTCATGTTCTTTCTTTTTCGCATTCGAATCATGCATTTGAAAGTCATCCCCTTCTGTAACATTGTGAATGCCATTCAAATCAGGAATTCCAAACGAGTCAATGTTCATTTCAAAAAGAGACTCTTGTTTTGTTGTGATAGTTTTCATTTGCATTTTTTTCTCACTGCTTCTATGACCTATAAAGTCGGATTTAATGTCAAATGGATTTTCCCCATGCTTGAAATTTTGTGATTTTGTAGGTTTTGAAATTGGTTCATTACGGTGATTTTTCAACATGCCTTTGTTGGAATAATCCATACCTTGTCTTGTCTTTGATATGGCAGTTACGTTATCATACGGATGATCTCTTATCTTTGAAGCAGACGCATCAATGTTTAATTTTTGTGGGATTTTATTTCTTTTTTTCAGATCACCATCAACCTGTAAATTCATAGAGAATTTTGAATTGGATTCAGTTCGGATGCTTTGATTTTTTAACCTTGGAGTATGTTTGAGTATTTTTTTAGATGTTTTTTTATTTTGTTTATCTAATTTCAGCATATCCTGCTTCAATTCAATTCTGTCCTTTTCTTGTTTGGTTTTTCGTGTAATCTGTTCTACTGGAATGGACGGAAAGACACTTCCCTTTTCATCCAAATCATGCCTGTATTTTTCTTGATCTTTTTGTATTGCCTCCTCTTGACTGATTATTTCAGCTCCGGGAACATCCCTCAATACATTCTTGTTTATTTTTGCTAAAAACTCAGGAGATGAATCAGGTTTTTCGTTTGGATTCATTTTAACGCTCAGATAAAGAATGGAATGTCAGTTGATTAAGTGTCTTTATTTTTCTCATTTGCAGCTGTCAGTTGTTTGTCTACCTCGTCTCTCTTCTTACCCAAAGCCAATTCTGCCTCTGCTATCTGTAATTCAAACTGCATTCGAATTGCTTCAGCTTTCATGTCGAGTATTCTTTGCATGAACTGATTTGGAGGAACTGGTGTAATTTTGGTTCTCAAGAGACTGGAACCCTCGACATGATAAGAATATGTGCTTGAATACTTTGCGTCAACAGGTGTAGACGTAACTCTGGTATTTGAATAAAACCAATTGCCTCTTTTACTATATGTTTTTCTGGTTCCCTTTGTTGTTCTCGTGTAATCTACGGTCCTCTCCATGGTTATTGCCATCCTTACTTCGATGATGGTATCGGTAAATTGATAGAATGTGGGCTGAAACCCTGCACCAATCATGGATGTCGTGATTTGAGGATCGTCTTCACTAATCAAATCCCCTTTTGAATCAACTAGGATATTTGGCAAACTTACGGGATTTTCATCTGCATCTCCCATGGCTTTAGTTATTTCCATGCTGGCAGCATCAAGTCTCAACTGACCTTCAGCTATGGCTATGGCTAGCTTTGCCACCATATCATCAAATGGCACATTAAGTAATTCTTGTCCGACTCTACTCAATTTTATTCACTAACCTCTGATTCGGATTCCTTTTCGTCTTCTAGCTCTTTTTCTTTCTTGGCAATTTCAACCATCTGGGCTTTTTGCATCAGGGTTGCTTTCATTTCGTATAGTTTTGCAATGAACTGGTTTGGAGGAACTGGCGTGATTTTGGTCCTCAAGAGGCTGGAACCCTCTACACTGTAAGAATATTTTGAAGAATAGCTTGCCGTTATGGATGCAGAATATGGAATAAATGCGCCGCCAACTTTTGCAGTCACACTTACAGAAGCTTGACTGCTTCTGTTCATGGATATTGCCATCTTTACTTCGATGATTGTATCGGTAAATTGATAGAATGTGGGCTGAAACCCTGCACTTAGCATGGATACCTCCACGTATGCACCTGCATCATCATTTGTGATGTCCGGAATTTGTACTTGGGTCTTTGACATTAGTTTTGCAATTTCCATTGAAACTTGATCTAGTTGATATTGTCCTTCTGCAATGGCAGAAGCTAGTTTTAGAACCATTGCCGGGAAAGGTACGTTAAGTAATTCCTGTCCTACAGATGCCATGTACTTTGTACATGATTAAATTATAAAAGAATTTCTGTAAAAGACATACTTGATCAATTCATAAATAGTTGAAAATTCTAAAATAGATAATTCAATGTCCGATGTAAATAACGAATCAGATATTTTTGCGCCCATTGAGGATGTTTTAGTGAATACCGGCAGAGGCATTGCCAGAGCTCAAGCGGAATTGGATAAGACATCTATGGAAATACAAAGAATGATTGATGAGAATGATGAAGAAGTTGAAGGATTACAAGAAGCTGGAATCAGTGCAACATGGTACACAATACCTGAAACAGAAATTAAATTAAAGATCGCAGTAAGCGTCGAGAAAAAAACAGAAAGTACCAAGAAGGGTAAAGTCGGAAACTCTCGTTTGCTTTTAAGAACAATGGATGCAACATATCAGAATCTTTTTGGATATTCCCACGAGATTGCAAGTGAGCTCAGAGCAAAGATTGTGCCCATTCCACGTCCGCAAAAAGCAACAAAAGAAGTCATAGATATAACAGGAGAGACTATGCCAGAAGGCATACGAATGTTAAGGGAAGCAGGTTTTACTCCAGTCACAATAACTCCGTCAAAAATAAAAATTAAAGATGATGATAAAACAGTGGTTTTGGACACAAATCCGAAACCTTCAACACAGGTATCTTTTGATCATAAAAAAATCGAGGTCACATATACAAATGCATAAAAAATTTAAGCATAGCTGTGAGAAATAAAACATGTCATATAGAGGCCGAAAAAAAATAAAAACACCCGTAAAGAAAAAAGATGCCGCGCCAAAAACTAGAAAAGCTGCCGCGCCAAAAACTAGAAAAGCTGCCGCGCCAAAAACTAGAAAAGCTGCCGCGCCAAAAACTAGAAAAGCTGCCGCGCCAAAAACAACTAAATCAAATTCGGAGACTGTTGCAATAAACGAGAATGTTATTTTAAAAAATAATTTCAACAAAACCAATGCAGACTTGATCCGAGTAAAAAAATCAAATGATGATCTTCTGCGTCAAAATAACTCTCTTTTAGCACAAATTACAAAACTAGAAAGTTTGGAGAGGACAACTAAGGAAAAAGAAATCCCCGCAAAGACCAAAGAAATATCAACATTAAAACAAAGATTGGCGTTAATTCAAAAGGAGAAAATACAATTTCAAGATAAAAATGTGATAAATGAGAGGAAAATTAAGGATGCTATGATTCGTATATCTGATCTTGAGGAACAATTAAAGAAAAAGGGTGCAATCCCCACGATACAACCTATTGCAAAAACAGAGTTTACCAACATATTCAAAGAAATAATTGAAAATTTTAACCAACAAAGTATTGGTAATGAAAATTCAAAAATGAATTACATCATATCCGACATGGATGTGGAATTAAAAGCACAAGTGTCATACAACAGTAAAGGGAAGATGGTTTTAGGAACGCCCGACATAACAAACATGGAAAAGGCAAAAGATAGTCTTAGTGTGATGAAATTTAAGATAAGACCAATACCACGAACAAATTCAGTAAAGATTCAATAAAAAATATAGTAATTTCAATGATGTGCCTTTTTATGAGTAAATATGTGCTATGTTTAGAGATTGACTAGAAATTAGATTGCTGACAAAGTTATGAACCGTTCAAATTTAGTTGGGAGCACAACGTGCAGGGGGTTATAGTTAGGCCTCTAGATTTTGCACTAATTTTTTGAAATTTTCAAAACGATTCCCAATTCATGAGAATGATAGATACGCATTAAATCCAAAATAACGAATTATCTGTAAGGTACAATACATGGCTCAGGAAATTCATTATGCTATTCTGGTGATTCATCTCCTTGTAGGTCTTGCACTTGTTTATCTGGCCATGAAGGCCTTCAAAAAGACAAAATATCCACCTATGGCCCTTCTTGCGGCAGGTTTTGCATTAATTGTAGTAGGTGATACAATCATTGGAGATATTGTAGAGACATTTGGAGAGAATCTAGTTGGAGAGATTGTCGAAGAGGGAATTGAGATTGCAGGTTTTATAGTGCTCATCTTGGCGGTTAAGCGAAGCTGAAATGTGTGGTGATGAGGATCCTAAAGAAGAAGATGGCAAGGATGACCATGAGCAAAATTCTGATGAGATCCTGTCCATACTGGCTGACAAACAAAGCAGAGAAATAATCAAAGTATTATCAAAAACAGAACTTACCATACAACAAATTTCTAATCTGCTAAACATCCCGCAATCAACTGCTTATCGCAAAACTAGAAAACTAGAAGAGTTAGAAATTGTAAAGAAAATAAAAGTAGTTAGAACACTTGAAGGTCTTGATGAAAGCTATTACAAGAATTGGACATATGAGATTGTTGTAACTTTTAGAGAAGGAAAACTATCGTACAAACTTGAACATGTAAAGATGGAAGACAAGATAGTAAGGCTTTGGCAAAAATTTTCAGAATAATGATCTCAAACCATTCCCAAAAAATGAGAACCATAGACACGCATTAAATTCATTTTCACGTAATAGAATTATGAATAAAAAATCAATAGTTGGAATTGTTGTTGGTCTTATGATAGCAACCTCTGCAGTATACTTTGTTGAAACATCTGAGGAGTTATTTGAAGAGCAAGACATGATAAAAGGACCATTCTTTTTGATGGTAGCAATAGCATACATTCCAGTTGCAGTTTGGATGTTAAAGAGTCCAAACAGTTCTGTTCCATATTTGGTTACAATAGCTGGAACCGTTGGAATAATCGTACTATATGCTGTAACTAGAACTGATGCAGGTGCAATCGCAATTGGATTAGAGCATGCAGGAAAGATTGGCCATCTAGGCATGGTATCAAAGGTAGTTCAAGTTGGAGTTGTAATTGGTTCTATCTGGGCTCTAGTCCAGACCAAGAAAGAAAAATTGCTACAACATGAAGAAATGCCAAAGGTGAGAAAGCAATGAAAGCACTCACACTTGGCCTATTTTTGCTTCTTACACTCTCTGTTGTTACTATTCCCACAGTCTTTGCAGATGAAGATGAAGACGAATGGGATGACGATGAACGAGAATACGAACAAAGAGGATCTGGCGATATGGAAAGAGAGCAAGAAAGGGAACGAGAAAGGGAACATGAAGATGACGATGATGATGAAGGATTAGCACTTGGAGGGGGAATACCTGATGCAATCCTTTATGGAACAATTGCCGTAATTACAGCTCCAATGATTGCATACAGTATAACCATGCAGATACCTACTCTGATTGGGATTCATAAGTACTTCGAACCTTTGGTAGATGAAATCTAGTCTTCGTAAAAAATCCAGGACAGTCC
>Ga0224513_10001009_pt1 | contig 11315 bp, 13 predicted proteins | sample SF_May12_sed_USG_5_FD_169109 | JGI IMG/M metagenome (GOLD analysis project Ga0224513, IMG submission 169109) | Sediment microbial communities from San Francisco Bay, California, United States - SF_May12_sed_USGS_21 | ecosystem: Environmental > Aquatic > Marine > Sediment | place: USA... | reverse complement strand
AAGTCGACCTGCTGGCACGTTATCTTGAACGTTTGCTGGAAAAAGACGGCGATGGCATCTCACTCGAATTCTTAAAGGCCCACGGTTATGCCTGACAACACTACAACCCACCCGAGTGCGGCGACGCCTTTCTCGGATATTGAAGAGATCATTGCCGATATCGCAGCCGGAAAGATGGTTGTCATGGTAGACGATGAGAATCGCGAAAATGAGGGCGACCTCATCATGGCGGCCGCCAGAGTCCGGCCCGAAGATGTCAATTACATGGCGACACATGGACGCGGACTCATTTGCCTGACCTTGTCGCGCGAGCGCTGCAAGCAGCTACGTCTCCCGCTTATGGTCAGTGACACTGATGAGCATCATGCCACCAACTTCACGATTTCAATCGAGGCCGCGGAAGGCATCACCACTGGCATTTCCGCGCACGATCGCGCGAAGACGATCCAGGCAGCGGTCGCGGAGGGCGCGACGCCCGAGCACCTGAGCCAACCAGGACATATTTTTCCGGTCATGGCGCAGCCCGGGGGCGTATTGACACGGGCCGGTCACACTGAAGCCGGGTGTGATCTGGCACGGCTGGCAGGTCTTGAGCCTGCAGCTGCGATCGTCGAGATCCTGAATGAGGATGGCACCATGGCCCGGCGGCCGGATCTCGAAAGGTTTGCCAAGTCCCGTGGAATTCGCATGGGCACAATTGCGGACCTGATTCGCTATCGCCTGGAGAAAGAACGCAATGTCGAGCGTATTGCCGAGAAGACCATAGCGACGGATCACGGCGAATTCACACTGATGTGTTTTGACGATCATGTGAATCGGTCCGTGCACGTGGCGCTGGTCAAAGGCGATCTTGGGTCTGTCGAGGCGCCACTGGTGCGCGTACACCTGCAGGATACACTCGGCGATGTTATCGGCGTAAAGAGCGATGTCCTTGGCTGGCCGCTGCACAGTGCGATTGAGCGAATCTCGAAAGAGGAGGCTGGCGTCATCGTGCTTTTGAGGGACCAGGAAACGTCCCGTGAATTCATGGACTCCGTCGAGTCGCTGGGGCAGAGCCGCGACGAGCTCGAGGACCATCGCAGCGGAGATGCGGTATTACGCACCTATGGCGTGGGTGCACAGATTCTCCGCGATCTCGGACTCAGCAAAATCCGTGTATTATCTGCGCCTAAGCAAATGTACGCGATCTCGGGATTCGACCTCGAAATTACCGAGTACGTCTGAAAAAGCGGCACATCATGGACAAGATCAAGACCACAGAAGGTGACCTCATCGTGCGCGATGCGCGATTTGCGATCGTTGCAACGCGGTTTAACGAATTCATCGTTGAGTCGCTGATCAAGGGTGCCGTGAATGCTCTGCGGCAGCACGGTGCCGATGACGGAGACCTCCATATCATTCGCGTACCGGGCGCTTTCGAGATGCCTGTCGCTGTAGAGAAGGTCGCGGCCTCGCGCCGCTTTGACGGCATCATTGCGTTGGGTGCTGTAATTCGCGGCGGTACGCCGCACTTTGAGTACGTGGCGGGTGAGTGCGTAAAGGGCATTACGGCGGCCGGCCAGCGACATGGCGTTCCGATTGGTAATGGCGTCCTGACGGTCGACACGATCGAGCAGGCTATCGAGCGCGCAGGTACGAAAGCCGGCAACAAGGGCGAGGAAGCGACGCTGGCGGTTATCGAGATGGTCAATCTCCTGCGCCGCATAGACTGATGAACAAAGCCGAATCGAAAGCAGCAGGCGCCCGCACACGCGCCCGCGAGTTGATGGTGCAAGCGCTATATCAAAAACAGATTGCGGGTCATTCGACGGCTGAACTCGTTGCGCAGTTCAGGGAAGACACAAACTACCGGCATGTTGATCAGGAGTTCTTTGACGAGTTGTTCCCGGCCATCAGTGATGGGCAGGGCGATATCGAGACGAAGATTGGCAAGCTTATCGATCGACCGCTCGAGCAACTCGACCCGGTCGAACTATGTATTCTTCTGATCGGCGTACACGAACTCGAAACGCGAATCGATATTCCCTACAAGGTCGTCATCAATGAGGGCGTCAACCTTGCCAAACGATTCGGCTCGACCGATGGTCATAAATACATCAACGCATGCCTGGATGTAGCCGCGCAGTCCCTGCGCGAAATCGAGGTACAGCAGCAAGCTGAATCTTTGTGAGATAGTCGGACAGGATGCCAGGTGGATGAATTTGAACTGATCCGTCGCTACTTTGCTCGCGACGCTCAAGCATCCGATGTCATTGTCGGCATTGGCGACGACGGGGCCGTACTCGAACTCGCGCCCGGAATACAACAGGTTCAGGTCATCGACACGATGGTCGAGGGCGTGCATTTTCCTTCTGACATGGCGGCGGCCGATGTCGGCTATCGCGTAGTAGCCGTGAACCTCTCGGACATTGCCGCAATGGGAGCCAAGCCCCGCTGGATGACCCTGGCATTAACGCTTGCCGACCAGGATGAGAGTTGGGTGGATCAATTTGCGGCTGGGCTGTTCGATGCCGCTCGCGAATATGATGTCGAACTGGTCGGCGGTGACACGACCAGCGGTAAGGTAATCGTCGCTACGGTGCATATGACGGGTGTCGTGGAAGAGGGCGCCGCCCTGCTGCGAAGCGGCGCAAACGTTGGTGACACAGTGTTTGTGACGGGAACCGTGGGCGATGCGGCGGCCGGTCTTGCTTTGCTTCGGGACGGCGAGCGCGAAGAGTACCTGCAGCGGCGATTCCTCCGCCCACGCGCGCGCGTTGCCAAGGGGCGCGAGTTGATCGGGCAAGCCAGTGCGGCGATTGATTTGTCTGATGGACTGGTTGGTGATCTGCGCAAACTTCTTGATGCGAGCGGGGTTGGTGCCGATATCGACATCGAGTGCATCCCAACCTCAGAAACACTACGTCAACGGTTTACAGCAGAGGAAGCGCTTGAGTTTGCCCTGACAGGCGGCGACGACTACGAATTGCTCTTCACCGGTCCGGCTGATATCGAAATCGACGATGCGACGCCAATCGGTATGGTCACCGCAGGCACGGATCTGCGATGTCGCCTGAACGGCGAGCTTGTGGAAGTGAATGACGCCGGGTACCGTCACTTCGCATGAATAATGGACCCGAAAATCTGTCGCGCAGCGTACTGACCGACCCCGTTAATTTCCTGGCCTTTGGCTTCGGCACAGGACTCGCCCCGTTTGCTCCGGGCACTTTTGGCTCGATACCGGGCCTGATCCTGTTCTGGCTGACGCTTGATTTCGGACTATATGTCCAATTGAGTATTGCGATAGCCATGGCACTGGTCGGGATCTGGATTTGCGGAGAAAGTGCGCGGCGCATAGGCGTACACGATCACGGTGGCATCGTCTGGGACGAGATCGTTGGGATGTACGTCACACTTTTCCTGGCGCCCGTATCGATTGTCGGTTTCGTGCTGGCTTTTGTTCTGTTTCGCATCATGGATATTGTCAAACCGTGGCCGATTCGGGACCTGGATCACAGTATGCAAGGGGGGCTGGGAATTATGCTGGATGACCTGTTAGCCGCCGTGTATGCCGCAGTGCTGTTGGCTTTGTACGGATGGTTTGTTACTTGACTGTGAGACAACATGGCCAGCAAGGTTAGTGAAATAAAGCGCCCGAATGACGTGCCCGAGAAAATCGGTAAATACGTCATCATCAACAAGATAGGCAAGGGCAGCACCGGGACCGTCTACCTGTCTCACGATCCGTATTACCGTCGCGACGTCGCGATCAAGGTGTACAACATCGAGGAAGACCAGGATGCTGAGCGCGCCAAGGTCTCTCGCAAGATGTTCTTCAACGAAGCGCACATGGTTGGCATGCTGCAGCATCCGAACATCATGCCGATTTATGACGCGGGCGAAGAAGACGGCTCCTACTATGTCGTTACCGAACATATTCAGGGTGCGCGTACGCTGGCAGCCTATTGCCGCCCCGACAATCTTCTGCGCGTCGATGACGTCATAGAGATCATCTACAAATGTGCCAAGGCTTTGCACTACGCGCATGGTCGGGGCGTGATTCACCGCGACATCAAACCCTCCAATGTCATGCTGACGATCGACAATGATGTTCGCATCATCGATTTTGGCATCGCCATCGTCAGCGATTCGGAAGTGTCTCGTATCGAAGGAATCGCTGGCTCACCCAGCTACATGTCACCTGAACAGGTGCAGTCGGAAGAGCTGACGCCGCGGTCCGATCTCTACTCACTTGGCGCTGTAATGTACGAAATGCTGACCGGATTTCGTCCCTTCCGTGCCGACAATCTGTCAAAGTTACTACACCAGATTGTCTATGCGACGCCGCCGCCGATTCACACATATCGTGACGATTTGCCCGAGGAGCTCGAGCACGTCGTGATGACGACGATGCAGAAGGAACCCGGCAAACGTCTCGTCACGGGCAATTCGATGGCCGCTGAGCTGACCCGGGTCTACAAGGATCTTCGCCAGAAATACGACAGCTTCGACAACCAGGAACACTTCGATCTGCTGCGGTCGCTCACGTTTTTCCACGAGTTTTCGCATGCCGAAATCTGGGAGGTGCTGCGCGCCTCAGACTGGCACGAGTACAAGGATGACGAGGACATTGTGCGGGAAGGTGAGGTCGACGATCGTTTCTACATCATTGTCGCCGGCTCGGTCCAGGTGCAAGCCAATGGTAATAGTATTGGCAAAATGACTAATGGCGATTGCTTTGGTGAAACGAGTTACGTTCGCGGCGCCAAGCGTCAGGCTTCAATCCGGGCTGATGGCCAGGTGACCATTCTGCGCGTGAGTTCGACACTCATGGAGCAGGTGTCGTCGGCCTGTCAGTTGCGTTTCAACAAGGTCTTCCTGCGCTCCCTGATTACTCGTTTGCAGGGTAGCGGTGCCGCCAACACCTGATCGCGGTGGGCGCTGCACTTGCAGCGCTTAAGTACAAACGACTATAGGAACCGGCGCCATACGCGTGGACTATTCCGGCATGCGCCGCGTACTCGTATCTGCCTTTTTTCTTCTGTGCTGTCCGTTAACAGCAATTGCCGACGACCAGTCCGTCGACAGTTTTCCGCTGAGGCACCACAACCCGTTTCTCCAGATCTACGGTCTGCCCGCATTTCAAACTGCGGCGGTCGCAAGTCCGGGGGGCTTCGTTGTTGGCATGAGCTTCGACATCATGAATGATGCGGACGACACCGAATCTGATACAGAGCAGCTCATTATTGACGGCGAGACCACAACCGTTGCGCTGTCTGTACGCCGGCGCATCCTGGATCGTCTGGAACTCGGAATAGATGTGCCTTACGTCCGGCACTCCGGAGGATTCCTCGACGGCTTCATCAAGGACTGGCATGACCTCTTCGGTCTATCCAATGCCAGGCGCGAAGGGACGGAAGACCAGCTGCGGCACTCCTATGTAAGCAACGGCACGACACTGGCAGGCCTCGATTCCTCGGTGTCGGGTATCGGTGACATACAGCTGTCTGCGGCGGTTCCGTTCCGCAGGGTGACGGTGCGGGCCTCTGTCAAGCTGCCGACCGGTGATCCAGACAAGTTGACGGGCAGTGGCGCGGCTGACTTTTCACTCGGCGTGTACGGGTCCCGCGTCTACACATTTCGCGGGCGGGACCTGAGCCTGTCCGGGTTTGTCGGCGGGCTTGCGCTGGGTGACGGTGACGTTCTGCCCGAGCTGCAACGCAGCTTCGTGCCGTATGGTGGACTTGCCTTGCGATGGCAGGCTACAGAGAGATTCGGGCTCGCCACGCAATTGTCGATGCAAGGGTCATACATTGATACGGATTTCGATGATATCGGCGGCAATACGTTGCAGCTCGGTTTTGGAGCCGACTATAGGGCAGGGGATTTTCTTTGGCGCTTTGCCTTTGCCGAAGATCTCAATGCGCAGGCCACGGCCGACTTCGCCATGCAATTATCGGTACGGTACTCCTCTTCTCAATAATCCGGACGTCGAAGAATCTGTTAACGCCGGGTGATTTGCGGCTAAACTGTGCTAACAGCAAATTGAGGTTTCCCCATGATCAAACGTTTTCTCTGCCTCGTAGCAGTTTTGATGTCGGTGCCTGCATTCGCGGACGCCCTGACCGACGCGGTCAAGGAGGACTACGACAAGCATCTCGCCGGTCTTTTCGATCACTTCCACCGCAATCCCGAGTTATCCACAATCGAGCATGAGACTGCACGTCGCATGGCGATGGAACTCAGTCTCGCGGGCTTTGACGTGACTGAGGGCGTCGGTGGCACGGGCGTTGTGGCGATGCTGGAAAATGGTGACGGTCCGCTCGTCATGATGCGTGCCGATATGGACGGCTTGCCGGTCGAAGAAAAGTCGGGCCTCGAAAATGCATCCCGTGCGAAGCAGATCGACCCGATTACCGGCAATGAGGTATTTGTAATGCATGCCTGCGGACACGATGTGCACATCACGAGCCTCGTTGGCACCGCGCGTCATATGGCTGCGCACAAGGATGAGTGGACTGGAACCTTGATGCTGGTGGTGCAACCCGCGGAGGAGCGTGTAATTGGCGCGCGTGCCATGCGTGAAGACAAACTCTGGGAGCGTTTTGGCACACCTGATTATGCCCTCGCGTTTCACGTTTCGGCCGGCGACCCCGCTGGCAAGATAACCGTCGAAGAGGGTGACGCATATGCCGGTGCCGACACGGTCGATATCATCGTGCATGGGGTCGGCGCGCACGGCGCGAGCCCGCATGCCGGCAAGGATCCCGTACTGATTGGCAGCCAGATCGTGGTCGCGCTACAAACGCTGGTGTCGCGTGAATTACCGCCACGCGCGCCAGGTGTCGTTACCGTTGGTTCGTTTCATTCGGGGACCAAGCACAACATCATTTCGGACCGCGCACATCTGCAGCTGACCGTGCGCAACACCAACGAGGAAACGCGCAAAACCCTGCTGGACGGAATCGAGAGAATCGCGGTCAATATCGGTCGTGCCGCCGGGCTGCCCGAGGACAAGCTGCCGGAAGTGATCGTGTCCAACGAGAGCGTGCCTCCCACGGTCAACGATGCGGAGCTTGCGCGACGTTTGCGCAACGCCTGGGCTACTGCGATGGGCGAGGACGCGGTGGTTGACAGCCCGCCCGAAGGCATGGGTGCGGAGGACTTCCCGCTTTTCACGGCGAACCCTGATATCCGCAGCGTTTACTGGAGCATTGGTGGTACGCCGCAAACGGATCTCGATGCAGAAGCTGCGGGCGGACCGCCAGTCGCAAGTCATCATTCGCCGCTGTTCAAGGTCGCGCCGGAGCCGTCGGTGACAAAAGGTGTCGAGTCGACGGTCGTCGCACTGAAGACGCTAATGCAGGAGTAGAGCCGGCTACTCCTCGTCAATAACGAAATCCTCGAGCTCTGCACCGCCGGCGCTGCCCAGGAGAATCTCGACCTTTTGTTCGGCTTCCTTCAACGCAGCCTGGCAGCCGCGCGTGAGCTTGATGCCTTCCTCGAACTTCTTCAAGGCCTTCTCGAGTGGCAAATCGCCCGACTCTAACTCCTCGACCAGGTTTTCCAGGTCGGCGAGAGATTTTTCGAGATTGAATTTCTTTGTGGAACTCATGGATTCAGGTCCGTATCGAGGTGCGCCGCTAAGCTACAGCGAGGCTCGGCGGGCGTCAATCAAAATGCGATTAGCCACGATTGACAGCCTCGACGCTGGTCAATAAAGTAGCCGATTGCTAGATTAATTCTAATCTACTGAGAAAGCCAACCACCGATTCGAGAGGAATAATAAATGTCATTGAAAGGCAGCAAAACCGAACAAAATCTGAAAGACGCATTTGCCGGTGAATCCCAGGCTAACCGCCGTTACCTCTACTTTGCAGCCAAGGCTGATGTAGAGGGCTACAACGATGTAGCCGCTGTATTCCGCTCCACGGCTGAAGGCGAAACAGGTCATGCTCACGGCCATCTCGAGTATTTGGAAGAGACAGGCGATCCGGCTACGGGTTTGCCGATCGGTTCTACGTCCATGAACCTGGCCGCGGCGATCGCGGGTGAGACCCACGAGTACACGGACATGTACCCGGGTATGGCCAAGACGGCTCGTGATGAGGACCATGATGAGATTGCGGACTGGTTCGAGACGCTCGCCAAAGCCGAGCGCTCGCATGCGAACCGTTTCCAAAAAGCTCTGGACTCGCTCGACGATTAATCAACATTGAAGGGCCGGGCCGCAAGGCCCGGCTTTAATCCAATGACACAACGAGAAGGTAGCCTCGAGGCTCCTACACGCCATCCACTGGACTGGCGTTCTGACGAGTTCTACGACGACAAGGCACTGTTCGAGGAGCTCGAGCGTGTTTTTGATATCTGCCACGGTTGTCGCCGCTGCTTCAACCTGTGCAATTCATTCCCGACCCTGTTCGATCTCATTGACGAATCGGACACCATGGAGATGGATGGCGTCGCGAAAGATGATTACTGGCAGGTCGTCGATCACTGTTATCTGTGTGACATGTGTTACATGTCCAAGTGCCCTTACGTGCCGCCGCATGAATGGAATGTCGATTTTCCTCACCTGATGCTGCGCGCCAAGGCTGCCCGCTTCAGGGAGAAGGGCGTCTCGACACGCGACAGGATTCTTAGCGCGACCGATAAGGTCGGCAAGCTTGCGGGCATCCCGGTCGTCGTCAATGTCGTCAACGCGACCAATCGCAGTAAGGCGGGGCGCAAGTTGCTGGAAGGCGCGTTGGGAGTTCATAAGAACGCGCCTGTGCCGGAATTTCATTCGAAAACTGCCAGGAAGCGTTTGTCGCACCTCGTGAATGCGGGCGGTTCTGAGACCAGGGCCACAGCAGAAACGACGGGTAAGGTTGCTCTGTTTACAACCTGCTACTGCAATCGTAACCATCCCGCTGTAAATGAAGACCTTGTTGCTGTATTCGAACATAACGGCATCGCGGTTACCCTGGCGTCGAAGGAAGTTTGTTGCGGCATGCCGAAGCTCGAACTCGGTGATCTCGAGTCCGTGGCGAAGGCAAAGGAGCAAAACATCCCGGCACTCGTGAAGCTCGTCGATGAAGGCTGGGATATCGTTACGCCGATTCCGTCGTGCACATTGATGTTCAAGCAGGAGTTGCCGCTCATGTTCCCGGATGATCCGGATGTCATCAAGGTTCGCGATGCGATGTTTGATCCATTTGAGTATCTAATGGCCCGGCACAAGGACGGACTGCTGAAGACTGAGTTCAAGCAGTCTCTGGGCAAGGTGACCTACCAGGTACCCTGTCATTTGCGCGTGCAGAACATCGGCCTGAAAACACGCGATGCGCTGCAACTCGTACCCGACACCACCATCGATGTCATCGAACGATGCTCAGGCCATGATGGCACCTATGCCGTCAAGAAAGAGTTTCACGATATCTCGAAGAAGATTGCGCGACCGGTGGTCAATAAATTGAAGAAAGCAGAGGCTGATCATTTTGCCAGCGATTGCCCGATGGCCGCGGAGCAGATTGTTCAGGATATTGATGATCATGAGGCTGGCAACCCGATGAGCCTTCTGCGCAAAGCCTACGGAATCTGATGAATAAACTAACCCGCGACGATTTGTTTAGCCTTGAGCAATATGCCGAGACCCGCTCCGCTTTTCGCGACAAGGTGCTCGAACACAAAAAGAACAGAAGGCTGGATCTCGGCACGAATGCTGCCCTGTACTTCGAGGATCGCCTGACAATGCAGTACCAGGTACAGGAAATGTTGCGTATCGAGCGTATCTTCGAAGCCGACGGCATCAACGAGGAGCTCGAGGCCTACAACCCCCTGATTCCTGATGGCTCAAACTGGAAAGCGACCTTCATGGTCGAGTTTCCCGAGGCCGATGAGCGTCGCGCGATGCTTACGCAGCTTGTCGGCATCGAGGACCGGGTCTACGTGCACGTCGCCGACTTCGATCGCGTCTTTGCGATAGCAGACGAGGACCTCGAGCGTGCTGATGATGAGAAGACCTCGGCCGTGCATTTCCTGCGCTTCGAGTTACCTCCAGAACAGGTTACAGCCCTGAAATCCGGTGCGGCGCTGATTGCGGGTATCGATCATGATAATTACCGCGTCGAGGTCAGCCCGGTTCCCGATAATATCCGCAAAGCGCTGATTGCCGACCTCACCTAATACGGTACCGGACACCATATTTCCACACTGTGGTATCGGATACCGGAAATATGGTGTCCGGTACCGTATTACTGTATTTCGGTGTGCATGGCTTGGGTGTTTCGGGCTATGATTCCGCCGGGCAACTTTCTGGCAATCTGGTAACTGGCTATCTGATTGATGAGTAAACGATACGACGCTGCGGACATCGAGGTCCTCAGTGGACTCGAACCTGTCCGGCGCAGACCGGGCATGTACACCGACACCTCCCGTCCGAATCACCTGGCGCATGAGGTCGTCGATAACTCTGTCGATGAAGCGCTTGCAGGCCACTGCAAGAAGATCGAAGTTGTTATCTACAAGGATGGTTCGCTTGAAGTCAGCGACGATGGACGTGGTATGCCCGTCGACAAACACCCTAAAGAAAAAATTCCCGGCGTCGAATTGATCCTGACCCGTCTGCATGCTGGTGGCAAATTCTCTAACGAGAACTACCAGTACTCGGGCGGCTTGCACGGCGTCGGCGTTTCGGTCGTGAATGCACTTTCGCGGAATCTCGAAGTGTGGATTCGCCGCGGAGGGCAGGAATACAACATGAGTTTTGCAAGCGGCAAGAAGCGCGGCAAACTCGAAATTGTTGGCAAGGTCGGCAAGGCGAACACGGGTACGACCATTCGATTCTGGCCTGACGGACAGTATTTCGACTCGGCGAAGTTCTCGGTCAAAAGCCTGAAGCACGCTTTGCGTGCGAAAGCGGTGTTGTGTCCCGGCCTGACCGTCAAACTCAAGGTCGAGAAACCCGAAGAGAAAATCGAATGGTGCTACTCGGGTGGACTCGAGGAATATCTGCTCGAGGCTATCGGCGGTGGCGAAACCCTGCCGGCTGATCCGTTTTCAGGGAGTCTTACCGGCAATAACGAAGCCGTCGACTGGGCGCTGGTCTGGACGACTGATGGCGGACCGTCGATCGCCGAGAGCTACGTAAACCTGATTCCAACACCGCAGGGTGGCACACACGTCAATGGCCTGCGCACAGGGCTTACGAATTCCCTGCGTGAGTTCTGTGATTTCAGAAACCTGTTGCCGCGCGGAGTAAGTATCGCCCCCGAAGACGTGTGGGATGGTTTGAGCTTCATCCTGAGCACGAAGCTGGAAGACCCGCAGTTTTCAGGTCAGACCAAGGAGCGACT
>Ga0224513_10001004_pt1 | contig 11326 bp, 9 predicted proteins | sample SF_May12_sed_USG_5_FD_169109 | JGI IMG/M metagenome (GOLD analysis project Ga0224513, IMG submission 169109) | Sediment microbial communities from San Francisco Bay, California, United States - SF_May12_sed_USGS_21 | ecosystem: Environmental > Aquatic > Marine > Sediment | place: USA: California... | reverse complement strand
AAAAATGTATGAGATAGTCTGCCATAAATAATTTGCCAGATTTTTCTATGCCTTACATGGTGATACCTTCTTCACTATCAAGGTATTTCTTGCGACCTAGCAACAGGCGGCACTTATGGATTATTGTCAGCCTGGATTGCCATCGAGCGGATGATATCACTTTTGCCTATGACGCCGACCAGTTTGTCACCCTTCATAACCGGCAGGGTGTGCACTTTTTTTTCTGACATGATGGTGGCAATCTCGTCCAGGCCGGTATCCTCTGATACGGCAATCAATTCCATGGCGCATATGTCCTGGACGGTATTGCCGGCCATTTTCTTGATCTCTTTTTCCGTCTTTTTGGAACTTTCCAGAAAGATCACCGAATCGAGTATGCTTATCATGGTTGGGATATGCACTTTTTTTGTCTGGTCGATAAGGTCGCTTTCCGTCACCACGGAGACCACGTTGCCATCGTCATCAAGAACGGGAGCCCCACTGATCTTGTTCTTCCAGAGAATCTCCGCAAGTTCATTTACCGAGGTATCCTTTTGGACGGTGATCACGTTTGTTGTCATTATATCTTTTGCAGTCAACATGGATGCTGTCTCCTCATGTGCTTTAAGTTTTTTAATTAGTCATTCTTATTGTAAATCCCTTATATCTTCCAGGACGTAGGGCAGCTCATGTGCAACTTCCGAGGCCAGGTAACCGGCACTGGTCTCTGCGGCCAGTCGGTCGGCAGCAAGGCCATGGCTGTAAACACCAAGGCAGCTTGCCTGCCAGGGTGAAAGCCCCTGGGCCAGAAAACCTCCGATGACACCGGTAAGCACGTCACCCATACCGCCGCATGCCATGCCGGGATTTCCAGACGGATTGACCGCCAGTTTGCCTTCAGGGTTGCATACGAGGGTGTCAGCTCCTTTTAAGACCACATGCACCTTGTATTGAACGGCAAACTCGCGCGTTATTTCAAGCCGGTTTTCCTGTATCTGGCTGCTTGTGCGACCTGTGAGCCGGGCCATTTCACCGGGATGCGGGGTCAGAATCCTCGGTCCCGGAGCATTGTTGAGCAGGCCCGTATCAGATGCCAGGATATTGAGAGCGTCGGCATCCACCAGCATTGGTATTTCAATTTCGGCATAGAGTTTTTTCATGAGTTCGGCTGTTTCTTCCGCAGTGCCGACACCGGGACCTATGGCAAGCGCCTCTTTATTGCACAGTGTTTCCTGGATGACCTTGTAATCCTCGATGGAGAGTATGCCCTGGGCTGCCGACTGCAGAGGAATTGTCATGGCTTCCCACAGGCTCGCTTCAAAGATATGGTTCAGGTCATAGGGCACACAGAGGGAAACAAGACCGGTGCCGCATCGTAAGGCGCCCAGACTGCAGAGCAGGGCTGCACCGGTTTTGCCTGTGGAGCCGGCCATTATGAGCAGGTGGCCGTAAGTACCCTTGTGGGCCTGCGGAATCCTTGACGGCAGCCATTTGCCTACACTCTTATCGAGAAGTTCGAACCGAATGTCTGCTTCAGCAGCAGCTTTTTCAGGAATGCCTATATCTGCAATTACAAGAACCCCGGTGTATTCGCGTCCGGGATGAATAACCTGGCCGATTTTTGCCTGGCCAAAGGTCACAGTAATATCCGCCTGCACGCAACTGCCCAGGATCTTGCCGCTGTCAGCATTAAGCCCCGAAGCTATATCCACTGCGACAACAGGGCAGGGTGCTGCGTTAATCAGATGTATGGCTGAGGCAAAAATCCCTGTGACATCCCTGGTAAGCCCGGTGCCGAAGATGGCATCCACCACGGCCCAGCATTCAGCAAGAACGGCAGGTATTTCCTGCAGACCTGCAGCATCTGATACTTCAATAATTTCTACAGGGAATTCATGGACCCTGGAATAGTTGACAGCCGCATCGCCCTTGAGTTTTTCGGCAGGAAGACACAGGAAAACTATTGGACTTGCCATTCTGGCAGCAAGGAGCCTGGCAATGACCAGGCCGTCCCCGCCATTGTTGCCGGGGCCGACAAAAATCGCAACCTTTTTGCCCTGCGGCTCGCCGTATTTGTCCAGCATAATCTCAACGGTCCTGCGGCCGGCATTTTCCATCAATTCAAGCGAGGGTATCTTGAAAGTGTTAATTGCGGCGTTATCAAGACCCCGCATCTGCTCTGCTGTTACCAATTTCATGTTTTTATTCTTTCTGGTACTGCCTCTATGCTGTATATTCCTTCTGGACCCGGATATGTGCCTGCAGCAAACCTGTTTTTCAGAATTCAAAATGAGATTTTGCTGCGTACAGATAAATGTAATTGTAAAGCCTGTTGTACCACTCTATGATGGCATATATTTACCCTGTTGGCAATGCTGAAAGCAACTGCAGCCCTCCGGGAAAATATGAATTTTAAAGCATTTATTCCCTGACCTGACAGGTTGTGATCGAAACCGTATTGCAAGAATTTTCCATGTCCATTCAAGAAAGAAATAACCGGCCTGCACCTAATCCAAAAAACAGCACCACCGGGACAGGGCCGCTGACCGCTGGTTTTCTCCGCTCAGTGCCGAACCATCCAGGTGTGTATCTCATGAAAAACCGGCAGGGGCAGATCCTGTATGTCGGCAAGGCTAAAGATCTGCGCAAAAGGGTCTCTTCCTACCAGAGAGTGAATCCAAAAGTCTCACCAAAGACAGTATTGCTGCTTCATAAGGTTACTGCAATTGAAACGATCATGACCCGTACGGAAAAGGAGGCCTTTATCCTTGAGGCCTCACTGATCAAGAAACACCGCCCAAGATTTAATATTGAATTAAAAGATGACAAGAGTTATCCCCGCATTAAGGTGACCCTTGGCGAAGAATGGCCCAGGGTGTATATGACCCGCCGCCGTATCAGGGACGGCAGCAGGTATTTTGGTCCATATTCCTCGGCCGGGGCCATGCGCAATACATTAGGCATCATCAACAGGCTCTTCCCGTTACGCAGATGCAGGGGCAGGAACATAAAGAAACGCGCGCGACCCTGCCTGAACTACCAGATGGGACGGTGTCTGGCGCCCTGCAGCGGCATGGTTGAAAAAGAGCAGTACAGACAAATGGTGAGCAATGTTCTCATGATCCTGGAGGGCAGGAACAGGCAGCTGCGGACTCAACTGGAAGCTGAGATGCAGAGAGCATCTGCGGCGCTGGAGTTTGAAAAAGCAGCCCTTGTCCGTGATCAGCTGCAGGCCCTGGTAAAAACCCTGGAAAAGCAGGTAGTGGTCAGCAATCTTGACCGGGACCAGGATGTTTTCGGGTACGTACGCAAAGGGGCCGGGGTCGGAATCGCTGTTATGAATGTCAGGCAGGGCATGGTTTGCGGCCAGCAGGTATTTTTTCTCCTTGATCCGATCGGCAATGACAACGAGGTCCTGGGAGAAGTCTTACGGCAATACTACACCCGTGAACAATCAGTCCCGGATGAATTGCTGCTGCCTTTTCAGGTCGCAGACCATGTTTCTCTTGTTGAATGGCTGGGTGATATTCGCGGCAGAGGCCTCCAGCTGCGGGTTCCAAAACGCGGCGCCGGGTTAAAACTGCTGCACATGGCTGCAGCCAATGCCAAACAGGTTCTTGCTGACCAGCAAAACAGGGAAAGAAGCTGGCAGGAACTGGGTAGAAATCTGCAGTCCAAATTACACCTGGGCTCATTCCCTGCAAGGGTTGAATGTCTTGATATCTCCAATATCGGAGGCAAGCAGCCCGTGGGTTCCCTTGTCTGCTTTATGGGGGGCGAAAAAGCTCCAAAGGAGTACCGGCACTATTCTATCAGCGGCGCCCATGAGCCTGATGATTACCGTATGATGACAGAGGTCTTGAGCAGGCGTTTCTCGACAGATGACAAAGGAGCTGTGCTCCCGGACCTGCTGGTTATTGACGGGGGCAAGGGCCATCTTAATGTTGCCTGGGATGTTTTGAAAGAAAAGGGATTGCAGGAACAGGTAGAACTGGTGTCCATTGCCAAGGACAAAGAGAATAAAACCGATAAGATCTATCGGCCGGGCCGGAAAAACCCGCTCAGCCTGGTGCGCCACTCGCCGGTGCTTTTCTTTATGATGCAGGTCCGGGATGAGGCACACAGGTTTGGCATTTCCCTGCACCGCAGGCTGCGCCGAAAAAGTGCGCTGGCCTCGGAACTCGATACTGTGCCGGGCATCGGTCCGTCCCGCAGAAAAATGTTGTTAAAAACCCTGGGCAGCCTGGCAAAGGTCAAAAAGGCCGAACCCCGTGAACTTGCTGCAGTTCCGGGCATCGGCACGGAATTGGCTGAACAGATATGGGATTTTTTTCACCCGGAGCGGAAAGGATAATATGGATACATTTAAACTGGTAGTTTTTGAGGAGCACGGCTCCGGAGAAAAAAAGATACAGGGCATTACCGAGCATGGGACCGGGTTGGAAATCAGCAGACGGTATAATATTGAGGAGAGTCTGCCCGCGTTAGTGGATGACCCGGAGCTTTACATACCGGAGGATTTCAGTGCGGATCTTGTCCTGGATTTCCTCAAGCATCCAGACCTGTCATCCTATCTTGTCCAAGTATGCAGGAAGAAAAACATTCCGGTTGTCGCTTCCGGCAAGAAACACGCCGGTGCGATGACACCTTTTACCTGATGCGGGCTCGGACGCCTGCAGGCTGCAGGATCTTACGGCAGACAGTTTGGTTTGCCTGAATACAGTGTGGAATTGGAAAATGGCAGGATCGCCTCCATTGAGGTCAAAAGGGGTGCCCCGTGCGGGGCGACATGGGATGTTCTTGCCAGGGTCATAGGGTTGCCGCTTGATGAGGCTGTTTCCACCCTGGCCCGGGAAGTCCAGTACATATGCTATGCCGACCCGAGTGCTTTTGATCCCATATCCGGCAAAAGTCCACTGCATTATGCCGGAGATGTGCACGCTGCAGCCCTGATAAAAGCCTTCTCCGCAAAGAAATCCTAAAAGACGGGGTCTTGTTTATGCCGGAGATTACCTTACTATATTGGACATGAATATGAAGGACCGGTTATTTAAAAAAACACGTCTGATGTTTGTTTCGCCCTGGCTTCTTGCAGCGGCCATCGGTCTGCTTTCCCTGATCATTGTCATTTTTGCAGCCAATAATATAAAACGTGAAAGGGGAATGTTGACTGAGGGGTTGTTTCGCAAAGGCGAGGCAATAATCCGTTTTGTCGAGGCAGGGATGCGGGCCTCCATGATGCCAGGCATGCTGGGCAGCATCATGGGTATGAACGTGCCCGATGCCGACGGGCTCGCCCATACGCAGCGGCTCATTGAACAGGCTTCTGAATCGCCGGATATCCATTACATTGCCGTAATCGATGTGTCGGGCAAGGTTCTGGTTCACAGCGATCCGGAAAAAATCGACGAGAACATCGAACGGGACTTTAATCTGTTAAATAGTGCTGACGCTAACTGTACGTTTCACATAGTAGGTGCTCCGGAGTCCCGGTCCAAGGTGTTTGAAGTTTTGGGGCCGTTCAAACCGTTTCGTGCCCGGGGAGGCTTGCGGAGATGGCGGGAGCAGTTCAGGCAGCAGCATTCTCTCAAACCCGGCGGCCTCTCTCAGGGGGGTGCACCGCCGGACAGCCTGGTTCTGTCTACACTCGGATCTGATACGCATCCGCAGTTCATCCTGGTTGGCCTTGATATGACCGAACTGGAAAATACGGTCCGAAGATATCGTTACCAGATGATATTCATGTCATTGACCCTGCTGCTTATCGGTCTGGGTGGCTGGATATCACTCATGGCGGCTCAGAGTTACAGCATTTCTCAAGAGGCCCTCAACAGGGTCCAGGCCTTCACCGGTCTTCTGATATCAAGATTGCCGGTCGGTATTATCGCCACGGACCAGGATGGCAGAATTAGGACATTCAACTCGACAGCATCTGCCATGACCGGCAGAGAGGCTGAATCCGTCCGCAACGGGGAACCCGAAGCTGTCCTGCCGTCTGAAATTGCCCGTTTTTTTGCCCTGCAGGACCAAAGTGATGAAATAACGGACCGGGACGTGGTTTTGAAGGGTGCTGATAATATGCGGTATTCACTGCATCTGAGTTCTCTGCCGGTCTACAACCAGTTTTCAGAATTTATGGGCCGGGTTTTGCTCATGTATGACCTGTCGGAACTCAAAAGGCTGGAAAAAGAGATACAGCGGCATGACCGTTTGGTGGCGCTTGGTAAAATGGCTGCCGGAGTTGCCCATGAGGTGAGAAACCCGTTGAGTTCCATCAAGGGATTTGCAACGCTTCTCGGTTCTAAATTCAAGGACGGCAGCCAGGAGCACGAGGCCGCAAACCTTATGGTGCAGGAGGCTGAAAGGTTGAACAGGAGCATCACGGAACTTTTAAATTATGCCCGTCCAACACCTCTGCGTAAAGAATCTGTCGACCTTGGAGAGATTATTGACCAGGGGCTGAAGCTGATCAGCAGTGATGCCCAGGTTCTGGGAGTGAAAACGTCTCTGGATGTCGAAGCGGATCTGCCTGCTATTTCAGTGGATAAGGACAAAATAAACCAGGTACTGCTTAATCTCTATCTCAACGGTTTGCAGGCTATGGAACACTCTACCTCCGAAAAAGAGCTGAAGGTATCCGTGCATCGCGATGTGCAGGCTGGGTTTCTTGTAATTGAGGTTAAGGATACTGGAAGCGGCATCCTGCCGGAGGATCTTGATAAGGTTCTTGACCCTTACTTCACCACAAAACCTGATGGAACAGGTCTGGGCCTTGCATTAGCGTACAAGATCATTGATGAACATAAAGGGAGCATACGGTTTTCCAGCAGCGAAGGTAAAGGAACGACCGTATCAGTTTTTCTCCCGATACTATAAATTCATTCGTTTCGTGTTGAATAATTCTCATGCCTTCTCTTGAACTTTCATCATTAGAGCGCACCGAAGCGTTTGGCAAAACCCTTGGGAAAATTGTTGAGCCCGGGGATATTGTCACCCTTGAGGGCCCCCTCGGGGCAGGGAAGACCGCTCTGACCCAGGCCATTGCCCGCGGCCTGGGGGTTGATCCGCGTATATATGTCACCAGCCCAACGTTCAGCCTTCTGCACGAATACCAGGGCAGGATCCCTTTGTATCACATGGATCTCTATAGGCTTACCGGAGAGGATGAGATAGAATCACTGGGATTTTCTGAATATTTATACGGCAACGGCCTGACGGTTATCGAGTGGCCTGAAAGGCTTGGGAGTCTCATGCCGCCGGAACGTCTTCATGTTACGCTTGCGATATCCGGCGAAACTTCCAGAACCGCAAACCTGACCGGATATGGCAATCTTTGGCAAAAAAAAGTGGCCGATATAGTCTCCATGGTGTAAAAAGGTTGCTTTCCGGAGCAGAAAAGTATACCACATTGTGGCATGCAACCGGGTAATTCCCGTCGCTGTGTGATAATCTTCTGACAACCAGGGAATGAATATATTTATTTACCTGAAAAAATTCAGAGACACGTAATTTTGGGGGAGACAAAGATATGGAGTCAAAACCGATTCGTTTACAGGATTGTTACAAGACATATACCTATGACCAGGACAAGGTGTTTACCCCGGTAGAGACCATCAGGCGTTTTAAGGAACGCCTTGCCGAAGTCGATCTGGAAATCTTGAAAGAAGTCCGGCGCATTGATAACGGCCGGCTTGATATCCCCATTTATTTCAGCATCACAGGCAAGGACGCCAGGGAAGTCATCGGCAACAAAAAACAGATGGGAAAAGGCAGCACCCCGGAGCAATCCCAGGCCAGTGCGTGCATGGAACTGGGTGAACGGTTCAGTTTTTTCAGTTTTATCAAGAATCCCGAGAATTTCATAACCGGCACCTATTCTGAACTGCAGGCTGCAGGCTATAACCTCCTGCCCATTAAAAGGCTGCTGCAGTCTGTTCATGATGAAACCATGCAGGAGGAAATGCTTGCCAGGCTTCTGGCTGATATTCCTATCAAATGGACCTGGGCCACCAACCTGAACAGGCAGGAAGAGGTTCTGATCCCGTTTTCCTGGTTCTATGCCATCAATGAATTTAACGGTCCCTCAAACGGCAACTCATATGAAGAGTCGATCTGCCAGGGGATATGTGAGATAATCGAGCGCCATGTCTGTGCCGTAGTGAGCCACGAAAAGAGGCAGGTACCCCGCATCAGACTTGCATCAGCCAAAGATCCTGTTTCACGTGAACTGATAGAAAAATTCACCCGCAACGGCATACAGGTATACCTGAATGATTTTACCCTTGATACCGGGGTGCCGACTATCAGCGCCCTTTGTATTGATCCATCGACGTTTCCTGTCATGAGTGAGATCGTCTGGACTGCCGGAACAACTCCGAATCCTGAAAAGGCCCTTATCAGGGCACTTACCGAAGTTGCCCAGCTTGCAGGAGACTTCAATACCCATGCAAACTATGTGGCCAGCGGTCTGCCGAAACCATTGGCCATGGAAGAGGTTGAATACCTCCTGAGCGGCCCTGAGATCGATCTGCAGGACCTTCCTGACCTTGCCAGCGACAATATGAAGACCGAGGTGGAGAACTGCCTGGCGGCCCTTGAAAAACTCGATATGGAGGTTTTTATTGTCAACACCATGCATCCGCAACTGAAAATGCCGTCAATTTACACCATAATTCCTGGCGCTCATTTCCGGGAGCGGGCGACAAGCAGGAACGCCGGGCTGTTTGCTGCGAAGCTCATGGCCGAACTGGTCGAGGACCCCATTGAGTCCAACGGACATCTGCTCAACATGCAGAAATTGCTGCCTCATGCCTATTACATAGAATTTTACCTGGGGCGTAATCTTCTCAATCTCGGACGCCAGGACGAAGCCCTGATCCATTTCAATAATGCACTTGACCTGAACCCCAGTGAAGAGGATCTGCCCTATATATATTCTTATATCGGCAACTGCCTCAAGGACCTTGAAAAGTACCGAGAAGCCATTGCCATCCTTGAAAAAGGTGCGCAGATCGATAATACCAGGCCCGATATCCATAACCTCTTGGGCTTCTGCCATTTCAAGCTGGAGGAATACGAAGATGCCGTTTCCCACTTCAGCAAGACCATCGAGTTGAACCCATCCTCGGCAATTGATTATGCCAACCTGGGGGTAAACTACCGCAGGCTTGAAAAAACAGATGAAGCAATCAAGTATTTTGAGCTTGCCCTGTCGCTTGATCCTTCCATTGAATTTGCCAGGGATAACCTGGCCCAGCTCACCGGCATGGCCTCATAAAATACAGTTGCGGCCGCAGCTTTCTCTAGGTTCAAGCTGCGGCCGTTTTACTATCCCTTCGATTGCAAATTGTCGTAATCCAGAGTATTTGTACCACATATTGTCAGCTTCTCTTGTTACACAATTCTGTTCCAATATTTATTCTGCTTTTGGTGTTTATGAGGGTCGAATCTGCGCTGAAAAAAACGATATGTCATGACGTCAAATAGTGTCTCACATTCTGCCCGATGAAAGTATTGAAAATTTACAGGTAAACCATGAAGCCACTTTCCATTGTTGCCTATTTTGACGGACGACCGGGACATGAAAAACAGACCCATGGTATCCTGCAGGCACTGGCAGATATTACGATTACCGATGTAGTCAGCAAAAAGGTTTCGGTTTCCCATCTAGCATATTTTAAAAACTGGGCAACATATCTACTATCATTTCTGCAAAGCCCCAAGGCGGAAGACTTTCACACTCCAGTTGATCTTATTATCGGTACAGGTACATACACGCATCTTCCCATGCTCCTTGAAAATAAGACACGTTTAAAAATTTATGGGAAACCGGCTCGTGTTGTTACCTGCATGAGTCCGGAACGGTTCCTGCTCAATAAATTTGATCTGTGTTGTATTCCTGCGCATGATAATTTTCCCCCTCACGAAAACGTATTTATTACCCTGGGACCACCTACTTCTGTAAAGTTCGAAAAACAACACGAATCCGATAGAGGGCTGATTCTGGTGGGTGGGCTGGATAGAAAAAGTCACAAGTGGAACTCCCGGACAGTTGCTGAACAGATTCAAACAATTATCGCAAAAAATCCTGTCACACAGTGGACGGTTTCTTCTTCTCCCCGCACCCCTGAAGAGACCTGCAAAGAATTGGAGGATATGGCTTCAGATCTTAAACAGCTCAGCTTTTTCAGATCTGAAGCTACTCCTGAAGGATGGGTAGAGGAACAGTATGCCATAAATGGGACTGTTTGGGTGACTGCTGACTCCATTTCCATGGTATATGAGGCACTGAATGCAGGATGTTCGGTTGGAGTCCTGCCGGTGGAATGGCTGCAACAGGAAAATAAGTTTCAAAAAAGCCTTGCTATTCTGCTTGAGAAAAAAATGATCGTTGAATTCAGCGATTGGCAGACCGGTGCAAAAATGCCAGTTCCCACTGCAGAGCAATTTAATGAGGCGTTGCGTTGTGCCCGGGAGATATTACAAAGATGGTGGCCAAACCGCTTACAATAGTGCAGATGGTTTCAGTTCTTTTTGAGGGTAAAGCTGAAAAGTGTCGAGCAAACTTCTTACTTATTTAATCCATTTTAAAATGGATTTGATATAACAAGGAAACAACAGTGAGAATTCTACATATACTTCCTGAACTTGAAGAAGGTGGTGTAGAACGTCATGTCCTTATGCTGTCCGGTCAGCAGAAAAAAGAGGGACATGACGTTTTTGTTGTCTCGGCCGGCGGGAAACTGGTTTCACAATTTACCGATGGGGTTAAGCATTTTCGTTTTCCGGTTCACAGAAAGAATCCTATTACAGGAGTCCTCTGTGCTGTCCGACTGAACTTGCTGGTAAGGAGAAATGCAATTGATGTTATTCATGCCCATTCCAGGGTTCCTGCCTGGATTGCAATGTTTACCAGTAGACTTGCCGGAGTTCCCTATATTGTGACTGCACATGCTTATTTCAGCACCCAGGCCAGATGGATTTATGTGCCATACAGGCGGGCATATAAAGTAATCTGTGTCAGCAAATCGGTGAATAGAAGTATGAAAAACTGTTTTGCTGAAAATACCGTTGTAATACGAAATGGTATGCCGGTCGTAAATGGTTTATGGAAAGGCTCAGGTGATGCGACGGTTAAATTCCTTTTTGTTGGAAGGCTGACGCAATTAAAGGGGTTGCAGGATATAATAAAAATTCTGCCGGAATTAAGCGGAGACTGGAGACTGGATGTAGTGGGAGATGGACCACTACGTACAGAACTCGAAGAAAGGGTTAAGTCTCTTGATTTGGCTGAAAGGGTGGTTTTTCATGGTTTTCAAAATGATCCTGATGCCTGGATGGAAAAAAG
>Ga0224513_10001003_pt1 | contig 11335 bp, 5 predicted proteins | sample SF_May12_sed_USG_5_FD_169109 | JGI IMG/M metagenome (GOLD analysis project Ga0224513, IMG submission 169109) | Sediment microbial communities from San Francisco Bay, California, United States - SF_May12_sed_USGS_21 | ecosystem: Environmental > Aquatic > Marine > Sediment | place: USA: California... | reverse complement strand
CCCAAAGCACATCCTCGATGGACGAAAAAACGTAGCTTGCCCACCAGTCGAATTTCTTGCCCATCCGGCTCGCAAAGTAAAGCTCGACGCCATGAGCATTGACTTCCTCTGGTTCGAGCAACGCGAGATCCGTCGCAACTTCAGGCACCGGGTGGAAGGGATCGAAGATGGTCTCCCAGCGCCGGTGTGGATCGGTAACACGACGCGCATAGGCATCGATTTTGAACAGGTAACGGTCACCGATTTCTGTTTCGTAGCCGACGACTACTTGCTCCGCCCGTTGCGCGGTCTGGAACTCGGTCTCGCCAAACTCGACGCGCAACTCATACGGGCGCTGCGATTGGTAGAAGTGACCCCACCCAAGTCGCAGGGCGCTCTTCGACGAAAGGTTAAAGAGCAGATTGACGCGCGGGCTGATCTGGTCGTCTTCAGTGAGGGTCTGTTTGTCGTAACGAACTCCGACCTCCGCGGTGAATTTGCCACCGAGGCGGACACGGTCGGTCACGAAGAGGGCGTATTGCTCTCCTTCATATGCATCCTGAAAACTGTCGACCCTGACACCGGGATAGAAGCGTGGGTCGTCGATCGGGTCCTCGATCACGGCGTTGATCGCATAGTCATAGGTCACGTCATACGTTCGGACGTCGAAACCCCACCTCAGGTAGTTTCGTTTGCCTATGTTGTGTTGCCATTCCTGGCGGAGTCCGTAGTACCGGTCCTCGCGAATGTCGAGGAGCTCGAAATACTCGTCTTCCCAGTCGTCGATCGCCAGAAAGTCGCGATCTACTGTGATCTCACCCGCGTAGGCCGCGGTGTTCACAAAGGTAGAACCACCAAGCACGGCCTGGTGGTTGAGCCACAGGTAGCTGCTCGTGTAGCCGCTGACCACATCGACGAAGTCGTCGTCGTCGAACTCCTCGAAGAGGAGATCGTCATCGGCAAGCAGGACCGTCAGCGACAACGAGTGGTTCGGATTTGGCGAGTAGGCGATTTTGCCAAACGCGTCCCAGTATCTCGGGCTCGGAGGATCACCGTCATCGTCGTCATCCGCGACCGCCTTGAGAATGAAGTCCAGGTATCCTCGCCGCGCTGAGGCCAGCCAGCTTCCCTTGCCACCCGAGAAGAGTCCACCGGCGTTCGCCCACGCCGTCGTCAGGCTGATCCCGATTCCGGCGCGGAACTCTTTTGGCGATCTCGTGACCATATCGAGGACCCCAGTCATGCGATCGCCGTACTTGGCGGTGAACCCACCGGGTGTGAGTTCCACACCACCGATGGCCTCCGGATCGATGATGCTGAAAATGCCTTGAAAATCTTTGAGGTGAAAAGGCTCCATCAGCTCCTGGTCGTCGAGTGTCACCAGTGTCTCGTCATAAAGCCCGCCCCGGACTGCGAATCGGGCTGAAAAATCGCCTCCGGACGTCCCGGGAAGAACCTGGATTGCACGGTAGAGATCATCACCGAAATGCGGCAGCTCGGAAATTTCCTCGCGATCGAGCGCAATCGCGGCTGTGGGTTGGTCTCTGAGAATCGACACACTCGCCGTCACCTGGATCTCGTCGAGGGCAACCGGGAGAGGATCCAGTTGAACGAATACTTCAACGGTTTGACCGGCCGCCACCCTCGGTGTTTCCACCGCTTGACTCGTAAAGCCCTCACCGCTGACTTCGAGGGCGTAGACGCCGGCGGGAACGTTGGAGAGCAGAAATGTGCCGTCCTCACCCGTCATAGCGGTCAGCCCAATCGAGGCCGCCACCACGGTCGCGGAAATCACCGGACGCCCTTCGTTGTCCACCACCTGACCCGAAATCGTGCCCGTCTCCTGGGCGGATGCTGAAGCCGCCATCAGTACAAGCAAAATAGAAAGTGCCAGATTCAGCATTGCGACCAGTCGGTAACCGCTCCGAAAAGTGCTCATCGAACCCCCACTCCAGCCTGAAATTCCGCAAGCCTCGTAGCGGCTGCGCGGTAACCTTCAATATGTATCGCGGGAAACGCCCTCGCTTGATGCAACCGTGAGGGTTCTCTGAGGGATCGATGAGGTCCAAACCCTGCCATCCATTTGCCATTTAAGATAAGCTTGGACTAGAGACAGGGGGTCACGATGAGCCAGGTACACGAATACGAGTTGCTCGCGGCACCCTACCCCGCCGAGCTTTCGGAAACCATCAACCGCAGGCTTGAGGAAGGCTGGTCGCTCTGCGGCAGCCCGTTCGCCCATGCGGGTGAAGTTTTTCAGGCGGTGATCCGCCCGAAACCGGACGACAAACGCGTCCGCAGATCGACGGGTGACGGAAAACCAGTCTGATAAAGCCGCATCGTAGGGCGGCTCAAAGGTCCTGGGGATTTCCGCGCGGGACGGGATAAACCCTCTTTCCTACAATTACTTTTCAAAGTACGAGCTTGGTCGCACTTGACTCGAACTGTCGGGAACTGTATATTTTATTAGAGATGGTGTCTCAATCTAAAAATAAAGACAACCGCTCGGCGATCATCCCAATCTTCTGACTGAAGTGAACATCACGAGGTCGAGTCCGGGATGTTCGTCGCATCCATGCAATTGGTTGGAGATGAAAATGCAGTTTGATGAACTCAGCGCAAGCCTACGCGGTGACCTGCTCACCCCCGATTCCACCGAATACGACGATACGCGGGCCGTCTACAACGCGATGATCGACAAGAAACCGTCGGCAATCGCGATGTGCGTTGACGCCGCCGACGTCCAGACATGCGTCAACTTCGCGCGCGACAACGGCCTCGCGCTCGCGATCAGCAGCGGCGGCCACAACGCCGGCGGACTCGGATCGGTCGACGACGGTCTGGTGATCAACCTTTCAAAAATGCGCGGCATCCGGGTCGACCCGAAAGCCAAAACCGTTCGCGTCCAGGCCGGCTGCCGGTGGGGCGACGTCGACCACGCGGCGCATGCCTACGGCCTGGCGGTCCCGGCCGGGATCATTTCAACGACCGGCTGCGGCGGCCTCACCCTCGGCGGCGGTCTCGGTCATCTGACACGGAAGTACGGCCTCACGATTGACAACCTCCTCGAAGCCGATGTCGTCCTCGCCGACGGCTCGATGGTGGTCGCGAGCGCCGACGAAAACTCGGACCTCTTTTGGGCCCTGCGCGGCGGTGGCGGCAACTTCGGAGTTGTTACGTCCTTTCTCTTTCGGGGGAACCCGGTGCACACGATCTTTGGCGGTCCGACCCTGTGGGAGCTCGATCGCACCGAGGAGATCATGAAGTGGTACCGCGATTTCATCTTGCAGGCGCCGGAGGAGCTGACCGGTTTCTTCGCATTCCTCACGGTGCCGCCGGGACCACCCTTCCCCGAGCATTTGCACCTGAAAAAGATGTGCGGCGTCGTGTGGTGCTACTCGGGCGATATCGCAAACGCGGAGGAGCTCTTCGCCCCGGTTCGCGAACTCGAGCCGGATCTCTACGGGGTCCAGGACATGCCGTTCCCGATGCTCAATTCGGCCTTTGATCCGATCTACCCGCCAGGCCACCAGTGGTACTGGCGAGCCGACTTCTTCAACGAGATCTCGGACGAGGCGATCGTCGAGCACGCCACGTGGGGCGCCGCAATGCCGACCATGCAGTCCAGCATGCACCTCTACCCGATCGACGGAGCTGCTCACCGGGTCGGCGATAAGGACACACCGTGGGCCTACCGCGATGCCAACTGGGCCGGGGTCATCGTTGGGGTCGACCCTGACCCGGCCAACGCCGATATGCTTCGTGACTGGGCGGTCGGATACTACGACGCGGTCCATCCCCACTCGTCGGGTGGCGCCTATATCAACTTCATGATGGAGGAGGGCCAGGAGCGGGTCCAGGCCAGCTATCGCGGCAACTACGACCGGCTGGCGGAGATCAAGGCCAAGTACGACCCGAAAAACCTCTTCAAGGTCAACCAGAACATTCACCCGAAAGGGTGAGCACAGAATCACGGCGAGGATTCGACTGGAGTCGCGGGCGTCAGCCAGCGCAGGGAAGTCTGAACCGTACCCGGGGGGAACGAAAATGATCGGCCAGACAGTTGCGCACTACACGATTTTGGACAAGCTCGGCGAGGGGGGTATGGGCGAGGTGTGGCGAGCCGAGGACACCAAGCTCGGACGCCAGGTCGCAATCAAGCTGCTGCCAGAGGCCTTTACCTCTGATGGCGAGAGACTGGCTCGCTTCGAACGCGAGGCCCGCGTCCTGGCCGCCTTCGAGCACCCGAGGATCGCCTCGATCTATGGACTCGAGGACTTTGAGGGGCGCAAGCTCCTGGTCATGCAGGTGGCCGAGGGCGAGACCCTGGCCGAACGCATCGACGCCGGCCCGACCGCGGTCGATCAAGCCCTCGAGGTCGCCCTCCAGATCGCCGAAGCGCTGGAGGCCGCGCACGACAAGGGCATCATCCACCGCGATCTCAAGCCCGCCAACATCAAGCTCAGTACTGACGGCCAGGTCACCGTCCTCGATTTCGGGTTGGCGAAGGCTCTGGAGTACATCGGATCTTCGTCAGGCTCCAGCCCGCAGAGCCTTTCGCTGTCACCGACAATGACCGCCGATATGACCGCCCAGGGCGTCCTCCTCGGCACCGCCGCCTACATGAGTCCCGAGCAGGCGCGAGGCGAGATCATAGACCGCCGGGCCGATATTTGGGCCTTCGGCGTCGTCCTGATGGAAATGCTGACCGGCAACCGGGTCTACGCCGGCAAGACACTCTCGGACACCCTGGCCGGAGTGCTCGCTCGCGAACCCGAGTGGAACGATCTCCCGAGCGACACGCCGGCACCGGTTCGCCGTTTGCTGGAACGTTGCCTCGAAAAGGAAGCGAGCCAACGGCTGCAGGCGATCGGCGAGGCTCGGATCGCGATCGAGCGCTACCTCGAGGATCCGGCCGCTGCAACAGCTGCGGCCGAGGCCACAGCAGCACCGGCGGCCTGGAAGCGGGTGCTGCCCTGGGCGGTCGCCGGCATCGCGGTGATCGCGCTGATCTCGTCGCTGGCCGTATTCGGTTCGCGAGGAGGCGCCACGAACCAGTCGATGCGCCTCGAGGTCGCACTGACCGAAGACAACCTCTTCGTGCCCCTGGGCGCCACCGCGGTCCTCTCGCCGGACGGCACGCGTATCGTCTACGTCACAGAGACGGATTCGGGACAGACGCTGTCCGTGCGTTCACTCGACCAGCTCGAGGGCACGCTCCTGGTGAGTGGTAACGGGCCCACCCGTCCCTACCATCCTTTCTTCTCGCCGGACGGCCAGTGGGTCGGCTTCGCGACCACCGAACAACTCAAGAAGGTGCCGATCACCGGCGGCACGCCGATCTCGCTGTGCAAGGTCAACCGCAGCCGCGGCGCGAGCTGGGGACCGAACAACACCATCGTCGTCTCTCCGGAGAACGGGAGCGCTCTCTTCACGGTCTCTGCGGCCGGCGGCGAGCTTCAGCCTCTGACCACACTCGACAGCGAAAAGGGAGAGGTCTCCCACCGCTGGCCCCAAATAGTGCCCGGCGGTGCGGTGATTTTCACGTCCATGCCACAGGGATCCGCCAGCGCCGACGGCGGCGTGATCGAGGCGGTATCGCTCGAAACCGGCGAGCGCACAGTGCTGCACCAGGGTGGCAGCTACGGCCGTTGGGTACCGTCCGGCCACCTGGTCTACTCGCGCGAGAACACCCTCTTCGCGATGCCTTTCGACATCAAGAAAATGAAAGCGACCGGCTCGCCGGCGCCGATCGTTCAGGGGGTCACCGCCAGCAGCGGCAACGGCGGCACCCAGATCAGCTTCTCCGACACCGGCGCCCTGGCCTACGTCAGCGGCGAGATCGGCGTACCGGAGTACCCGGTCATGATGATGGATCGGAACGGAGTCGTCTCGACCTTGTGGGAGGAGCCGGGAGCCTATGCCAATCCCAAGCTGTCACCCGACGGTCGGCGTCTGTCGATGACGGTACTGCGCGACGGGAACTGGGACGTCTGGGTCTACGACCTCGAGCGCAAGGTCTCCACGCGACTGACCTTCCACGATGGTTACGACGGGGACCAGGTGTGGTCGCCCGACGGCGAGTACCTGACCTTCACCTCCGATCGGGACGGGCCTGAAAACCCATACCGCAAGCGTGCCGATGGTTCGGGTGAGGCGGAACGCCTGGCCGAGATAAATTTCGACTTCTGGGCCTCTTCGTGGTCACCGGACGGCAAGTGGATTCTGGGCGAGATCCAATCCACCTCGTATGATCTGTGGGCGATTCCAGCCGATGGATCGGGCGAACCGGTAGAGTACCTCGCGACCGATTTCTTCGAGCGATTTCCCGCCATTTCCCCTGACGGGCGATGGATCGCCTACATGTCCGACGAGTCCGGTCAAGAGGAGGTCTACGTACGGCCCTTCCCATTTGCGGCAGGAAAGTGGCAAGTCTCCGACGGTGGCGGCGGCTGGCCCTCGTGGTCGCCCGACGGCTCGGAGATCTTCTACCGCAGTGACGACGGCCTGATGTCGGCAACGGTCACCACTGAGAGCGGTTCGCTTCGCGCCGGCAGACCACTGTCCCTGACGAGCGGAGGTCTCTCGAACAACCAGGTCGGCATTGCCGTCGCCGGCAGTGTCTTCCCGGACTACGAGATAACACGCGACGGCCAGAGCTTCATCATCCTCCAGGGAGGTGAGGGCCAGAGCCGCCAGAATCACATCATCCTGGTCACCCGCTGGTTCGACGTGCTACGCGAGACGTTTCCAGGGTCGTAGTCAGCGTCCCGAGCAACCAGCGTCACCACTCACCTTCCGTGGCGGGCCCTCGAGGCTCGCCGGCTGGTGGACGTCTATCCGCGAAACCTGAAACCTCACTCCACCCTCCGAAGCAGAGCGACGCGTGCAGGGTTCCCTGACAGGCCCCATCCATCTGACCCTCAATCTGAAGGCGAGCTTGAGTTCGACCGATTGGGTCATCACCTACTGAATTCTCCAGACGAGGCAAAACCCTTGAAGAGAGCCCCGAGGGTGTGACCAGCGGCACATTTCCGGGGTTGACTTCTCACGTACTGCGACTCATGCTCTTTTCATTGAAAAGCAGTGTGTGTCGCGGTGGTTCGAGAGTCAGTCTGAGACGGGAAAGGCGTACGAGACCTCGGGCCAAAGATTGGTGGATCGAACAGGTAGGGGGAGTTCAGAAGTCGTCCGCACACGGTTGACTTTCTGAATTTTCGTGACAATAATCGTTCGATCAAGAAGCAGATTGCGTCGCGGTGGCTCGAGAATCATGTTGAGCCGTGGGGGGCTGCCCAGCCTCGGGCCGAATACTGAACGATCGAATGAACAAGAGGAGTTCAAGATGAAGACGAGATTCATATTTCTGTCAATAGTGCTGATCGGTCTGGTTGTGGCTCCGCTGGCCGGCGCTGCCGACATCCAGATTCAGCGAATGGATGGCGACGCTCTGCGGATTCAGAGCGATCTGTCAGCAGCGAAGACAGCCAAACCGGAAACAAGCATCTATATTGTCCAGATGAAGGGTGACCCGGTTGTCGCTTATGAAGGCGATATCCGTGGATACAAGGCGACCAAGCCTGACAAAGGTAAGAAGATCAATCCAAACAGCGCCCACGTCAAGAAATACGCGGCGCACCTCGAAGAACTACAGGACCAAGTGATTCGCAGTGCCGACGGTAGCAAAGTGTACAGCTACCGCTACGCCTTCAACGGTTTCGCAGCCCGGATGACCGCTGCCGACGCCGAGGCGCTGAAGGGAAGGGCTGACGTCATAAACGTCTGGAAAGACGAAATCCGGTACCTCCAAACAGACGCGTCGCCAGACTACATTGGACTCACCGAAGCTGGTGAGGCATGGTCCAAGGGATACGCCGGCGAGGATATCGTTGTCGGTATCATCGACTCTGGAATCTGGCCCGAGCATCCGAGCTTTGCTGATGTTCCGACCTACAAAAAAGGAAACAAGGGTGCCGTAAAGCCTTACGGACCGCCACCGGCAGGATTCACAGCGAGTGGTTGTGACTTCGGCAACACGGCTGCAAACCCGGACGATGCTCCATTTGAATGCAATAACAAGCTTCTCGCAGCACGTTGCTACAACTTGGGACAGTCAACTGCCGCAGACCCCACCAACCCGTGTGGTGGTGACGGCATCGCTCAGGGCGGCTTCGGATTCCAGTCTGCCCGTGATGACAACGGTCACGGCAGCCACACCGCTTCTACGGCCGCCGGTAATTACGGTGTTGAAGCAGTGGTCGGCGGTGATGCCTTGGGAATAATCAGCGGTATCGCACCGCGTGCGCGCATCTCAGCGTACAAGGTCTGCTGGCCAGGTGGCGGCTGCGCATCATCTGACAGCGCTGCCGCTATCGATCAGGTTGTTCGGGACGGTGTCGACGTAATCAACTTCTCGATCGGTGGGACCAGCAACTTCTTTGGTAGCCCGGATGACATCGCTTTCCTCTTTGCTGCAGATGCTGGCGTATTTGTGGCGACGTCCAATGGTAACAATGGTCCCGGCGCCGGAACCGTTGGCACGCCGTCTGGCGTACCCTGGGTTACCGCTGTGGGCGCTACGCAGGACGACGGCGTTTTCTACAATGTAGTTAGGGTCAACGCGCCGGGCAGTATTGCAGGCGATTACGTTGCCAGAGAGGGCATCAGCCCCGTGCAGCTGTCCGATACCGGTCCGATTACCGGTGACGTAACACTCACATCTGACCTGTATGCATGCGGCCCAGTAGATCCTGTTACAGGCATCGCATTGGTCAGCCGTGGTGTCTGTCCGTTTAGCACCAAGTACAACAACGCGGCAGCGGCAGGTGCCAGCGCCATCATTGTTTTCAATCAGGGTACTCCTGGCCGTTTTGACCCCATCGTCATGTCAGCTCCGGGCACAACCATTCCCGGTGTGATGATTAGCTACTCCGATGGTGTGACTCTGGCTGGAGAAACTGGCGTCAACGCAACCTTGGATGCCGACAACCTCGTCCCTGCGGTCAATCGCATCGCCGACTTCTCATCACGCGGACCCAATAACGGAGCGCTGGATATCATCAAACCTGACGTTAGCGCGCCAGGTGTGAATATTCTCGCCGCCGTCTCGCCGTGGGCCTTTGGCGGCGATTCGTTCGCGTACTTCAATGGCACGTCCATGGCCAGCCCGCATGTGGCCGGTGCGTTCGCACTGCTGAAGCAGGCGCATCCAGACTGGAGTGCGGCCGAGGCCAGGTCGGCATTGATGACCACCGCGCGCCAGGGCGTGATGGAATCGTTTGCTGATGATGTCGCTGACCCATTCGACGTCGGCGGGGGCGAAATCTTGCCGAGTGACGCGTTCGATCCTGGTCTGGCTTACGACGCGGGCCTGTTCGAATATGCGGCGTTTAGCTGTGGCAATAACTACCAGATATTCTCTGACGGAAGCTGTGCGTTTCTGCAATCGCTCGGCCTGTCGTTTGACGGTAGTGAATTGAATCTTCCGTCCATCGGTGTAGCCGACCTCGTTGGCGCCCAGACTGTTACGCGTACCGTAACCGCCGTATACAACAATAGCGGCCATAAGACGTTTACGGTCTCTGTCGATGCGCCACCGGGAATTGATGTGGCCGTATCACCTTCATCATTCAAATTGAGGAAGGGCGAATCAATTAGCTACGAAGTCACATTTACGGTCACGGGTGGAGCAACCTTGGACGAGTGGGCCTATGGCTCGTTGACCTGGACGGACACTGGCGGAATCTACTCCGTTCGTAGCCCGATTGCTGTGCGCCCCACGGCGTTCAGTACCGTCGACGAAGTGGATGGCAATGCTAACGGTTCTGGCGACGGTTCGGTCGATGTTCCAGTCGCCTTCGGTTATGACGGCGATTACAGCGCAAGCGTTAGCGGTATCGAGCCCGGATTTAGCTTCGGCCCGTTCAATCTAACCGGACCTCGAGGTAACTATGATTTCTGGTGTATTGATTTACCGGCGTTCACCCATCTCCGTATTGCAACCTTCGACGAGGATACCTCTGATCCGGGCGCTGACGATATCGACCTGAGAGCGTGGATCGGTGACTCAACTTGCGCGGCTTCAGTTTCAATTTCGTCGGTCGGAACCAGTGGTGGTGCCACTTCCGAAGAGTCCATTGACGTTTCTGATGGCCCTGCACGCGGATACTTCGTAGCTGTTGACTATTACGCCGCCTCTAACGGCACGGATACCGATTATGTTCTGTGGTTCCAGCCGGTGTTCGGTGATAACGGCAACACGTCAGTCACCGCCCCGGCATCGGCTACCTTGGGTACTACCGATACCGTTACGGTGGACTACACCGGCCTTGCGGCCACGCGTAATCTCGGCATTCTGCATCACGCAGACGGCAGTGGCGAAATTGCCAGGACTATCCTGGATATTGATGCACGATAAGTAGTGTCTTCACCCGGCGTTTATGCCGGGTGAAGATAGCAACACAACGAACGCCCGCATTTCGATGCGGGCGTTTTTTTATCCCTTACTCGGTCACCGGGCCGCCGGGCAGAGGTTCGATGTCGGATGGGTGCTCGCAGTACTGAGGCGCCCGTCCGGCAGCGCCGTGGTACTCGAAGACATTAAGACCGAACCTCAGCCGGATACGTACACCCGGAGTGAGAACCTGAAGGTAGTCCCTGCCCGGCTTCGGGCAACCCATGCTCGAGTCGCGCCACACGACTGAAACCGCCTCGAGGACCTCGATCTTGGATAGATCGGCTTTAGTTCGGGCGGCAAGATCCGCCGCCGCCTGCTGTACCTCGTCCTCCAGCTCCGGCTCGATCGTGCCCGGGGTCATCAGTTGACCTTCCCCGCCGAAGCCGCAGATACGTGCCTCGCCGTTTGCCACCCGAACGTCAAAGCTGTTCGTCCCGATCTGAAGCCGAACGGTGTGTCCGGCCACGACCGGCCCTTCCCGGCAGTCGTGGCACCGAACTCCCGGGCCTCTCCACTCAGCCGGCTCGACCGATTTCAGCACGAGCTCAGATTCGTCGACTCCGAATTTCTTAGACAGGGTCGTCCTGGCCACAACAACAGCTTCGTCAGAAGGCTCTTCGTGAGGCCCATCGGACCATGCGGGGGCGGCCAAAACGGCAAAGAGGAGCATCACTCGCTTGAGGATTTTCATGATCGAGAATATACCGCACGATGGTGGGCATGAAGGAAACATGCCACCAAAGGGATCTGTCGCCCCCTCCAGGGGCTCAATAATTTTTTCTTCTGGTTCCTGGGGCTCACGCCCCAGGCTCATCATCTTTCGCCGCTCCGCGGCTCATCACGTATGGCCCCGTATTGGGGGATGCAAAAAACACTCAACGCCCTTGTGGCATGAGACCC
>Ga0224513_10001000_pt1 | contig 11352 bp, 10 predicted proteins | sample SF_May12_sed_USG_5_FD_169109 | JGI IMG/M metagenome (GOLD analysis project Ga0224513, IMG submission 169109) | Sediment microbial communities from San Francisco Bay, California, United States - SF_May12_sed_USGS_21 | ecosystem: Environmental > Aquatic > Marine > Sediment | place: USA... | reverse complement strand
AAATTTCTTTGGGTCGAACCGTCTGAAACCATTATTAGAATTGCAGTATTTTGTAAAATTGTGATGACCACATAGCTATCAGGAGGAATGTTTTAAAATGACAAAATACATTGAAAAAGGCTTACTGCATAATATTGGTGTGCCAATCTTTGCAGGTCTTCTTTTAATTATCGCCTCCACCGCATGGGGTAGCGAAGTGATAAAAAAGAAGGAAATTCAGGTTTTCATCGAACGGCAAGTCTTGGTTGCCCTGGAGAATGGTGAGGAAATCTACAGTTTTGATATCGTTACCGGCCGTGACAAAAAGGAAACAACGGTTGGCACGTACAAAATCTTCCGAAAGCACGAGAAGTACAAGTCGAAGACATATGGCTCCGAGATGCCGTATACCATGTTCTTCACTAAAGATGGCAAGGCGATTCACGGTACAACGATGGCCACCCTCCGATCCTATCTGCACAGCTACCTGACCGAATCAGTGGGATCGCAGGGTTGTGTCGGCTTGACGGATGATGATGCAAAGGCCCTGTTTGTCTGGGCACCTGTTGGTACCCCTGTCATCGTGATATCCGAAGAAGAATGAATAGCGTCGTTTCCTATTATAAATACGTGCTCATTGCCCTGTTGTTCATACTTCAGACGACAAACGTAATGGGTGCACAAAAAGCGGATGCAGTGCTCGTTATCAAGAGCGAGAAGCGGCTTTACCTGATGCGCGAGGGAGAACCATTTGCCTCTTTCCGGGTCTCATTTGGTTCTAACCCCAGGGGGCACAAACAGGAACAGGGCGACGGGCGCACCCCGGAGGGTCGCTATATACTCGATTACAAAAACCCGGGCAGCGCATACTACAAATCGATTCACATCTCGTACCCCAATGCAAAGGACCGCAAAGAAGCTCGCAAACGCGGTGCTGACCCCGGTGGTGATATTATGATCCATGGCCAGAAAAACGGCTATGGGCGGCTTTCGTTTCTCGTTCAGAGATTCAACTGGACCAATGGATGCATTGCTCTCAGCGACAGAGACATAGATACAGTGTGGAACGCGGTTAAACCCGGTACACCGATAGAGATCAAACCATAGCACAGCCGCCGATCCTGGAACACCAATCGAAATAGGGCCATAGTCAATGGATTCACGAAAACACAGCACAACATAACAGTATCACAGGTTAACGCGCAGGTGCGATGAAGAATAGGAGGATCTGATGCCAACCAAAACGCTTTCGGAAAGGCCGTCAAAGGTTGCTCTCGCGGTAAAATTTTTTTATCTGGTAGTCGGCGCTGGAATTATTCGGGCCGTCATGACGATAATACGCCATGCTGATGTGAGATCGCCCCATTTTCTAATCTATACGAAACTTATTATCTACGCTGGCTCCTTGTACTTGATCTACCAACTCAACAAGGGCAGGAACTGGGCAAGGTGGTGGCTGCTGGTAATATTTATCATTGCCATCCCTTTAGTAATTCTACCGGCCTTTGCATCGTATTCTCACAATCCAGTTGACGCACTAATAGCGTTTATACAAACTGCATTGTATATTATCGGAATGGTGTTTCTTTTTCATCGTAGTTCATCCAATTGGTTCGGCGCGGAGAAAATATCCAAAAAGTCAGAAGGGTAATCGTCAGCTACTAAACATCCGTTCATATATCTTCTGGTAATCTTAAATATTTTCAAATCACAAAAGCACAGATAACTCCAACTAATCAAAGCTTTTTGAGACCATAAAAATGTTGTGATATATTGGGATATCTGCACTTTCTGCATTTTTCAGGTATTCTCAGCGACCGTCAAAAAACCCTAAATCTATAATTTTGATGTTTGTAAGTTATTGATTTCATTGAACGCGAAATTGCTGAAATCACCATTTTTGAACTTTTTCGACAGTCTCTCAATATATCGCAACTTGACAATCATTGAATTTCACCACATTTGCCACATCATTTAAGATATTTTTATGTTATGTTTATAAAGCTATCCATCTGAGATAGAATATACAGCAGTGCAGAATCACCTTGACAGCTAATACCACCATGTGTCAATTAGACAACAGTGCTTTTTAATTTTACCCTGAAATTGTCTTTCTTCCCGGAAACTCTCAAGCGCTGTGCGCCTCCTCCTGCTACAATAGATTCTGGTTTCCCATAAGCTTGAAATTATACTTTCTTTTAAACTCATCCAAACATTAAAGTTTGGCCAAAAACCCTCTGCGAATAATAATAAAAGGTGCAACATAAAGCCTTTTGCAGGAAAGGAGCAGGCCTATGAATGAGAAAGATTCACAGTTCCCAGATGTTAAATCGTGTGACAGGCTTGAGTGCAAAAAAATTTGGGGGGGCATACAGAATCTTGAAACAGAAGTTACTGCCGGAAAGACTATCGGGCATATTTACTCAGCCGCCAGTGAAGGGAGCAAGGGCGGAGACATCTACTACTTTGGAGTTTGCAGAGGCGGCGTCATAACCCGACTGGCAATTGCGGATGTTACCGGCCATGGGGAAGCCGTCTCGGAAGTGAGCCAGTACGTATACGACTCGCTAAATGCTCACATCTGAGAACCAGATAGTCGGGTCATCCTGGGTGAGGTTAACCAGCGAGTTAGCAGCCGCAGCTTGGATGCCATGACGACCGCGGCAGTTGTCGCGTACTACAGTCAGGAAAGTAAAGCAAAAATTTCTTATGCCGGTCACCCTCCCGTTCTATACAGACGAGAGGCTGACAAGGCGTGGTCCTTTGCCAAACCGCCGGATCGCAAAGATTCAAGCAATGGCCATCCTATTAACATACCCTTGGCCATTGAATCGGACACACTCTATGGGCAGTTAACGATTCCGATGACCACAGGAGATCATCTATTCGTATATACCGATGGAATCATTGACGCGCCCAGCCCTGAGGGTGAAAGTTTTGGATTGGCGCGTCTTAAAGATGTCCTTGATTCAAATATTAAAACCCCTCCCTCTGAACTCAAATCAGCAGTCTTAAGAGCATTACATCAACATACGAAAAAAGGACTAACTCATGACGATATTACAATGATTGCCTTGGAGATTGGGCCGAAAGCACATGCTTCAAGAAAGGAGGGACCCATGATTCCAGAAAAACAGATAAATGCCTTTAATGAGTTTTATAATTCGGCGCGGAATAACGATATTTTAGACCCCAAAACAACACTCTTGATTCATATGGCTACAGCTATGGCAGTGGCTTGTTATCCGTGAATGGAACACTACCTTGGCGTGGCCAAGGAAGAAGGAATCACCGATGACGAGTTGGGAGCAGTTCAATCTATTGTGATGGCCGTTTCAGGTGGTAGAGCTATGATGCAGTTCAAGGAGGCGTTGGCAAGAGTCAAAAAACTGGATGAACCAGTTGATCCCGATTGCAGTGGGACTTGCCCATAAAAAAGGAGACAGCCATGGAAAATAAATACTCAATTCAGATTAAGTGCTTTCAAAATATCGATGTTGACGGGATTGAAGACAAACCGGAACTTTTTGGCGATCCGATCAGTGGAGGTTTTAGGCCCACTTTATCTGTTGAAATCCAAGGTGGTTTTGCTATGGGTGGTTATAGCAAGAGCCAACTGGAAGCTCTTATTGAGCATATCCATGCTTTTGAACCTAAGTAAGTGACCTGTCCCCAGTTTCAGTGCAAATTGATAATTTAAAAAACTGGAACATATTCTCCACAGCATATATTTTGATTTCTATGTATTAAGGTAAACCTGATATATCTCCAACTAATCAAAGCTTTTTGAGGCCATAAAAATGTTGTGATATTTTTGCATATCATAACTTTCCCGTTTTAGTGATATTCTCATCTGTAATTTATAGATTATCGGCTGACCACAATATGTAGCGCATTCCATAATTTAAAAAACTCAACACTATCTATTGCAGGTTTCTCTGTTTATCTGAAATTGGTTACTGAACACCTTGTCCTAAATGTCGGCGCTTGTCAGGCTGACCTTGACTGAAGACTGTTGGCAAAATTCCCTGGTTCAGATGCCATTGAAAACAACTTCCGTGAATTATGCGCAAAATACGCATGATATGTAATGTTAGCTGCATGACACCAGGTTTTTAGTCAGCACAATCCAAATAGTGGGAGGTTAAGAATATGAAAATCAAGATCATAATGGTGATCACATTTGCGGTATTTGCGTTAGTTGCGACGACGGTTGCTGCAGAAGAACCAACGCCAGGCTACAACACCAAGATCCCAGAGTACATCATGACCCCGGACAAGGTGGAGACAAGGATCGGGACCCTTGAGTTCTTCGACGGGATCCCCACCAAGGAGACCGCTGCCCTGCTATACGACAACCTCGACTTTCTGCGCGGAGTGGAGACCTTTTTAAACGGAATACCTGCTACCTCGGTGGAGGGGATTCGGCTCGGCATGGAGCGCCTCGGCCTGAATAATTCAAACCAAGCCCTGATCTTTGACGAGCTTATGGACAGTAACCCCCTGTTCCTGACCGGTAATACGAGTACGGTTTACTGTAGCGTGATGCTTGATCTCAAAAAGGACGGCCCGACGGTGGTTGAGGTCCCACCGAAATCAGGTCCGGGAACGGTCAACGACGCCTACTTCCGCTTCGTGGTCGACATGGGCCCTCCGGGACCCGACCGCGGCAAGGGTGGCAAGTACCTGATTCTCCCGCCTGGCTACGAGGGTGAGGTCCCGGAGGGCTACTTCACCGCAAAGTCTACCAGCTGGGTGAACTGGCTCATTCTTCGCGGTTTCCTCGTGGACGGCAAGCCAGACTTCTCGAGCAATTTGTTCAGGACGGGTCTGAAAGTTTACCCCTTGGCCAAGGCGGCGAACCCACCGAAGATGGAGTTTGTCAACGGCTCAGGGAAACCCTTCAATACCATTCACGCCAACAATTATGAGTTCTACGAGGAGCTTCACACCATCATCGACCGCGAGCCGGTCGAGATGCTCGATCCCGAGTTGAGAGGACTCTTCGCGTCCATCGGCATCCAGAAGGGCAAGCCTTTCGCCCCAGACGAGCGGATGAAGAAGATCCTGATCGATGCCGTCGCGGTGGCCAACGGCACCGCACGCGCCCTCCTGTGGTACGAGCGCAACCCTTCGGAGTTCTTCCACGAGAATACGTACTGGAAGCGGGGCTTCATTGGTTACTCCTACGAGTACCTCCGGGACGAGGGCATGGGCGGACGCCACCTGGACGCGCGGACCCACTTTTACTACTTTGCGACCGTCAACACGCCGGCGATGGCGATGAAGCTCGTGGACAGGGGATCGAAGTACGCCTGGGGCTACTTGGATTCGAAGGGCAACTACCTCGACGGCGGCAAGACCTACAAGATGAACCTCCCCAAGGACCCGCCTGCCAAAAAGTTCATCTCCATTGTTCTCTATGATCCGCAGACCCGCTCCGAACTCCAAACTGGACAGCCTTATCCAAGCTACAGCAGCGCGCGCGATAAGGGCAAAGTGAGCGTAAACAGTGACGGATCAGTTGATCTCTACTTCGGCCCCAAGGCTCCGGCAGGGAAGGAGAGCAACTGGCTCCAGACCGTTCCCGGCAAAGGCTGGTTCTGCCTTCTGCGTCTCTATAGCCCGACCGAGGAGTGGTACGAAGGAAAGTGGCTGCCCGGCGAGATAGAATTGGTGAAGTGAACTCAATGCATATCAGCTAACAAGGCGGTTGCACCTGATCGCAGAGGCCTTGAGCGCGTATAAGGTTTTTTAATTTGTGCAGCTTCTTGCTACTTTGGCATTTTTATGTAAACTTCTGCGCCAGTTAACCGCAAAGTTTTGAATGGGGCACAAAATATTGGGGTGGAAGAGTCTGGAGAGAAACCTGACATATCTCCAACATATCAGCACTTTTGAATCGCTGAAAAAGTTGTGATACTCGTTTTATATCACAAGTGTAATAATCCGCTAATTCCGTCTCTTTACAAGATTGTATATTAGGTGTACCAACCCACACTTTGGCTAAATTGTAGATTCCGGCTATACATCTAACCTTCTGTAAAAATCCACCTTTCTTTCGCTAATCTCAACTTTCTTGGTTATCCTAAAAAATTCGACTTAGGCATCCAAAATTTGATATCTTGCAAAATATTGAAGATTTGCATATGCATTATACAATTGAGGATATAACTGGTTTCGATTTTTTTTGGATAATCTCAATAATCACGAGTACCGCTGAAAGTCTGAAGTCTCAGGATAGGAGATAAAATGCTATGAATGATCAGGCGAAAAATAGGAAGGGCATTTCTCTTTCCACCCAAATCCTCATTGGTTTAATGCTTGGATTTTTCGCCGGCTTATTTTTAGGAGAGAAAGCATCGGCGCTTGCTATTGTTGGCAGGGCCTACATTGGTCTGATTCAGATGTCGATCCTACCATACATGGTGGTATCATTAATGCTCGGCATCGGCTCTTTGAGCTACGAGAAGGCAGGAAAGCTTGCTATCACAGGGGGCATAGTTCTGGTGACGTCCTGGTTTCTGGCTTTTGCTATCGTTTTCTTAATGCCCTTAGCCTTTCCCTCCATCAAGGGCGGCTCATTTTTCAGTACCAGCCTGGTTGAAGTCGCCAAGGTGGACTTTATCGACCTTTACATTCCAGTTAACCCGTTTAGCTCCATGGCTCGTACAGTAGTACCCGCGGCAGCAGTATTTAGTGTCGCCTTTGGTATCGCGCTCATCGGAGTTGAAAACAAACAGAGCCTGCTGGATATTTTGACTGCCACATCAAAAACGCTCACTCGTATTGCGATGATGGTGGTAAAGGTTACCCCCATTGGTGTTTTCGCCATCGCCGCAAATGCTGCCGGCACCATGACCATAGAAGAGTTCGGCCGGTTGCAAAGCTATATCATACCCTTTATTGTCGCGACCCTTTTATTGACTTTTTGGATTCTTCCGGGGTTGGCAGCCGCTCTCACACCGTTCAGTTACCGTGAAATTCTCAAATCTGCCCGTGATGCGCTGACCACCGGCTTCGTCACAGGCAACCTGTTCATTACGCTGCCTATGCTGGTGGAAAATGCCAGAAAGCTTTTTGAAGATCGTCGCATAAAAAGTAAAGACACCGATAACTATGTTGAGGTGCTGGTTCCGACATCCTTCAACTTTCCCAACATCGGCAAACTGCTGACGCTGCTCTTTGTCCTCTTTGCCGGCTGGTTTGTCGGCAAAAGTATTGCGCTTACAGACTATCCAGGCTTCGCAGTATTGGGACTCTTTACCCTGTTTGGCGGTGTGGATTTAGCGCTGCCTTTCCTGTTAGACCAGATGCAGATTCCTTCAGATATGTATCAGCTCTATGTTGTTACGGGAGTCGTCAACAGCTGGTTTGCGACACTTCTTGCAGTCATGAACCTGTTTGCATTCACCCTGGTGGCTGCATGCGCAGCAACTGGTGCAGTGAGAATCAATTGGTCACGTATATTCAGCTTTGCGATAATTTCGTTGGTGATTTTTGCTGCTGCCCTCCTGGGAACGCGTTTCATGCTGTCTGAAATGGTAAGTAAAGAAGACCTTCAGCGGCGCACCCTGATGCACTCGGAGATTAAAGATTTACATAAGGCTGATATCAAAGAAACCGGCTCAAAAGAGGCGATAGGTCCAAAAAACCCGCTTAAGTCCATCATCAAGCGTGGCAAGCTGCGGGTAGGCTACAATCCTGAGAACTTGCCATTTTCTTTTATTAACGACAAGGGCGATCTGGTTGGTTTCGATGTAGAGCTAATGCATGTGCTGGCACGAGGGCTGAAAGTAGAGATAGAGTTTATCGAGTGGACATACAAAACGGTACTTAAAGACCTCAATCAGGGCAAATTTGATATAGCGATCGGTGGACTGATTGTTAACCCAGAGCGGCTCGCCAGAGTCAATTTCTCAAATCCTTACATGAATATGACCACAGCCTTAGTGGTAGAAGACCATCGGCGCAATAAGTTTAAAAGTTGGCGTGCAATAGACAAAAAACTTAATGCTCGCGTAGGTGTGGTAGGGGAAAGACGAGCGAAAAATGTCAAGCGCTACTTACCGAATACGGAAATAGTTCTCCTGGAAACTTATAGCGATTTTTTTACAGACAACCCAAAAGGGGTTGACGCACTTGTTATCAGTGCGGAGGCAGGGTCAGCCTGGACGATTCTCTATCCCGCCTATTCCGTTGTTGTGCCAGAGCCTCACCTAAAAGCAAATGCTGCCTTTGCCATACCGCTGGCTACTTTGGATTTTGAAGATTTTGTTAATGACTGGCTGCAAATGAATCAGACCAGCGGAATTATCGACAAACTTTACAACAAATGGATTTTGGGGACGAAGGTGGAGCAGAAAAAGCCGCGCTGGTCCATTGGGCGGGACGTGTTTGGATTGTGGGAATAATATACCTGCAAAATTGACAAAGCTAATATATTATCAATGTATCGGTAGTTTCTTGATATTTGAGTTTCTGAAAAGGTATCACAGTCTTCCTACCTTTGTATTTTTATCAAAAGTCTACTTCACTTACTAAATTAATACTTGATTAAAAAATAGAAAAATTAATATTTTACCTTTTTTACTTTAATATATTTAGGAGGTGAAAAATATGTCTTTCAGCAAGATAGGATTTAATAAAATCCTCGGAGTTTTCCCGGCATTAGAGCGCGATGAAAGGCTCGATCTCGTCCAGCAGCTCGAGCAGGGCGCACAAGGAAACATAGACTTCATAATGATGATGGTGTTATCCACTTCCCTGGCGTCATTAGGATTACTGGCGGATTCGACCGCCGTTGTTATCGGTGCTATGCTCGTAGCACCGCTCATGGGACCGCTTGTTGCGGCAGGGCATTCGCTCGTTCAAGCGAATTTGAGCTTGTTCAGAAGGAGTCTGGGAGTTGCTGGTATCGGCCTTGGGATAGGTTTTGCAGCTTCATTAATCTTTGGGGCGCTCAACCCTGGGTTCGAACCAACGCTCGAAGTCGAAGCACGTGGGACGCCTGATTTGCTGGACCTCGGTATAGCGTTTTTTTCCGGGATGACAGCGGCTTATGCTTCGGGAAGATCCAATGTGATGACAACACTCGCAGGTGTTGCAATCGCAGCAGCACTCGTTCCTCCCCTTGCAGTTGTGGGCATTGCTCTAACGCATGGAAGCCCCTTAATCGCCGGTAATGCCGGCATCCTGCTAATCACTAACCTTGTCGCTATCATACTCGGAGCTGCACTCGTGTTCCGAATGTTAAAAGTGCACGTTTCCCGTCGCGGTGCAGGTATGCCGACTTGGGTGCGTAAGGCCACAATGCTATTGTTTCTCTTTGTAGCCCTTTTAAGCGCACCGCTGCTGATTCATATGATAGAAGGAAGACGTACAGGCCAGAATCGTCCATTGGAATACCAGGTGACTCCACAAGTACGGGAGGCCGTGAAGCAATACATCAACAATTGGCCGAAAGTGGAACTCATCACCCAGGGCCGAAACAGCGTGGAGCCTGAAGCCGGCATTACCATAGTCTTAATGAGCGGGGAGCATCTACCCCCTGAGTTTGAAGAGGGCCTTATAAGAGTTGTACACAAAGCTCGCGGTGACGAACCGGTTGTGCGTATCTTTCCGGTTATTTCTGCGCGCCAGCATGCACCAACCCAGCATGGTATCCAGAAATAGCTGAGTCCTGACTTGGGATTACACCCATCATTTCCAATTAGCACGCCCGCGACTCGAATCCGCGGTATGCCTTCAAAATGGATAGAACCTTGAGGCCAATACGCCCCTGTAAGAGGATCGATTGTTAAGCCGCAGCCTGTTCGCGTCATTAACGATGCCTACTATATATCACAGGTGTTTCTGCAATTCTGAAACTTGTGATCCAACATATCAATAGTTTTGAATCCCTGAAAAACCTGTGATACTCATTTTATATCTGAAGTGTAATAATCCGCTAATTCAGTTTCTCCAAAATTATGTATTAGACTGCGTAAGCCACATTTTTGCTAAATTTTAGATTCTGGCAATCTAATATAAATTGTCTTCCCCAAACGCAAAGATTTGGAAGTTTGAATGGATCAAATAATGGTTCCTCGCATTACCGTTACGGCCTGCCCCCCGAGATATACGCGATCATCGCCGACCCGCACCTTTACCACTCCCCCTCTGGCGGATGCCTGATATGCGGTTAGCTCATTTTTATTGAGTTTTTTTGCCCAGTATGGCCCCAGGCAACAATATGCCGACCCGGTAACCGGATCCTCGTTGACGCCTGCTGCCGGAGCAAAGAAACGGGAAATAAAATCATAAGGACTGGCATCCGAACGGCTGGTAACAATAAATCCACGACAGGAAAATTCGCTTAACAACGTAAAATTGGGGGACATTTTGCGGACCGTATCTGCTGACTCAAATTCAAGTAGAAAATCAAAGCGGTTCTTACCCACATATTGCGCCGGGGTATCAAAGGCCTTAAACAGATCTTCAGGAATTTCAGTTTGCTTTTCAGGCTCAGCGGGAAAGTCAAGTTCGATCCATGCATCTTTGCGTACCGCGCTCAGAAGACCGCTTTTGGTATAAAATCGCGCCGGGCTGTCGGGAGGTAAAAAACCCTGTTCCCACAAAATATGCGCGCTGGCCAGGGTGGCATGACCGCATAAGTCAACCTCAACCGCAGGGGTAAACCATCTTAAATTATATCCGTCGCCCTGTCCTACCAAAAATGCGGTTTCCGAAAGATTCATTTCATTGGCGAGGTGCTGCATCCACTCTTCATCGGCGGCCTCCGGCAACACGCAAACCGCGGCTGGATTACCGGCAAAGGGTTTATTGGTAAAGGCATCCACCTGAAATATTTCCAGTGCCATCGTTCCTCCTCTACGCTTGCTTTGTTTAAGTTTTAATTGACGCTAAATTCCAGCGATTCTCAAAAGAACCCATGCCCTGTGCAGAAGTTATGTTCAGATGCGTAATGTGGCCATCAGTCTCAATGGATTTGTTAACAATTCCAGCGCTGATACGATATGGGTACAAACGACATCGGCGGCGTTAAGCGTGGCGGCTGCTGCACCCTCTTCCAATATGACGGCAATGCCTAATGCCGCTTCTTTTAACATGAGCTGATCATTGCGCCCGTTGCCCACACAAGCCGCATTTTCAGCACCCAGTTTTTTTACGTATTCGAGCTTGCTGATATCCTGGGCATCCGGAGCAATAATTGAAAGTTCGCACTTAATGCCCTCAAGACCGGGACGGGCCTTTCCAAACGTGTCGGCCGTGAGGATATGAATTTGGAGTTTGTCGGCCAGGGCGACTAAATTTTCTTTTACGCCGGCAATTACCTCGCCGTCGCAGGCAATGGTTCCGTTATAGTCCAAA
>Ga0224513_10000998_pt1 | contig 11374 bp, 4 predicted proteins | sample SF_May12_sed_USG_5_FD_169109 | JGI IMG/M metagenome (GOLD analysis project Ga0224513, IMG submission 169109) | Sediment microbial communities from San Francisco Bay, California, United States - SF_May12_sed_USGS_21 | ecosystem: Environmental > Aquatic > Marine > Sediment | place: USA: California... | reverse complement strand
TTCTTTAACGAGGTGAAGATCGTTGCCATGGGGGTGCCGCCCGCAAAAAGCTCGTTGGGAATCGGCCGGGCGGTCGTTGATATTGCCAATCGCTTGGATTTACGGATTAAAGTGATTGGATCTACCGATCTGACCCATTATGGTCGCAATTATGGATTCGTATCTGAAGGAACAGGCCCACAGGCGGTTGATTGGGTGCGCAATCAGAACGATCGTCGCGTGATCGATTTGATGCTGGATATGGATGCTGAAAAGGTGATCAGTGAAGCTTTAGCGAGCCAAAACGCCTGCTGTGCCGGCGCTGCGGCGACAGCAATCGAAACCGCGAAACACCTTGGGGCAGACCGGGCCGAATCCATTGCCTATGCCACCAGCTATGATAAAAACCCGGGAGATAGTTTTGTGGGATACGTGGGGATCGTTTTTTAGTTCAAATAGGTTGTTGGTTACAACTGCGTGGTCGCCATAACAAGTTGGTAGAGAGCCTTGTCACGAGTGCCTAAATTGATCTAAAGTTCGAAGTGACTAAAGTTAAGGTATCGCTGTGCTCTATCTTTTATTATTAAATGACAGAATTCCTCAACTCTAGGCACTTTAGATCACTTTCTATAAAAATCATCGAGGTGGCAGCCGTTTAGACGCTTAAAATCTTCCCCCTTATTGGTCCACAATTTTAATTGAATCCGAAATCACCCCTATTTAGAAAACCAGATCTGCTCTCCTCCTGTCGTTGCCGGTAATTCATTCCATGGTAATTGGAATGCTGCAGGGCACGACAATCTTTCCAAGCTGAACATCATGCACCACGGTTTCCGTCCGCTTGACCGGAAAAAACATGGTGCCGGTGATCTCGAAATGGACGATGGCAAACAGACAATGCCGGGAATCAAATACGGTCTATGATCGAACCTTAACAGGCTGCCACCCCGAAATTGGATTATCAGAATTTGAGATTATAGTCTAAGGAATCACCCCCCTCATCTGGCTAAATGGGTACCATAAATTTGCATTTATATCAAGCGATCCGTTATGTTTTCTGCTGCTGGGCCTTGAGTATTTTTGCCCAGGTATCCCGCAAGGTTACCGTGCGGTTGAACACCAGGGACCCCTCTTTGGAATCCTTCGCATCCACACAAAAATACCCCAGGCGTTCAAACTGAATGCGATCTCCCGGTCTGGATGCGGCCAGTCCGGGTTCTACCATGCAATTTGTTAATTTTTTCAATGAATTAGGGTTAATAACATCGGTAAAATCTTTTCCGTCTTCCACCTCGTTGGGATTTTCTTTTAAAAAGAGATGCTCATACAGACGAACTTCAGCCGCTTGCGCATGAGATGCTGAAACCCAATGCAGCGTCCCTTTGACCTTGCGGCCGTCAGGTGCATCACCGCCGCGGGTTTGAGGGTCATAGGTGCAATGCAGCTCGATCACCTCTCCGGTTGCCGGGTCTTTGACCGCATCGACACAGGTAATAAAGTAAGCATAGCGCAACCGGACTTCCCGGCCCGGGGCCAGGCGGAAAAACTTTTTGGGCGGTTCTTCCATAAAATCATCCTGCTCGATGTACAGCTCCCGGGAAAAGGGAATTTTGCGGGTGCCCATATCCGCATCTTCCGGATTATTTATGGCATCCAACTGTTCCACCTGACCCTCGGGGTAATTGTCAATGATGACCTTCAAGGGCCGCAGCACACCCATTACCCGGGGGGTAATTTTGTTCAGATGTTCCCGGATGCAATATTCCAACAGGGCAATATCCACCATGCTGTCGGCTTTGGCCACCCCGATACGTTCGCAGAAATTTCGAATGGATTCAGGGGTATATCCCCGGCGCCGCAAACCGGATAGGGTCGGTATACGCGGATCATCCCAGCTGTTTACATGGCCTTCTTCCACCAGGCGGATCAACTTGCGCTTGCTGAGCACCGTATAGTTGAGGTTGAGACGCGCAAACTCGATTTGCTGCGGATGGTAGACTTCCAGCTGGTCCAGGATCCAGTCATAGAGCTCACGATTGATTTCAAATTCCAGCGTACAAACCGAATGGGTGATCCCTTCGATCGAATCCGAGAGGCAGTGGGTAAAGTCATACATCGGATAAATCACCCACATACCCGCGGTGCGATAATGGGGGATTTTCTTGATTCGATACAGGGTGGGATCGCGCATCAGCATATTGGGAGACGCCATGTCGATTTTGGCCCGCAGCACATGCTTGCCTTCATTATATTCCCCGGCCCGCATGCGTTCAAACATATCCAGATTTTCTTCAACCGTGCGCTCGCGATAGGGGCTGTTTTTACCGGGTTGCGTCAGGGTGCCGCGGTATTCCCTGATCTGATCAGAGCTGAGGCTGTCGACATAGGCGCTGCCCTTTTTAATGAGCTGTACGGCAAATTCAAACAGCTGCTCGAAATAATCCGAGGCATAGTACTGTCGATCTTGCCAGTCAAATCCCAGCCAGCGAACGTCCCCCTTTATGGATTCGACATATTCCACCTCTTCCTTGGCCGGGTCGGTATCATCAAAGCGCAGATTGCAAAGCCCGCCGTATTCTTTGGCCAGGCCGAAATTTAAGCAGATGGATTTGGCGTGACCGATGTGCAGATACCCGTTGGGCTCCGGCGGAAAGCGCGTATGCACCCGCCCATCGTTTTTACCATTTTGAATGTCTTCATCGATGATGTGCTTGATAAAATTCGGCGGTGGTGTAAATTCGCCTGCCGTCTTTGAGGATTTGGTGTCGGTCGATTTCATAATGCTTCTTCCTTATTAAGGGCAGCAGCCCATATTCGGTAATAAATTAGAATGATTTTTTTATAAAATCAAACTATTTGAGAAATATCAATGGGTTTGACATTAAAACGATCGTTTGGGTGAAAAAATAAGGGTAAATCGGAGTAGTGGCGCTGCCTACGACGTGCATAACGACAGGATGACGTTCATTCGAAATGGAAAATGGCGTCGGTTAGCTATTTGCAGAAAATTTTGCGATCTTTGGAAAGGCTGAGGTTGCCAAAATTTTCCGGTCATGCCATAAATATCGCACCCATTTTTGATTGTGATTTCGGCGCAACAGTTCCGATATTTTGAGTTCATGGGTTGAGGGTGTATGTTTACGATTATCCTGCACGATGAGGTGTTAATCTTTGATTCTTTATTTCAATGATTGATCCGACTAACCTGGAAAGTTGATTCCGGAGGGTATTATGAAAAAGTGGCTGACGCTTCTACTGACGATCCTAGTTTTCTTTGCGGGGCGGACCGTTTTTGCCCAAAGCGTTCGGGTGGGCCCGGATGGTGAATTTTCGCCACAAACCCTCAAGCTGCCGTATGCTTTTTATAACGAGAATTTCGGGTTCGCCGGAGGATTCGTTTATGGTAAAGTCGGCAGCCTTCAGAAGCAGGCCACCATTCTGACCACGGCTATTGTCGGCACCAAAGGGGGTATGGGCTTTCTGGTGGGCAAGGATATCCAGATGCCGCTCGTCGAGCGCCTGTTTTTGGATCCCATCGCTTCGGTGGGCTACTTTAGCGACAGTAAGTCCTTTGTTGACGGTAACCGTAAATTTCAGAACGAAAGCGCCGGAAGTAACGATTCGGACGAGGACAACTATGTCGAAGGCGACGGCTGGGATAATTTTTTTCGGCTCAAGTTCAAATATCTGCTGCCGATCGGCCACGGCCGGGATGAAATCATTTCTACTGTTAAAATGAAGGACGGACTCCCGATATCCGAACCCAAAGGCGGAACCTCCTTGAATCCATTCAAAAGCGGCCGGAGCTACCTCGAGATGAGGCCGTTTTACCGCTCCCAGGAAATCGACGGCGACGATGTTGATGAAACGGTCAAAACCAACGGCCTTGATTTATCACTTTTCTGGGACAACCGAGACTTTGACGCCAATCCATCGAAGGGATTCGGCTTCCGCGGCAAGGTATCGCGGGACTTTGGCTGGTTTAACAGCTCGGACTCATGGACCAACCTGGAGGGTGAGTTGGACGTCTACTTTCCGCTGAAAATGGGGAGCTGGCTGCGCCAGGGTGTGCTGGCTCTCAATCACTGGACCTCCTATTCGGCAACCTGGGATAAGCAATCCGATGGTGAAATCACCAACCGGCCGCCGGCCTACACCGGCTCGACCCTGGGAGGCCTCTGGCGCATGCGCGGCTTCCCCACACAGCGCTTCAACGACAGGGCCGCCACTTATTATGCGGCGGAGCTGCGCTTGATTCCCGAATGGAATCCGTTTAACAACTGGCCGCGTGTTCAGAAGTATGTCGGCATCAAATGGCTGCAGTTCGTGCCCTTTGTGGAAATCGGGCGGGTGGCCCCCGAGTGGAGTTTTTCGCGGCTGCACTCGGACATGAAATGGGATGCCGGCTTAGGAATTCGGGCCTGGGCGCAGGGCATCGTCATCCGCATTGATTCGGCCTATTCCAATGAAGGCGTCGGTGTCCAGATGATGATCTCCCAGCCGTTTCAATTCTAATTCTGTTAGTACTTTCCACAACGCCTGATAAAGTATGGCGAAAACATTCAGACCCTTTTTGATCCCTATGCGTTAACTGCAAAATTGATCCGAAAGTGAAATATGCTTTTTGCTCGATACCGCAGCGCACTTGAACGCCTCCGATTCGTTTTGAAGCCGGCCATCACCTTTGAGCTCTGGTCGACCCTGATATTTATGGTGTCTTTTGTGCCGGCATCCGGGTGGCTGCTGAACCGGCTGGTGGCTGCCAGCGGTCAATTTGCGGTTTCAGATAACGATCTGCTGGCCTTTTTCCTATCAACCCAGGGCATTCTTTTTCTCATTCTCAGCGTTGGCTTTGTCCTCGCATTCTGGTTTGCAGAGCAGGCGGGGTTGTTGATTATTTCTCTCAGGGCGACCTTCGAGAAGGAGATTTCCATCAGCCTGGTTCTATGGGAACAGATTGCGCATATACCGGCTTTGATACGTCTCGGGTTGCTCCAGGCTGCTGGCTACTTAGTGGCCGGTATCCCATTTGTTTTGGGGATCGGGCTGGTTTATTACCTGCTGTTGAGTGAATGGGATCTATATTACTACATTAACGTACAGCCATTAAGCTGGTGGATTGCGCTCATCATCGCAGGTACAATTTCAGCGGTCTACCTCCTGCTGGCCGCCTGGCTTTATCTACGATGGTTGTTTGCTATTCCCATCCTAATCCTTGAGGACACCACCCCCTTAGGGGCATTGAAAAAAAGCTGGCGGCAAACGCAGGGACGATTTTGGGAATTCACCGTTCCGCTGGCAGTCTGGTGGGCTGTTGTATTGATATCGTCTGCGGCCCTAACCTGGTTGGTCAGAACTGTTGCCGCTCAGTTGCTCGTTCCTATCGGTTATACCCTGAAAGTCGTTATCCCGGCCGTAGCCGTGACGCTGGCGCTGATTACCTTCTTGGATATCTTGTGGTTCATCATTGGGAAAATAATACACATCATGTTGATGGCTGATTTTTACCTCGAAACAACTGATGGTGAGCAAAAGCTGAGCACATCGACTTCAGCAGCCGGGATACTTTCACCTAAAGCCTTAAGAAAGATCGGCTGGCTGATTGCCGGTGTGGTGCTGATCATGGGCGTCGTCTCTGGAGCCGCTTTTATTCAAGACTTCAAGATCAAGCGCACGGTTGAGATCACCGGTCACCGCGGCAGCAAAGTCAGAGCCCCGGAAAACACCTTGAGCGCACTGCGCCAGGCCATTGCCGAAGGGGCAGACTATGCTGAAATCGATGTGCAGACCACCGCAGACGGTGTGGTAGTCCTCTTGCATGATGCCGATCTCATGCGGGTGGCATCAATTAGCCGAAGGCTGCGGGACATCAACTACCGCGAGCTGAAAGACATCGATGCCGGCAGCTGGTTTGCTTCGGAATTCAATAGCGAACGCATACCCACGCTTCAGGAAGCCATCGATCTTGCCCGGGGTCGCATCAAGCTGAACATCGAGCTCAAGTTCACCTGGCCGGACCCGGCGCTCACCCAGAAAGTCGCAAACCTTATCCGGCAAAATGGATTTTCTACCGATTGTGTGGTCAGTTCATTGAATTTTCAGGCATTAACGGAAATCAAACAGGCATTTCCGGAACTCACCACCGGTTTCATCGTATTCAAAGTTGCCGGGAACCTGCCCAGGATGGAAGCGGATTTTATGAGCATTAACGCGGCCAGAGCCGCGCCCAGGCTGGTGAGGCGGCTGCACCGTCGCGGCAGAGCGGTTCATGTGTGGACGGTCAATGATTTCAACAACGTCATTTCGATGATTGAGGTGGGTGTGGACAACATCATAACGGATTACCCCCGGGAGGTACGGCGTTATCTGGAAGCATGGAATACGCTCTCAGACAGTGAGAAAATCGTTCTGATGTTGAGAAACCTCATCGTGGGGCTTGAAAGCCCCCAGCCATCGGAGCTTTAATAAACCGGGAGGCCAAAATGAGCGAAAATGTAAAAAACAAGTACCGCGAAACTTGGTGGTAACCGTGAACATTGATGAATGACCCAAAAAATACACGGACTAAAAAAAGGCGCTGGCCCTGGGTCATCGCAGGTATTCTTCTGCTAATCGGATTGTGGCAGTTGTTTGCCAACCTTTATCGGGAAGAAGAAAAGCAACTGCGCCGTCAACTGCGGGAAACCGTCAAAGAAACGTATCCCGAACAGACAGCTGAATTTTCGAAAACATTCGGACTGTTTTTCTTTGAAGCGGATCGGGAGGCAACCAGCGGGGTGGCTCCGGATCGAAAATCCGTCGTTCTGGTTCACGGTCTGGATGATCCCGGCCAGGTGTGGCAGAATCTGGCGCCGGAATTGGTAAAAGCAGATTTTAATGTGTGGCTGATGCACTATCCCAATGACCAGCCGGTCGTGGAGTCGGCCCGGCTGTTTTTCGAAGCGTTACAGGGACTCAAACCGAACGGCATCGACCGCATTTCCATTGTGGCGCACAGCATGGGCGGTCTGGTTTCGCGGGAGATGCTCACCAGCCCTGAAATCGAATACAACGCATCGGCAAAAAACGGGCGGGTGCCCGAGGTCGCAGCCCTCATTATGGTGGGGACGCCCAACCACGGTTCGCAGCTGGCGCGATTGCGGGTATTTACCGAAATGCGCGATCAGCTGGCCCGGTGGACAAAAGGCCAGGCAAACTGGCTGGCGGGGATTCTTGACGGCGCCGGCGAGGCCAAAATCGACTTGCTGCCGGGCAGCCGTTTTTTAACCGAATTAAACGCCCGACCCCATCCGGAAGGGGTGGATATGTTGATCATCGCCGGCATGACCAGCCCCTGGAACGAAAGTGATATTAACCGCTGGGTTAGCGACCTGCGCCAAAAAGTCCCGGTTGATAGCCAAAATTGGGTGGATGCGCTCGGCGAAAATATGATTGCAATGATGCGTGGATTGGGGGACGGTCTGGTGACCGTTGAGTCGACCCGCCTGGCAGGGGTGCCCCACCGGACCGTCGACGGCACGCACCTGTCGATGATTCGCAATGTCACCAGCGACAGCCGTCGCATCCCACCGTCTGTGCCGATCATCATCGATCAATTGAAAAAGCAGGCAACACAATGACAATGGTTTCAGGTTTCAGTGTTCAGGTGTCAGCAAAATAGCTCATAGGCTTGAAGCTGGGATGCCAGGATGCTGGAAGGCCTGGAGGCTTAAACGTTTCCGAGCTTTCTGGCCTCAAAGCTTTGCGGCTTCCCAGCCTAGGCGCTTTTTTTGACACCTGACACCCGAAACCTAAAATTAGACCGTGTTTTGTAAATTATTTGCAGGCGGCAACACCCTATCCCGGCTTTTTGATAAACGGTTCGACCTCATTGCGAGTCAACCCCGGCAACTTCCCGGGCCTTTGTAACCGCCGCGTCACACGGGTTGGCCTGACCGGTGCCGGTGTCACTTAAGGCAAAGATCAAGAAAACGGGATTGACCAGGCCGGCAAGTAAACTCGCACCGGTGCCCGCAGCCAGCCGACTTCCCTTGGGAATCCGGGTGACGGATACCTCGGGCTCGGATAGCGTGCCTTCAATTCGGACGGGATTGGCAAGACTGACCAGGCTCGCCTGCTTGGGGCGGGGCGCAATAACCAGATTGAGTTCTTCGGTTTCCAGGTTCAGTATTCCGCTGGCCGCAATTGTAATGCGCTGGGTGTCGAGCAGCAAATCCTCGATCTCCGCCTGCCCCTCTTTCAACTCGATGTGAGCCACCAAACAGTTGGTTTCGGTCACATCATCTCTTTGCCAGCTCGCAGAGAGCATCGCGGGGATCAGGTCGGCCGCCCAGAGATCGATCCGTCGGCCCATAATCTTTCCGGGTCCGCCAATGATGGTGATGCGGCCGGCAGCATTCCCGAGAAAGCTGTAGCGTGTGGCACCGGAGCCGGAAAGATCGACAAGCAGATCGATTTTTCCCTCAACGATGTCGGTTATGTCCATTTTACGCAGCAAATTTCCGAAGTTAAGATCTTTGGCGTTGATCTGTACCTTGGTCAGCGGCGGATCGGCCGCTGCGTTGACATCAAACTCGCTGATAATCTGCGCCCCCTTAAATCCCGTAACGCTGAGAGAAGACTTGAATCGGCCGTCATCAAGGCTGACTTTCGAGACGAATTCACCGAGATCTCCTAATGGGGCCCGAATGCGTTCGGCTTTGATATCCAGATCCAGGTCCGCCGCTAAAAGGGTATCAACCGGAAGCGTGTAGTCCGGAATGACGCGGGAGTTAACCCGGGTTACGGTGGCTTCTTTGTCCGCATCAAATAGATCCACGTCATCCAGATGAATTTGGCTTGCAACGATACGGCCCGTGATTTTAGGGCGGGGTGGCTCTCGCAATACCGTTATATCGGCCTTAAGATCACTCTTCCCAACCCTTAGATCCTCTTCATAGGTGAAGCGCTTGCCGCGACCCGCTATGCGCCCCCTGGCACGGAATTCACCCCGCAGCGGTACCGCAAAATCAATCAAGTGGTCAAGCCCTTCGATTTCTGTGCCCGCCAGCTCATACTGAAGCTCGAACTCATTTTTTTTAAATGGTCTGGCAATGGCACCATCAGCCTTAAACTGCAGATCTTCGGTCTGAATCGCCACCCGCAGCGGCAGGGATGTATCTGCTTTTCGGATTTCCCTGAGGTTTATGGTACTGACTTCCGCATTAAAAGCAGCCCCCCTCAGCATCCCGCTGAACATACCGGTTAGCGGCTGGTCTTTGCGCGCAGTGAGCTTTGCACTTTCAACTTTAAAATCGATCGTCTGGTCACCAATTTCAGCCGAGTAGGTCAAATTCGCCGGTTTGATTTGTATAGTGACAGCCGCCTGTTCACCCAGCGCACGCAGCGTCTTGCCCATACTGCTGCCATCTAAATCAACCGCATCCACCGTGCCGGCAACGATATCGGAAATTTTCAGCTGCCTGAGAGTTTGACCGACATCAATTTGTCCGATTTTCGTTTTTAGTGAAATGGCCGGAATGTCTTTGCTATGGCTAAGATTAATTTGGCCGTCCACGTGAGCGCCCGCAGCTTTTCCACGAAAGGAAGCGCGCAATTCACCGTCTGCCAGCGTCACAGTAGATCTGATGTCCGACACCGGAATCGGACCGTCAGCCACGTTTTTCACCGTTAGATCCAGCTTGGCGTCAAATTCTTTTAACCCGTCAAGTTTGATTGGGCGATCCAGCAGCCCGTCCGTTCCGGTTTTAGACGACGGCTTTGATGAAGTACCCAATAGCTTGCCCAATCTTAGGTGGTCTGAAAACAGTTTGCCGCTTAGAGCGGGTCGCGGTGCATTGTTCTCCCAGCGAACATTGCCGGTTAAACGGTTGACACCCATCTGAATCTTAAGGTTGCCGGCCTCGTGCACATTGCCATCACTGCTGACGTCAGCGCTCAGATTAAATTTGCCGATGGCCGGAAGCGAGACACCCATCAATGGACCCAGCGATTCAAAGCGGTTGCCTGAGATACGTGTTGCGATTTGCAATATCTTCCCGTCGTCGGTGGTGAGGACGGCTCCTTCGCCTTTGATTGTCGCCCCGGATGCGGATGCCCCGATTTTCAAGGGCCAGACCTTTTTGCCTTTCGCGTTGGGTGTCCCGGGTCCGCCCCGAAAAGTCAGCGCTATGGGGGCATTGTCGAACCTGGCGTTTATTGACGCCTCCACGGATCCTTTATCGGTCACGAATGCGTTGCCCCGATCAACTCGTATCGTCTGCCAGGGCCCGACTCGCTCGATAGTGCCTTTGAGCTCATTGAACGTGTAGTTGCCTCCTGCAATTTGGGTGTGTAAGGAGAACTGATAGGGGCCGGCCTCCGGAAGGTCGGCATCCAGAAGCTTCGCCAGTGTTTCTAATGTTTCACCCTGGAGTTGGGCATCAAACTCGATATCCTCAGTAGCTGTTGCCGGAATAATTTCACCTTCGATGTTCAGTTTCAGGTCCGCAAGGTTAAGCCGGACCTCTATCGGCCAGGGTGTTTTTTGCGAGATGCCCTCAAGCGGTTGTGTCGACCCGAATGCGAGAGTAAAAGGAACCTCACCAAACTTGCCCTGCAAGGCAAGTTGAAGCGGGTCGTCCTGGCCGCCTGTCGCTTTTCCTTGCGAGATTTTGATAGAAGGAGTATCCGGCGGCCCGTTAACCAGGCCGGAAATATCTGTCACACGGAAGGAACGATCGGTTTTGTTCACGTTCGCTGATAATTCAAAAGGGCCGGTGGTTGGATATTCCACTTCAAAGAGTGTTTCGAGAGAATTCGCCTGGTTTGCGCTGATCTTGATGCGGTAATCGCCCCGTTGCCATTTGAATGCCTGATCCATCCGCCCGGCCAGTATCAGCGACATATCGGGTCCTTCGATGTCCAGGTTCAGGGACCACGGATTCTGGGGGCCGGACAATTCTGCTGGACTGTCGGCTGCGAACAGGAAGTTAAACGTCATCCCTTTTGTGGAACCCCGGCCCTCGATTCGTTCCGGCTCTCCAGGGATGTTCCAGAGCCGGGCCTCGCTGATCTCGAAGCGTTTGCTGCGGCCATCCGCCGTTCGATAATTGATGGCGCTGTTTTTGACTCGCAGCCGCTCAATCGGCGGCAGCACCTCGCGTGTTTCACTTTCCCCGCCACCCCCGAAAGTGTAGTTGTTGACGTCATCAGGTCCTTCCTCAATGTACAGATTCACCCCGCTGAATGCAGTATCCAGAATCCTCAACTCTCCAAGCAGCAGTGGAAGAAGCGCCACCTGGACGCCGACTTTTTCAGCGGTGGCAAAATGCGTACCCGTGGCCCATTCTGGGTTGCTGATGGATATATCCTCGACAATTATTCGCGGGCGCAGGGACCGTTCCAGACGGATGGG
>Ga0224513_10000996_pt1 | contig 11381 bp, 7 predicted proteins | sample SF_May12_sed_USG_5_FD_169109 | JGI IMG/M metagenome (GOLD analysis project Ga0224513, IMG submission 169109) | Sediment microbial communities from San Francisco Bay, California, United States - SF_May12_sed_USGS_21 | ecosystem: Environmental > Aquatic > Marine > Sediment | place: USA: California... | reverse complement strand
ATGCTGCTACATCTAAAGTTAAAATCCAGCGAATCGCTCGAGACGGTTCTCTACATAGAATCACCCCGATTGTCGATGAGTCCGGAAATGTTATAGATCACGTTGTGAAGCCACTTATGGTCGAATTCAGGGCGGGGGATGTTTTCCAGACAATTGTGGGGGCCTCATTCCTGGCAATCCCTGCTGCGTACACCGAGGAGACTTAGCTCTTAACTTTATGAATCTTCACTTTAAAAAATATTTTGTCCGCGGCTTGCTCACGATCATCCCGCTTGGAGTGACCTGGTGGATATTGAGTTTTTTGTTCCGGAAACTGGTACAGTTTGGCCTGCCTTTTATAGAAATTCTTTCACGCAACATCAATGATGAAACCCCAGGCCTGGCGAAATTGATGCTGATGCCCTGGTTTGATAATTTGTTAGCGGCCGCGATTGTGGTTACAGGGATATATCTTTTAGGTTGGGCAACAACACGCGTCGTCGGTCTGCAATTATTAAACTTCCTGGACCGATTTATTGAGAAACTTCCCTTGGCCAAGTCAATCTATAGCTCTGTTAAAACGCTGATTGGAGTATTGCAGACAAAGCCGGAGAATGTTGAGCGTGTCGTACTCATCGACTTTCCTCATACTGAAATGAAAGCTGTTGGCTTAGTCACGCAAACGCTGGTAGACGAGTCTACCGGCGAGCAACTCGCGGTTGTTTACGTACCAACCACTCCTAACCCTACCAATGGCTACCTGGAAATTGTGCCGATAGGTTCGCTTGTTACAACAGATTGGACCATGGAGGAGGCCATGAATTTTATTGTCTCCGGCGGGGCGGTCGCACCCAAAGATATCCCGTTCAGTAAAAGGGATTAACCTTTATCGAAAGGACTTATGATTCCAGTTGCAGTGACGAATGTTTTGGCCGGCATCAAGGAGTATTTATCTCTTTGACCTTAATTTCCAGACAGAATTTTTTGCGGACCTTGAAAACTTTGGAATAATCGGTGAATCATTCATCTCGTTTGCTGATTGTCATATCGAGTAGATCTAAATCTCTCAACAACTGAGTTTCTTTAGTGGGGCTTTGATCCTTGTATCGCTTTACAGGCGGCTTTTTAAACCTCTCCAAATTGTAATGATAAAAGTTCCCATTTATTTAGCCCGAAATGCGGAAACTTACCGTTTGTTTAGAAGTATTTTGCCCAAAACAATTAATGGGAACATAAGCATTACTAACATTTACGTAATGTTCCCATTTCCCAACTTTTCGAGTTTCTACATGTGTATGTAGAAGCACGGAATCAATGGGAATTTGCTGAAAAAGTGGGAAGTTTCCGCAAACTAGGATTTTGTTAGACGAAATTATATACGTCAAAGCCCTCCAAACTGGAGGGCTTTTTTGTTTCTAGTATGAATATCCAACTGATTTTGAACAAGTTTATTCATTTCTCTCTTCAAACATAAACCGATAGGCTCGCTTGTTACTACAGATTGGATCATGGAGGAGGCCTTGAATTTTACTCCGGGATGTCTCTGGTTTGTTCTCTCTATCTCTGTCTTTCAGAACATCCAAGAGGGCATATTGACATTCCTAAAGAGCAGATTAACATTAGTTAAAACTTTACTTTGATTCCTTTAGCTGCATGGGGAATTTGTTTGATAATCGCCCCAAAGCAGGCAAGGGCAGGGTTGTCAGGAAGTTCTGGTTTTGCCTGCGACCCTTTTCATTTCTTCAAGTTGATGATCTCATTAAATAGTTTCTGACTGCAAAAGAAAGTCAATCGAAAGGAGTAATGTTCTATGGATGTTTCAAGGAGAAACTTCCTGAAAGGGTCTGGCCTCGCCGCCGGCTCCCTGGCCTTGACGGGGAAGGTGGCACAGTCTGGTGAAATCGCTGCGGAGATGCGCACCAAGGGACTGCAAGTCTCAACTACCGTCTGCCCCTATTGTGCGGTCGGCTGCGGTATGATCGTGCATACCAAGGACGGCAAGATTGTTAACATCGAAGGCGACACAGAGCACCCGATCAATCAGGGCGCGCTCTGCTCCAAGGGGAGTGCGCTCTTCCAGGTGGCCAACAACGAGCACCGCTTGAGCAAGGTTCAGTACCGGGCTCCAAACAGCGATAAATGGGAGGAGAAGTCCTGGGACTGGGCCATGGACCGGATTGCGAAATTGATGAAAGAAACCCGCGATCGCAACTTCGTCAAGCAGGAAACGATCGATGGTGCAACCTATACTGTCAATCGCAACGAAGGGATGGCGATGCTTGGAGGGGCGGCCCTCGACAACGAGGAATGCTACCTGCTCAGCAAGTTTGCCCGTGCCATGGGAGTGGGCTACCTTGAACACCAGGCCCGAATATGACACAGCGCCACGGTTGCCGGTCTGGCAGCCTCGTTCGGTCGTGGGGCAATGACCAACCATTGGATCGATATCCAGCACGCCGATGTCATCATGTGCATCGGTTCAAACCCGGCAGAGAATCACCCGATTTCTTTCCACTGGGTCGAAAAAGCCATGGACAACGGCGGCAAGCTGATTTCCGTCGATCCTCGTTATACCCGGACCTCCTCCAAGTCCGACATCTATGCCCAGCTTCGGCCAGGCACGGATATCGCTTTCATAGGCGGACTGATCAATTACGCCCTGCAGAACAACTCGATCCACAGTGAGTACGTGGTCAACTACACCAATGCGGCTTTTCTGGTCGACGAGAAGTTCGCCTTCAACGACGGCCTGTTCTCCGGCTATGATCGGGGGAACACCAGTTACGACAACAGCTCCTGGGCTTACCAAATGGGCAAGGACGGTCTTCCGATCCGCGACAACAGCCTGGAGCATCCGCAAAGTGTTTATCAATTGCTCAAGCGACAGTATGCCCGTTACACCGCGGAGAAGGTTTGCGAGATCACCGGGACCGCGATCCAGGATTATCTGAATGTTGCACGTACTTTCTGCAGCACCGGTCGAGTGGGCAAAGCCGCGACCATCATGTATGCCATGGGCACGACACAGCACACCGTCGGCACCCAGAACGTCCGCTCCTATTCCATCCTGCAGCTGCTGCTTGGCAACATCGGTATAGCCGGCGGCGGCATCAATGCCCTACGTGGCGAATCGAACGTTCAGGGATCAACCGACTACGCACTCCTCTTCGACAGTCTCCCCGGCTATCTCAAGTGCCCGACCTACGACAACCGGGACCTGGCGGCCTACAACGACAAGTGGACACCGAAGACGAAAGACCCTAAAAGTGCGAACTGGTGGAGCAACACTCCGAAGTACATAACCAGCCTGCTCAAAGCGTATTGGGGGGATGCCGCAACAGTAGAAAATGATTTCTGCTACGACTACCTGCCGAAGCGCAGCGGCAACTATTCGTTTCTCAAGCTCATGGAGCGATTGCAAGGCGGCGGCTTCGAAGGCCTGGTCCTGATGGGAACCAACCCGATTGTCGGTGGCCCTGATGTGCGCTCCATTGCCCTCGGTCTCGACAATCTCAATTGGATGGTCGCCGCCGATCTCTGGGAGACCGAAACCTCGGTTTTCTGGAAACGTCCGGGGGTCGACCCGGGCAAGATCGATACCGAGGTCTTCCTGCTGCCGGCGGCGTCTTCCGTGGAGAAATCAGGAAGTATTTCCAACTCCGGACGCTGGGCGCAATGGCGTTACAAGGCGGTCGATCCACCCGGTGATGCCGAAGGCGATGCGTTCATCGTTGACCAATGGGTCAAGCAACTGAAGAAGCTCTATGCCAAGGAGGGGGTTTTCCCGGATCCGATCGTTGACCTGGCTTGGGACTATGGTGACGGTCACGAGCCGGATATCGACATGGTTGCTCGCGAATGCAACGGCCAGTTTACCCGCGATATCGAAATAGACGGCAAAACGTTCAAACAGGGTCAGCAGGTTCCGAGTTTCGCCTCCCTGAAGGCGGACGGCTCAACGCTCTGCGGCAACTGGATTTATTGCGGCTCTTATCCGGAAGAGGGCAACATGATGCAGCGTCGCGGCACTGAGGATCCAGGCGGGATGGGAAGCTATCATGAGTGGGCCTGGTCCTGGCCGGTCAACCGGAGGATTGTCTATAACCGCGCCTCCGTCGACCTGAACGGCAGGCCCTGGAACCCGCAGAAGCCCGTCATCAGTTGGAATGCCATTACCCGGAAGTGGGACGGGGACGTGCCCGACGGAGCCTGGCCGCCCATGAGCGAAGACGGCAGCAGATCCCCCTTTATCATGAATGCAGAAGGGATAGCCCGCCTATTTGCCGCGGGCCTGGCTGACGGCCCCGTGCCCGAGCACTATGAGCCGATGGAGAGCCCGATGGCAAACCTGATGAGCAACCAGCAGAGCAACCCGGCGCTGGACCGGCCCGGCAGGGTCGACAAATCAGGCCTGTACTATATCGCTACCACCTGCCGGGTTTCCGAGCACTGGCAGTCTGGCACCATGACCCGTAACCTCCCCTGGCTGGTGGAACTGGTGCCCGACATGTTTGTCGAAATGAGCGAAGGGCTGGCCAAAGAGAAGGGCATCAACGACGGCGAGATGGTCACCATCATTTCCAAGCGCGGTTCGATCCAGGCCCGGGCCCTGGTGACGAGTCGTTTGAAGCCTTTCCGCGTGGGCGACAAGCTGGTGGAGCAGATCGCGTTGCCCTGGCATTTCGGATTCAATGGCCCGGCCAAGGGCGACAGCGCCAACGTTCTGACGGAGGCGATCGGTGACCCCAACACCCATATTCCGGAATACAAGGCATTTATGTGCAATATCAAGAAGGGAGGGCTAACGGCATGAGCAGCAACCGTGACTTTTCCCGAGACGGCACATTTCTGATCGACCTGACCAAGTGCACCGGCTGCCGTGCCTGCCAGGTGGCCTGCAAGCAGTGGAACCAGCTGCCTGCCGAACATACGGAATTCTTCAGCGGCGAGGGATACCAGAATCCGTCGGCCATGTCCGAGTATACTTATACGCGCATCAAGTTCCGCGATTACCAGAAGAACGGCCAGCACGAGTTCGCCTTTTACAAGGAGATGTGCATGCACTGCAACGAGCCGGCCTGCGCATCGGTCTGCCCGGTCGGCGCTTTCGAGAAAACCAAGGAAGGACCGGTCTTCTACAAAGACAACCGTTGCATCGGCTGCCGCTTCTGCATGATCGCTTGCCCCTTCGGTGTGCCCAAGTACGAGTGGAGCAAGGCTCTGCCATTAGTACGAAAGTGCACCGGCTGCCTCGAACGGGTTCGGGAGGGTCTCCATCCGGCATGCGCGACCACCTGCCCGACCGCGATTACCTACGGCCCGCGTGACGAAATGATTGAACTGGGCAAGAAGCGGCTGTTTAAGAATCCTGAACGTTATGTCCAAAAAGCCTACGGTTATACCGAGGCCGGCGGCACCAGCGTCATCTACCTGACCGCACTCCCCTTCGAGGAACTCGGCTTCAAGCAGGTGACCAAGCGGGCCTTGCCGGAATACACCTGGGAAGCGCTGCGCCTGGTGCCAGGGATATTCCTGACGGTCGGCGGCGGGCTTTCTGGCCTCGCCTGGATTACCCACCGCCGCGAGCGGCTGCGTGAGGAGCTTGAGAAAGAGCGGGCTGCGCTGGCTGCCGAAGAAGAGAAGGAGGGCCGGGAATGAGCGCTTTGAGCAACATTGTCAAGGAGATCAGAAGTTATCACTGGTTTGTCAAGGCCCTGATGGTGGTGATCATCGTCGGCGCGGTGGCGGCCATGTTGCGCTTTGTCTACGGCCTGGGGGCGACCACCAACCTCAACGACACCTACCCCTGGGGGCTGTGGATCTCCTTCGACGTGGTGACCGCCGTGCCGCTGGCCGCCGGGGCCTTCACTCTAGGGGCGATCGTTCACTGCTTCAACATCAAGAAGCTCGAGCCTCTGGTGCGTCCCTCGATCGTCACCGGTTTCCTCGGCTACTCGCTGGTGTCGGTCGGTCTGTTGCTGGATCTTGGCCAACCGCAGCGCGCCTGGCACGTGCTCTGGTACTGGAACCCGCACTCGCCCATGTTCGAGGTGTCGATGTGCATCATGCTTTACACCACCGTGCTCTTCCTCGAATTTCTGCCTCCGGTTGCGGAAAAGCTCGGCTGGCGCGTGTCGCTGCGCCTGCTGCGTTGGCTGGAGATGCCCCTGGCGATTGCCGCGGCCGCGATCTCGACTCTGCACCAGAGCTCGCTGGGCACCTTCTTTCTGATCGCCGTCGACAAGCTGCATAGTCTCTGGTACAACCCTTTGCTGCCGTTACTGTTCTGGGTCAGCGCCATCTGCTCCGGCATGTGCATCATCATCCTCGAAGCCACTGCGTGCCACAAGTGGATGGACGAACCCAACGAAGGCGAGCTGTTGCGAACCCTGTCGAAGATTCTTCCATGGACGCTCGGAGCCTACCTGGCCCTGCGCGTCTACAGCCTGGTGTTCCTGAGCCAGGGACCATTCTTCAACCGCCCGTGGCTCACCCTGTCGTTCTTCTTCGAAATCGGTGTTGGTTTCCTGCTGCCCTTTATTATGTTCTGCATGGAATCGGTTCGTGAACACGATGGCCGGCGAGGTCTTGCGGCTGGCCTCGTGGTCTTCGGACTGGTGCTCAACCGGTTCAACGTCTCGATGTTCGGTATGATGGACCCTCAGAACCCCTATTTCCCAACAGCTATCGAAAGCCTGGTCACCTTGTCGATCATCGCCGCACACATCCTGTTCTTCGTTTTGATCGCCAGGTATTTCCCAATCTTCGAACACCACCCGGAAACGGTCGACTACAGGATACCTCATCGCCCCGACAAAGCCGGCGGCATCACCGGGTCGTTGTCTGGGCGCGGTTGAAGCGCTCTTCGCATGGAGTTTACTAAGGGATGACACCATGAAGCAAAAGATCCAGCGTTTTGTAAAAGGAAAAATGTGCCAGACCGAGCGGTCCGTGGTGCAGGAAGTCCCCTTGCGTCTGACCGTCAACGGGCGTGAGTTGACCACCTTGGTCGCCTCGCCGCATCAGCTTAATTTCCTGGTGGCCGGCTTCCTGCGCAACCAGGGTTTTGTCGATACCATAGACGATTTTCTCAGTCTGGGTATCTGTGATGATTTCGGAGTGGCGTACGTAAACCTTGTCAAGGAGGTCCCCGCACAACTGTTGCCGACCCTGACGTCGGGGTGTGGCACGGGCATCAGCTTCAATCTTGCTGACACAGAATTGCGCCCGATGCAGCAACAAGACGTCTGCTATCACGCTGCAGCGGTTTTTGCCCTGATGCAGGAGCTTAACCGGCGTACTGAGCAGTATCGTAGCCATGGCGGCATCCACTCGGCCGCAGTCGGCGACGACTCGGGCTTATTGCTGCATGCCGAGGATCTTGGCCGCCACAATACTTTCGACCGCATTGCCGGGGAGGCCTTGTTCCGTGATTTAGACCTCGCTGGCAAGATGCTGGTCACCTCGGGGCGGGTTTCGACCGAAATGGTTGCCAAGGCGATCCGTCTCGGCATCGTGCTGATCGCCTCACGCACCTCACCGACCAACATGGCGATCGAGATGTGTGAAGCCGCCGGCATCAGCTTGATCGGCTACCTGAGGGGAGAATCCTTCGAGCTCTTCAGTCATCCCGAGTGTGTCATCGTGACACCAGATCCATGCAAGATACCTGGTGTGACCGGGGTCATTCTGGCCGGTGGCGCAAGCCTGCGGATGCAGAGCGACAAGTCGCTGCTCCCACTGCAAGGGGCGCGCTTTATCGACCATGTCCATGGTGTTTTGAATGAACTGTTCGATGAGGTGCTTATCGTAACCAACTCTCCGGAAAACTATACAGATATTGATTGTCGCAAGGTGCCGGACATCCATGTCGGCAAAGGTGTGTTGGCGGGCATTCATTCGGGGCTCTGGCACGCAAATCATGACAAGGCGTTTATCGTCGGCTGCGACATGCCATTTATCAATACGCAGGTGGTACGGTCAATCTGTACTGAAGCAGACCCGGCGGATGTTGTCCTGCCGGTCCACGCCGGGGGCTTCGAACCACTCCACGCCCTGTACCGGAAAAACTGCATCAATGCCATTGTCGAACAGCTCGACGCCGGCCAGAGAAGGATCGTCAGTTTTTTCCCGCAGGTGCATGTCAGGAATCTCGCAGACGAATCCTGGCAGGACGTTGATCCGCAAGGTCTCTCCTTTCGTAACATCAACACGCCGGAGGAATATTTCCGGCTGCGTGGTGGACCGCCTGATTTGCGGTTGGCTACTAAAGAGCAGCAGGAGCGGCAGGCTTAGACAGACCATGGGCTCAACTTAATTATCTTCTCATCATGCTCTTTAAGAACGTATGACATTCTTATGTCTCTCGTATTGTTTTAAGCTGACGAGATTTGCATTCTTTCACGGTTTTAAGAACACCTGACAAATAGTAAGTGGCCACTCGGATTAGATCCAGGTGGCCATCATTTTGTCGTCTTAAATGTCTCTATCAATAACACGCCCGTTTTCTTCTCAGAAGTCGTGATTTATAAGTATTTTGCCCAAAACAATTAATGGGAACATAAGCATTACTAACATTTACGTATTGTTCCCATTTCCCAGCTTTTCGAGTTTCTGCAACGCGATATATAAGGAAATTTCGCCAAACGCTAGTTTAGTCAGAATAATCAATACTTAAAAAGCTCTCCAGTTTGGCGGGCTTTTTTTGTGCCTGAGTTGGATATTGATTAAAAGGGGACAGGTTCTGATCCATTCAATATGTTCACAGGATCGTATGGCCCTCTTTTTATAGCATTCAATATTTTTTTTTGGGGGGGGGCGGGTTGAACTTTAAATTTTATCTATTATAAATTACGAATACCTTACTAAGTTAGTAAGTTATTTGGAGCTCATAAACATTCGATCCAAAATTTAAGGGAGATTTTACATGTCTTGTTTTAAAGCAATCAGTCTTTTGGTCTCCATGCTTGCATTGTCGATAACTTGTTTTGCTGCTGGTGGCGGTGAGATTGTCAAGGCTGACCCCGACAAACACTTTGACCCCAAGGGCAAACTGCCCTCGGAGTTTACTGTCGAATTCCAGAACGGGCAGAGAAAATCCCTGCCTTTTGAAGATAAGCGTGATTTCGATGAAGCCAAACAGGGCTTTATCGCGGCACCAGAGTACAAGCAGATCATGGCCGAGGCCGGTCACGTCGCCTGGGACATGGGCAGCTACGAATTCCTCTTGACCGATAAGGAATACGACACTATCCATCCCTCGCTTCAACGTCAGGCCGTACTTAACATGGCTTATGGCCTGTACGAAGTGCTGCCCGGAAAGATCTACCAGGTGCGCGGTTACGACCTCGCCAACATCACCTTCGTTAAGGGCGAAACTGGCTGGATCATTTTCGACCCGCTCACTGCCAAAGAGACCGCTGCTGCTGCCCTAAAGTTCATCAACGAAAAACTCGGTGAGCGGCCTGTGGTCGCGGTCGTCTATTCCCACTCTCATGCCGATCACTTCGGAGGCGTCCGCGGCGTGGCTGACCAGGCGGACGTAATGAGCGGCAAAGTCAAGATCATTGCTCCGGTAGGGTTCATGGATCACGCTGTGGCCGAGAATGTTTATGCCGGCAACGCTATGACGCGACGCCTTTTCTATCAGTACGGTGTGCTTTTGCCGCGTAGCCCGTTCGGCCATGTTGATCAGTCGATCGGTAAGAATACGGCAGCCGGCAACCTGGGCCTGATTCCACCAACCGTTATTGTCGAGGATGATTTCGAGGAGATGACAGTTGATGGTGTCAAGATGGTCTTCCAGAACACCCCGGGGACTGAAGCACCGGCGGAGATGAACACCTACTTCCCGGAATGGAAAGCCTTCTGGGCTGCGGAAAACATCACAGGGACAGTGCATAACATCTACACCCTGCGCGGTGCACTGGTACGCGACGCCCTCGCATGGTCAAAGGGCATCAACGCAGCGCTCTATCATTTTGGCAAAGACGCCGAAGTCATGTTCGCTTCGCACAGCTGGCCCCGTTGGGGGAACGATCGTATCCAGGAAGTCATGCGCTCCCAGCGTGACATCTATGCCAACCTGAATAACGAAGTGCTGCATCTTGCCAATTCGGGTGTTACTGTCAATGAAATTCACAACGTCTACAAACCACCGAAGAGCTTGCAGAATCAATGGTCCGCTCATAGCTACCATGGCTCTGAAGAACACAACAGCCGCGCAGTGGTCAATCGTTACCTGGGCTATTGGGATGCAAACCCGGCGACCCTGATACCACTCTCTCCGCGCGATTCCGCTCCACTCTATGTGGAGATGATGGGTGGCGCCGAGCCGATTATCAAAAAGGGCCAGGAGCTCTACAACGAAGGTAAGTATCGCCATGCCATGGAGATCCTCAATAAACTGGTTTTTGCCGAACCCGAGAATCAGGTCGCCAAAGATCTTTTGGCGGATGTTTATGAGCAAATTGGCTATCAGAAAGAAAGCCCGAGTGTGCGCAACAGCTTCCTGGCCGGCGCTTATGAGTTGCGTAACGGCATCCCCTCCGGAGCCTCACCCAAGACCAGCGGCCCTGACATGATCAGCGCCATGTCGACCGAGCTGTGGCTTGACTTCCTCGCGATTCGTCTCGACAGTAAAAAGGCGGATGGAACGGAGTTCGTCATCAATCTGGTGACACCTGATAATGGCGAAAAGTTCGTGGTTGAGCTGAGTAATGCCACCTTGACCAACATCGTTGGTTTCCAGGCTGAAGATGCGGACCTGACGGTCACTATCGACCGTGCCGATCTCGAGAAAACCATGATGGGCGTCGTCAGCATGGATGAGCAGATCAAATCCGGCAAAGCCAAACTGGTCGGCGACCCTAAGCCAATCGATCAGCTGAAGTCTATGCTTGTCCAGTTCGACATAGGTTTCGAGATTCTACCAGGCACGGGAGCCAAGGACCTGACTCCGGAGAAAGGTGCGTTTGCCCACGAGCCACCTGCAATTGATGCTCTTACAGATTGATGAGTGGTTAAAATTGATGATCAAAATGGCGAGCAGAGTTAAGACTCTGCTCGCCGTTTTTTTTACCAACGCTTGCTTAATCTTTAACACCTTTTATTGTTAAACATTAACCATTTGTCACGCTTGTGGGCATCTATTACGAGGCGGAGACGCAGCAGCAATCCGCTGTGAGATTTAAGAAAACACACTTGCTGAAAACACCCTTCAGCAATTCCCCGATCATGCCGCGGCACGCAGCTTGTTGCAGCAACTGGGTCAATAATATTTTAACACTTTTGAGATGAAAACCGGTTTTTTCTTGATAGAGTTAAGCGTGAAACCCTTGAACCTACAAACACTTTAACGTTATCCGTGAGTGAATGCTAAGTATGGTGTGTTTATCGATCCC
>Ga0224513_10000987_pt1 | contig 11452 bp, 9 predicted proteins | sample SF_May12_sed_USG_5_FD_169109 | JGI IMG/M metagenome (GOLD analysis project Ga0224513, IMG submission 169109) | Sediment microbial communities from San Francisco Bay, California, United States - SF_May12_sed_USGS_21 | ecosystem: Environmental > Aquatic > Marine > Sediment | place: USA: California... | reverse complement strand
TGGTGGATGCGCTCGGCATAGCGTGCCACCTTGGCGCAGACCACGCCGGCGGTGTAACTATTATCGCGAGCGCCCATCACCCGGCCAATGGTGTTGGCGTCGAGCAATTCAACCTCGAGGGCACAGGTGCTGGGACAGTCGTGAGGACATGTGGAATGGGCCCTGGCTGGATAATTTGCGATGCTCATGCAGCACATTTTGCAAGATTGGCAGAAACAGCGCCAGCACTACTCATTCTGCTTTTTTAATTTGTCTTACTAATGCTAGAATCGCCTTCCTTTGCGAACCTATAACCGGGGAACCCAATGAGCGGCAAAGATAATCGACATTTTAAAACACGTGAAGTACGTGCCGGGGTCAGACCAGACCCGGTTACCGGGGCCATTCTGACGCCCATCTACCAAACCACGACCTATGTCCAGGAATCGGTGGATCAGTACCTGGAAAAGGGTTATTCCTATAGTCGCTCCGGTAACCCGACCGTGACCGCCCTGGAGGAAAAAATTACCGCGCTCGAAGGCGGCGCTGGCAGTCTTTGTTTTGCGACCGGTATGGCCGCCACCAGTTGCACCATCATGGGCCTGGTCGGCAGTGGCGAGCATGTAATCCTGTCGGATGTTGTCTATGGTGGAACCCATCGCGTAACTACCAAGGTATTGAATCGATGGGGACTGGAATGCAGTTTTGTCGATACCTCCGATCCGGCGAATGTTCAAAACGCGATTCGTGAAAACACCAGGTTGATTTTTACCGAATCGCCGGCCAATCCGACCTTAAAACTCACTGATATCGCAGCAATTTCCGAAGTTGCGAAAGCGGCCGGAATACCACACGTGGTCGACAATACCTTCCTGACGCCTTTCTATCAGCGTCCACTTGAGCTTGGTGCGGATATCACGCTGCACAGTACCACCAAGTTCATGGAGGGACATAACATCAGCGTCGGCGGATCCATTACTGCCGCCAACAAGGAGCATCTGGAGCAAATCATGTTCGTGCGTAACTGCCTCGGCAGCAACATGACGCCGATGGTCGCGTTTTATACGCTGCAGGGTATCAAGACCATGAGCACCCGGATCGAGGCACAGTCGGCCAATGCACTCAAGATTGCGCAGTTCCTCGAAACCCACCCCAATGTCGATCGCGTTTGCTATCCCGGTCTGGAGTCGTTCCCGCAAAAAGAACTTGCCGACCGGCAGGCCAGCGGTCATGGTTCGATGCTGTGGTTTGACGTTCATGGCGGGGTCGAAGCGGGTAAGAAGCTGATGGATACCCTGCAACTCTGGAGCCTCGCGGAAAATCTGGGTTCGGTCGAATCACTGGTCACGCACTCGGTAACCATGACGCATGCCGATATGCCCCGGGAAGAACGCATGGCAGCCGGAATTACCGACGGCCTGGTGCGCCTGTCGGCGGGACTTGAATCGGCCGAGGACCTGATTGCCGACCTGAAGCAGGCACTGGACGGGCTGTAGGCGAACAACCCATGCTTATCACCAGCGTCGAAACCTTTGCCACCGAATACGTTACGCTGGTGCGGGTACGAACCGACGAAGGTGACGAGGGTTGGGGCCAGGTGTCGCCATACAATGCGGATATAACTGCCGAAGTTGTCCACCGCCAGGTCGCCTGTCACGTACTGGGTATGGACGCGGCCGATATCGAAGCGATAACAGCAATCGTGCTGGACCGTGAGCACAAGTTCCAGGGTACATATCTCTACCGCGCGTTGTGCGGAGTCGATACCGCGCTGTGGGATATACGTGGCAAGCGCGCCGGTAAGAGCGTGCAGCAGCTGCTCGGTGGGGAGCGTACCGAGTTTCCAGTCTATGCCTCGAGCATGAAACGGGAAATAACCCCGCAGCAGGAAGCGGAGCGCATGCTGGCCCTGCGCGAGCAATTCGGCTATCACTCGTTTAAATTTCGCATCGCACGCGAATGTGGACACGACGTCGACCAGTGGCCCGGGCGCACTGAGGAAATCGTCAAAACCATGCGCTCTACCCTCGGCGACGATGTCACGCTGATGGTCGATGCAAACAGCGGTTATACCCCGAAGAAAGCGATCGAAGTCGGACAACTGCTTGCCGATTACGGCATCAACCACTACGAAGAGCCCTGTCCCTACTGGGAACTCGAGTGGACCCGTGAAGTCAGCGCTGCACTGGATATTGACGTTACCGGCGGAGAACAGGACAACAACATGATCGTCTGGAAACAGATGATCGACAGTCACGCGGTTGACATCGTACAGCCCGATATCTGCTACATGGGCGGCATTACACGTACGCTGCAGGTTGCCAACTACGCGAAACAGGCCGATATTCCCTGCACCCTGCATTGCGCAAACCTGAGCCTGGTCACCCTGTTTTCGATACACTTCATGGCGGCAATCGAAAATGCGGGAAAATATGTCGAGTTCTCGATTGAAGGCAGCGACTACTACCCATGGCAGGAAAATATTTTCAGCCCTGCTTTTGAAATCAGGGATGGCAACGTATCGATACCCGATAAACCCGGCTGGGGCATCGAGATCGATCCCCAATGGATTGCGCTCAGCGATTATCGCATCAGTTATAATGGCTCTCGATTTTAACCCTGATCATGGCAACCGATTATGAAAATTGTTAATTCTGTACTTGAACTGATTGGCAACACACCCATTCTGAAACTCAAGCAGTTCGATACCGGCCCCTGCGAGCTTTTCATAAAAATGGAATCCGAGAATCCCGGGGGATCGATAAAAGACAGGATCGCGGTAACCATGATCGAAGCCGCCGAGGAAGAAGGCAAAATCAAGCCCGGTGGCACCATAATTGAAGCAACCGCTGGAAATACCGGGCTTGGTCTAGGCCTCGTCGCCGCACAAAAGGGTTACAAGTTGATCCTGGTGATTCCGGACAAAATGAGTCCCGACAAGATTCGCCACATCCGCGCCATGGGTGTCGACGTACGCCTGACCCGTTCAGACGTCCAGAAAGGCCACCCAGAATATTACCAGGACTATGCCAAGCGCCTCGCTGCCGAAATCCCGAACTCGTATTTTATCGACCAGTTTTCCAATCCCAACAATCCAAAAACCCATCGTGTCGATACCGGGCCCGAAATTCTGCGCCAAATGGAGGGCAAGCTCGATGCCATGGTAGTCGGAGTAGGTTCGAGCGGGACCGTGACCGGGCTTGGCTGGTATTTCCATGAACACGCACCCGGCTGCGAAATGATTGTCGCCGATCCGGAAGGCTCGATTCTTGCCGAAACCATCAACACCGGCCATACGCCAAAAGCAGGTTCATGGCTGGTCGAGGGTATCGGCGAGGATTTCATGCCGCCGATTTGCGATATCAGCCTGGTCAAGAAAGGCTACTCGATCAGCGACAGGGAGGCGTTTCACACCCAGCGAGAGCTGTTGCGCAAGGAAGGTATTATCGCGGGCTCGTCTACCGGCACGCTGCTGGCAGCTGCACTGCGTTATTGTCGTGAACAAACCACGCCGAAACGTGTGCTGACCTTTGCCTGCGACACCGGCAACAAGTACCTGAACAAGTCTTTTAACGATTCCTGGCTGGCCGACCAGGGTCTTCTGGAACGTGAAAGTCACGGTGATTTACGCGACCTGATTGCCCGACCGATGGATAGCGGCGATGTGGTTACGGTAACTTCCGAGGACAACCTGATCACGACCTACAAGCGTATGCGCATGTTCGACGTATCACAATTGCCGGTGGTAGACGATGGCCACATTGTCGGTTTGATCGACGAATCAGATATTTTACTGGGCATTTACGAAGACGAGGACAACTTCCAGATGAAAGTCGCAGAAGTGATGGTCAAAGGGCTCGAAACTGTCGCCCCGTCGGCCGACATCGACGATATTGTTACCCTTTTCAAACAGGATAAGGTAGCGATCATTGCCGATGGTGATAACTTCTACGGCTTGATTACCCAGATCGATTTGATTAACCATCTGCGCAAGACCATGGACTAGCGGCGACCCGGCCTGTCGATAAACGAGGTTTTTACCACCCGGGAATCATGCCCCTGCCCGAACCCGAGACCATAATTCTCGGCTACCCGGTCCTAGGCAAATTCGGCTACGGGATTTGGCCCTGCATAAGCTGGCCGTTTTGACTTCCTTCTGAAAACATTATTAAATGCCGGTGCTCGCTCGGTCATTGAGATTACCTAAATCAACCAGAGATTCCCGCTATGGAAGTTCGGCGCCTGCAGACCAGTCTCAGCCTGAAAATTATCACCCAGTTTAGCGTTGTTGTCGCAGCGACGATTATACTGATCGTGCTGAATTTTGATGTTATTTACCCGTTTTACTTTGAAAACCAGCTAACCAATATCGGAATTGCCATCAACAGTGCGATCCTGGGCCTGCTTATCATCGGCCTGGGTAACATTCTTTATCACCTGATGCGTTACCGTCGGGAAGAAGCCACGATTGCAGCTTTTGTAAATAACGCCGATTCGTTAAAACCTGATTTAATGGAAGGCCTGCCCGCTGATTCGGTCGTCGCCAGGCGACATGCGACCATGCTTTCGATACAAAAAGCCCACGGTGAAATCAACCATGGTGCGCTCGCTGCAATGCTAAACGCGGATGAGGCCACGCACTTCGGGTTGGTTCGCTACATCAACAATATTCTAATTCTGACCGGTGTTTTCGGCACCATCGTATCCTTGTCGATCGCATTACTCGGCGCGTCCGATTTAATCGACTCGGCCGATGCCAGTCTCGGTGGCATGGGACTGGTTATTCATGGCATGTCAACCGCGCTTTCGACAACCATTACCGCCATTGTAGCCTATGGCATCTTCGGTTACTTTTACACGCGCCTGAATGACGTGCAAACCCATTTTCTGAGTGGTATTGAACACCTGACCTCGGTCTATCTACTACCCCAGCACGTCCGCTCCGGTGACGATATCCTTCATAAAATGGGGGACCTGATCAAATCGGTCGTCTATGCTGCTGACAATCTGAAAGCAACCCAGGAGCTTTACCACAACTCGGCCACGGCGCTGCAGCAGACCATCACCGCAAATCGCGAACAAATCGACAACCTGGGCGACGAGATGGAGTCAATCAAGTACATATTACGCGAAGGTTTCCGTCTGCCTCCTCCCGAGAAGGAACAGTAGACACCGATGGATAGCGCTTTTCCATCCATTGGTGGTAGCCATGCCGGCATCGGTGGCGAAAACAGCTTCTGGCCCTCATTCACCGATATCATGATGGTGATTACGATGATTTTCCTGATGGCCACCAGCCTGCTGGTGGTTCGCAACTGGCAACTGGTCGCCGAACTGCAGGAAAGTATCGCCGCCGAACAAATTGCGTTTCAAATGATCGAGTCTACCTCGCAGGAAAATGCGACGCTCGAGGAACGCCTCGCTAACGCTGAACAAAGTAATTCGATTCTGCGCCTGCGCCTGTTAAAAAAGGAAGAGGAGCTCGATCTCGCTCAAACTGCAATACGTGAACAGGAAACCCGAATTGCCTCGATGGAATTGCAAAATAGCGAGTTGATATTCTCCCTCAAACAGACACAGACACAGTTGGCCACGGCAAATCTCGACATCGAAAACGCGGCCACCCAAACCGAGGAATTGTCACGACAGCTAGCACTCCTGAATCAACAGTTGGCTCAGCAACAACTGGAGAGCGATCAAACCACGGCACTGCTGGATACAGCGCGTAAGCAGATCGAGGGCCTTTCCGAATCCAGCAAACGACAACAACAAAGCATCGCCCAGCTAACCCAGGAAAAGGCATTGTTGAACCAGCAAATCGAATCCTACAACCAGCAGCTGCTGACGCTCAAGGGCGACTATGAAACGGTTAAGTCCAAGTACCAGGAATTAATCAAGCCCGCGCGCACCGCGAGAGGCAAATACATCGCCGAGGTCTACTACGTTAAGGGTGAGTCCGGGAACGTGATCCGCTATCGGCAACCCGGTGATACTGGCTTCAGCAGGCTCAGCCTGGCTGAAGTCGAGGCCCGCCTAGATAAACTGAAACGTGAACAGGGTAAAAATCTCTACGTTAAAATCATTATTCCCGATAACAGCGGGTTGACGTACAACGAGGCCTGGGATTTCATGCGCAGCCTGCTGGTCAAATATGATTACTACTACCAGGAGTAACTGGTTTTGCCAGCCGTCAACAGTGAACCCGGCACAGTCCGGGTCACCCGGATTATCCGGTAAAGAGTTGATTTTCGCGAGGCGGGCTTGCTCTGTTACAATTCCCGATTAATGTCCCCGTGGCACAACTGGATAGCGCGACGCCCTCCTAAGGCGTAGGTTGCAGGTTCGATTCCTGCCGGGGACACCACTATTTTCCTGTCGAACAAAACAGCCTGCCCTTGACGATTGTTTTATGACCCATTCGACTTACCAGCAAAAGAAACAGGATTTAAGCGCCCAGCTGCGTCACAGCACAGAAGCCGTTCGTCTTGAAAAAGCCACATCCAACCTGTTCAGAACCCGCGGTAAAGCAGGCGGACCAAAGCTTGACGTTCGCTCACTTAACCAGGTGCTGGTTGTCGATTCGGCAAACCAGGTCGTTGAGGTCGAGGGTATGACGACTTACGAGCGGCTTACCGAGGCCTGTCTGCAACAACACTGCATGCCGCTGGTCGTGCCGCAACTGAAATCAATTACGATCGGTGGCGCGGTTTCGGGTATCGGCATCGAGTCATCTTCTTTTCGCCATGGCCTGCCGCATGAGTCGGTAACCAGTATGGATATCCTGCTTGCCGACGGTGAAGTCGTTACCTGCACCCCCGAGAACGAACATGCCGACCTGTTCTTCGGCATTCCGAACTCTTACGGGACACTGGGTTACATTCTCAAACTCAGCGCCCGCACCATGCCGGTTAAACCTTTTGTCGAGCTGCGACACTTGCGTTATACCGATATTGACGACTACTTTTATGCTGTCAATGAGGCCAGTAAAAGCGACGTGGATTTTATTGATGGCTCGATTTTCAATGATCGCGAGCTTTACCTGACCCTGGGCAGGTTTACCGATACGGCGCCCTACACCAGCGATTACACCTGGCTGAAGATATTCTTTCGCTCGATCCGGGAACGCAGCGAGGATTACCTGAGCATTCACGATTATATCTGGCGCTGGGATACGGACTGGTTTTGGTGCTCGAAAAACCTGTTTGTGCAAAACCTGCCGATGCGGCTAATCCTCGGTCGAAAACGGCTCAACTCGATTTCCTATCAGAAGGTCATGCGTTGGAATAATCGTGTCGGGTTCACCGCATTCATCAATAAACTGCTGGATCGCCACCCGGAAGGGGTGGTCCAGGATGTTGACATCCCGATCGAGAAGGCGCCTGATTTTCTGCGTTTTTTTGTCGACGAGATTGGAATTCGCCCGGTCTGGATGTGCCCTATCGGCGGCCATGACGCGACACGGCGTTACCCGTTATATCCGCTCCATGGAGACGGACTTTTCATCAATTTCGGTTTCTGGGATATCGTGCCCAACCCCGACAAACATGAAAGCGGCTATTTCAACCGGAAAATAGAGGCAAAAGTGAGCCAGCTAGGCGGCATTAAATCTCTCTATTCCGATGCCTACTATGACGAGGACGAATTCTGGCAGCTATACGATGGTGAGCAGTATTTCAAGCTCAAGCAGAAATACGACCCGCAGGATCGCCTCAAAAACCTCTACCAGAAGTGCGTACTCAAGCAATAAATTACCTGGTCGGATTATCCATCGGCCAACGCACGGCAGTTCTTACAGCGCGACAATCAGGCGTCAGTCAGTTCCCGTTAGGGCTCAGATTGAGTGACTTGTTCCCGGTAAAGGTGAGCACGCGACCAGGGCAACTGGTTATTTCGGCTTCTTGAAAATACAACCTGGAACAACTGCAACTCGCCCACGTTGAAAGCCGCGATCGAGCCGGCAAGATAGAGCCGCCAGGCCCTGACAAATTCCTCGTCCATCAGCGCACGAACTTTGTCGGTGTTTTGCTCGTATCGGTGTAGCCAGTGTTGCAGCGTCCTCGAATAATGCAGGCGCAGGTTTTCGGTGTCGAGAATCGATAGCTTATTCGGTTCGAATATCTTCATCATTTCCCTGAGGCTCGGCGGATAAGCACCCGGGAAAATGCGACGCTCTATCCAGGCATTCATCGGCGCCGGACGGTTACGGCCAATCGTATGGATCAGCCCCCGTCCTTCCGGCTTCAGGCAGCGGTCTAATACCTTGCCCAGGGTTGGGAAATCTGCTTTACCGACGTGCTCCAGCATTCCGACCGAGACAAAGGCGTCGAATTGGCCTTTGATGTTGCGATAGTCGTCGAGGACATATTGAACCTTGTCGGCCAGGCCTTCCTTTTCCGCCACGCTATGGGCATGCGCAACCTGCTCTTTTGAAATGTTGTAGGCCTTGACGTTGACACCGTAATGCTTGGCCATGAAAAGCGCCAGCCCACCCCAGCCACAGCCCGCTTCGACAACGCTATCGCCGGGCTTGAGCTGCAGCTTGCGGCACACATGGTGCAATTTGGCCACCTGCGCCTGTTCGAGCGTCATATCCGGATCCGAAAAATAGGCGCAGGTATACTGCATGACCTCGGTATCCAGCCATAACCTGTAGAAATCGTTACCGATATCGTAATGGTGATAGATATTGTCTTTGGCCTTATCGTGAGAGTTGGCAATGCGTCGGTGTCCCAGCCAAATTATGGCTCGCTTAAACCAGCCGCCTCTGCCGCCGTCCTCGAGATTCGAATAGATAATCTCCGAAAACCTGACCAGATCGCCTTCAACCGTGGCCTGACCGGTCGAATACAAATCGCCGAAATAAAGCTCGGGATTCAAAATGGTTTTGATCATCGCACTGCGATTGTAGTAGCGAATAGTCGCGATCGGATTCGTGACCGGCGGTGTAACCGCGACGCCATCCCAGAGAATTAGCACAATGGGCGGATTTCCCACCACTTCCAGCATTTGCCGGGCAATCCAGCGGTCCAGTTGAGTTACAACAGAGGGGGTCACGCGGGTGTTACGCGGTTCGGACAGGATCACCCCTGGCCTTGCCGAGACAGCTATATCTTCCTTAGCTCCATGTGACGCGTGTTCAGCAATCTCATTTTCAAAATTAGCATTCGCACTCATCGCTTTCACTCACATCTAGAGTTCCACGGAATCTAAGAGTAATAAATTTTTAGCCTTATTACAAAGCCGAAGACCCAGATTCGCCAGTTCTAATGCGTACAACATGATCCAGATCAGTTACAAAGATCTTACCATCACCGATTTTACCGGTTTTAGCGGATTCTATAATCGAATCAATGACCTGGTCGACCAGCTCATCGTCAACCGCGACGTCGATTTTGACCTTGGGGATATAATCGACCACGTATTCCGCACCGCGATATAACTCGGTATGGCCTTTTTGGCGACCAAATCCCTTGACCTCGTAAACAGTCAATCCGTTGATACCGATATCCGATAAGGCGCTACGAACGTCGTCCAGTTTGAACGGCTTGATAACTGCACTGACTATTTTCACTTCGACTCCTGCGATTTACGTTCAAATACAGCCATGGATTCAACATGCGCGGTTTGCGGAAACATATCCATTATGCCCAGATGTGTCATGCGATATCCCTGGGAGCAGATGATAGCAGCATCTCGCACCAGGCTGGAAGGCTGGCAGGAGACATAAACAATGCGGATCGCATTAAAACGCCCGATCAGTTGGGCCATTTCAAGTGCCCCTGAACGTGGTGGATCAAGTAAAATCTTGTCGTAGCGTTGGCGCATCCACACAAAATCTTCGTCGGGCCGGGATAAATCAGCACTATGATAATCGGTATTGCTGATATGGTTTGCTATTGCGGATTCACGCGCACGCGTCAGCATCGCGGCATCAACCTCGACACCGCTAACCTGCGCGCAACGCTGTGCCATCGGCAGGGTGAAGTTACCCAGGCCACAAAACAGATCGAGTATCTTGTCGGTGGGCTGCAAATCCAGCAAGCGTAGCGCCTGGGCCACCATTTTCTGGTTAATTTCGTTGTTGACCTGAACGAAATCAAGTGCATTGAACGCAATTCGTATTTGACCGTTACCAACGGGGTCCAGGTTAAGTCCCTGCTCTTCGGGAAACAAGTTACAAACCGTCTCCGGGCCACCCGGCTGTAGCTGAAGGTGGAAGTTATGCTGCCTGCCAAATTCGATCAGCAGATCGCGATCATGTTCCGACAATGGCTGCAAATGCCGAAAAACCAGCTGTATATGATCCGCGTCAGCGGCAACTTCAATTTGCGGTATCGATGCGCACGCCTCGAGCTGACCAATCATCTCGGACAACAGGTCAAGTTTATAACCAACCTCCGGTATCAGGACTTCACAGCGGTGCATATCCGCGATAAACGAGGTATTGCGTTCACGAAATCCGACCAGGACCCTGCCTTTGTTCTTTACATATTTAACCCCCAGGCGGGCCTTCTTGCGATAACCCCATTCCCCGGCTCGCAAGGGTGGCAATACTTCTTCGTACTGAACGCCGGCATGCGTCATCATCTCAAGCAGGGCCCGCTGCTTAAGCTCGACCTGGTCATCATTTGCGAGGTGTTGCAGGTTGCAACCACCACAGACCTGGAAGGCTTCGCAGCGAGGTCTGATGCGTTCGGGCGATGCTTCGATGACCTCGAGCGTTGTCGCCTGGTCAAAATTACGGTTGCTCTTGAGGACCTGGATGCGCACGCTTTCACCGGCCAGTGCGCCGAACACAAACACTGTCTTGCCATTCACATGAGCGATACCACGCCCCTCGTGTGACATTGCATCGATGGTGACCTGCCTCGGTTCGGGTAGCTTGTTGCGTCGCCCGCGTCTAGACATCGTGCCACGCGGCTTCAAATTCGAGCAGGTGCTGCTGACCCGAAGCTTTCAATTCTTCCCTGACCAGCTGACATTCGGCCTGGTACCGGGTTTGATCGTAATTGCCACGGCTACGCTCAAAATTTAGGTAAACGAGGTAGGTATTGAGCACGTCGGTTTCGCAATAATCCCTGATTTCTTTTATCTGGCCCTGTTGATAGGCATCCCAGACCTTGGAGCCACTCATGCCCATTTTCCCCGGAAAACCGCAAAGACCGGCAATTTCATCCAGCGGGGCGCTGGCACGCGGCTGGTAGGCCGCTAAAACATCCATCAGGTCGGTGTGACGTTCGTGGAAGCGGCTTAAATAGTTGTTGTAGCGAAAACTGTTATCGCTTTGTCCGGTCTCCCAGTAGTGCGCCGCGTTGATAGGATAAAGCAAGCTTCGATAATGCATAACGGGTAAATCGAAGCCGCTGCCATTCCAGGAAACAAGGCGAGGTGTATAGCGTTCGATGCCACCGTAAAATCGCTGCAGTAAATCCTGTTCGTTCGCGTCGACGTCTCCCAGCGACCAGACCTTGAA
>Ga0224513_10000986_pt1 | contig 11455 bp, 10 predicted proteins | sample SF_May12_sed_USG_5_FD_169109 | JGI IMG/M metagenome (GOLD analysis project Ga0224513, IMG submission 169109) | Sediment microbial communities from San Francisco Bay, California, United States - SF_May12_sed_USGS_21 | ecosystem: Environmental > Aquatic > Marine > Sediment | place: USA... | reverse complement strand
GGTGGCCTTTTCTTGCGTTGCAGGAGCTGCAATAATTTCACTTTTTGGCCGTGATGGGCACCACGAAACAATGTGTGATAAATAGGGAAGAAACTTCACATCACTGTGACTCTGGAGTAGACTAGCCCAATCATATTCGATGAAATCCAATAGATGAAAATAATAGAAACACGAGTAACGAATGACAAGGCATTATTCTCTTCTCGTAAAATTAAAGAGAGTAAGGGCTATTAACTACGGCCTTTTTAAGAGGGCCAAAAGGGGGAAGTCCGAAATGGTTTTGATTCTGCGAAATTTAGCATTAATTTTCATGGGACTTACAATTGTTGCCTGCTCCAGCACTGATATGACCGGTTCTTGGACAAATTCTGATTTCAAAGGACCGATTAAGAAAGTTTACGTTGTCGGGATTGCCAAAAGCGAGATGAATCGACGGATTTTTGAGGATGCCTTCAGCAATCAATTTTTCAGCAAAGGGGTATCATCTGAGGCCAGTTATAGAGACATCACTTTCTCGAAAGATGTTAAAAAAGAGGTTCTTGCCAAAAAAATGGCTGAGCGTGGGTGTGATTCCGTCGTACTGACAAGACTTATTGGGCAACGGAAGGAAACTGTGACTACCTCTGTTTACGATCCCGTGTATTCACCGGGTCCGTACTACGGAGGCTATGGGCGCTACAATCGCCCCAGCCACTACGGAAGTTGGGGGAATTATTACGGTCACCCTCATGCCTTTTCTTATATGCCGACCATAACAACCGAGCGCGTTATTCTGACCGTTGAATCTGTTATGTACGACTTGAAAACCGAACAATTGATATGGTCGGCCCAGTTTGAAACCGCGGTTGAAGGGAGCATCGATAAAATGGTTGAAAAGTATGTGCAGGAGGTGGCGAAAGACCTCAAGGAAAAGAAGATTATTTGAGCTCTTTCCCTAAAAGTGGCCTAGACTCTCGAATTTTTTAAAAGACTCAACTGATAAGTCACGAAATGACCCGCTTTTACTGGGTAGGTCATTCTTGTATGTCACGACTTACGAGAAGAAAAACGGCTTCTTATTGTTAGAGGTATTCAGTAAGCTGTTTAATATACAAAACTATGGCCACCGAGGGACGATCCTTGGTGGCCTTTTCTATAATGCAGGGTTAGTAATAATTTTGCATCTCATTGACGTCAGTTCCGAATTAAGAGTGCTTTAGTTTTTTGAATTGATGCGTTCTGGTGGACTGTTGTATCGGAGGCGTCACTGGGGAGATCGAGGTTATGAAAGCGGATTAGCCCATAGATTTGTTGAGAATTTGCGCTACTGTTCTTGAGCGGCGCAGGTAACCTATTAATAAGAGATGATTTTCGACTAAAAATATCTTATGATTCATATGCTCAGATAAACTTCGATGAGAGGAAAAGATTAGCTAGATTATTAAACATAAGCTATGGAGGCGCAGGCATAGAATTTACAGAGCACGGCCAATTACCAAAGAATAAATCTGAAACTGAATTTCAATTACTGTTGCCTGGATACGCAGAAGCATTATCATTTCCTGCAAAGGTTGTTTGGGTCAGGAATCCAGCAAAGGACACGATCTCTCCAAGTATCACTATGGGATTACAATTCAAGGATATAGATAAAAATACACACAAGTACCTTTCTGGTTTTATTTGGGGAAGTCCTAAATAATTAACGATCCTTTTTATCTGCAACCATTGATGCTGAGAATTTTTGCATCTCTTGTAGACCAAACCACTACCAAACACGACTAATAGAATGTTACGAACGCTCGGTAAGTCAACAGTATTAATAAGTTCATTTGCTTTGACGGCAGTTATGTTTGTGATAGTCATGTTTTTTGTAAATCCATTGATTGATGGCGGGGATGGTTCTGGAGTTTTAGAATTACAATTATCATTTGAAAAAAACGCGGGGATTGAATTAATAAAAAGCTGGGGTAAGTCTGGAGTCAATCATTTTAACCGGTGGATCTTTACGGATTATATTTACGCATTTTCATATTCCTTGTTTCTTGCATCTTTAATTTCATATCTTGCCCTGAAGAAAGGGAAAGAAGTTTGTTTAACCAGTATATCCTTTGTTCGTCTAGCCTTTATTTCTGGAGCATTAGATTTTTTCGAAAATTCAATGGAACTATCTTTTATGAACAATCCATATGTTTTTTCGAATAATTTATTTTTTGTACATTCTATTGTTGCTACCTTGAAATGGGCATCAGTTACTATTGTTATAGTTTACATATTCGTTTTATTGGCTAAAAAGAATGAAGTCCATTTGTAAGTAGGTGCTAAGAACTACGCGCGTTACTCAGACGGGCAAAGTGGGCCTCACTTATGGCGTTAATGCAACTGATCAACCTTTCTATAAACCACCATTTATAATAAACGAAAGCCCTCGATCTTTGGATCGAGGGCTTTTCTCATAATATAGAATTTACAAGAAAATAAGGGTCGAATTCTTTTACAGCCAATTTGTGTGAGTACCAGAGCCACGCTAAGAATCTGATAAACAAATCTTTTATCTTTACACCGAAATAAAACGTGAAATTTTTTTCTCAAATAAAACATGACTGCAAGAAGCTTTCAGCATTAGTGGATTGCAGAAGTTGTAAGAAATTCTCCTTTTGGCGATCTGGGTTCACAGAATCAATCCGAGAGAAAAAATAGTAAAAACCATCCCGCAATAACTAAACACTCTGTATGCCTGAAAATCATTCTTAAACTCAAAATTAGTGACATTACTGGTCGGGATGACTGGATTAAAGCCAGCGCCACCTGCTCCCGATGCAGGAAAATCTGGTTAGCTATCCAATTGTCAGAAGCGAAGTGTTTATTCAGCATTTATCTTACGAGCTACGGAAAAGGCTTTGTCCATGTCTGGCAAATGAGAGACTTCAGGTACTATCTGCAAATATCTGATGGTCCCGTTTTTGTCGACAACGATGACAGCACGCGCCAACAATCTGAGATCTTCTATCAGTAAGCCAGTTTGTTTTCCAAAAGCGGCATCTTGATAGTCCGACAGGTAGGTAATGTGGAAAAATCCTGTTTCTTCTGCGTAGCGGCCATATGCAAAAGGTAGATCCCTGGTGATCATTACCCTAACTATATCCTTGGGGAGCTCCTTATCGCTGGCGTCGCCAAGCATTTGAGTTTGTCTTTCGCATATCTGGGTGTCTAGCGAGGGGGCTGTGCTGATCAAGACGGTTTTTCCCCTAAATTCATCAAGCGTACGGAGACGCATGACCCGGTCAACTAAAATGGTGCTGGGAAGTTGATCTCCTTCAGCCACCGGAGAACCGATAAGTTTTTTTTCATTTCCTGCCCGGGTTACAACTGTCCCCGCAGAGACGCTCTCTGAGCTGATTGGAATTTCCGGTATGGAATGAAAAGCACATCCATAAAGGCTAAATCCTAAAAAAATAGTCGTTATGAATAACCTGTGGAAGATTATGTACATGATGACACCTCATTCACTTGTAGTTTTTAAGTTGCTCGCATCGATGAACACTTTTTATAGAACGCTTGTAATAATACCATATAAATAAATCTCAACAGATGGGCATCGAGTGATTGATAAGTGCCATATCATTTAAATATACTCAAACCTAACCTACTTATCTCGCAGCATTGGGTGAGAAAAGGGAAGTCCAATGCTAATCATTGATAACGCACAATTAGAAACGTTTGACCTCCCAGGGATCAAGCACCAGACAGTCGGTGGACATAAGCAAGGCGTCAGATCAATGGAGGTTTGGGTTCAAACGATTGCTCCGGGAGCCTCAACCCCTATCCATTGTCATGCGTGTGAAGAGGTAGTAGTCATATTGAGTGGTTCTGGAGAATGTACGATAGCCGGAAAGATTACGACGTTCGGTCCTGACTCAACACTAATAATTGAGCCTGACATTGTGCACCAAATCGTAAATTCTTCCACAGAGGAGTTAAAGCTTGCTGCCTCTCTCGGCATGGCGCCAGTCCGAGTAAAAACAGGCAAAGGAGAACCGTTGCCGATCCCTTGGGATGGCCCATTAAAAAGGCGTCTCGTAATCACTACTTCCGAGAATAAATCTGGCTATTATTGATTGTGGTATTTAGGAATCTCTTTAATCCACAAAATGATGGCCACCTGGATCAACTCTGAGTGGCCATTGATTTATTCATTTTAGTGCCCTTCGTATAAGGACCTGGGGGATAACAAGTTTAACTTTTTCGACCCTCTTCTTTGTCAACCTCTCGAAATTGAGATAGACTTGGTTGCCAATTCCTTAACTGCGATATCCCTTTGGAGTTTATATGACCATTAAATTGGTTGTTGCGGATTCACACCCACTCTTTCTCCTTGGTTTGGCCCAGCTATTGAGATCAGAACCTGGGTTCAAGCTTCTTGCTACTTGCGCGACGGCTGAAGAAACGATTAATGCCGTGTGGAAAGAGCGCCCTGATATCTTGATTGTCGCTATCAACCTGCCTGACCGCAACGGACTTGAACTGATCAAAGAGCTAAAAAATAGCTCTCTTGAGATCAAGGTCGTCATTTTGGCGGCGGCCATAGATGAAAACCAAACGATTCATGCCCTTTGCTATGGGGTCAAAGGTGTGGTCCTGAAGGACATCCCTTCTCACCTGTTGTTGCAATGTCTGCAAAAAGTGGCTGCCGGGGGCATGTGGATGGAGAAAGAGTCTATGGTGCATGCGTTTGAAAAAATGTTGCATCGAGAGGCGGGGATGAGGCGTCTTGCTACAATTCTCACGGCCCGGGAGACTGAGGTCATGCGCTGTGCCGCCAGCGGTTTGAGTAACCAGCAGATTGCTGAACAGCTAATTGTTCGTGAGGGTACGGTTAAGGTTCACGTCCACAATATTTACCGTAAACTTGGTTTTACCAATCGCGTTGATCTGACACTTTACGCACAGAAAAGATGTCTGCTGTAGAGCCTGATCTTCCCAATTAACAACTGAAAAGGCCGCCTCATGTACGAGGCGGCCTTTCTTTTAGTGTAGCCCCCTAACAATCTTGTTAGATTGTAGGGGACTTTTATTGGGCTTACCGGGCCAGAACAGTTAATGGCACACTCAGCAACATTTTAACTGAACGGCTCTCGAAGAGTGGGGAGGGGGTTGACTCCATTATTGTCGATAAACTTTACGTGCTGCGAAAGGACAAACTATCAGATTTGTAACCTTCTGATTTTACATATATTATTTTTTAGGCATATAATGTGCTGCTTTTATCATAAAGAAATTGTCTTTATAGTAATGCTTAGTTTGGGAGGAGGCGTGCATGCCTGATAGGGAAGATCAGGGTAGCGTAAATCGTTATCGTATCGAAACAATCGTGGAGGATAATACTCTCCACTATTTTACACCTCAAGTCCTTGATGTGATGCTCGTCAATAATCTCGTTGTTAGATTCAAACGATCTAGTGGTTGGGTGACAGTTGGTGTTGACCCTATCCGGACCAAGAATAGACGTGAGCCCTCTCACCCCTACAGTGGCCATGAACGACGTTCTAACCACTGGAGGAGAAAGAGCTCTCTGGAAGAAAGCTAAAGCTACAATTGAAGGGCTTGATAGTAGTCCACCGTTGCGAGAAGCTGAAGCTCTTTAATACACATAATTATGGCCACCTGGAGTAGATCCTAGTGGCCATTTGTTATTTGTCAGGGGCAGTAAGAACCACGAATTTCAGCCAAGCTAAGGAGCCCAGAACAAGAGGAATATAAATAAGAAAATCTCAGCTTTGACCTAAATCCATTATCAGATATAATTGGCTTTCTTTATATAGGTCGTAGATATGCTTCAAATGAATTGCTCGAAATGCGTTGGACTTATTAAATCACCTCTTTTGGCAGAGGTGCGTTTTATTGAGTGCCCCCATTGTTCGGATACCGTCTTAGTTAAAAATGTAGTCGTTTCAAACAAAAAGGACCCCGTTAGTATCCGTTCATTCTTTGAAAACTTTCTGCGCTTTTCAAAATTAATATTTCAACTGAAAAAGTATAATTTTGATTTGAAGACAAAATACGTTATTAGCGAGAGGTTAACCAAACAATTAATAAGAGATGGTTTCCGACTAAAGATATCTTATGATTTATATTGCAAGATAAACTTCGATGAGAAGAAAAGATTAGCTAGACTGTTAGACATAAGCTATGAAGGAGCAGCCATAGAATTTACCGGCCCCGGGCAGTTGCCAGAAGATAATTCTGAAATGAACTTTCAACTATTATTACCCGGATATGCAGAAGCTTTGTCATTCCCTGCAAAAGTTGTTTGGATCAGGATCCCGGCAAAGGGTACAATTTCTCCAAGGATCACTATGGGATTACTATTCAAGGATATAGACAAACATACACACGAGCGCCTTTGTGGTTTTATTTGGAGCAGTCCTAGGTAATTCTCCCCTTTGATATGTCAACACTGGTTGGAATCCAGCAACCTGCTGCCCTCAAAGTAGTTGCTACACGAAAGTTAACGCTTTGCTACCCAGAGTATCCAGACTGCGCCATTTTCTTAAAAATCACTACTTTCGAGACGAAAAGGGTCGTGTGCTCAATGTGTAATGTTTTGTGCCTCATCGTCACACCTCCAGTATGATTTGGTGTGATTTCAGAATGTTTTTTATGAGCCAAGCCATTGATACGATTAAACAGTCACTTCTCGCTACCGCAGTAGCGAATTGGTGGACACGCTAGGTTCAGGGGCTAATGTCAGTATTGACGTGGAATTCGAGTCTCCCCTTCGCACCATAAAATTAATAGGGCTGTAACCTTAATGGGTTGCAGCCTTTTTGTTTTGTCTTGCTCTGAATCTTTCTTTAGTGATGGTTACGCTCCAGCAGATCTTCGAGTCGCTGCAGTGATCCCGGATCTCTCCTGACAGAAAGTTGTGACTTGTCTGTGTAGACTGGAAAAAATCGCGACAGATGATAGCATTCACATGTTCAATATAGACTTCTTCCATTTTACTGTTCATACGTCTCAAAAATCGTTTGGCTGAACGGTTGACTATGCGTCTGTTTTAAAATAAAGGAGGATATACAATGGCTAAGAGAAAGGTTTCAAAAGTGACAGAATTGAAACGAAAAGTGTTTATCGGTTTTGTTGGATTGTTAATGGCCTTCCAGCTCCCTTTTGCAGGGACGGCGTTGTCAGCAGGTGGAACTGTTGATGTCAAAACAGTTGAAAGGTTGGAGAACCTGATCAAGGCACAACAACAACAGTTGGAATTGTTACAACAGGAAGTGACTGAGCTTAAGAAAACAACTGCCGATGCCCGGGCACAGGCGATGTCCGCCAAGGCTGTTGCCGATGAAATGAAGACGGCCAGTCTTGTTACAGTCGAAAAGGCCGTTACCTCCGGATCGAACAAGGTCAAGCTGGCCATCTCGGGTCAGGTTAATCGAGCAGTGAACGTTGTAGATGATGGAGCTGAAACTGAAGCCTACTTTGTTGACAACTCCGCAAGCGGCAGCCGGTTCCGTCTGGTTGGTACCGCGGTGCTGAATGACGATTTAACCCTTGGTACAAGATTGGAGCTTGGGTTTTCTCCGAATAACTCCTCAAAAGTCAATCAGGACGACATGGAGACAGACGATTCTTTCGATCAACGATATGCGGATATATCATTGTCGAGTAAACGTTTCGGCACGCTTTTCCTCGGCAAAGGCGATACCTCCTCGAACAACACCGCTGAGGTCGATCTCTCCGGGACTGATGTGGTCCAATACGCCAGCATTTCAGATATTGCCGGGGGGATGTTGTTCGTTCAATCCAGTGATGACAAATTGTCAACTATCAAGGTTTCCGATGCGTTCAAAGATTTTGATGGCTTGAGCCGTAAGAACAGACTGCGTTATGACACACTGAAGTTCAAAGGAGCCTACCTCTCTGCGTCATGGATCAGTGATCAGCGCTGGGATACTTCTTTGTGGTGGGGCGGCAAAGGCTATGGTTTTAAGGTAGGAACCGCTGCCGCTATCGCTTACATCAACACAGAAAAAAATGGTGAGGATTCAGACTACCAATACGATGGTTCGTTTTCCATACTGCATGAGGACACGGGATTGAACTTTACTCTCTCTGGCGGAATGCAGGAGGTCGATCGCCAGAGCGATCCCAGCAACGTCTACGCCAAGATTGGCTGGAGAACAGATCTTGTCTCTTATGGCAAGACCTCCTTTGGTGTCGATTATGCCTGGTCAGATAATCTTACGACCGAAAATGATGATGGAAATTCGTTCGGTTTCGCTGCTGTTCAGCAATTTAATGCTTATGGCGCGGAGCTCTATGCCCAGTTCCGGAATTTCTCGCTCAATCGCGACGTTGAGCCGAATGTAGAGGACCTTAACGTTTTTACAGTTGGAACAAGGGTCAAGTTCTGATGAAACCTTTGCAGATCTTCGGACGATTAACACCTTGGCTTTTGGCGTTGCTGATATTCTCCGGTTGTTCTGGAATTGAGCCTCTTGAGATAACTAATACTCGTGAAGAAGGCCCCGAGAGAGGACTCTTCTCCGGGGCTGACGGGGAGTTCGTTATCCATCGCATGGCTGACGAGGACGTTGCTGCCAACGCGGGCGAGATCACCACTGATGAAATGAAAAAAGATTAAAGAGTGTAGGTATTAGGGGTTCTGGGCTGAAGCTTCTGTAATAACATCGACATTTTTTCTGGGATCATCGGCACTCCGTTCAGATGTTCATCAAACATCAGTGAAGAGATCGTTCAAATAATGCCGCCGTTGGCTAGATGTTCTTGGGCAGAGGGGGGTCGATAAAGGCTGTTCGCGTCACTTTTCTTCCCGTATACTTCTGAATTGTATATATCCATTCAAATTACTGATTCATCAACTTATCTAGAAGAGGTGACATGAATAACCTTTTTGTCCTGGCGTTGCTTGCATGCTGTTTTGTGCTCGGCTGCGTGGCCAAGGCTCCTGAGCCGGTCCCTATTGAGATCGCTTATCGAGCAGTCGATTACCTGGGTGACGTCAAACCGATCCTAGATAAACGCTGCGTGGTCTGTCACTCCTGTTACAACTCGCCCTGCCAGCTCAAAATGAGTTCTTACGAAGGTCTTGATCGAGGCTCCAGCAAAAAGAAGATTTACAATGCGACCCGTCTAAAAACCATGGATCCGACCCGGCTGTTTGTCGATGCAGAATCAACCCAGGAGTGGCGAAAAAAGGATTTCTTCAGTGTTACGGAGAACAGCGCCAAGGTCGGGTTTAACAACTCGATCATGTTACAGCTGCTCTCCCATAAAATGAAGAACCCGAAAAGCGTCGGTGATTACTTTGCTGAAAGCGACGACCAAAGCTGCGTTGAAACGGGAGCCGAACTGGGTAAGTATCTAAAAGAGCACCCCAATCAGGGGATGCCCTTTGGTTTCCCACCGCTGAAGCAGCAAGAGTTTGAAACCATCGCTCTCTGGTTGTCGCAGGGAGCCAAAGGCCCGAATCCGACCGAACAGGAAAAGTTTGTCACTCCACAAACACCGGACGCTTCGGCGATTGAGCGTTGGGAGGCGTTCCTGAACACGCCGGACGCCAAGCATGCGATGACAGCCCGCTATCTCTATGAGCATCTGTTCCTGGCCCACCTGGATTTTAAAACCGGCAGTAACGATTTTTTCGAATTGGTCCGTTCGAAAAGTGGGCCGGGGGAGCCGATTCAGCTGATTGCCACGGTTCGTCCCTATGATGATCCTGGTGTTGAAAAATTCTATTATCGTCTCCGAAAGATCCATTCGACCATCGTTCATAAAACCCACATGGTCTTCCCTATGGACGATACGCAACTGCAACGCTTCGAGGAGCTGTTCATTCTGCCGGAATGGTTACAGACACCGCACCTGGTCGATTACGACCCGGCCGTTAGCGCCAACCCGTTCCGATCCTTCGAGCAGATTCCACCACGCTCCCGGTACCAGTTCCTGCTCGACAACGCCCAGTACACCATCATGACATTTATTCGTGGGCCGGTTTGTCGTGGACAGGTGGCTCTTAATGTTATTCACGATCAGTTCTGGGTGATGTTTCTCGACCCCGATCACGATCTGAGCGTCAAGTATCCGGGCTTTCTCAAACAGCAGAGCGACAACTTGAGAACGCCGAATGCCAATGGCAGTAATTTCGGAAACTTTAATATTTTCAAAAATGAGTATCGTAAAGCCGCCGACCGGTTCGCCGCCGCCCAGCAGGCTTATACTGCCAGTCATAACTACAACGGCCTGGATTACGACGCGATATGGAAGGGGAGGCGGGCGGAGGATACGCCGCTCCTGACTGTCTACCGCCACTTCGACAGCGCTTCGGTGCATAAAGGCCTACTCGGTGGCTTGCCGGAGACCATGTGGGTGATCGACTACCCGTTGTTCGAACGGATCTATTACGCCCTGGTGGCAGGCTTTGATGTCTATGGCACTCTCAGTCATCAACTGGCCACCCGGCTTTATATGGACACCTTGCGCCTGGAAGGCGAGAGCCTGTTTCTCAATTTTATGCCGCAAAGCCAGCGGAAGACGATGCTTGACAAGTGGTACACCGGCGTTAAAGAAAAACACATTCACTACTTCCCGGCGGAGATGCCGAGCGGGATAGATTTCAAGACTGCTGAGCCGAAGCGTGAATTCATCGAAACGCTGGTCGCTAAATATGTCCGGCCGGACATTGGCACCGAATTCGATAAAGCTAATTATGTAGGTTCTGGCGAAGATCATCCGCAACTACCGGATCAATATCTGACCAAAGCAGATTACCTGCAAGGCTTTCGTGCCATTTCCAAACCGGGAACGGCCTTTTTCAAAGCGATCACCGACAACCATTTCAATCTGGCTTATGTCCGCATCCGTCTGCCGGAGGAAGAGGATTTTGTCTTCACCATTGTTGTCAATCGTTGGCACGACAATGTCGCTTTTCCTTTCTCCGAGGATAAAACTTTTGAACACGAAAAGGATCAGGCCAATTTTATTCGTGGCTTTGTCGGCTCCTATCCAAACAGCTTTGTTGATCTGCATGTTGATGACATTCCGGACTTTTTTGAAGGGATTGCCAGCTTCAATGGCAGCGAGGACGATATCTTGCGGATGAGAAAATACGTTGTCAATCGGGCTAATGATGATTTCTGGGAAATATACGACTGGTTTCAGCAGCGTTTTAAAGAGGACCAACCGGTTCATTCCGGGTTGTTCGATTTGAACCGCTATTACTATCGGGCTCAATGATTTAGCAAAAGCCTGATTCCTGATTTATATTTGCGAACCATAAACAGGAAGCAACCTTGGGATCTTCCTCCGGGTGGATAGGTGGTCAAGGAAGAGCAGTAGAAGGAAAGTGTTGGATGATTTTTTATGAAATATCTGAAACGTTTTGCGCGCGGGTGTCTCTTCGTCCACCTGTTATAGCTGATAACCTCTTTATAGGTTTCGTCCGGGAGTCTGG
>Ga0224513_10000977_pt1 | contig 11531 bp, 9 predicted proteins | sample SF_May12_sed_USG_5_FD_169109 | JGI IMG/M metagenome (GOLD analysis project Ga0224513, IMG submission 169109) | Sediment microbial communities from San Francisco Bay, California, United States - SF_May12_sed_USGS_21 | ecosystem: Environmental > Aquatic > Marine > Sediment | place: USA: California... | reverse complement strand
CGCCCCTGTTTTTTTTTATTCTTTGATTAATTCCACTTCGAGACTGATCCGAACCTCTTCACCAACGACCACGCCACCGGCTTCGAGGGCTTTGTTCCAAGTGAGGCCGAAGTCTTTTCGGTTGATTGTTGTCGTGGCTGATGCGCCGCGTCGTGTATTGCCCCATGGGTCAGTGATAGTCTGGCTGAAATCCTCAACATCAAGGATGACATCACGGGTTTCTCCATGCAGAGTCAGTTCTCCGTTGATCTGGGTCGGTAACCCGTTCGCAACGACAATGTCTTTGGATACGAAAGACATCACCGGGTAGGTGGCGACGTCGAAGAAATCAGGACTGCGCAGATGGTCGTCACGTTTCTTGTTGCTGGTGTCGACAGATGCCGTGGCAATCTGAACATTGACGCTTGATTTGCCAGGCTCCGCTTCGTCGAAGACTGCCGTACCCTGCACGTCGGTAAACACTCCCTTCACCCAGGAGATCATCAGGTGCTTGATTTTGAATTCTACCGATGTGTGAGCCGGGTCAATTTTCCAGTTCTCGGCGAATGATAAGTGGGGGATGGCTAACAATAGAGTAATAAGAATAATCCGTTTTAAGGTGAACATGATCAGGAAACCTCCAGGAGCTTGAGTGGTTGAAATGCCTTTAAATATAATTCTTACAATATTGGTAAGCTTTTGGCAAGTTGAACGCCATCTTAGACTAACCATGTTGCCGAACAGGCTGTGCTGAAAATACAAGGCCTCATTGCTCGCTATAAGGGCGAGTTAGCAAAAATGCTTTCACCACAGAGACACAGAGGACACAGAGAAAAAATAGAGTTGTTGATTCTCTTTGTGTCTTGAGAGAGCGAAGCGAACGGGCAGTGGATTCGTTATTACAGAAAAAAGGTAATAAAAAAGGCCCCTGGGAGAACCCAGAGGCCTTAGATACGTCTAGTCGCTTTTGCTTATTCGACGGTAACTTCAGCATCTTCGATGATGACATCGTATGCGTAGCCGTAGCCAAAATCCTTGTCGATGACGACAACGCCGCTTACGGTCACGGTGTCACCCATCTTGGCTGACGCGCTAGTGGTGACGGTCAGATCGCTGGTACCCTCTGCGCCTGTGCCATCCTGAAGATGAATCCAGTTCTTGCCCATGATCTCGGGAGTAAACTTGACAACTTTGCCGCGTACAGAGACCGACTTGCCCGCAAGCTCAGCCTTCTTGGTGAACATGTCTTCGATAGTGACGCCACCTTCTGCAACAGTAATACCAGAGAGGTCAACAGTTGTTTCTTCAACAACAGTTTTGCCACCATCCATGGAAGGATGATCAGAGGGCATATCGCCGCTCATGGCTTGCGCGCCGCCAACCATAACGGATGGGACGAAGTAGACCATGTCAAAGGTGCGCTCGAGGGTCTTGCTGTGGTAGTCAGGCATCGGCATGCCTTCAGGAACCACAACATCATCGCCAACCTGGACAGCAAATTGAGGTGCTGCAGCCCAGAACTGCTCTGCGCCGGTGTCAACCTGAACGTAGGTATACCCAGCGGCGTCCATGGTTTCAGTGACCTTGCCAGTTTTACCCGGAGCGGCTTCAGGTGCTGCCGCAGGAGCTGTTTGTGCAGAAGGTTTCGCTGCTTCTTTTGTAGGAGCAGGAGTGTCTTCACTGCAACCGGCGAGAAGGGTGAGTGAGAATGCTGCGATGCAGAACAGAGTCATCATTTGTTTCACGAGTAAGGTCCTCCGATAGTTAAAAAGGTGTTGTCCAGGCGATATGCCTACGGGTTAAATGGTTCGAACACAATTTACATCTATATCACACCATGCAAGAACTCAGCAAGCCCTACCGAACGGTTGAGCGATGATATTTTTGTGTAAGGCAAAAAAGCTTCTCAGCGAGTTCCTCGGTCAGTGCTTCAGGCTTCATCTGCCACTCCCAGTTTCCGGTTGCACAACCAGGGGTGTTGAAGCGTGATCCGCTGTCGAGACCAAGAATATCCTGGCAGGGAATGATGCAGAGCTTGGCAACGCTGGACATGGCCAGACGAATCAACTCTTGTGGCATTTTCGGCCTGTTTAATTGGAGGTATTCTCGTACCTGGTCTTTTTGCTCTTTTGAGAGCCCTCGCCACCAACCCAGGGTGGTGTTGTTGTCATGGGTTCCTGTGTAGACCACGCTGTTGGCGACATGGTTTTCTGGCAGGTAGGGATTGTCCGGTCCGGAATCAAACGCAAACTGCAGGATTTTCATGCCGGGCAAGCCGAAGTCATCACGGAGTTTTTCTACCTCCGGGGTTATGATGCCAAGGTCCTCGGCAATGATCGGCAAATCATGACCGGGCGAGAAGAGTTTTGTAAAGAGTTCACGTCCCGGGACTTCCTCCCAGTGGCCGTTGACGGCGGTTGTCTCAATTGCAGGGATCGACCAGCACGCCTGGAAACCACGAAAGTGATCGACTCTGACTAGGTCACTACACTTCAGTTGGTGCTCGAAGCGTCTTTGCCACCAGTGAAACTCGTCATCAGCAAGACGGTCCCAACGGTAAAGAGGGTTGCCCCAGCGTTGCCCGGTTTTACTGAAATAGTCCGGTGGAACGCCAGCCACCGCCAGCGCCCGACCTTTGTCGTCCAACTGGAACAGGTGCTGATTGGCCCAGACATCGACTGAGTCGTAAGCTACAAAGATAGGAATATCACCAAAAATCTTAATGCCTTTGCCGTTGGCATAATCTTTCAACGCTGTCCATTGCTCGGCAAAAACGAATTGCTGATACTTGTGTAACAGGCACCTCTGGGAAAGCTCTGTCCGATATGCCTCCAAGGTCTGCCGTTGCCGGGTGCGCAGGTCCTCTGGCCATTCAAACCATGCCTGTCCGGAGAATTTCTCCCGTAAGGCCATAAAGAGGCTGAAGTCATTGAGCCAGTCTGATTGCTCTATACAGAAAGTCTCGAAAGCGTCTCTTCGGGAGCCTTCGCAAGCCTTGAAAAAATTCCTGCCGGCCTCCAGAAGCAGGTCGTTTTTGACCTCATGTACCTGACCAAAGTCCAATACCATGCTTTCTTTGATAGCCTGGTCAAGGTGTGAGCACTCAAGCTCTCCGTTGTCAACCAGTTGTTGAAGGTCAATCAGGACCGGATTGCCAGCAAAGGCAGAGAGAGCATTGTAGGGAGAGTGGCCATATCCAGTTGGACCCAGGGGCAAAATCTGCCAGACGCTCTGCCCTGCCTTGGTGAGAAAGTCGATAAAAAGACGAGCCTCTTTACCGAGGGCGCCAATTTTGAAAGGGCCCGAAAGGGACGTTGGGTGCAGTAGAATCCCACTTGACCTTTGCATAAAATTAATTCTCCTGTGAGCGAATTATGCCACAGGTGATCGTTTGAACAAGGAAGATTTTTTTTGGAAATTCACGTTTGGCAATAACGGCCTTCTGTCAAAAAGTTTATAGCTATTGGCTGTTTATAAGAATTAATGTATATTCCTTATCGCTTGCTAATTTTTATTTGGCGCGCTTTTATTCTCTGAAATTATCATGATCCAAGACTAAATGGGCCCTGCATGCTGCGCATCAAGCTACTTCGGAATCTACTTTTTCTTTCTTTGGCGATAACGATTCTCTTGCCGGGTTACGAATATCTTGTTCTCCATCCTTCCTACAAAAATCTGTTAATCGAAGAAACTGAGAATGAAGCTGTACGCTACGCCAGTTACATGGTGCGCACACTCGGGCTTGAGGACCAATCTCTGATCAAAGACCGACTCCCAGAAGCTCTCGATGAAAGCCTGCAACCGGTCAAAAGAGATAAACAATTGCTCAAGCTGCGTATTTTTTCAGCCCTTGGGGAAATTATTTTTTCCACAAAAGCTGATGAGATAGGTACCTTAAATGAAAAGACTTACTTTCGTGAGATTGTTGCCAAAGGGCGGGTCTACTCGAAGGTTGTTCAGAAGGATCGGAAGACTGCAGACGGTGTAACGACCAAAATAGATATTGTTGAAACCTATGTCCCCTTTATGGCGCACGATTCCTTTGGCGGTGCGATAGAGGTTTACTACGATGTAACCGACAGTATCGACAAGGTTAAGGCCATCTCTTTTCAGTCCATTCTTACGGCAGCGTTGCTGTCTCTGGTGTTCATGGTTGCTATCTGCATCGCGCTTAAACGGGCTTACTTGAGTTTCCAGGAGAGAGATGCGGCAGAGGAGTCCCTGAAGGTTGCCAATGAAGTCCTTGAGGAAAGGGTTAATGAACGGACAGGAGAGCTCTCGGCTACCAACGAGCAGCTGATTGAGCAAATTGCCGAGCGGACCCAAGCGCAAATAGCTCTGGCGAGTGCAATGGAGGACATCAAGGTCGACCGGGAGAAACTCAATGGTATCCTGAGTTCGGTTCCTGATGGTGTCGTCCTGACGGACAATGCCTTGAATGTTTTGCATATGAACGCGACCGCAGAACGGATTCTCGACACACCACTTGAAAAAATCCTGGGACAGTCGATCAGTCAGATCAATTACGAAGTCGATTTCCGCAAGAAAGTTGCTCAGAAGCTCAATATCACCCATAACCACGTTCTTTTGATCTTGAATTGTCGAGGGAGGACTCAAGCTACTCAAAGATATACCAGGTGCGAGTGTCTCAGATGGTGTCTGATGAAGAAGAGTCTCAGGGTGTCATACTGTTGTTGCGTGATGTCACCAGAGAGCGTGAAGTTGAACGAATGAAGAGCGCCTTTCTCGGCATGGCCACTCATGAATTGAATACCCCGCTGACAACAATTATCGGCTATAGCGAACTGCTTACTTCGCCAGAAACTGCAGACAACTTCAGCGCTGAACAGAAGAAGGACTGTCTGTTGCTGATCCACGACAAGGCCCTGTCACTAGGAGGGCTGGTCGATGATCTGCTTGATGTAAGCCGAGTGGAGTCTGGTCGTCCTCTAACCCTGGATTATCAGGAGTTCGACTTTGACAGTATGATTCGTGAAGTTGTGGACAGCTACGATGGCGAAGATGCCTTGCATGACTTTGTGGTCACTCTGGTGGGAGAGACTTCGCAAATCATTGCCGACCGGTTGCGTTTAAAGCAGGTTGTCGATCATCTGATCAGCAATGCTGTTAAATATGCTCCTGAGGGGGGGCGTGTCAGTGTGGAGTTGAACCTGAGCGACGATAAGTACGAACTCAACGTAGAAGATGAGGGGATAGGCATGGACGAAGGCCAGCTCGTTCACATCTTCGATCGCTTCTATCGCGCGGATTCTTCCGATACCGCGGTGCAGGGTGTCGGCCTGGGAATGAGTATTGTGCGCAATATCGTTCTTGCTCATCTTGGTGATATCCAGATTGAAAGCCAACTCGGCAGGGGGACGAGGGTCACGGTCTCTCTGCCAAAGTCACCGCCAGAAGGACAGCTTAAAAGTCCCCCGCCTTTCTCAGCTTCTTAACACGGCCTTTCCTGATTGACCGTTTTTCAGACATGCGTTACGATTACCCCCTAGTGAAACGGGCTTTATGCCCGTTTTTTCTGTCAATAGCTGCGACACACTATAGAAGAGGCACAGTTGAGCACCCATTTTTTAAAAGAGATCGAAAAACGCAGGACCTTCGGTATTATCAGCCATCCCGATGCCGGTAAAACCACCCTGACCGAAAAGCTGCTGTTGTTTGGCGGCGCTATCCAGATGGCCGGAGCCATCAAGGCTCGTAAGGCGGGTCGTCATGCCACCAGCGACTGGATGAAGGTTGAGCAGGAGCGTGGTATCTCGGTGACCACCTCGGTTATGAAGTTCGGCCATCGCGAGTGTGAGATTAACCTGCTCGATACCCCGGGTCACCAGGATTTCTCTGAAGACACCTATCGGGTTTTAACTGCTGTAGACAGCGCCTTGATGGTGATCGACAGTGCCAAGGGGGTTGAGGCCCAGACTGAGAAGTTGATGGCTGTCTGCCGGATGCGCAATACGCCGGTGCTGACATTCATTAACAAGATGGACCGTGAAGGACAGTACCCGCTCGACCTGCTCTCTGATGTTGAGGAGAAACTGCAGATAGAATGCGCACCGATGTCATGGCCGATCGGTATGGGTAAGCGTTTCAAGGGCGTTTACAATCTCTACCGTAAAGAGCTACGTCTCTTTCGCCCGGGCGAAAAAAAGCTTACCGAGGATGTTCGTGTCATTACGGACATCAACGATAACCAGCTTGATGAATTGCTCGGTAGCGCGGCCGATGAATTGCGGGAAGATATCGAACTCCTCGAAGGGGCGGCCAACCCCTTTGATCTGAACGAGTATCTCAAGGGTAACCAGACTCCGGTGTTTTTCGGTAGTGCGATCAATAACTTTGGTGTTGAAGAATTGCTCGATGCTCTGGTTGATATTGCCCCGGCACCCGGTCCACGGCAAGCCCAGAGCCGCGAAGTTGCGCCGGAAGAGGAAGACTTCTCAGGCTTCGTCTTTAAGGTCCAGGCGAACATGGATCCGGCTCATCGCGACCGCATCGCCTTTTTGCGTATCTGCTCAGGGCGTTTTCAGCGCGGAATGAAAGTTCGTCATCATCGTATCGGCAAGGACGTCAACCTCTCCAAAGCGATCATCTTCATGGCCCAGGACCGGGCCAACGTCGAAGAAGCTTACCCCGGGGATATTATTGGTTTGCACAACCATGGCACGATCAAGGTTGGTGACACCTTCACTGACAAGGAAGTCCTCAAATTTACCGGAATTCCGAGTTTTGCTGCTGAACATTTCCGGCGGGTGAGGCTGAAGTCCCCTCTTAAGGCGAAGCAACTTGAAAAGGGTTTGAAGCAGCTCTCGGAAGAGGGCGCTGTGCAGGTGTTCAGACCTTTGATCAACAATGATTATATTGTTGGTGCCGTTGGTGTTTTGCAGTTTGATGTGACCATGGAGCGTCTGAAAACAGAGTATGGCGTTGACGCCATCTACGAGAGCGTGGACTTTGCCACGGCACGTTGGGTGGGGAGTGCTGACCCCAAAAAGATGGCTGAGTTTGAGAAGAAGAGCCAGGCGAACCTTGCTTTTGATGCGGAGGGTAATTTAAGTTACCTCGCCCCGAGTGAGTGGCGTCTCGGTTACGTTATGGAACAGTGGCCGGACATCGATTTTTCTAAGACGAGGGAGCACGACTAGGTATTCAAATTTGAAAACAAAAACACCTGATGATAGATATTTTCTTTGCTGCAACGGGGATTGGTTGACAAGCCAATCCCCGTTGTTTATTTGTAAAGGCTGCTATTCTTCAAAGTTTTGTCTGAAAATAAACTTCTATCTCTAACCAATGATATCGAGGTGTTTATGAAAAATACAGATTGGCGTCAGAGCCGTTGCCGTGTGAAAGCTTTGCTTCGGGCTGAAGGGTCTCATGGGGAGGTCTTTGTCCAGGGTTGGCTGCGTACTGTTCGTTCCAGCAAGGGTGTCGCTTTCCTGGCGTTGAATGATGGCTCCTGCCTGGATAGCTTGCAGATTGTTGTCGGCAGTGATTCAGAGGCCTTTGAGGTTGCCAGTCGTTTAGGGACCGGTTCCTGTGTCGGTGTCCGCGGCCAGATGGTGGCGTCGCCAGGGGCGGGTCAAAGTTGGGAAGTCCAGGGTGATGAGATCCTTGTCTATGGAGACGTCGATGAGGGCTTCCCCTTGCAGAAAAAACGTCATGGCTTCGAGTTCTTGCGCACGATCGCCCATCTGCGGCCCAGAACCAACGCCTACGGTGCTGTTTTTCGTGTCCGCAGTCGTATCAGCCATGCTGTGCACACGTTCTTTCAGGAACGGGGTTTCGTGCATGTGCATACGCCGATCATCACCTCCAACGATTGTGAGGGTGCTGGAGAAATGTTCCGTGTGACGACGCTTGATCCGGAAAATCCACCGATGGCTGACACACGCATCGCCTGGCACGATGATTTTTTTGGTACAAAGACCGGCCTGACTGTCAGCGGCCAGTTGCAGGCCGAGCTTTTTGCCACGGCCTTTACCGATGTCTATACCTTCGGTCCCACCTTCCGGGCCGAAAACTCCAATACCAGTCGTCATGCTTCTGAGTTCTGGATGATTGAACCCGAAATTGCTTTTGCTGATCTGGCTGACAACTGCCAGCTTGCTGAAGATTTTTTCCGCTTCATGGTGGCCTATGCGCTGGAACATTGCCGTGAAGATCTTGAGTTCTTCAACCAATTTATCGATAAAGGTTTGATCGAGCGTTTGGAGAGGGTTGTCGGAACGGATTTTCAGACCATGACCTACACGGAAGCTGTCGAACGCTTGCAGCAGAGCGGGCAGACCTTCGAGTTTCCCGTGGAGTGGGGGTGTGACCTTCAGTCAGAGCATGAGCGCTACCTGACAGAGAAAATCGTTGATGGGCCGCTTTTTGTGACCGACTACCCGAAAGGAATCAAGGCCTTCTACATGCGGAATAATGACGATGGTCGTACAGTTGCAGCCATGGATCTGCTGGTGCCGAAAGTCGGTGAGATCATCGGTGGCAGTCAGCGCGAAGAGCGCCTGGAGTCCCTGGAACAGAAGATGAAGGACTTCGACATCCACCCGGAGAGCCTCGACTGGTATCTCGACACACGTCGCTGGGGCAGCTGCCCTCATGCCGGTTTCGGTCTCGGCTTTGAACGTTTTCTGATGTATATCACCGGCATGGAGAATGTCCGCGATGTGATTCCGTTTCCACGTACACCGGGGAATGCCAGGTTCTGATCCCGCTTGCTTGGTTCTAAGCCACAACTTTTTCGGCAACCCCCTGCTGGCGTGTTGCCCATAGCGACATAAAAGTATGTACTGCCAGGGTGGAGATGATCAATGCCCCGGCAACCAGGGTTGTCGCTTGCGGTACCTCGTTGAGCGCGAGCCAGACCCAGATCGGACCCAGGATTGTCTCGGTCAATAAAATAAGGCTAACTTCCGGTGCAGGCAGATAACGTGGCCCCACGGTGATCAGGGTAAAAGAGACAGGCAGAACAATCCCGCCGAGAACGATCAGGTAGGTCATGTCGGTTGGCGATACAGAGAGTGGTTGTGCGCCAGCTAAAAGAGTGATTGGGACGACCATCAGGTTGCCAAGAAGATTCGCTGGAACCATGTTGACGGCTTTTCCTTTGCGCAGAACAACCAGGTTGCTTGCCCACATAAGGGTTGCTCCCAGGGCCAGTAAATCGCCAAACAGCAAGCCGCTTCGCAGGCTTCCAGAAAATATCAGCAAGATTCCCCCGAAACAGATCGTAATCGCAAGCCAGGTGCGACGAGCGATTCTGTCCCGTAGAAAGAGCCAGCTGAGGAGGCTGCTGAACAGGGGAGTGGCTGCAAGTATAATCAGAGCATTTGCCGCTGCCGTGTGTTTGAGCGCATTGACAAAGAAGAAGGATCCTGTGGTTACGATCCCCGCGGAGAAGAGTCCTATACGCCCTATGTTGCGGAAACTTTGCAGGAACTGGCGCCGATAGATCACTGCAAGGAAGAGCGCTTGCATACTGCCCGTTAGCAGACAGCGCCAGAAAAGCAGGGTCCAGACATCACAGTGGATCAATCTCACCAGAAGAGCGTCCGGGCTGAGGATCACGACTGCGGTAAAAGTGATCAGTAGCCCTTTTATGTGAGAAGAACGATCCATAGCGGTGATAAGTCGCATAGAAGAGGGAGAAAGGCAACTGCTTTCGATTTGACACGATTTCGGTCCTAATGTAGAAATGTCTTATTGTTTGATCCGGAATTCTTAGTCTCTTTGATAAGTTATAAGATTGTAACGTGAAGTCAGTCAGATTCGTTTTCACACTACGGAAAAGGAAATAAAAGGTGCCATTAACAACAGTAGGTAAAATAGGTTTCATCGGTGGCGGCAATATGGCCGAAGCCTTTATCAAGGGTTTGATGAATGGCGGCTTTCCGGCTACCGATATCCTCTTTTTTGAGCCGAATGAAAAGCGTCGTGAATTAATGATTGAGCGTTACGGGGTCTCGTGCGCTGTTGACAATATGGAGCTGGTCAACAAGAGCGACATTGTTGTTGTTGCCACCAAACCGCAAATTCTGGACAAGGTCCTGGAAGACATTGTTACCGTCTTTAATGATGAAAAACTTCTGATCTCCATCCTGGCGGGTATAACGACAACAACCTTCGAAGAGGGCCTCGGCGGTCAGGCCCGCGTGGTTCGAGCCATGCCGAATACGCCGGCTCTGGCCGGGCAGGGTGCTGCTGCTCTTTGTCCCGGTAAGAATGTAACCGAAGAAGATCGTCGTGTTGCCCAGCATCTGTTTGAAACTGTTGGTATCGCGCTCTGGGTGGAAGAAGGGCAGATGGACGCCGTGACCGGTCTCTCCGGTTCCGGCCCCGCCTTTGTTTACACCTTTATTGAAGCTTTGACTGCAGGGGGCGTGCAGGAAGGTTTACGACTCGACATTGCTCATTCTTTGGCCGTACAGACTGTCGTTGGGGCGGCTCACCTGGTGAAAGAGACCGGCGAACACCCGGCGTTGTTACGCGAAAAGGTCTGTAGCCCGGCTGGAACCACGATCAGTGCCATTCGTGTTCTCGAAGAGCGGGGCTTGCGCGCAATGATGATGGAAGCCGTGGGAGCCGCAACGGCACGGTCCAGGGAACTTGGCAAAGAAAAAAAATAACTGTTACTTTTTTGCCACGAGAGGTCGATCAATTGATCAAGCCATTTGTCTGAATTATTGAGAGGCCACCTGCGTATCCAAGCGGTGGTCTTTCATTGTTTTACGGGTCTATAACCCAGACATAGGGGAATACGTCTTTACACCAAAACAGTCAAAGCTGAAATCAAAAGACCAACGCAAGGACGCTAAGAGAAGCCATGAAAGACGCAAAGGGTGACTATTCTCGATTTTGAAGTGGTTTTCTTTGCGGGCCTTCTCTTCCCCTTCGCGCCTTTGCCCAGAATCCTGTAGTCGTCTGTGCCAGGTATTCGTTGGCGCTGGAAAATGGTGAGGCTACTGCCCAGTGGGCGCTGGAGACGACCAACAAGAAAACGACAGAGGTCGAGATAGAGATCTCTGCGCAGATCGCCGAGCAACTCCGTATGGATATCGGGCGTTAAAGAGAAAGAAGTGTAAAACAGTGATGACTGAGATTACCATTCAAAAGCCTGATGACTGGCACCTGCACTTTCGGGATGGCGACATGCTGGCAGAAACGGTTCCTGCCACGGCTCGTTGCTTCCAGCGTGCAATTGCAATGCCCAACCTGGTGCCACCAGTGGTGAATACCGAGATGGCTTTAGCCTACCGTGAACGGATCAAAAAAGCTCTTCCCGCCGGCAGCAGTTTTAAACCTTTGATGACTCTGTATTTGACAAATGGCACTGTCGTGGATGATATCCGTCGAGCCAAAGCCGCAGGGATTGTTGCCGCCAAACTTTACCCGGCAGGTGGTACGACAAATTCCGATGCCGCTCCCAGTGACTTGGCAGCCATGACCCCGGTGTTTGAAGTGATGCAAGAGGTTGGGATGCCCCTGCTGGTCCACGGTGAGGTCACTGACGCGCAAATTGATATATTTGATCG
>Ga0224513_10000974_pt1 | contig 11534 bp, 29 predicted proteins | sample SF_May12_sed_USG_5_FD_169109 | JGI IMG/M metagenome (GOLD analysis project Ga0224513, IMG submission 169109) | Sediment microbial communities from San Francisco Bay, California, United States - SF_May12_sed_USGS_21 | ecosystem: Environmental > Aquatic > Marine > Sediment | place: USA... | reverse complement strand
ATATTATTTCTTGTCTTCCCTACAATGCACACATAATGGCAAGTCGTCTATGGTAGTGGTTATCTCTACGTTGGATGAGTGGCAGTTATGACAGAATCCCTTCATCTTTGTTCTACCCAAGCATATCTTATTGATGTGCCATAATTTACAATTCCTTTATCACACCATTTCTCTACCAGATAAAACCCTCGTTTATGGTTCATCTTAATTTTATCAAACCAAGAAACCCAATCTATTGGACCTTCTAAATCTTTAACAAGATCCCACAATCTCATTTCATCTTGTTTTAACATTCCTCTTCCCTCTCTATACTGTATAGTTCTTCTTTAGTTAACTGAGTAAATGTCCTGTCGTCGGCTTTAATCCACTCATCTCGTACCTCTAGCATTCGGGGCATATTGCCACTTCTATAGGCCTTTACTGCCATAACATTGTTCCCGGGTGAAAGGCTAGCAAGATAGTTCTTGATTTGTTGTATCTCATAATCTTGTAGAGTATCAGCGTCTATTTTTTTACTCTTCATCATACCATTCCTCTTCTGGTTCTGGCATATCGTGGTCAGGTGGATATACGTCAAATGGGATACTCATTTTATCTTAATGCCCCTTTTGCGTTTCGTAGACGGTGATCATCTTTGTGGATTGTTCCTATTTTCTTTCTTAAGATTTCCCAATGAGGGACACAGAATTCAGTGTGTATAAGTACAAGGGTAGGATTGTTATCGAAATATTGGAAGTATTTTATCATATTACCTTATTCATTAGTGGCTCGGTCTTTATGTTTTGCCATGATTTGCATGCATAGCAGAACAGCATGTTCCTTCCCCCCTCGTCTGGTTGTGAGTCTGGTGGTTCTGGGTTATACTTGTGGTCAATCCTCCAGGAGCCGCACTCGTCACAGGGGACTCCATAGAATCCTGCCTGCCTTGCCTCTGGACGGTTCTTTGGCTCATAGAGTAGCTCGCCTTTGGTTACCCTGCCTGAGGCAAATCGTACCGCCTGCTTGGATGTCATGGTGATTATGTCTCTTGCGTATCGCATGTATTTGCTGAACATGTCACTTTTGGTGGCTTGTGTACGTGCGAATAGTAACAAGTGTTGTTGTGATGGGAGTATCTTTTCTCGTTTATCCCAGGATTCCTTTACTAGCGTGTTCATGCCTTGGCTCCTGGTGCGGTACTCGTTAAACTCAATGTCAGGTATGTTTCTTAGAAATTCTGTTGTTTCCAGCTTCTTGATGAATGCCTGGAACAGTTCGATGTCTGCGTTGATAAGATCAATATAAGGCTGGTTCTCTTTAGTGATTTCTTCCTTGGTCAATTTGCGCTCATGAAGATCGCAGCTGTAATCATAGGTAATTAGTTGCTCAGCACGTATCTTTGAGGGATCCTTGTATTTAAATGGGAGTGATCGTCTAGCATGGACGATTGCTTTTTCTAGCCCCATTGATTTTAGTTCCGCCCTGATGTGGGCTGAGATTGTCCATATTGGTTTGTCATATACTCCTAGAATGTGTAATTTTTCCAGTGCATATCCCCATTTTCTTATACCGTCTGCCTTTGGCTGGGGGGAATTGTATATGTCATACTCAAAATTGTCGGGGTCGCAGATGGCTTTCTTGAAGTTCTCTATCTGTGTGTTGAGCTGACGGATTCGCTCTTCCTTAGATTTTCGCAACCTTGTTACTAATAAAGTACTGTTTAGTTTTATAGTTTACGATATTCGTCACAATCATATTCTTCCGGTTCGTATTTCTTACACTTGGTACAGTATTTGTAGTCTTTGTCCTTTTCCATCTGGTTGAAATACGTCATGGCCTCTTTAGGGTGCATCTCCTACATCTTACAAGGAATTCGTCATTGATGGTTCCGCACTCCAGACAGACCCAGCTACTTTCCATGCTGTGTCTCCATGTGGTCTCTTAGGATTTGTTTGTTCTGGAAAGAGTCGACACACCACGGGCATTTTAGCTGATCCATGTAGTTCTTGTTGTATCTGCTAAGTATCCGTTTTGTCCCTAGTCGGGTCATGTATCTTTCCTATATGGGAACCTAAACTAATTACGTCTTTCCCAAAGGACTTGCCACAGAAACAGCAGGTAAAGGGAAAGAGATCCAATGAGGTTAATTGCTTTTATTTTATTAAAATATCACCGTATTTATGAGCATAGAGGTTCCAAAGAATCTGAGCATATACGTTGTGGTGGCTATCGTGACAGGAGGAGGACTCTTTTACAGTTCTTCAAACGTCGGGATTACTGACGACAAGGTGGAGGCTCTGGAGGATAGAATCGACAGACTGGAGTTAGAGAACAAGGAGCTCCGGCTCACACAATCAAACCATGACGCATTGTTTGCACACGCTGGAATTCATGCACTGACACAAGAACAGGGAAAACAGATTCAAGATAATCAAGCGGCCATCCAGTGGGTGGAGCGGTGTGTATTCACTGGGCCTTGTCTGGATTCATAACTATAACACTCTTCTATGCAGGATTAACGCGTATACTAGTAAAGCGTTACTGACTATCCATAGTGTGTTGGAAGGATCCGCGTAGGTGTACACCCCGATGTTCTCTGTGGTGTAGTACAGTGCGTCAGCTGTTGTAGACACCATGAAGGCCAGCGCTATTATCACCCATGATATGTGGACTTTGGTAGGCCAGAATGTATTCATTGCTATTATAGAATATGAGAATACTGCTGAGGATGCTATGATGAATATCAATCCAAACAGCAGGTCATAGGTTTCAGTTTCTGCATCAATGGAGAACACCAGATAACCCGCTATAATTACAGACATTACTAACGAGGCTGCACCTATGTCGTATCTTGTGAGCTTGGAGAAGAGCCTAATTGCAGCTATTAGAAATATGATAGTAAACACAAAGTCAAAGAAGAATCCGATATCGGCCACTGTCTGATAGGGATACTCAAAGAACACATTCTCAAATACGAACCAGCCGATCTCGCCGAACAGATACGACACATATGCTAATGTCAAAAATAGGAATAGTATACTGAGTCTTCTTTGTTTGGCATACTTTTGATAGATTATTGCCGACATTACTATTACTACCGCAAGGGATATCATTATTGAGATGTTATAGAATAGCCCCAGATCCTCAAAGTCGCTCTGCATGATTCCAAAGTGAATGATACCGATGGATATTACCAGGATTATTGCTACTGTGTGGAGTTGTTTGTTCCTCATTCCTTCTGCTCCCTTACATGCTGTGAGAATTCTCCCTGGAGTCTTGCCACATCTTTTTCTAGATTTGACAACCTTATTGCCATTGCTAACTGTTCCTCGTCTACCTGTTTAATGTGGTTTTGATTGGATTGTATGTCCTTTTGTGAGGATATGCCGTCCTTTGCATCCTGTTTGATCTGCTTTATCTTCCACTGGAATACAGCTATAACGGCACCGAGAATGCCAATGAACCCCAGCAGAATCTGAAGGGTCTCATTTAGATCCACCATTACCAAACATGGGAATGTGTTATAGTTAATAATTGATTAGTAAAAAAAGGGTGCTAAGACACCTTAGACTTTTTCTTGAGTATTGATGCACCTGTGTTTTTCACAAGTTGGTCAATACCTGCTATTGCTGCAATGGTTCCGATAAACACGGATAGCTGTGTAAGCTGGTCAATGTCTTCGGGCAATGCCGTCAGAACAGGAATTACTATTCCGAATGCTGCAAACACCGAGATGATGGCAGATGCAATTAGTTTTTTGGGGTCAAATGCAGTTGTGCTCTGTAAGAATCCCAATCCTACCTGTACACCAACGCCGATGCCAGTTATTGCAATCGCAGCAATTATTGGCGATAGACCGAATATGTCCATAAATTCAGTTTTATGACCAAGTATTAAAAGTGATATTGTGAGATTAGCCGTGGCTATTTCAGTTTCTCTATATCTGATACATCATAGTACCTGCCAAAGACCTGCATTATATGATTACATTTGGTGCAGCGAAGTGATCTGTCTATGCCCATGTCGAGGTCTTCACAACCGCATTTTTCACAGTTGGGTTTCATGTTCTAACCTCACGGTTATGTTTTTGAATTGCCAAGTTGCATAGACAGTGCTCATAAGACCTACTGCCAGAATGCCTCGAGAACTGTCTTCCACAGTAGGGGCAGGTCATTAACCCTATCCGATATCTGTGGATTTCAAAATCAATATTCTCAATCAGTGCCTCTTTAGCTTCTTCATAAGTACGGCGTGTGGAATAAACACCCCCATTTGTAATCTTGTAATGCCACCCATGATCTTTATCTAATTTACTAGAATCCGTTATCCTCCACTCAGAAACCCAAGGAACACAGTTAGTCATCGCAGATACACTAGATATCCGAATCCTGCAGCTATAGTAGCCAGTATGATTCCAGATATCATACCTCCAATGAATGATTTGTTTATGTCAATGTTCATATCTTTTTCTCCTTTGCTTCTCATATGAGGGTATCAGATAGTCCTCGTCTTCCAGCTTCTCTATTAGCATGCGCTTTCTTGTTTCTAGCATTGATTTATTCATGATTGTATCGTACTCCTAATGGGATCCACCATGCATTGCTGACAAGTACATTCTTTCTTTCTTGGGACTCTCTTGTATTCTTGTCCGAAATCTGCGTCCTCCCAGTATTTTGAGTGGATGTAGCTCATAGTATCCCCAACGCCTCCGTGATTATATACAGTGCTATCATTACCCATGTGACAAATACCGCCCCGTATGCAAAGCCTGCGTTCTTGTCAGGGTTTGAGAATACTTTCATTCCTCTCTCACCTCATTAATTGGCCTAAAACTTTCACATTTACAAGAGTCATCCCAAGGCTGGTAACAAAATCTGTGTTTGGGGGGTTCAATTACGGTTCCCCCATCACGGCGATTAAGTTCAAAGTACCCAGCAGTATGCCAATTTAACGAATGCCCACATTTGCAGAAATATTTCTGGCCATATTCAATAGAATCAAAATAAAATTCTGATTCGCTTATTCTTCCCTCTCCCCCAGACTAAAGTTGTCAAAGACGGTAAGGATTTCGATGATAGTCTTCTTGTAGTGGGTGTTGATCTTGAAATCGGCGTTGTCTATGGTTATGGTGAATGTTGGGTCTCTTGCTCTTCTGGCAAAGTCTAGGGGACTCATGCCTGAAATCGTACCTCAGTATCATCTTTTGATATGGTTATTTTGGCGTTTCCAGAGATGCCTAATACTTGGTTGTCGCATTTTGGGCATTTTCCTGTAAGATCCACCACTACGTTACACTCCCTACATTTGATGGTCATGTCTTGCTTTCCTTCAATAGTTCTTCAAGGAATGATCTGCTTGATGTGATTCTGCCATCTTGTCCGCTTTGTAGTTCCTCGTCTACCAGTCTTCGTAATTTGTGGTCTGAGAGGATTTGTTGGAGTACCCCTTCTTTTAGTTCTCCTGTTTTTACGTCTGTGTATTCTGCTATTAGCTCATCCCATTTCTTTGCCTTTTGTTGGGTGTCTAGGATTTGTTGTTTTAGGATTACAGCTTCTTCTAGATTAGGTTTTCCACAGTTGATTTCGATTGTTGGGGATGTAGAATATGACCAACAAGCATCAATAATAATATCATCTTCGTTTAGTAAAAAGTTGGGGTTTGGAGTCATTTCATTGACTCCTTTTGTAGTTCGTACCATGCTATCCATTCCTCGGCGATTTCAGGGGTGGTCTTGAATCCTGCAAATGCTTGGATTGCTGTGATTCGTATATCCTCTGTACATGGATAAACACTCACTTCCTCAAGATAATCAATGAATATGTCATTGAGTACGGGTGCCACTGGCTGTCCACAGGACAATCCTTGCCACCAGACTTTGTACTCAACTGCATTGCGTGGGCCTTGTTCTATTTCTTTAGTGGTATCACCAAAGAATGCACCTTCATAGACGGGTTTAGGACAATTGAACAGATCCTTAGTTGCCTGTTTTAGATTGTCGTTATTACATATTCCATCATTCCATGCCTTAGATGCTTCATTTTCCAAATTACCACTTGGGCTTAATGACTCTCTTGGCTGTGCGGTTGCAGTTGCTTGTTCCTGATGCTGTGGTTGGCAGTCATATCCAAACTGTTGTATGGATTCGTATGTGCAAACCTCACCTTCTGGCAGTGGTTTCGTTAGAAAGTCCTTGTAGTGTTGTGGGGATACGTTTGGATCATAGAAGTTGCCTTGTCCCTTGCATACCTGGTTGTCTAGGTACAGTTGGGAAGCTGCACTTCCATCTCTAAAGTTAAGAGATGATCTTACATCTACCTCAGGGAATACATATGTTGGAACGCCATTGATGATTTGTACCCAGTCAGGCGATATCACAAACTGTGCCTGGTCTTGGAATGCCTCAGCTGCTAGTATTCCATATGAACAGAATGAAATTCGATCCTCGAATTGTTCAAGCATCCACTGTTGACTAGGAGTGGGATTTTCCAGTCCCTTGAGATATTCAATGGTGTTTAGCACATATTGAATCTGTTCCTGTGCTGGAGTGAGTTCTTCCTCTGGTTCTTGTGGAATTACCTCCTCTATAACCTCAGGTTCAGGTTCTACATATGGTTCAACCTTGACTAATTCCTCAGGGGTTTCTGTGAACATGTTAGCATAGAACATGCATCGATAGTACGGATTGCCATTAGCAGAATCTACAAACAGATTACAATACAAGGATTCATCCCATGATTCATGGACGATAAATGGTACTGTGACTGTTTTTTCTTCTGTTGTCGGGCCGACGGTTTCGGCTTCTTGTGCGTATGCTGTGGTCCCTAAAAGAATCGGAACAAACAGCAATAGAAGTAAAATTGCTTTCATTGTTGTGGTTCCAAGCAACTAGATATTAAACTTTGTTGATAAAAAGTAAGGAGCTATTTGACGGTAAGCTCAACTAGTACCTCAGATTTCCCAGTACTTGGGATCTCAAGCCATCCCAAACGGTCATCAACTACATCGAATTTTTCTTTATGCTTGAACTTGTCTATGATTTCCACGCTTCTATTGTGTCTGTCATATACTATATCAAGGGGATCGCAGGAGGATCTGATTGCCTCTCCATCTCTGGTGATTATGGTCTTCATTAATATTATAACATAATCACAAGGTATTAAATATTGTTGCTCATTGTTCTTCAAACCTAGGGTCTTGAAGAATCAGAGGATCTCCCATAGGACTCTTCCACATATCAGTTTCAGGGGCATTACGATTATCTATAATGTCTTGTAGGTTCTGTAGATAATCATACATGAAAATAAGGAGTACCCCAAAAAATGTTAACATAACAAGACCTAAGACAAGTGCAGAATTAACCATCTATATCCTCCACAAACCTAGGATCTTCAAACACAAGTGGATCCCCTAGTCTGTTGGTGTAAACCTGCCACATATCCTTAAGTTCCTCCAATCGGATATGTTCCTGGTATGCGTCCCAACTGTCTCGGATTTCATCCAGTGCATTCTTTTGTTGCTCATCTTGATAGTCTTTGATGGATTCATAGATCAAAAACCCGCCATACCACAGGATTGCTGCTCCTGCCAAGGCAAATCCGATCTTTATACCAGCTGTCATAACTATCTTAGTACCTGTGAACTATTATTTTCTGTCTACATTTGCCAGACCTGGGCTTTACTCTTAGTTTGTAGTCGCAGCAGGGACACCAGATGCCCTCCCATTGTACAAATTCCCCGCAGTGCTGACACCATTTCCTGCCGCCACCATATTTCCCCATGGATCCGGAGATACCTTCCAGTTTGTATCTGGTACATAGTCCCTTACATGTCATGGGCTTTCCTCAGTCTTTCCTGTTTCATGTCTTTCTCCAGGGTGGCAAGCCTTAGGTGGATTCGCCCCACAGTCCCCGATATGTCGTTTAACTCGTTTTCTATGGCTGTGAGGCGGTCATTTATCTCCTTTAGTTCCTTGTAGTTGAATAGACTCATTTTATCATCACCAAGAAATGTGGTTGGGTTGCGTTCCATTTTTCACCTTTGAATTTCAGTCTATTCGGAATCCATTGGATCTCATATCCATTAATGATTAGTTTATGAAAAAAAAGTTGATCTGTCTTAGAAGGTAGTAACATTATAGTTTTATTGCCATAATCTTCCGCTTGATGTATTGCGTCATCTACAAACTCTTTTAGTAAAGTATATGGGGGATTAACATAGTTTAGTTCTTGCCAGACTAATTGTAGGGCATTTTGTTTAAACCCAACAGGACAAGGATCAAACATATCTTCCTTGCTATACCCCCAAATGCCTTTAATTATATTATAAACCCTGTCAGGGGTCTCATGAACATCACTCTTTGATTTTGGCATGTAGCTCAATTTACAAAGCCTCATTCATCATGCTCCAAGATTGCTTTGAATAGTCTAGGTTTATGACATTTAATCCATCTACCAACTTCCTTGATATCCCAATCAATATCAATTAGTAATGGAAAGTCAGTCTCTTTTCTATCCTTCAATTTACAAACCCTTTCCTGCATTGGTTTAAGGCCTTTACTATCTCCCTCTTCTTGCAGTTCTGACAGATTCCGTCTGGATGCGCAGTCCTTACGCCGCAGTTGTTCTTGCAGTATTTGATATCTATGTCAAACATGTTTTTTCCCTCTTCCCTTACATCGTAATCGATAGCCACAACAAAGACATGAATTAAGAGTAGTCATTATATACACGTCACAATGACTGCATCTCCTTGCTCCTGTGTTATATGAATATCCCAACCCAAGGGTTGTAGGATCCCAATTATTCGTCTTTTTTTGACAGACACCCTTGCATCTAGAAACTATAATTTTTTTTGGAATCATATCTTGCTTGCCCTCCTGAACACGGGAGTATGTCTTATGTCTCTATTCTGGTTTAGCTTGATGCAGTCAAGACATAGTATCCTTACCTCGTTGTCTGAGATAGGGATTCTCTTGGCGTACTTGTTGCCACAGAGTACACATGTGAGGTTCTTGGTCTTGTATTCCGTGGGGAGCTTGGTCTTAATCGACGTGTATCGCTGGTTCTTGCCCTTTCTGGCAGCTGCCAAGGCTCCCAGTATGCTAATCATAGTTTGCCCCCGTTGTTTAGCAGTTGTACAGCTCTTGGAATATTGAGCCAGTATTGTTGTTTTTTCACCACGCTAATAATGTGATAGTCATGTGGAATGATAAGCTTCCTTGTAGAGTGGATGAGATTTACGTGAGGGTTTAGCATCGCACTTCTTACCTCGTTGAAAGAGGATACACTGGTTTTCAGGCCTGTTTTGGTCATTGCGTCGTATAATTGCATATGTGTGAATACCCCTCGCCTTAAATCATCATTTGATATCCAGATGGCTAGGATTTGCTTGATTTTCTTTGGGATGGTCTTCCAGTCTGACGCATGTGCTGCCCCGTAGGAGGACTGCTTTGCATCGAAGACACAGCCACATTCAGGACACTCAGCCTTCATGATGTTTCTCCAGTCCCAAACGAATCATCCTAGTAGCAAACCCTGACAAGGAGATAGTCACTTCAGGATCAAGAGTTTCGCAGAATTTTTTATGCTCCTCTTTGAGTTTGGCGTATATCTCGTTATTTAGAGTAAGGGAGGTAAATCCAAAGCCAGGCATTTATTTCCTCTCCTTGGGGGGAATTACAATATAGCCTGCATCCCTTAGGTCCTTGACTCGTCTGCCGTAAAAGCCCAGTCTTTCCCGCTCATATGCTTTCCGCTGTCTTTTATGGACAGCATACCTGCACTCCCTTGAACAGTACTTGGTTCTGCGTGTGTTTTCTAAGAATTCGACCCCACACTCGTTACACTTCATTCCATCTTCTCCATTTCTTGTGGGGTGTACTTATCCAGATAAAAGTCAAGAGGAGTGTAGTATCTGCACTCTATTGCGGTTTCCTCTATGGGAAGTATGTCGTCATTTTCATGAAAACACATGGAACATTTGTCATAGTCCCAGCATTTGGGCGGAGCACCCACCCTTATCTCCTGTTTTAGCCCGCATATCTTGCATATTTTTAGGGGAGTTTTCATCGGATCATCTCCCAGTCGTCAGGTTGCCGAAATGTTTTCATTACCAGGTATACGGGAAACGGCATCTTTCTTGCGTACTCTTCCAGTTCCGCCCGTTCAGCCTTGGAGATGTAGGGGGCAGTCTTGGAGTATTTTAGCTGAGCCTCGCGATAGGTGCCACCGTCATCCACCCAGTACACGTCTGTAATGCCCCGTGATGCGTAGAACCTCTTTGCCACTACTGCCCCGCTTCTGAGGCGTTGGCTTACAAACCGCTGTTCATATAACCTTCCTGAGAGGTAATTCTTGTTAGGCAAGCTTATACCTCTTGCATACCTGGGAGTGTTTCCACATGTCTCCAAACGGCTGACCACAATTATGACAGTAATTTGTACTAGGAACCTCACCTTTTTCGTCCAGGTCAGCAATCTTCATGATTCGTCTCCCACCATCTTGCGCCCATCTTCCCTGAATACCTTCTCGGTCTCCTGAATAAGGGATAACAATCGTAATCCCAGGGGGCCTTTAATTGGTTCAATCTGGCCGTTCTGGGTCTCCTGTATGGTTATCTTGTCGCTCTTGTATTCCACTGTAGCATCTATCTGCCAGTAGTTCTTTGCTGTCTGTTTGGTTGAGACACGGAATCTTGGTTCGTCTGAGAAGCTCATTTGTCATCTCCCCCCTATTGCCTCATAGTGCCATTTACAGAGCTTGTTATCCAATGTCCCCTTGTGAATATGGGGAGCACCACACCAATCACATTGCTTGTCTAGGGGGATTTCTAGTTTAGTCATTGTAGCCTCCCCATTACCTCGGTCATAAACGAGACCCTTGAGGGGTGCTGTATGCCTACCTTGTTCATGATGTCCTCGATTCCAGCCTTTTGTATTAGGGTGATGAGTGTTTTTTGCTTGGCTTCTATGTATAGCCTGTTTACCGTCTCGTCTACCAGTTCGGCTTCGTTTCTTACAAATGCCAGTATCTCCCCAGGGGTTGGTTCTTTGTTTACCTGGAATTCAGCTTGGTTTAGTGCTGCCTGTACTTCTGCTTTTCTTTGGACAGGGTTTGTTGTTTCTTTGAGTTCGGTAACTACTTGATAAGTGTCAGTATCAGATGGGTTTGAACCTCCCTGTAGCTGCATTACTCCCTGACAGTTCTTACCATCTCTACACCAATGATCTTTCATCTCTCCTTTTTTGTTTGGGGATTTGTTCCCATTGAGGTCTATCTCGTCGCCGACTTCATATTCCAGCCCGCAGTCCTTGCACTTGCTGGCAAACTGTGATTTGATGGCCATTAGTTCCCAGCATAGTTTTTTATTGGATGTTCTTCGAGGGGTTTCTCTAGTTCCCTTAGCAATGTTAGTAGTTTTTCAGAGATTTTTGATCTTGCTGCTGAGACTGCTGAGCGTGCTGCTGAGTCTGCTGCTGAGTCTGCTGAGTATGCTGCTGAGTCTGCTGCTGAGTCTGCTGAGTGTGCTGCTGAGCGTGCTGAGTATGCTGCTGAGTC
>Ga0224513_10000973_pt1 | contig 11552 bp, 8 predicted proteins | sample SF_May12_sed_USG_5_FD_169109 | JGI IMG/M metagenome (GOLD analysis project Ga0224513, IMG submission 169109) | Sediment microbial communities from San Francisco Bay, California, United States - SF_May12_sed_USGS_21 | ecosystem: Environmental > Aquatic > Marine > Sediment | place: USA: California... | reverse complement strand
TCGTCTCAAGATCGATCTATTGAGACTTTATAATCACAGGGGTTTGTTGAGACAAAGGCCAAGACATTTTTATCAAAGGAGTCAGACATGTGAGGATAAGATTCCCTGGAACTGTAAATCCCAGCTTCTATCTATTTGCTGGGTTTAATTGACTAAGCCAACCTTTACCTATTTTAGTGTCACTCAAAATGAGACAGATTCAGCTATTGGTTAACAACCAAATCTGACGATGCAATTGTTCACGCATATATCTCCGTGGCTAAAGCGAGGGTTTTGGCGCAAACTGACAAAAGCAACAAAAAACCCGAGTGCGCAAAAATGCACAAACGGGGTTTTTTGCAGCCAGTAGGCTGGGTCAGCCGTCCCTGAGGGCACGGCTTAGTGATGTCATCTTTGCCCGGACGTCTTGCAGTAACGCTGCCATAGAGGTGCTATGGTTTGCAAAAATGCTGTCATAGTCCGCATTAAATACGATCATTGGTGACAGATCGCAACGCTCCAGAATCTCAATAATCTTATTGACGAGTTCCTTGCTGTTCTTGTCCTCGAGGACGTCTTCGAAATCAACCCTGACGGCCTTCATCGAGTGCAATAGGGCATAAGCAGCTCCTCTTGCATAAAAAAGATTATCATCGATTTTAAACCATGATACTTGGGTGTCGACCATAGACTCCCTTGATGTTGAGCTGTCACCTTCAGTTTCGTATGACAGAGACGGACCACCTTTGGCATTAATCAACCGTGTATTAATCCCGCCGAGAGCGGAGATGTATTGTTCGATCAACTTCAACAGGTTGTCAGCACGTGGGTAGAACTTTGCTTCGCCACTTTCAAGCCGTTTGCCATAACTCCGAAGAGATGATACTCCGTCAGAGAATTTACCTTCTGCCGAAGGGACAATCCATTTAAACTCGTCGTTCGCAAAGAGCTTAAAGCTTTCTTCAAGGTCAGCGTCGATCTGGTCAGTCGTCCTCATACGAGAGAGGTCGTCGCGCAAGACGCGCGCGTTGTGTCTAATTATATCCAGATTTCCGAGTTGCCAGTTAGGAACATCGTCGATAACGACTCTCGGTAGCAAAATATCGTTCGGAAGCCACTTTTCGAGCATCTGATCCATTAGATCTGCCGTTGTAGAAACAAGCACGCCGTTCTTTGGGGCAGATGCATTGGGTTGGAGATCGTCAAAATGACGGGATTGAGTGACCGCGTAAACGCAGTAAATCACCAGCAATAAAGCAAACACACAACCGGTAACCTTCGACCACTTTTTTGCCTTGTCCATGTTGTTATCCTTTTTTTATTTATAGGTCGCAAAACACAAAAAGAAGTTATCCAATATGCAACAACGGCATTGGTTTGGCTCCCATGGGAGGTTTCGCGAAGCGAATGAATCACTTTAATATTCCCCCCTTGGTGAACAATACCAGAAGTTACGAGTTTGTGGGCGTTGAAAGCAGGCCCAACAAACCTATGCTTTCATACCGATAAAATGATAAACGCTTCTAAAATCAGCTTGAAATATCAATTTTATCGTTTAATAAACAAACCCAGCCTCCTTGAGAAAGCTGGGTTCGTTGTCTCCAAAAGAGAATCGCTGGGCTCCTCCGTAAGTTGGGCTAAGTTACTCAGGACTGAACATAGATTAACGTTATCCAGGGAACAAGGGATTGCTAACTTCTACGTAAAAGTTGGCGCAGCCCCTCCCCTATCAGAGGCCTCAAAGACTATTTGAGAATTGAATATAATGTACTCAAAAACGGTTCATTTGAGCCAAAGACGGCACGTTTACGTCCTATCATTGGGGCACGGTCATGTGAGAGGGCGCTTACAAATTGCTCGAACTCAGCTCAAAGCTACCGGAGCCTAGTGATCTCAATAAGAAAGGGACTTAGAAGATATTTCTCTTACGAACATCACATAGGTCACTGATAAAGCAATAGCCATGCAGGCATCACCGAATCCAGCAAAATAAATCATAAAGGGCGCGGAACTAACGTTTGCATTAACAAACAAAAAAGTTACAGCGCAAACTTTCGTAATAATCGTCACAAGTGTAACTCGTGACAGCTTTTCGAGATTGGTCAGGGGAACAAGGTAGAAAAAGCCCATTAAGATAAGGAAAAGACCGGCCTGTTTAACAAAAAACGGATTCACAACCTGGGTCGAGAAGAAGAGTTCATAGAAAAAATCTGTCATGAATAAGACAAAAAAGCCAAGGAGTAGGCTGTGCACACCTACGAGCAATAATGTAATCGCGAAAAGATTCCTTTTTGACGACAGCATGTGATTAAGCCATGTAAATCTAGACATAATATTTATTCACAATCAGGAGGCTCATGCGACTAAGACCAATATCAAGTTAACAAAAAGATAAGCAGCAGACGAACCAATCAGAGCCAACCAAAAAGTAGCAGACATATCCGTTTGATCCTTGCGGAAACGCTGACGTACCCCCCAGAGGACTATCCCCGAAAGAAGAGCAGCAAACACCAGGACACAGGCTTGAGTCAACTTCAAGAGTGGCAGGCCCCCAGTTGGGATCAAGTGACTCCAGACCGGGCCAAGACTGCCAACAACAACCAATGAATCAACAGATGGGAAATTGGCAATTTGAAAGGCCGCCAGGGGCCCCCAACCAAGGACCATGAAGGTTAAAGCAATCCGCGACATATCAACAGAATGCCGTTCAGGATCATTGTCCATAAGATTATTTAGCACCTTACGGGTCAACAAAGAGGCAACCATCACCAGAAGGATTGCAACACTGAACCCCTGTACACTATCTAATAGAGCTATCGACTGACTCCCCAACAACAGGGGAGAGACAAAAAACACTGTCAAAGCAAACAACGCCAGTGATGAAGGCACTTCGCCCTGACGCCATATCCGAATCAATGGTGGCCGCAAATGCAACTTAGCAGAATCATGAGGACAACTCTTCAAGCAATTGAAACACAACTTGCAGACATGTGCATCCCGTGCATAGAGAGGATGATGAAAGACAGGGCAGCCTAGTTGGTCCTCCGACCCCTTGTGACACTCATGGGTAGTGCAGCGAGTCGCGCAGACACTTGGGTTGGACCGAACATTTAAGGTTGCGGGAAGAGAAAAAATGGCACCAAGGTTCCCTAAAGGACAAAGGTAACGACACCAAGTCTCACGCTCAAACAACATCGCACAAAACGCGGCCAGAAAGATCAACGAGCTCAGAAACAAACTGGTAGCGACTGGATTCGCTGTCATGTGGAAAAAATGTTCGACCCAAAGTATCAGCAGAAAGCCGACAGGTAACAATAGGAAAGCATTTTTCTTCAGCCACTCTGGCGGAGGTCTATTGGCACTTACAACTTTTTTGGCTAGATAGGCGACTTTTGACAACGGGCAGACTGTGCACCAGAGACGACCTAACAAAAGAAAAATGAAGATCAGAGACGGCCACCAAATCCCCCAGGCTAGACTGTTGGCAAACTGGCCAACTGCCGAGTCAGGAAATAGAAACGCTGCTATCGCAGTTAATGAGAAAAATGCCAAGACAAGATAACGTGAGCAACTAAGAACTCGATCCTGTATGGCCCAGTGAACAAAGGGAATGTCACTGATCTCAAATTCAAAGGAGGTCTCCTCTTCCTTGGGGCCGGTGAAGATGTATTCTGGCAGAATTTCTGCCTCATCGCTGACAAGGGCTGCTAAGGCAACGGCTTCCTTCAGTTCACTGACATTGTTATGGCTGTAGGTTCTTGAAACTAAAACATTTTCTGCTGACTTACTGAAGTACCGCTCAGCGCCTTGTTCAGCTTCCTGCAAAAACGACTTTGCAAGCGGCAAAATGTCTTTACGACGTTTTTGGAGGGAGGGTAAGTTTAACTGTCCCTTTAATAGGAGTTCTGCAAGTTGTGTGTTGAAACTTCCGTCTTCAGCTAATTGTGCCAAATCAGCACAACTGGTTGCCATTAATCTCGCATCAATGTCGACAAGAAAGCCTTTATTGCTTGGCACCAGATAATCGAAAAGAGCTTGTTGGGCATCGAGCGGCAGAGCCTCGACATGTTTCAAGACCAGGCAGCCCCCATCAGCCAAATGGATGGCACCGTAGTCATGTACTGATCGGAAATGAATTTTATTCTGATTTGTCTCTGTTGTTGTCCCGGCACCAAAAAGAAAATCTCGCGGGTTCTTATCATTAAGGCTTTTGCAATCAATAACAAAGAACGGTGATGAAGCAGAAGTTTCTTCTGCTTCATGGATTTTCCTGGCAATAAAAGTCTTGCCACAACCAAGCGGGCCGGTGAGCAGAACAGGCTCATCTTGCTGAGCCAACTCCGCCACTCTGGCCATTAATTGCTTCATCGCCTTCGATTCGGCCACCACCTCACCTGGTTGCAAAGGTGATCCGTAATTTTGTACCGAGTCCTGAAGGAAACTAATGTAAGTCTGATCCTCCAAGGCAATCAACAAGCCACAGAGGTCTTCTTCGTCATCACGCAAAGGTTGCAGATAGACATTGACCACACTCTGATTTCCAGAGGCGCTCAATATGTTATGTGAATCCAGAGTGACTCCTTCTCCAGAAGTCAGGCAGAGATTGATTTTCTCTTGAAGAAGTCGATCCTGTGGAAAACAATCCGGCAGGGCAATCTTCTTTCTCCTCGATTCCAGCCCAAGGAGATCTTCAGCAGCTTTGTTGGTGGAGCGAATCTGACCAGAGCGGTCGGTCGCAACCAAGGCAAGAGGCAATGTGGAAAGAATTGCCTTAGTATAAAGGTCGTTGTTGATTAATCGCCGAGCCTGCTCGACAACCGTTTCTTCAAGCTGATCGTAGAACTCATCGATACCGCTACTTTGTTCAGACGGTAGGTCGGGCATAATCCCTCTGCAAACAAATCATTTCAATCAAACAAGCACATAGAATGACAGTTAGCACGAATAGTCTTGATGCTAACTTAGCTGGTTGACACTGCATCATATTCAGAAGAGAACGTTCTGAATAATGTCTTGAACCCTGAAAGACTAAAAACTTCCTTAACGCCAGAATTCATTCCGAACAGGACAATCTCACCCTCTGTTTCTTTCAGTGCCTTTGCTCCCTGAAGTAGAACCCTTAAACCAGCGCTGCTGACATAATCGACTTCATTCATGTCCAACACAATCCGTTTGGCCTCTTTTTCAATTGATTGGTTGAAGGCTTTCAGCAGATCCAGGTAGGTCAATCCATCCAGAGCACCCGACAACCTCATAACATGAAGTCCACAATCATCGTTTTCTAGTTCGATTCTTAGCATCTCAAAACTCCTTAGCCGTTAACACCAACTGTAAAGCTATCATATCAAACGCTAGGACATTTTCATCACTTACATGTATAGCTAACTTGATCCAAGCACTAAACTCCTTCGGAAAGACGACGATAATTACTGCCAATTTGACCGAAGAGTGACCTCAATCGATCTATATGATTCGTTGAAGACAGTAGCAACGACTTTCCTGAAGCATCGAGGTCCCTTTCCGCTCCAAGATATGATTCACGGATTCGGAAGAGTCCACCCTTTTTATTTGAAGTAATCCCTTCTAGCATCAACATGTCATCTTCATCGTAGTCACCAGCGATATCCTTAAGCGTAAGGAGAATAGCATCGAGACCTTCTACAGTCATTTCTGAGAGTGATTTGGTTTTATCGTCTTTCTTCATTGCTTTTAATTCGTGCCCCAATTTCTCCAGAGTGTCATTCATCGAAATCAATTGGTGTTGATTGTCGAGCAGAATATTTATTCTTTCATATTCCTTGGGCGACAACGAAGTGCTGCTCATGAGTTCAGTGATGACCCCCCCGATAATTTCACTAAGAACTTTGAAGGAATCGTGAAATGCCTTGATGTGCATAATATCTTTTTCTTCACGCAATCCATTAAAAGAGCGTGAGATAACATCTAACAGGCGTGTCTGCTCGCGCTCAATTTTCTGAATGGTCTCACCGGGGTTATCAAAAGAATAGTCATCCAGATACTGAAGTGTTGCGGTCTCTTTGGTCAAAAGTCGAGAACGATTAATTTGATCGACTAAAACCGTTGCGGTCTGCTGATTGCCATCTAAAAGCAACTCATGATTAAAGTCTTCAAGCTCATGACGTTCTTCTTCAGACGGTATTTTTGCAATAATCTTTATCTTGGGATCTATGAGTGTGATAGAGGCACTGGCTTTCTTTACATCTTCAAAATCATCAAGCGCCAATATCACACTCATCGCATCTCGTATTTTGAGTCGTTCCAAAGTATCCCGGTCGTCAGGCTCTCCAAAAACAACTGTCTTATGACTTTCTTTTGCCTTAACAAAGGACTCTGTATTGTTCGTCAACACAACATGATTGATTCGAGACTCATCCAACTGTTCTGAGACAACTCGCCCAAAGGCGCCGAAGCCACATAGGATAACATGCCCACCCAGCATACTTGACTGGTCGAGAGCCTCTTCCTCAATTTTACTCTTGATCAATACTCCGGAGAGGAATTCAACATTATTGATAAGAAACGGCGCAATAACCATTGAAGCGATTACGATGACCATCAGAATTTGGACAGCAGTTGGGTCCATCATCTTATTCGCCATCACAAGCGAGAAAACAACCAAAGAGAATTCGCCTACCTGGCACAAGGTAATCGCTGACTTAAGTGCAACTTTTTTACTGCTACTAAAAAGCAAAAGGCAGAAAATGGCAAGTGTCTTAACAAGGATGACCCCCGCCCCTAGTGCGATAACGGCAACGATATTCGCAGCAACAATATTAAAGTCAATCTGAAGGCCAACAGAGACAAAAAACACTCCAAGCAGCAGATCGCGGAAAGGAATCAAGTCGGCTTCTACCTGGTATTTGTAAATTGTATCGGCAATCATCATTCCGGCAATAAAACCACCCAGTGAGTATGAGAATCCAAAATGGTGAGCAATATATGAAGCCCCGACCACCGTCAACAGGATCGACCCCATATAAATCTCTTTTGAGTTTGTGCCCGCGACCGCTTTAAATATATGGCCCAAGGCAAGTTTGCCGATCGCGATCAGAATACCCAAAGCGAGCACCGCGTTCATTGAGGTTGAAAGAAGCAATTCGGAAAGGCTTCTACCGGTGTCAGTAAAAATGGTAATCAGCAGCAGAATGGGGATAACTGCTATGTCCTGAAAAATCAGGATTCCCAAAGAATTCCTACCGACTTCTGTTTTTATTTTTCCGGTTTCATTGAGAATTTTAAGTACGATAGCAGTAGATGAAAGCGCTAGACCGAAGCCAACGATGATTGCAGCCTTTAATTCGATGTCAAATATCAGGTGTGAAATGGCAGCAAAAACGGCTGCACACAGTCCGACCTGAAGCAAGCCGAACAGGAAAACCTCTTTTTTCATGCTCTTCAAATGTGAGACTGAAAATTCCAGCCCAATGGAGAACATGAGAAACACAACACCAAACTCAGCTATATGTTCGAGGGTCTCATTGCCATGAACATGAATATCAAAAACAGTACCGATGATTGCGCCGGTACAGATATAGCCGATGACCGTTGGCATGTTGATTTTTTTCAAGACCACGTTGAGAAGGGTCGCTAACCCAACAGCGGCAATGAGGATGGGAATGAGATTATGCATTTAATTTCCCGTCAATGATTATCTAAAGGCTGCGAGACAACTATCCACAGAATCGTAGCAATCAATAATCCCCAGGAAACCACTCAGCTCAAGCACTTCCTTGATCTGGTCATTCAGGTTACACAACCCTAGTTTCCCGCCACCCTTTTTCATCTGTTTTGCCGTTTTTAAAAGGACACGCAAACCGGCGCTTGAAATGTAGTCAACCTGGGAAAAATCAATCACCATCTTGCCCTCACCATCGCCGATATTTTCGAAGACAACCTTTTCTACTTCCGGCGAGTTGTTGGTGTCAACACGATGCCGGGGGGCCAGAATTACAACATCACCACGATTTTCTATGAGCATGAAATCTCTCCTTATGCGTTTTCAATAATTTAGATATATCTGTTAGTGGTCAAAAACAAGCTTGAGTGTTGCCCGACCGTTATCAGAGGTGCTTTCCACCTTGTCAGCCAACTGGCCGATCAGCATACCTGAGACATTGGAGACCAGTTCGTCCAATGCGTCATCGTCATCATCATCCATCAAGTCGTCCAGTGAAATCGGTTTGGCAACGGCAAGGTTAATCGGTTCACCCTCGTAATCCATATCAAGAGTAATCTTATATTCATCATAAGAAACTTTCAGGACAATCGGCCAGTTGGTAATGCCAGTCCCACTGAGCTTTTCCAAAGCCTCACCAACGGCAATACCTGCACGCATCATGACCTGACGACGTGCGCCCCAATCTTCGCCCTTCTCTTCCAGGAAGTCTGTCAACTTGGCTAAGGACTCAATGCCTGTCAACTGTATGGTTCCGGATTGAGCAATGCCGATTCTGAAAATCATATTGAGGCTCATGGCTGTAACGGTACCGAGGGTCAGTGCCGAACCAAGTATCGGTTTTAGACTTTCCGGAGCACCAGAGATTATTTCAGGCATCAGCAGAACCACGGAACCGACCGTTATGCCAAGTCCAATCATAAACGTTCTGCGACTGTTCAACATGCGGGACAGAACCAGTTCCATACCGGCAACCAGCATGTACCCGGCGGTGTAGACAAGGATCGCCCCGACAACAGGCTGTGGTATCTGTGTAATAAAGGTTGAGACCTGAGGCAAGAAGGCCAGGACCACTAGCATCAACCCGGCAATTTGGCCGACTTTTCTTGAAGCTACACCGGAAGCATGCGCCAGACCAAGATTTGCTGATGAAGTGCCGATTGAGTTAATTCCGAACAACCCGGCTAGCAGGACTCCAATCCCATGGCAGGTGACCAGACGGGCGATCATCGGCATGTCAGCTCGGTGCCACTTGGCATTGTTGATCTTATCGATGGCTACACCGGTGCCGATGCTGTCAACAGCGGAGATCACTTCAATGAGAAGTATCGGTATGGTCGCAGCCAAGACCAGTGTGGGTGTCGGTAGGGTATAGCCACTGAAAGGAAGTGAGAAGAGCGGCTGTTCTGTGACCACCTTGAGTTCTGTTTGTCCGAATCTTCCCAGAATAGTGGCGACAATTAAGCCGAAGGCTGTGCCGATCACAATAGCAAACAGTTTCAAGCGACCAGATGTCCAAACTGACAGGCCAATAATAACCACAAGCGTGGTCGTGGCAATTAATATAGAAGGCGTGTCAAGCCCCGATCCGCTAAAACCGGTAAAACGTTTGGCCCCTCCTTCGACAAGGCTAAGACCGAGGAGAACAAGAAGAACACCAGCGACTTCCGCAGGGAAGACAGAGCGAAGTTTCGGTAAGAGTCGGGAAAGACCCATTACAATGATTCCGGAGAGGATCGTCGCTCCAGCAGCAGCACCAACTCCAAAGGTCACACTGACCGCGATAAAGCCTGCCATGGTAACCGGTGTGGGGAGATGGACAACCAGATGGCCAGAGCCAAACCTGGTCGTTGTCCCTTGCAGGAATGTAGCAATTCCGGCTGCAACAATCCCCATGGAGACAAATCCGCGTAATTCTTCCTGCGACAAGCCAATTTCACGACCTACAATGACCGTATAAACAACCAGCATCAACAGAACGATTGCATGCTGTCCAGCTACGGCAAAAGATGTTGGCAGCCCAGGAGTTTCCTCCGCGATGTACAACATACCCTTGGGCTTCTCTCGCTCGGTTTCTTCGAACGCCGGAAATACTGAATCCAACAATTTAGACCAACCAGACAAAAGGCACTCCTTAGTTCTCAAATCGTTTCACTAGGGTTAATACGTTTTGGTTGACCTTGCGCTCATAACTAACTTCATCCATCACGTTACGAACCAGATGTACGCCTAAGCCACCGACCTCACGTTCTTCAATCGAAAGAGTTATGTCTGGGGCATCCAGACTAAAGGGGTTAAACGGGACACCATCGTCCCTGATAACAACCGAAAGATAACGGGGGTAGACATCCACCTGAACATCTATCGTATGCTCACCATCATCCTGGTAACCGTACGAGATTGTGTTGTTAAGTAGTTCGTCAAACACCATCGCCACCTTGCTTTGAACTGCAAGCGACAATCCTGATTGCTCTGCAAAGGCTTCAAACTTATCCAGGAACCCAGGCATCTGTTCCAAATTATTGGTGAGAGAAATATCTAAACGCTTACCGTACGCAGCATCCGGATCGCCGTTGAATATCAAACTTAACAGAGTGATGTCATCAGCTTGCCCGGCATCCTGTTCAAACTCCTTAACCGAGGTCATAATAGTCTGATTCAGGCTCTGACTCTCTGCAAAGGATTGCGAAGCCAACAGGCTTTCCAGTCGGCTCTCCCCAAATAGGTCCTCATTCGGGTCCATCGCTTCCGTGACGCCATCAGTATAGAGGATCAGGGCATCACCCTTCTCAAGCGTTATCCTGCTCTCTTTAAACGCCAACCCGTCCACAGCACCGGCAACTGGCCCGTGCCTCTCGGCAATACGAGCCACTTCGCCAGAACTCTTTCTGATATTAGGCGGATTGTGTCCGGCGTTGGTGTAAACCAATTCCCCGGTTTTAACATTCAGGAAAGCCAGGAAAAGAGTAATGAACATACAGGATTCATTGCCCTCGCAAAGAGCATCATTCACATAAGTCATAATGCTGGCAGGAGAATCATCACTCGACGCACGCGATTTTATTAAAGTCTTACCAACGGCCATAAAGAGTGCTGCGGGGACCCCTTTGCCCGAGACGTCGCCGATGCAAAGACAAAGGCGGTCCTGGTCAACGAAAAAGAAGTCATAAAAATCCCCACCGACCTCTCGGGCGGGCAGAATGGTTGCTGCAAGGTCAAATTCGTCACGATCAGGATAAACTGGAAAGTCCTGCCTAAGCATGCTCATCTGAATATCACGGCCTATATTCAACTCATCCTGCATACGTTCCTTTTGTGCTTCAATAACTCGATAAGCCTGACGTAAAGCAAGATGGGTTTTGACTCTTTCCAGAACAATCGGTGGTGAGATCGGTTTGGTGATGTAATCAACAGCACCAAGCTCTAGCCCCTTAGTCTCGTCATCGGTCTCTCCCATTGCCGTGACAAAAACGACAGGGATATCCTTTGTTGTTGGGTCAGCCTTGAGACGTCGGCAAACTTCATAGCCATCCATCTCCGGCATCATAATGTCTAACAAGATTAAGTCCGGAGGAGTCGAACTGTTAGCGGCCTTGAGAGCGAGTTCACCATTTTTGGCCGCCATGACCTTGTAATGGGGTTTTAGCAGTTCAACAAGGAGGTTGATATTCATCGGCTCATCGTCAACCACCAGAACCTTCAATTGTTTTTCATCCATAACAGGTCCCTTTAGCCTAAGCCCACTTCCTGCTTCAATTGCTCAAGGAGGATAGTGGCATCATCAAACTCAAATGATTCAACTTGCTTCAATATCTGTTTGGCGAGACTGTCGAAATCTGAGCCTGACAGAATTCCGCACAATTCTTCTACGCGATCC
>Ga0224513_10000971_pt1 | contig 11560 bp, 3 predicted proteins | sample SF_May12_sed_USG_5_FD_169109 | JGI IMG/M metagenome (GOLD analysis project Ga0224513, IMG submission 169109) | Sediment microbial communities from San Francisco Bay, California, United States - SF_May12_sed_USGS_21 | ecosystem: Environmental > Aquatic > Marine > Sediment | place: USA: California... | reverse complement strand
TTCTTGTTCCTCAGCAGACATCTCTTTACCTGCAAGGATACCATCCATAACACTTTCAAGATTGTTGTTATCTATACCATCAATGATCATTGCTGTTATGATATCATCTTGAACCATTTGCCTACCAGCTACATCACCCGCACTTTCAGCTTGTTGTTTCTTTTTATGTAAGCTTGAATAGAAACTGAACTGATCAGCAAAATTCATCTTGTTCCACTCTTCAGCTTTTGCTTCCATTTCTTTACGAGACTTAGACTTCATCAGTTCATTAACCTTAGGTCCAGCAAAATCAAATAAAGATCCACCAAAACCACCAAATAACATCGATGTCTTAGATTCGTCAGAACCTATTATACCAAACTGTGCTCTAGCTAATTCTTGTTCTGTAATAAGTCCAGCATTATAGTCAACCTGTAAGTGAGCGTTAGTAGATATGAAATTCTGATAACCCTCCTCAGCTGCTTCAGAAAGAAATGAACCACCAATATTTAGTGCTCTTTTTGCTTTTGTACCGAGTATACTTGCCTTCCCTATTCTGTTGGCAACTTCCATTTGCTTGGTAATAGGATTAAATACTTTACCTATAGATAAGTACTGAAACATATCTTGACCAAGCATCAACCAGCCTTGCTTATAGTTTTTAGATGCAGCTTCTGCAGCATCCATTCTAGCCTCTTCTTCTGTATATGGTAAACCTGTCTTAGGGTTTATAACTCCAGGAGCCATTCTAGCTTGCATTACAGTATCCATCGTACCTTTAGCTTCCATTGTATTTTCAATGTGTCTAGAGACAACAGCTTGAGTAACACCATCAGTCATCCATGTTGCTTGAGCACCCAGCTGAATACCTTTTTCTGCAGCTTCTTTTGCAATGTGACCTTTACCAAGAGCTTTAGCTCCTGCATTAACCCCTTTTGCTAGTCCTTTTCCAATGAATTTACCTGCATACTTAGCCATCTTTGCTCCAGCCATACCGGGTATCATTATTGATAAGGTAGACGCAATAGATACAGCATTCTTAAACCAGAATCCTGTGTCGAACATATCTATTTCGCCAGGACTTCTTTCATATATTGCAGTATTATCTTGAACTGTTTCTTTTAGTTTACTACCTAATTCAGAGAACCAGTTACTAAACTCTTTCTCAGTTCCTTTAGCTACACCATATATTCCTTCCCAGTCCATTAAGTAACCAACACCTTCTATAGTACCACCAAGACCTTCAGCAACAACTGCTTGAGTAATAGCGTTAACAGCTTGGTCAGTCCATGGCTGTAGTGCAGCTCTTCTTTTAGCTAATCCACCCTCGGTAGTTATTTCCTGATAAGTAGCACCATCATCCCATTGAGAATCACCTAATCCTTTGTCTCCAATATATTGAGTACCTTTGTGTATTCCACCTTTGTATTGAACATCTTGAAATTCCTTTTGCATGTCAAGGTCTTGCTGAGTAACAACAGCATTCGGATCCTCTCGTCTATCAGGATTACTAACGTCATCATCATTTCTTTCTATTAGACCTTCTAAATCCTCAGCAGTTACAACTTGTTCTGTTGTTTGTGGAATTGGATTTCCTCTTTGTTCTTCTAACATACCTCTCTTTATATTATTTGTTTATTATCTTTTTAAACTACTGTGTGGTGTCTTAGCTTGGATTGTAGAATCCCAACTATTCATGACATTCTGAACAGTATACTGCTCAATCTCACGCTTAGTTTTCTTGTAGTGTTTTTTTCCTTGAGCATCAATAGCGAATATTACTGCTGGATTGTTTTGTTTAACCCATTTTAGATCTCTATACTCAGCATGAGTAATCTTTCTAGGACTCTCTATTTGAAACTGATCTAATTCGTTTGTGTAAGGATTTAATTCTGTAGCTATATGAGCATAAGTTCCTGAAGCATTATTCATTCTAGAACCTTCAACGAATCTTTCACCATCCATTAAAGCTTTGTTCATGTTAGAAACACGAGAGAATGAGTCAGAGACTTTATTCGTTGAAGCAACATACATTGTAATCTGTTCGCCATCTACTGTAATACCAAAAGCATCTGACCCAGGCATTGTTGGGTGCCCAACAGCTATACCTCTTAGTCTTCCAGTTTCTCTAATTGCTTTTGTTAAATCTTCATAGGTCATCTTCATTTCCTTGGCCACCTTTTTTATATCTCCCTCATAACCATTTATTGATAGATGTGAATCAATATAAGATCCATTAGTATCTATGTTGCCGTCTAACCTTAGCATGTCTTTCTTGTTAATAGTGTAGCTATTTTGTAAGTTTCTAGGTAAATATATCTGTGAAGCAGACTGCGCCATTTTCTTTTTAGCATCTACTGAAGTCTGATAGATTTCTTTATCAGTATAGGCCTTTCCTGTTGCAGGATTTATTCCTTGCATTAGTGGGAAGTCTCTTCTCATTTTAGCAATATCCATACCTGCATTGTAAGAATCTTCATGGTCAACTAACCATCTCTTCTTAGAAAAAAGAGTTGTCTGTCTCCTTGCCATACTCATTCCTTTTAATTCTTCATCTGTAGGTTGAAGATCTTCTGGCATTATTGACTGTGGGTTTATAGATCCATCTTCCATAAATCCAACATTAGCTATAGCTTCATCATCAACACCTGTTTGAACATCGAATACTGCTTCCCCTTCAACATTAAAAACACTATCCCAATATTGACCAGACATAGAAGTACCACCACCACCTCCAGCACTATTAGCCCAGCTAGGATATGATTCAGTTAATTTACTATTGTTCTTTTGGTATATGTTACCTGCAGCTATAGCAGCATCCTTAATAGCTTGCTCAGCACTAGGTATTCTTCCTAGTCTTTCTTGCTCAGACAAGTAAGCCATAGTATCAACATTAGCTTTAAGCGTATCGTAAGTTACTCTTTGTATTTGTTCTGGAGTAAGGATCACGGTGCTATTGTTTCCATCTTTATACGCACCTGTTCTCTCATCATAGGTAAGCCCTAGAGGTGAAGCTATTTGTTGTGGATTCATTTGTGCACCAATCTTTTGTGCTTCTGCCATGTAGTCCACTGTACCAACACCGTAAAAGTCTTCATATTGTGCACCTGATAGAGCCCCACCAGCTTCTTCATATAGTCTTTGAGCTTCTGCTAGACCTAATTGCTTAGTGTCTTCGTCTAGATCTTTTCTGGCCATCAATGCTTTCTTGTTTAGTTGCATCTGATTGTAGGCAGCATTAGCTTTACCTGTTGTACCGTTAGCACTAAACTCTAAATTCTTTTTGCTTCTTAAGGTTTTAAACTTGTTGATCATACCTCTATCAACGCCACCTTCCATTAATCTGTCTCTTATTCCAGCTATCTCTCCTTCGTAGGCAGCTTTCTGTGCGTTAACATAGTCTTTGTCTTTCCCTATTGCATTAGATGTCATCAAGTTTAATTCGTCCATGTCCATAACTAATTGATCATGTGCCCCTTGCTTAGCGAGAGGAACCATCATTATCTCATCAAGAGATAAGGGCTTGAACGATGCGGTTGATACCGTTGGTACTATTGATGCGGATGCTTGTTGTGTTGTTGCCATATATTATGTTATTTTTCTACCTTTCCAGTCATATCCTAATCCTGCAAGTTGTGGGTATTTTTTGAATAATTCTTCTTGTCCTATTCCACCCAGGTCTTGACCTAGCTGAGCCATTAGTCTACTCCTGTTTGTTTCGTATCCAGCTTTTCTAGCAAGATTCATATTTGTTTCAGCGTTAGCCTGTTGTAGGTTAATTTGGTCTACACCTAGATCAAACTGCTGACCTTGTCTTCTTTCATTTCTATTCTCAGCAGATGCCTGTGCGTATGCACCAGACTGTGCTTTTTGTGATTGCAATTGACTAGCTAATAAGTTAGCACTTAATGATGCAGCACTTCCTCCTGACGCACCCTTTAATGCTTCTCTAGCATTTGCTGCACTGTTCTGTACAGTATTCTGTAAAGTACGCTCATCAACTAATTGCTCATCATACTTTCTGTTTATTCTACCTAATGCTACATCCTCAGGTTTCTTTTGAGTTGCTAATTGATAAGCACTAGTTGCAGGTCCAGCATATCTTAATAATTCTGCTGGATTAAATTTGTTGGTTTTTCTTCCATTATCATCAGTATCAGTACCATCGTTCTGCTTACTTCCTCCTAATGGAGCAACGCCACTTGTATCAAGACCTTTAATTCCAGACATACTTTTAATATCTTCGGCTTCAAAAGGGGTAGGATTTAAAGGGTTGCGATAATTTCTGTAATCACCACCAAATGTTTCAGGTTTATTTCCCATCCCATCATTACGCACGTAATCACTATTATAGCCAAGGGGTTGTCCTAATCTCTCTACCATACTATCTACAGCAGATCTTTGTCCAAAAGGTCCTTCACTAATTTGCAAGCTAGGATTTCTTACGCTTGTGTTTTTACCTTGACCGTAGTTTCCACCAAATGTATCTGGCTTATTTCCTAGTCCATCATTGCTAATGTACCCTTGTGGGTCAAGACCATTTAACCTGCTAGTATCTACACCTCTATTAAGCATGCCTTCATTATCCCTAAGGAACCTAGATAGCTGACCAAATCCTCCTCCATCAGCATACATGTTAGCATCGCTTTTACCTTTCATCATACCTCCAAGTGCAAACATATTTTCCTGTACAGCCTGAGCATTAGGATTTTGCATTTGTTGTTCTTGGGGAGGCATAGAAGGATCCATCTGAGTATGTTGTGCTCCAGGCATCATGCTACCATCAGGCATTTGATGTTGAGCACCACCTTGTGGCTGAGATCTTTCTTCTTGCTTAGCTTTAACAAACTCTTGAGCTTGCTTAAGTCTTCCTTGCAGCTCATTTAGAGTCTCCATATCTTCAGGAGAATTCCTACCCTCAAACTTTTTAGCTATCAATGCACTAGCTTCTGAAAAGGATTTCCCTTTTGTGTAACTAGGCAAATTAAATTGTGACATTATATCCATAATATATTTTTTTTTAAAGTATGTTTTTTCTATTAGTTAATCTAACTATTCTTTTTCTGTACTGAAGGTGAGTCTCTCCTTGCCTTTTTTTTCTTTCTATAGCTTCTCTAATAGCCCATGACTTTTTGCTACGCTTAGTTTCAATCTCCTCTTGAGTTAACTGACCACCAGCCTGAAATTCATTACCTTGAATTTCATTAAAAAACTGCTGCTCTTGATTAGAATTCATGTTCCTTTGTTCGTAATTCAGACCAACCCCTGAGAATAAATCTTTGTTAGGGTCTGATGTAAATGGAGCTAGCATTGGATTGGTTTCTCTACGTGGTGCTTGTTGAGTTAGCTTTTCAACTATATCAGGAGTTAGTCCCGCACCTTCATTTGCTTTTAAAAATCTATCTTTAGTTCTCTGATCCAATCCACCATTGTTTGTTATGATACTTGGATCAACTGAGCTGTTCATGTTTCCGTAATAGCTAGAGTAATCATTATCAAGTATAGCTTGCTTTTTTGCGTCCATCTTATCATAATTCTGTCCAGGATTAACTACAGAGAATCTTGCGTCTTTTGCATTACCAAAACTAGAAAAGTCATGGCCTCTATTCTTCATCACTTGAAGAGTTAACAATGTGCTATCATAGAAGTTGTCAGCTAACCCTCTATTACTTAAGCCTAGCTGCTTAGAAGCTTTGGTTATGTCAGCTTCTGTTTGGTTGTTACCACCATAGTTACCACTAGTTAATTGTAATACACCAGTACCACCAGCAATGTCTGTGTGATCTGTATCGCCATAATACATCACAGATATTTTTTCTGCTTTGCTAAGTTTGTTATACGCATCTTTACCTTTACCCCATTTATCTAAGTTCTTGTTAGCACTGTATAAGTCACCATCTCCTAACTCTTTAATTCTATCAAATGAATAAGACTTTTCTCTTAAGTCATTAAAGCTAGTTTCAATCTCTATATTACTTAGTATAGTATTAATAGTTGCTGCGTCAACATCTTCACCATATATTTTTTTAATTGCTCTTATTGAATCCTTCATAGCTTTCTGCTGAGTCTTGCTATAAGATTTTGGCTTTGGCTTTGGCTTTGGATCTTCTAAGTCTCCTCCTTCAGCAAACTTATTATCGCTAGAGTCTGAGATAGACATCTCTCCATCTGTTGTTATGTTGTTTGAGAATATATAGTCATTCCATTTAGTCTCTCCCTCTTCAACAAGGTTGGGCTTACCATTAGCACCAATACCTTGTGGTATTCCACCAAGAAAGTTTTGACTGTGAGATCCACCATTCTCAAACTTAGTTACTAATTTACTAGCATCATATACTGTTTCACTTGGAGCACCAGATATCTGGCCACCCATTGCATAATCATTTGTTGCTTGATTGTGTAGGTTACCAGTGTAGTTAATGTCAGCAGTTCTCATTTCTTTTTCTTGCTTAGCATTACCTATCAATCCTGCACCTGCTCCAACTACTCCTCCAATCGCTGCACCCCATGGTCCAAATGATGCACCTGCTGCTGCACCTTTCATAGCGCCATTTAATGCAGCAGAACCTTTAGAAGGAACTTCTTCTGGAGGAGTAAGACCACTCTTGTCAATACCTGTTTTACCAAATGCCATTTGACCTAATTCAAATGCACCCATAGCAGCTTGTGCGTAACCACCAACGCCAGGGCCACCAGATTTAGCAGCACCAGCCATTTCCGCATTGTCTCCAACCTGTCCTAGCTGATTCATCATTTCTCCACCAAACATAAATTCGTTTACTCCTTGTATGTTTTGTTGGTTACCTATTCTGTAAGTACGGTCAGATCCTTCTAGTCCTTGAACTGATTGCTGATCACCTATCCTGTAAGTCTGTGCTCCTCTTTGTTGTTGTTGTTGTTGTTGTTGTGGATTTTTCTTTTGATATGCTGCCTCTATTGCAGCTATCTCTGCCTGTGCAGCTGCTCTTTGCTTGTCTTCTGTATTTATCTGAGAAGAATCTATATCAAGAAGAGGATCTACACCAACGTCAGTTCCATCGCCTACTTGCTTAGGAAGTTTGTTTGGGTCAGTGTTAGCTACGGCTTGTGCAGGTTGAGGTTGTGTAACTTCGTTAGGATCATAAGAAAATCCTTCTCCCTTAAGTATAGCATGGCCATACTCATCATATTGCATTTCTACATTATCTTGATTATTTACCCAGCTTTGATACTTGTTATATTTTTTGTAGTTGCTATTAAACTTACCAAGGTATTGGTCAACAGTAAGGTTTGTTCCTTTAACTTTAAAGTTTTCTGGATCTTTTATAGCAGCTACTGCATCTCCAGGTCCTAAGAAATGTATTAACGCTGTAGCTTTTTCAAGAGAAAGTGAGCTATTATGTTTTTCTATAAATTTTTGTGCGTATTCAGGGCCGTAAGTAAAGCCCGCTAGTTTATTGTCAAGAGCAAGATCCATGATCTGTTCTTGCAATTCATTGTTATTAATAAACTCTCTTTTAGAGACACCTCTCATTTCAGGTGCACTCTTTATAAGGTTGTATAAAAAGTGGTATCTACCTGAAGCTGAACTCTTTGAATTGTCTAGTCTTCTTCCACCTTGGGATTCAACTTGGCTGATAGCATGTTTAAATGCTTTCTTATCAAAAGATGGAGTTGGATTGTTGTTGTTTTTATTATCTGGCATAATTACAAATATAAAGAAATCAAACCAACTTGTCAATATTCTATATCATACGATATTAGTGTTGAGTATAGAATATTGATATGTTGTGTAAGATTAAGTTGTTTCCGTCTGGATTGTCAAATATAAACTTAACAAATCCCCAAGCACTACGTATTCTTTCTCTCTTACCTCTCTCTCTTGGTAAAGTAATTTTCCAGTTTCTAAACTTTTTGAAAACATTCTTTCTTATTCTAAGATCAACCTCACCTGAAGTCTGGTAATCATTGTACACCTCAACCTTTGTAAGTCCTACACTTGGTAAGTCTTTACCATACTGATCAGTTGATTCTAATTTGTATGAAGCACTGTTAAGAATTATCTCATTCCCTTTCGGTGCTACATGCAATGTAATGCTACTTGGGTAGTTTACTCCGTAGAATGAGTTAGGTTCACCAACTAGATGTTGCCAAACAGCTTTAGTATCTGGAGCAGAACTAATTAGTGTGCTACCTTTATTTATATACCATGCAGGAACATAATCGTAGTAACTAACAAACTCACCAACAGCTTCATTAAACCCTAATGTAAATCCAGTAGGTGTATCTTGAGCTACTGAAAATTGAGGTTGTCTAAATGAGAAGTATACATCAGCAGAAGAAGGATTGTATCCTATAGATATTCCATTACCTAAAACAGGATTGTCCTGTACTAATGCATCATAATTCATATCGTTAAGTAGAGTGTGGTGAAATCCTTTAAGATCTGAAAATCTAACTATCTTCCCTCCATTAAATGCCATGATACCGCTATTGATTACATCTACGAAATAGAATGTACTTTCGGTAGCAATAACTCCAAACTTATTTAAACATCCAATGGTGGATGTCATATACTTGTAGTCGTGAAGTATTCCTCCAGTACCAAGCTCTAATGCTATGCCGTCATCTCCCGGAACTTGCACTCTAGGATTTATTGCTATCATTGACACGGCTGTATCTTGCAAACAGAACACTTCATCATTTAGCATAACTACCGCATTTATTGGCCCATACTGTCCGTCAAGATCCATATTTTCATTCTCTAATAAATCTGTCCAGCTATCTATAAATTCACCAGGGGTCTTAAGTTTTGATGCAGATATTCTTGTATCAAACTCTGACACTCTTTTGAACTTAGCACCAAGGTCAGAGACTCTGGTTAATATAGGTTGTTGGGAATATACTTTATTGTAATTTGTATATTCACTATGCTTTGGCTGATCTCTAAAATCCCAAGCTCCTGAGGACAAATCATTTCTATTCTTTAAATCAACAGTAGTCTCACAAAGGAAGCTTACTATTTCAGAAGTAATGTTTTGACTCTGAGTAGTATTCTGTAAATCATCTTTAGCTGTCTTAGTAAAGGTGAAGTAGTTTACAAAAGTATCTCCCGGAGAGGTAATAACAGCACTGTTTTGAATAGTAGTGTATTCTCCTATCTCTATATAAGATGTATTTCTTTTTGATTCATAAGATGTTCCTCCATATATTCCACCAACATAAGAAATGTAATCGTCTCTAACAAACTCAGCTATTAAGACACCATCTGCTTCACCATCCTTTATATTTGCACCATCATATAAGTCCTCAATTGCTGGTCTATTTTCTAATGGAAAAGAACTATCGTCTGGTCCTAATGCAAAGGTTATACATTTAGATCCATTACTATTAACGCCTATAACTTGAATACTTGCATCATCGTTAGCATCATCGTTAAACTTATCCTGCATCATATTCTTGATGTTGTTAGCGTACCTTAATGATGGGTCACTATTGTATCTTTTTAAATCAGCACCCTCTGTTGTTATTTCAGGAGTACCGTAAACTTCATGAACTGTGCTAGACATTGGTGCTTGAGCTGGAAAGAAACCTTGAGTAAAGTTTCTGGATACCTGCTGTGATGCGATGTTAACTGTATCATTGGTTGGTCCAAAGAATCCATAGTCACTAAGTCCTGCTTCATCTCCAATGATAGGATTTGCTCCCACTCCAGGACCTCTAGTAATTCCGCCAGAGTATTTACACGATATTCCTTTAGCAGATGTCAATGGGTTCTGTTCAGATGACCAGTTGAATACATTACCTTCCTTTGTTAAGCCCTTTACTCTTAACTTATATCCTGCATTAATGCTTACCTCTCTAAACAAAACATCAGGAGAAAAGAATTGCATCATAGAGTTGAATTGAAAGCTCTGTGCTCTATAATCTCCAGAACTACCAGCTGTGTAAGACTCTCTTTCATTTCTAGATCTAGGGTAAGTTAACTTACCCAATGGAGAAACGTTGATTAATCCGAAAGGAGTATTCTCCTGAGTAGCTATGTCCCCATCTTTATCATACCATGACAACTCGTGGAAGTTTTTACACTCTACAATTGGTCTCTCTGTTACAAACTTTCTAACCTGAGATGGCATTATGTCTGCAGTTGTAGATGTACATGCTGTTATTCTATCTGATAGTGTGGTAAATTTAGTTTCGTGCACGTAATGAGCAATCATTGGATTGATCATACCTTGTGCAAATATTGTTTGATCACTTAAGTTTCTATCAGCTCTAAGTATTTTGAACCCAACAGGCTTGTCATCTTCACTTTCAAAGTTAGAAGATGTATTTAACCATGTATAGAACTCTGCAGTTAAGCTTACGTGTATCTCATTATGTAATCCATTAAGGTTATCTGCTTGAGATCTAAAGTCCATGATCCATTTAGGATTAGAAAATTGGCCTCTTTGATTATAGAACTTAACGCCTAGTCTGTATATCTCACCATCCTTCATTAGTTCTAAGTCTTCAGCTTCCTTAAGATTATTGTATTGTGTCTGAACAAAGCTTACATCAAGATACTTACCAGAAGCACCAATTGTGGTTCCATTTGATTGGTACTTAAATACTTCATAATCTCTATTGATAGCGTCATGAGTATCTATTAATGTAAAATCTGGAGCAGTTACTGCTGTTTCTTCTCCCTGAACTTCATCATCATCACTACTGTAGAATGCATTGTTAAGCACAAGACACGTATTGTTTGCGTCTGATCCTTGAACTGAAGATGCTCTAAAGAATAATCCACGTTGCGATTCTACGGTAAGAGATGCAGGAAAACTACCTGCAGTATTTCTTGTGATTTTTACAGTAAAATTTCTAGGAGAAATCTGAGTAATGACAGCTGGTCCATAATCACTTAGTGTAGAGTCAAAGAATGTTTTTATCTTGTTGGCTACTATTTGTGGGGTGTCGTTAATAAGAATTGGAATGTAGTATACAACGTCTTCAACTTGCATAACTATATCCCCACTAGAATCAGCATCATCTTCTCCAAATACCCTGAAGGTTGAAGTTTGAAATGTACCTGTAGATGATCCAAAAGAAAATGCTCTTGTATCTAAATCAACATCAAATATAGTCTCTTTTACATTTATAGGAAATAGTCTATTGTCTTTTGTAACTATGTGTTCAGGAACTATAGGGCTAGAACCTAAGAACTGAAATGACTCTATAGATATTTCTTCTGTTGAAGTACCATCATCTGTGTATGTGAATTCTGTAAAATTATCTATTTCCCGTTCAGCAACTACAGTTACCTGTGGTATTTCATTGTATGAAGTATACTTTATGGCATACAATCTTACGTGTGTAAACTTAGAGTCTATGTCAGTGATCTTTACAACCACTGATTGGCCAAGGTTTTCATTAACATCTCCACCACCAAGTCCTGATCCTTTATCAATAGGAACAAGTTCTGATAAGGGAGATACAGTTGTCTGTGCTCCATTGAGAACAAACAATCCGTAAGCATACTGTATCTTTCCAGCCGTGTGTGATCCACCACCTAATACTTCAGCTATTACTGGCTGTTTAAGTGTAAACGTACTGACTATGT
>Ga0224513_10000969_pt1 | contig 11576 bp, 7 predicted proteins | sample SF_May12_sed_USG_5_FD_169109 | JGI IMG/M metagenome (GOLD analysis project Ga0224513, IMG submission 169109) | Sediment microbial communities from San Francisco Bay, California, United States - SF_May12_sed_USGS_21 | ecosystem: Environmental > Aquatic > Marine > Sediment | place: USA: California... | reverse complement strand
CACTCGGAGGGACCACCGGCCACGAAGTGGCGGTCCCAGGCGTCGAGCATGGCGATGGCGTCGTTGCGAACGCCCGACGGGTTGGCTGCCACGGCCGCCTTGAATGCATCCGCGACCATAATCCAGGTGTCGCCGCCGCCGGATATGCTGTCGGTGGTGGCGATGTTGAGAGCCAGGTCGCGCACTTCCTCGAAGGTCAGATCATTGTGCGCGGACAAGTATTCGTCGACGACGTGGGCACGGTGCCACGGTCCGAAGTAATAGCTGTAGCTACTGGTGCCGTTGTTGGAGGCAAGTGACGCCTTGTTGTTCCAACCTCCGTACCATCCTCGGGGATTGTTGCGATCGTTGACGCGAGGCCGAAGCTCTCCGGTCCATTCTGGGCTGAGGCCGGTCTGAGACGGAAACAGCGGGTTGTGTCCGGGTCCATATATCCGGTCCCAACCCGACATCCAGTAGGCGAAGTTGCCGTCGCGGTCGATGTAGTTCATGTGGAAGCTGACCGGGGCGGTTGCGACGGTGGTATCGAAATCGTCCATGCTCTGGGCGCGGGCGGCGTTGAGAGCAAAGTCGATGGAGTCGGCCTCGTGGCCCCAGGCGCCGAAGGACCAGGAGAAGATCAAATCCGGCGGATCCGCAGGATTATATGGCGCCGGTGGGAAGAGCGGTCCGTGCGAGCCGCGGAAGATCGGGATCGTGACCGGTGCCGCCCCGAAGACGTTGATGGTCTCCATGCGGTGCAGTGAAACGGTCTCCGGTGCCTCGAGCCAAAAGTCGACAGTGTGGGCGTGGCCGGTCTGCAACGACCACGCGTGGTGCGGCGTGCGAGCGACAAAGAAAGCCGGGATTCCGGGCACGTGCATACCGGAGACCTCGAGACCGCCACCGCGGATCGAGCCCTCTGCGATGATGGCCGGTGCCAGAAATCCCATCTGCGGACCCGAGTAGAGCATCGGATTGCCCGAGGCGGTTTTTTCTCCCGACATCGACCAGGCGTAGCTGCCGAGGTCGACGTTGGCGCCGACATCCTCGAGTAACTGCTGAATCCTCCCGCGCTGGGAATTCATGCCAGCGATGGCATCCCTGAGAGCGTCAAGGTCGACCCCCTCGATTGCTGGGAACTCAGGCTGCGGGCGAGCCGCCGCCTTGGTGCCGCCCGACGGGACGACGGTCAGTGCCGACGGATCGTTGACCCAGCGCAGGTCACCGAACATCGCTTGGCCCTCGGCGCCGTAGACCGCGCCCAGGGTCCCGTAAAGGAGGAAGTTTTCGAGCTGGGCTGGGTCGTTGTTGAGCCAATCGCCCTCGCCGTCAAAGAACCGAGCCAGCAAGACCATCGTCGCGAGTACGTCAGCGTTCTCCCATTCGGCCGGGAGCACCGGGGGGCCCCCGCCCAGAAGCACAGACCCTAGGGACAGCGACCAGTACTCGTAGGGCATCTGCAGCCAGGCACCGGCGTAGAAATCGCCAATTCGACGATTGACGCCGTCCACAAAGGCCTGGACGACCGTTTGGCCATCGGCGGACAGGGAGGCGAACTGCGCCGCGTACTCTTCATCCGAGTAGCCCATGATGCGCATCGGCACGTCGAGTCCGAGGCCATCGGAACCGAGGAGCTCAGAGAGCTTGCCGCGTGCAGCACGTCGGTAAATGTCCATCTGCCACAGACGGTCGGTTGCGACCGCGTAGCCCATGGCTTCATACACGTCGTAGAGCGAGCCGCCCTCGATGAACCAGACGCCCTGGGCATCGCGGGTCGTCGTTACCGGGCCATCGGTGGCCTGGATGGCTGTTGGGGCTCGGCGCACTTTCGATCGTTCGAGGTCTCCGGCGGAAGCACCCACCGCCATCGCCAGAACCAGGATTGTGATCGTGAATTTGGACGCCCGCATACGATGCTCCTTTCAAATCGAGAAGCTACAACCGCGCGTCTCAACCGCGAGAGCCGCGGAGTGGGCTTCATCCCAGAGATGTTACTGCGGACGATCATAACCGCGCCGGGGGCGGGTGTAAACGAAAAGCGCAGATCAGAATTGGGAAACATGAATCGCGAATTAGGAATTAGGAATTAGGAATGAGGAATTAGGAATGCCACCAACCCGAGCGGTCTGCTGTAGGGGCGCCATATATGGCGCCCGTCGTCATCCCTGGGGGCGGGGATGAGCAAGTGCGGGATATATCCCGCCCCTACAGATCGCCGACCCTGTTGTCGTAGGGGCGGGGTTTATCCCCGCCCGAGGTTGGCGGGTGGAGGGTGGTGCCGGAGGTGGGAGTCGAACTCGGCGAGAAACAGCGGTCGTGGCTCTGGCCGCTCGGCGGATGGGAGGCGGCGGCCTAGAGCCACCCGCTGGTTCCGACGAGAGCTCGTGCGCGCCAGAGTCGCCACGAAATCCAACGGCCGGAGCCGGAAGCGCACGAGCAACCCAGAATCCACTAAGTGGTGCCGGAGGTGGGATTCGAACCCACACGATGTTGCCATCGGAGGATTTTGAGTCCTCTGCGTCTGCCATTCCGCCACTCCGGCGCGGAGTTATTCTGAAGCCGTGGCAGCCCCTGGTCAAGCCCTGAGTTTTTTCGCAGTCTCTTCAATCCGCTCGAGGGCCGTCTGATCCACTGGCGGGAACGGGAAATCTTCGAGGTTGTTGGTGGGCAGGAGGTGGATGTGAACATGCTCTACCTCGTAGCCCAGGACAACAATCACGACTCTTGCGCATCCTGTTTTCTCCTGGAGGTGCCGAGCCACAGTCCGCGCTGCTGACCAGAGGGCGATATAGGGGTCCTCGTCCATCGCAAAGACCTCGAACCAGGGCTTTTTCGGGATCACCAGGGTGTGGCCCTCGATGCGGGGGTTGATGTCGAGGAAGGCCAGGTGGTCGTCGTCCTCCCAGATCTTGTGGCACGGAATCTCTCCGGCAACGATGAGTTCGAAAATCGACGGCATATTCACCTCCGGGTTGGCCGATGATACGGCAACAGCCAAGTCTTCCAAACCTCAATTGGTCAATATCCTCCCATTTCTTGCGATCAGATTGACGTCGGCTGCAAACAGGAATATATTACTAAAGAGCGATAGGACTATTTGGGGAGGTACCGTGATCGCGTCAGACGAACTGCTGAATCGGATCGCAGAGGTTCTCAAAGCGATGGCCGACCCGACCCGCCTCAAGATTCTGCACAGCCTCCACAACGGAGAGCGTTGCGTTTCTGACATCCTCGAGGTGGTTGGTGGGAGTCAGGCGAACGTTTCCAAGCATTTGTCGGTGCTGAAGCGCGCCGGCCTGGTCGACTGTCGCCGATCGGGGCTCAACGTCTACTACCGGATCATCGACGATGGGGTCTTCACGATCTGCCGCAACGTTTGCGACTCACTCGAGCTGCGGGTCGATCACGAACGCCGGACGATTCTTCAGGGCAAAATGGAGATCGCGGACGTCGAGGCCGGTAACAAAATCAAGGTCTGAGTCGACCGAGGATTCGAACAGTGCCCATCTACGAGTATCGATGCACTGACTGCGAGAGTAGTTTCTCGCGGCTGCAGAAGATCGGCGCCGGCAACGACGGCGTGAAGTGTCCAAAGTGCGGGAGTGAAGTAGTCGAGCGTCTGCTTTCGAGCTTTGCGAGTACCTCGGGGTCTCCCGACGTCGCCTGCCCATCCGCCTCCAGCTGCTCGAGCGGCTTTTCCTGAGCCAATTGAGTTCGGCGCGCCCGGCGGGCGCGCAACACAGCGGGCGGGAGATATTCCGCCCCTACACTTCACAGAACTGCACCCCGATTCCGTTTCCGCTAAGAGTTCGAAGATCCGCTGTCCAGAATCTGGGGGGGGTGTCCAAGTGCGGCCATCTGGTCCTTGAGATAGGAGTGATTCATGAACAGGTGCATGAGAGATCCCATGAACTCACGTTTCCACTCCGGCATCGTTGGAATCTGTCGCATCTTGTGGGTGTAGAACTCGCGGAACCCTTCGAAGAGCTTTTCGCGAACCTGGTCTATGGACATGGCAAATGGTTCGATGACCGGTTCGGCAAGGTTGTACTTTCGATAGTCGGTGGTGACGATTCGGTCTTTGACGAGAGGGTAGAGGTCGGCGTACGGCCAGGGTGTGATGGCGAGGAAAAATGCCATGTCCGGGTCGTAGTACTTGGAGAGCTCGATGGTTCGGTCCATTTCCTCTTCAGTCTCTTCGGGCATTCCCATGACAAACGAGGTTTCCGAAACCATGTCGCAGTTGTTGATGAGTTCGATGGCTCTCTTTGACTGCTCGATTTTCAGGTCCTTCTTGAAGAGGTCAAGGGTCGCCTGATTCACCGATTCGACTCCGACGTAAATGTGTTCGACACCGGCTTCCCTGTAGCGCGGCAGGATCTCGGCGTCGCGAAGGATGTCGTCAACCCGGGTTTCGAGGAGAAGGCTCGTTCCGAGGCGTCGTTCGATCAACAGATCAAGGATTTTTTGCCACCGTTCGCGGTCGTATGAGGGAATTTCGTCCGCAAGCATGACCACGTCCACTCCGTAGCTGTCTCGGAGGTGCTCGAGCTGATCAACAAAACGGTGTGCCGAAACTGCCCGCCACCCCTCCTTCCAGAACAAACGTTGTGAGCAGAACGAACACTGTTGTTTGCAACCGCGGGAGGAGGAGACAACCGCCAGCGTGGATCCCGGCTTCGGTCGGTAGGAGTACTCGGCCCACGGCACCAGCTCCCATGCTGGTTCCGCAGTGTCAAGGTCTTCCATAAACGGGCGGGTTGGCGTCGCAACCGGTTGCTGGTTCTCATCTCGAAAGGCGATGCCCTTCACTTCCCGAAAGGCTGCGTTCTCTGTCCACGCGGCCATGAGGTCGACGGATGTCACCTCGCCTTCACCGCGAACGATCACGTCGACCTCGGGGTATTGATCGAGGGTTTCTTTCCACATGAAGGTCGGGTGTGTGTTACCGACGACCGTGAGCGTTTCGGGACACTCCTCCTTGGTCACGCGACACACCTCGACACCGTCAGGAAAGGTCGCGGTGATGCAGGACACGAAAACGGCATCGGGTCTTTCCCGCCGGATAGTCGAGCGCACCTCATCCAGAGTGTCGAACTTCGTCATTGCGTCGTACAGAACGACTTCGTGGCCCGCCTTCCGCAGGGCCCCGCCCACGTAGAGAAGGCCCAGCGGCAGCCATGATCCCGCCGACTCCACCATTCCGGAGTGGTACGGGGGCGTGATCAGCATGATTCGGGCGTGTTTGCTCGCACTCATGGGTGCCGTTCTCCTCTCGCCGATTTGGCTCGGCGGGCGTTAACCTTCGGGCTCGATGTAGTCGTGACGGCGAGTTGTGGCTTGATCCATCTTCCACACCCCGTCCTCGTCAACAAATGAGTACACAAGTTCCATTTCAACCAGTAACTCTGGTGTAGGCGGCCTCCCGAGCTCGATGGGGCGATCGAAGTAGCGCCAACGTTCGGTTGCTGCCACTGTCATGAAGCCCGGGTTCGATTGCTCGACGGAGGTGACTGTCAGTGACTCGAGCACGCTCTCGAGCACCAGCCCATCTGCCTGCTTGACGTCGATCAGGGTGAAAATCTTGCGCCACTCCCTCTCAGTGGTCACCGGCAGCACGGCGCTTGCGTCGCTCGTCCGATAGGCGATGATTACGGCGTCACAATACGCTTGGACCGCTCGTTCACCTTCCGCGTGCAGGTCGTTTCCACAGCCTGAGGTGATTGTGCCTGCGAGAATCACTGCCATCGCGGGCCATCGCCATTTTCTGCAGATCACGGCCCGACCATGTAGAAATTGTGAATCGATGGCAGCACCATTACGACCACGTAGATGGTAAAGATTGCGAAGACGAAGGCGATCAGGTTGAGCCACGCCATGCGCCGCCCGCTCCAGTGGTGCAGTACACGAAAGTGGAGAATCACAGCGAAGGCCAGCCAGGTCGCGAGCGCGCTGGTTTCGATGGGGTCCCAACCCCAGTAGCGGCCCCACGATTGGTGGGCCCACAGGGAACCCGCAATGATCATCAGACCCAGGCACAGAAATGACACGAGGAGAAACTGGTGGCCGTAAAGATCGAGGCGTTCTTTCTCCGGCAACCGTGCCTGCAGCCTCTCAAACCGATCACCAAGAAGGTAGGCGAGTCCGGCAGTCGCGGTGAGGAGTGCAAAGACGAAAAATAGCTTCGCGAACCCGATGTGGAGCCACAGCCAGTAGGATTTGAAGATGATCGGTACCTCGTACCTGAGCCCGAATGTGTTGACTGCCCAGCCCATCAGCAGAAAGACGGTCGGCAGCACGATCACGCCCATCGGCCGCAGGCGCCGATTTGCGACGGCCAGAATCAGGAACACCGAGACCGCGAGGAAAGCGTTGGCCGAGAGGACCTCGTAGCGCGTGCTGAATGGTCCGTGGCCGACCTCCGCCCAGCGGAGACCGAGTGACGCAGCATGTGGCGCCAGACCGATCGCGGCGACAACCAGACCGGCGCCCTGAGTCCAATCGCGGCGGAATGAGAGCCACGCGAAAAACAGCAGAGATGCCAATGCGTAGGCGGTCACCGCCGACCAGAACGCTATTGATTGTGCGACCATGAACTGTCCTTCCGACCTCGAGAAGGTGGCACTGCCGGGCCCGTTGTTGCGATCTCCTTACTCTCGCCCCGCCAACGCTGCCAGGCAACTTCCATCACAGCCGATCCTCGGGTGAGCCAGACTCGGGCGATTGCAGAGCCATCGCAGGTGTCGAGGTACGCAACTCCGGATGGAAAAATCAAGAGCACGCAGGCCGCCAACACCAACGTGAATCCGGTAAAGACTGCCGGCATGCCCGGCGAACGGACGTACGTGAACCCGCTCCACCGTACCAGATCGACGAGTTTCGCCCCGGTGTTCCCAAACTCGATCGAATCGCCCCTTGCCACCTCAGTTTCAACTCCATCGCGCTCGAACCGAATTGTCAGCGGGCCGCTGCCGCGACGGGAGTCGAAGGAACGTTCCGCCTCCACCATTATTCGAGCCTGACCGCCACCCGGGAGAGTCAGATCTGCCGCTGCAAAGCGTTCACCTTCGGTCTGAAGGTGTATTGCGCGGAAGTCGCCACCCTCCAACTCGAGAACCAGAGCCACGCCGGTAGGCACCGCCTGAAAGAGAGAGGTTCCCTCGACCCTCGCACCTGCTGCTCGATCGAGCACCAGGTCTCGTACGGACCCATCGGGTGTCTCCACCTGCAGGCGGCTTCGCCGATCTGGGGCGAACCCAGGTTGGTGTTGATGGGCGTCGAAGGCGACCAGGCGGACGCGCAGATCAGGGGGGCTGCTGGGAGCAATCGACCCCTGGGTGCGATCGAAGACAATTCCCGACTCGGCGAGTGACACGGTCTCGCCGACAGCCACCTCGAACGCCCCGCCGTCGTGGAATACGAGCTGGATCACGACTCCGACCATGAGGACGAGCAGGGCCAGGTGCAGCAGCCAACCGGCCCACAGAGCCGGTCGATTTCTCCAACGAGTGTCGCCCTTTCCTCGGAACCCGTGTTCATGCAGGAATTTCTCGAGAGAATTGTGGCGAGCAGCCCGAAGTTCGATGTGTACAGCCGGCACTTTGCCCTGCCTGAGGGAAAGAACCGTGCCGGTGCGAAGCCAGGTACAGCTCAGCGTGCACAGGAAAAGCAGGAGCACGCACGCGAGAAAGACCGGAGCAGAGAATGGACTCGGGCCGAGGATATTTTCGAGAGGAGTGTCCGGAGCCCAGACTGCAAGGATCGAGTACACCACCAGAAAACCGAGGGCCCCAAGCGTCAGGCGAGCTGAGGCGAAGATCCTCAACAAGCGATTCATGGGTTGGGCTGTCGCGATCCGCGGTTTGTCAGTGGTTCCATGAGTCGTTGCCGCATTCGCAGTTGCTCTTTGACCAGTTGGATGTGTTGTTGTTCGGGTAGCTGTTGATCTGAAGCCCGCTGTTTCCCGCCGGAAGCCGGAGGTAGGGAGAGGCGTCGGTGAGCAGTAGACCGCCTTCCGACTGGCTGCGCGGCGTCACCAACAGACCCGGGCGCGCCGTGCCATGGGGGATCGCACTGTGACAGTTGAAACAGTAGATGGGCTGGCCGTCGAAGCTGCGGTGTTTTTCATAGGTGTGGCTCTTCTCACCGGAGAACCGGGAGTCGGTGAAGTCCTGGTTGTGGCAGTTGATGCAGAAGGTCCCGTTCGGCATACCCGCAGAGGTGCTGGCCAGGCTGGCGCTCCACAGGGTGTTGGGGCCCTTGAGCATGAACCCCGCAGTGGATCCGTGAGGACCGTTCGGGTCCGCCGTGCTGTTCGACTCGTGGCAGTCGGAACACGTCATCAGGCTGGTGCGGGTCCATGGTGATTTGATATTGGATGTCGCACCCAAATTGCCTCCCGCCGACGCGAGGACCGGGTGAAACGAGCCGGCCGTTTCACCTGAACTCCATGGGGACACCCAGTCGCCGACGTTGTTGGGGTTGAATTCACGCGCGGTGTCGGTCTCCTGGTATCCGCCGGAGGGAGAATTGGGCAGGGTCCCGTAATAGCTCGAGTGGCACTTGAAACACAGCGTCGCCTCGACATCGGTCCCCGCGACGATTGTCTTCTTGGTGAAACTGCCCGCGGACGGTGCTGCCCAGAACCCGGGGTTGCTGGTCAACTGAGCTCCCCATGCTCCCTCGAGCGGAGGTCCCGCCCGATTGCCCGGCGTCGCGTGGGTACCCGCCTTCACCTCGTGGGTGTTGTGGCAGTCGAGACAGCTGGCGTGCCGAGCGACCCCGTCGAGCTCATTTCCGAAAGCCGCGTTCTGGTGCTCGGCGACGCTGTCGTGGACGCCGTCGTCGTCGGCGGGGTGGCTCCTGGATTTGGCGATCTGGCTCGCGATGTCTTTGCCCGAGAGGTCGCTACCGGTCGTGCCGTTACCGTGACAGGCGTAGCACTGGAAGGAGGCCGGAGAGCCCGCGGGGTTGACGGTGCCCGACAACAACAGAGGGTTGTCCGAAAAGTGCACGGCACTGAAGGGTATGGCCGATTCGTCCGGGGCACTGTCTTCGGCGTGGCATTTGGTGCAATTGCGATCGAAGGTGGAACCGTCGTGCAGAGTATAGGTCCAGTCGTAGGTGGTCGCGCCGACGGTGTTTGAAACGAAATCGTGGGCGGACGCATCGAAAGCGCCCCGGTCAACCGGTGGACGTGTCCCGGAGACGGAATTCTTGTGGCACGACACGCACAATCCCCCGTTTGACGCCGCGCCGTTGAAATCCGTGCGGGCCGGAGATCCACCGACGATCACACCGCCGCCCCCGCGGGTGACCTGTCGGGTGGTGCCGGTCGAGGCGTCCTCGTGCACGTTGAAGTCGTGGGTGGTTCCACCGACGTCGTTGTGGACGTGATCCGGATGACACATGTTGACGCAGGATCTGTCGCTCACAGCCACCGACGACAGGGGATCGCTCCAGCCGATACCTGAGTCGGTGTACGTGTCGTTGACTCCTGCCACGTTTCCAATCGAGTGGCGGCTGGTCTTGGCTACAGCGCCGTTCATGCCCTGCCAGATCTCGGGGTGACAGCCGGAGCAATTTGCCCCACCTGCGCTTTCGCCATCTCCAGCAGAGAAACCCGAGGAGTGGGGGTGGCAGCCGATACACCGGGTCCCGGCGTTGTGGCTGTGATCTCCGCCCGAATTGTCGTTGCGGTAGTGGTTGGTCTGGGTGTGGCAGACCTCACAGATACCGTCGTCGTACGGAGAGTTGCCAGGGCCCGAATAGTCGCCGAGGTAGCTCCATTGCGGGTTGGTGCCGCCAACGCTGTCATCGACGCGAAAGTCGACATTCCCCGTGCCACTGTTTGGTGTTTCGAGGGTTTCCCGAGCCAGATAAATGTTGCGTGTCTGGTGGGGGGTGTGACAGATCAGGCAGTCAACCGCCCAATTGCCATATTTTGTGCCTGTGCTCTTGCTCGAGTGTGTTTCCAGATTGTGGCAGTCGATGCAGGCCTGCGAGCCATGGGTCCGGCGCAACAGCAGACCGTTCCCGGCCGCTTCGGCTCCCGAGTTCGCGACCACGAACGATCGCACGAACACGCCGACGTTTCCTAGGGAATCCTCTACCTCTACCCTAACGGTGTGCGCTCCATCGATCAGCTGTGTGGTGTCGACGTCGAACTCGTAGACCGCACAGTCGTCTCCACAAGCGTAATTTGTGTTGACTGTTGCAACGGTCGAGATCGGTGCACCATCGAGCCCCCACCTCACCGGATCGGATACCGCCAAACCGTCCTGGTCGGAGACCTCGACTTTGAATCTATCGGTTGAGCCGACCACCGCATCGTTTGCAGGGCTCTGAAAAACCAGGGTTGGAGGGAATGTGTCGGCAAAAACCACTGGTGACAGCAACACCGAAAGAACAGCGATAAACACCGCCAGCCTGAGGTGCCCTTTGTGGGCCCCGAACGAGCGTCGAGTAACGAGCGCCAAGCCTGTGTTCCTCATGGTCCGTCCACCGTGAGCGTGTTGCTGTCGACATAATGAACCCCGTGGCAGGTCAAGCACTGTACGAAACCGCCGCTGTCGAGCAGCAGGTCGTTTGTCGGGTTGCTGTCCTCACCTGCGGCACCCTGGGGCGCGCCGTTACCGTCAAGCGGCACGGAACGGTCGTAACCCATTCCGTTGGCGTCGAGGGCCACCCCCACCGGATGGCTCTTGAAGTTGCCGTCATATGTTCGGACCGTATCGTGGTCCATCACCCACGAACGATGACAATCGCGGCAGTAGGCGTCACCGGTATCGTTGGCGCTGGAATCGAGGGCGGATCGAAGAAACGGCCACGAAGCCGAGAACTCCCACCGTTCGCCGACCGAAAAGCTACCGGTGCCGAACGAAATGTTGACTCCACTGTCGAGCGTCACGTCGATACCGGCTCCGAGAGTCGCTGGTGCCGTCGGGAACCAACTCGTTCCGTTGTCCTTCGAGTAGCGGAAGCGTGCACTGGTTTGATTGCCGGCAGTAACGATCTCGACCAGGTACCAGACGCCCGTCGATCCGTTGAAAATGCCGCCGGAGGTCACCGGTCCAGTGCTCCCGAAGGCGGTGACCTGCTTGGCCAGGCTGACCCGGGGATGACCGCCGAAGCTCGCGGCTGCACTGTGCTGGTTGTGGCAAGTGGAGCAGACCACATTTCCGCCCATGACTCGCAGCTGCATCGCCGGGTTCACAGGTTCCTGGGTGCCCAGGGGGCTGTTGACGGCGGCCACGTCAAACGCGTGTGAGGTTCCCTGAGTTCCGGGGATTGCCACGTCGGAGCTGTTGATCGGGAGGTCCCCTGCGGCACCCGATGGGTTATGGCACGACTGACACAGATTCACGTTGCCGGCCGACGCCGTCAATCCATCGCCGGCCGCGTGGTGCGGAATGTGACAGGGTGTTGTGCAATCGGTGGTAACAGTCGAGCTCGACCAGTGTGGGGGGTCCGACGCTTCCGCGACACCCGGGCTGAATGCGATGAAAATCATTGTGACCATTAGCAGCAACAGCCATGCTGCCGCCCGCTGTGGCATCGCACAAGCGCTCGTCATGCGTTCCTCCAGGGTCCTT
>Ga0224513_10000968_pt1 | contig 11589 bp, 6 predicted proteins | sample SF_May12_sed_USG_5_FD_169109 | JGI IMG/M metagenome (GOLD analysis project Ga0224513, IMG submission 169109) | Sediment microbial communities from San Francisco Bay, California, United States - SF_May12_sed_USGS_21 | ecosystem: Environmental > Aquatic > Marine > Sediment | place: USA: California... | reverse complement strand
CTGTTGGGGTTCGAGTAGAAAGTTTTTGAGTTGTTTCAGAAGGAATTTGCTTGGAATCAAATGTTTGTCCATCACAAGTAAAGTCAGTTCTATCTCGTATTTCTGATTCAAATCTATCTATGAATTTATATAGTAACAAATTATCATAGAGGAATGTTCTATAGTCTACTACCTCACAACTTTGATAGTCCCACCCCTGTATAATAGTCCCGTCTCCTGCAACAAGGTCAATATTGACATCAAATTTTGTTGGTTCGTATGTAGTATTGATATATTCATTAACTATCTGAGTATAGAATTTTGATTTGTCCTTGCTAGGAAGAGATTCCAGATAAAATTGAGGCTTACTTCCAAATGGTGCATCAGGAAATGTTGTAAATCCATAATCAGATTCGTCTGTAAAGTGAGTAAATTTTGTAAAAGTTTTACTTTCTATTGGTGCATCTAATGAACCTCCAGAAAATGTAACCCAAACTACTTGTTGGCGTTCAGAATCTGAAGGTGTTTTTAATTCATCAATGGGCATATTCAATTCTCTAATTGTTGGATCAAAATGAAGACCATTACAGTTGAAAGTTCCTCTGTCTCTATATTCAGAATCAAAGTCTGGATGGAATTTGTAAATTAACAACAATTCTGCTAGATAGTTTTCGTAATTGGTTACATCACATTCTACATATGACCAGGAGTTTATGATTTTCCCATTATCTGAAACCATATCTATTGTAACATCAAATGGTTCTGGTTGTTTTACAGAATTGATGTATCTTTCAACTACATGCTCATAAAAATCTCCCTTGTCCTTGCTAGGAAGGGATTCTAAAATGAACTGAGGCTTTCCATCAAATGGATTGTCAGGCATTGTGGTAACATAGGTCCTAGATGAATCTGTAAATGGGGTAAATTTAGAAATTGTTGTAGAAACTACCTCTTGTGGAATCTCTCCACCTGAAGCTCGAACAACAATATGTTTTGCATAATCCTTTTCATCATCTGGAATCCATGAGGAAAAATTATCTGTGGGTATTTCTTTATCATACATTCGTTGTTCACCATCAAAGGAAAAACCATCACATTGAAATTCCCAGTGATCTCTGAACTCATTTTGAATTGTTTTATTGAATTTCAAAGTTCCAAGTAATTCATTTAGATATACAGAATAATCTTCTAGTTCACATTTTTTGTATTCCCAACTTTGAAGAATGGTTCCATCTTTTGTTACTGGTTCAATAGTGACATCAAACTTTTCATATTCAAAATCTTCAAAATATTCTGTAACTAATTTTTCATAAAGAATTTGTTTGTCGGGAGTAATGAGACTCTCAAGAAGGAAGCCCTCACGTGTTATATCATATCCATATGGTGTTCTAGTTGGAAGTTCTATTCTAAGTGGTTGAAATAAAGAAAATGACGTAAACTCTTGTTCATCTTGTATTGGGCCTCCAGAAAATATTACAGAATAAAACATTGGCCTATCTTCTTCGCTTACAATTACTTGGGCTGATTTTTCTTCTACAGATTTTAGATATTCGTCTACCACTTCAGGTAATGGGGTATCGTTTGTAGTTGTTCCAGGAACAAGATAAGAATCAAGTGGTTGTTCCATGTAAACTAGAATAGATGGTCCCAAACCCACTTCACCAAAATAAAATGGATTTGTCCAAATTGCATAAACTACTCCAGGAACAGGTTTTTCTTCTTCCTCAGCAAAAATTGGAAGAGCAGAAACTGTAATTACAAAAAATCCAAACATTAGAAGATTTTTTTTTGGAATCATTTGTTTTAGTTATTTCTCTTTTCTAAAATTTCTTGAATTGCTTCATCAACATCGATTGTTTGGTCTAATGCCCATTGTGGAATAACAGGCTTTTCATCACTTGTTTCTGCATGGGAACTTTCTTGAGGAATTATTGGCCATGGGGCATCATCAACCAATGCTTGTCTAACAACTATTGAATCAGAAGAGATGTTAAAGACAGTAAAATCTTGAGCCAGAGTTACAGATCCCAAATAAGGGATTCTCAAATCATCAAAAAGAGGAGGAATTGTTTCTTCAGTGACCCATGTATGATACATCACCCCCATTTTTGGTTGAGTCAATTCAAAGATTACACCTGCGGCCTTTGCTGGAGTATGAAATTCATTAGTTACGGTTTTTGCAACTTCTAATGCCATTCCAGTTTTTTCAGAAAAGATTTCAGCAGGCAAAAATGTTTCATGAATCAACAAATCAACGTCTTGAGCTTGCTCTACCATAAAGTTGTTAATTTTTGTATCCCCAGAATATACAATGGAGATGTCATTCCAATCAATTCTATAACTCACTGCACCTGCCATTGCATGAACTGCAGGAAATGATGTAACTGTAATATCGTTTTCTTCATAAACTACTTGGGTTTTTTCCCAATCAAATTCATGTGTTATGACTTCTGTACCCGAAGTAGGGACAGTTCCTGTTCTAGATGTTAAATCCCAATAGTTTGCAGTAACTATGCCCTCAACAAAAGCTTCTACTCCTAATGCATGTCCATCCCCTGTTGGGCCCCATACTTGCATTGGTAAAATTCTACCAAATGGCATTCCTTGAGCCCAGAACATATCAAAATCTCCTTGATGATCAGTATGCAAATGAGTAATGAAGAATTTTGTCAAATCTGCTGGTGGTATCTTCATGCTGTTGAAATTTGCAACAGTTCCACTACCAACATCAAACATTAGAATTTCCCCATTTCCAAATTCCATCAAGATTCCAGCTGCTGCTTGATTTCGTGTTGGAAATGGCATTCCAGTTCCCAAAAATGTTAAACGAATTTCATCTTCAGATAACTCTTCAGTTCCAGGAACATAGTTTTTTGAAAATTCTTTTTCAGGATTTCCGATAATTGGAGTTTCAGTAATTGGTAATGTTCCTCCTGACACTACAGGAGTAATTGATTTTTCTAATTCAAAATTAGATTCAATTTTTTCAACTTTACATTCTCCATCATAACCATATTCAACTCCGCTGGCATTAAGATAACATTGGTTTGAGTAAGTTTTTCCATCAATACCACATACAGGTTCCCATAAATCTATACAGAAGATTTTTTCGGTTTCATCCGGAATTATATTAGATGTTTTTCCTTGATCTGCTTTCCATGCCTCCTTTCCACCAGGATATTCGGAGCATAGTTGCAAGCCGCAAATGTCAGTTGATGAACCAAATTTTGAGGTACTAACACCCTGACCCTTCAGAGCATATGCTTCCTGATTAAAATCAGAAAAAGGAATGCTTGAAGTTATTCCAATTGATAAAATTAAAGGAATTAAGGCTAGAAAAGTAAAATTCAACAAAATAATCTTTTTTTTATTGAATTTAAAGAATTAGATATTTTTCAGGATTAAATCCATTGAGGATTGAACCTTTTTTGTGTAAAGGATTGGTTCATAGACCAATAGTCATTTTGTGAACAGTGGTTCACATCTTTAGAGGTTTGAATTAATCTAATAAGGTTACAATATCATCGAGTTTTAACATAATTCAAAATCTTCATCAATGTCTCTTTTTGTGGTTTTAACTTTTCATTATTTTTTGCCTTTTTTTGTAACTCAAAAAAATTACTCTTGGATACACCAATTTTCTTATGCTCTTTGTACACATCAATTCCCAGAATCACTTCTCTAAGATTGAGATATTTTGCATAATTTCCCTCAGTTACGCCTACAATGTCAAACTCTTCAAGTTCGTTTGATTCCTTTCCTATGTATCTGATAGAGGATTTGTTTATGAGTGGATGTTTTCTTTTTAGTTCTCCAATATTACCGTCAGATTTTGATTCTTAATGCTCAACATAGTCTCTAATTACCTCTGAAAGTGGCTTCCAAAACTCTTCTGTGTTGATAAAATCCTTGTTTAGATATACCTTGCCTGTCTTATAATCAACAAACTTCATGTATGGAACGTCCTGCCTTTTTTTCTCGTCAGCATAAGGCAAGAATGGAATAACGGGTTCATCTGTTTCAGGGTCTTTTTTATGTACCATAATGTAGACTTGTTAATTCCAAATCCCTTTCTTTCTTCATTGGTCATTTTCAGGATTTTTTCTTTTAATTTCAGATTGTCATTTCTATATAATCTCATTTTGGGAATGTTAAACTCAATCTCGTTCTTTTTACCTATGATAAAATTAGATAGTTGTTGTATGTTGTCTTGAAGAATTACTTGATAAGAAAAGTGCTTACCATTCTTGTAATTATATTTAGCATTAAAATTTGAATTGATTTTTCCAATTAACAATTTAGCAATATCTTCCCTCAATCTGGTGTGATAGTTCTCAGTAATAATAAAATCAGACTTTTTGATCTTCTTTTCTTCCAATAATTGAATTACGGATACATCGATTAGCCATCTAAACAATTCCTGAATATCATAGACTAACGGAGTTTTGCTTTGATTAATTTCATGCAAGAATCCGATTGAATAATCCAATCCTACAGAATTGATTCCTTTTCTAATTAGCTGAATCTAAGTTTAGCATTGTTTAAATCTGTTAAAAAATTTTTGCAACAACATGGTAACATATTGCAGAAACTGTAAAAAAGCATTTAATGCAAAAAATGCACTGTTTTGCTCTACAAGTTGTTATAAGTTCTATACAGACGCATTAGAAAGCAATGTAATTGTACCTTTAGTAGAAGATGACGCTCACCAAATCGAAAAGTCAACTAATTTTCCTATTTTAATTTATGACCAAATCAATTGCATCCATGAATATTCAAAAAATGGTACAATGAGTTGTAAAAAATGTGGCTATACAAACCTTGCATGAATTAGATAAAATGAAAATCACAAAATCGGAAAATTATCTGGATATCGTAAAATATATAAAAAATGAAGGCACTTAAAAAAGACTTTCAAGAAATGTCTAAAGGAGCAAATTCATTCAAAAAGATTTTCTCAAATACAAAATTACTGAATTAAGAGATGGTAATTTGAACCCAATATGGAAAAATAGTCATATGTGTTAGACTGGTCAATCAACAACTATCAAAGCATGTTTCACGCCTAACTTGATTATTTTCTTCTTGCATTCTGGGTATGATTTTCATTTTGTATTTGGTCAACTGCCTTAACCCCGTTTATTTTTGTAAATTTGTTGAGTCTCACTTCTTAATTCTCTCAAGATGCGAATCCTATGGGGTTCGCATGCTTAGATATCCTTTAAAATCACAAAAACAATCCTACATTGTACACCCAAAATCAATTTATCCAGTACCGCTAACGGCGCGCAGATGGTCGGTTCCAAACCTCTACAGATTTGAGACCATATTGTTTCTAGTTTAAATTCCAATAATCATTCTAAAAAATTACTCAATCAATATTGCGGGTTTAAACGGTCTTGCATGTCTTGCTTTTTCTTTAGGATCATAAATGTCACTATCTGATACTGAATAGACTTGTATCTCTACTCCAAACTCTTTCTTTCCAATACTGGCTAATTCCTTTGACAAGAATTTCTTTTCATCAAATTCTTTTGATTCTAATTTCATCCTCTTGATTTCTTCAGACTCTGAATGCAAATCCTTGATTACTTTTTGTATATAGTCTGGCATTTTTTTGGCGTCTGTAGTTTGAGGATCTGCAATCAATTCTTTCATTACAAATCCCATGTTGTTTTGACCTCCTACCATAATTTTTAGCATTTTACGATACACTGTTAATTTGAATTCGTCAGAATTTACATAAATCACAATTTTTTGTGGAGTGATTTTTGTAACTTTGAGAATGTTTGTAATGTCATCAATTGTTGATTTTAGTAATTCTTCAGATTGAATTGATGTGGCATCTAATTTTTCTTTAGAGAATTCAGGCCATGTTGATTTTGATACCATGTCTGTATGTCCCAATTTTTCCCACATCTCTTCAGCTATGTGTGGCGCAAATGGGGATAGCATTGCAATTCGTGTAGAATTAATCTGGTGCAATATACCTGAAATGTTTTCTCTGTTTTTGGCATCTGTTCTTTTGTGATACCAGCTCAAGTCTGATTCAAATGAAAACAAAATCTCATGCAGTGCTTCTCGCAATCTCATCTTCTCAATTGCCTCAGTTACCTGGGATATCATGCTCTGAGTTTTAGATAAAATCCACCTATCTTCAGCCTCCAAATTATCGATCTCTCCTGCTTTTATCTTGGAGCATTCCTCAAGGAGTGATTCTAGTTTATTTTGAATGCCAAAGACTGATTCCATGTTAAAATCCGCATCTTGGAGTAGTTCAGCTGATGATATTATTGCCAGTCTAATTGGGTCTGCACCGTGGTCTCTAATTGCAGTTCTTAGTGGAATGATATTTCCCATACTCTTACTCATTTTTGCACCGTCCATCATTACAGAGCCATTGACTACAATTTCTTGAGGCCATAATTTTTTATCAAATATTGCAACGTGATTTAATACAAAAAATGACAAATGATTCTGAACCAAGTCTCTACCTGAGTGCCTAGAGTCAACTGGATAGAAATATTGAAATTCATTTTTCATCATTTCAATTATATCTTCAGTCAACTTGGAAGTTTGTATAGCTAGTCCAATGTCTCCTTTGTCTAGGAAAATGTAATCAAAGAATTCTTTTGTTAAATTTTCAGGCGTTACTGTTCCATCATTTACAAATCTAGAAATGGTATAGTATGCCATGTAAATTACAGAATCTGATAAACTCTCAACAATCCAATCATTATCCCATGGAAGTTTCGTTCCAAGTCCCTGCTGTCTTGCACAAGCTCGCTCATGCAACCAATCAATCACCTCTTTGAACTCTGTTCTGATGTTATTTGGTAGAATGTTCATCTCATCAAAACAATTGCGAGCTAATCCTTTCCATTCTTCATCGCCGTAATTCAAAAACCATTGGTTATTCAATACTTTAACAACACATTCTGCTCCACAACGACAATGTACTGGGGCATTTTCAAGTACTGGGAATTTTTCCAGATGATTATTCTCTTCTAACCATGCTCTTACTTTGTCTCGTCCAAATTGAACTTTTTCATTATTGAATTTATCACATTTTTCGTTCAGCTTTCCATCCGTGAATTCTTTTAGATACAATTCTTTTGTAGCTTCTTCCAACTTTTCATCGGATTGGCTTGCGACTCCTAATTTTTCACAAATGTCTTTTGCAGGAAATTCCCCAAATCCTTCAGTCACAATTATAGGAATAGGCTCGATTTTGACAGCTAATTCGTGATTTCTAGCCTTCAAATCCATCAATGCCTGGTAATCCTTTGGTGCATGTGCAGGTACTGACATTACAAGGCCCGTGCCCATTCCAGGCTCTACAAACTCTGCAGGCAATATCGGGATTTCTCGTCCATTGTGATTTGTAGCATATTTTCCAATAATTTCATTACCTGGAATATCGCCAACAATTTTGACCTCTTTTTCAAAGAATTCTATTTTCTTTGCACATTCTTCAGAAACTATCCATGTTTCATTATCCACTGCTACCTTTTTGTAAATTGTATTTGGATTGACCCACAAATTTGTAACTCCAAAAATTGTTTCAGGTCTTAGTGTTGTAACTGGAAAAATAAATTTGCCAAATGAAAATTTGACTAGGAAATTTTTATCATCAATCTTTGGTTCAACGTCTCCCATTGTATCATGCTGTGATACTGGGTTTTGATCAGCAGGACACCATCCAACTGGATGACTCCCTTGAATAATTCTACCGCTTTCTTTGAGAGTTGTAATTTGCCACTCGATAAACTTTTGATAACCTGGAACTATAGTTGTGAATTCTCTTCTCCAATCAATGGAATAACCCATCTCAATCATTCCAGATTTAATTTCTTTATGGAAATAATCTGCAATCTTTATTGGTTCAACAAATGTTTTGATGTCTTCTTCTGGAACATGATATACGTTTTGTAACCCATCTAGGATTTCTTTTTCTCCAGCTTGAATTCTCTTTGCCATGCCAAGAACAGGAGTACCAGTATAATGAAATCCCATTGGGAATAATACGTTATACCCTTGCATTCTGTAAAATCTTGAATGAACATCAGCTAGTGTGTAAGTTCTGCCGTGTCCAATATGTTGAGGAGAATTTGGATACGGATATGCAACTGTAATGAATTTTTTTGGTTTCTCATTTGGATTTGTTTCAAAGTCCTTTGATTCAATCCATCTGTTTCGCCATTTGTTTTCTATCTCGTTCCAGTTAATTGTCATTTTTTCATCCTAAAATCATTGATTTCGCTTTGGCAATTGCCTCGTCTTTTTTAGATGTGTCTTTTCCTCCACCTTGAGCAAATTTAGCATCACCTCCGCCAGAACCACCTAGAATTGAGGCTATTTCCTTGGCTATCTCACCAGAATTTACGCCTGATTCCTCCCCTGCATGCATCATTATTCTTACAGTTGGTCCTGATTCAAAAATTCCACAAAAGGCAGCTTTACTATCTTTAGTTATTAGTTTCTTGCCAAAGTTTTGATGAAAATAATCATCGTATTGTTCACTTGCAGTAAAGCAAATTTTGTTTTTCACTGTAATTTCATCTAGTTCTCCTGATTCACCACCTAGAATTTTTTCTAATAGTATGGGGATCTGTTCTCTTGCTTTTTGTTTATTTTCTTCTCGCTGTTTTTCTAGTGTTTGCTTTGCAATATTTTCTTCAGCTTGTTTCTTTGATTCTTCTTCTTGATCTTTGACGTATTGAAATGCAGTAGGACCTGAGACAAACTCTATACGAACTACTCCGTCTTGAATTCTTTTGGTCTTTGTAATTTTGATTAATTCTATATCTCCAGTTTTCTTTACATGTGTTCCACCACATGCTTCTATATCTTGATCTTCAATTGATACAATTCTAACTGATTTTACTGGAACTACACCCCCCTGGTAAATTCTAAATCCATATTTTTGCTCTGCAGTTCCTCTATCATAATAATCGATGTTGACTGAAAGATTTTGTTTGACCATGCTATTAGCTGCATCTTCAATCTGTTTTACTTGCTCATTAGTTAATGATGAATGATGTGTAATATCTAATCTGGCATGATCATCGTCTTTGAATGCAGAGTGTTGCCAAATCCATGAACCTAACACTCCTCTTGATGATGCATTAATGATGTGTGTACTGGTGTGATTTTTGGTAATGTTTACACGACGAGTTTCATCTACCTTGCATGATACGGTGTCTCCTTCTTTTGGTACGCCGTCTTCTAATTGATGAACAATAATGTCTGCGTGTTTATCTACATTGATCACATTGAATCCTGCGATACTTCCAAAGTCTGGTTCTTGTCCACCACCTCTGGCATAAAATGAAGTTTTATCTAATATCACTTGGTCATCAAAGACCTTGATTACTTTGGCTTCAAACTCCATTGGGTCGTCTTTGTAAAATAGCGTCTCAGTTTCAGGTAATTTTTCTAGTGGAAGTTCTGTAATTGTTTTTTTCTTTTCAGACTGGTGCAAATCAGATAATTTGGAATAAAATGATGATGGAATTTCAGAAATTGCATTTACTTCTTTGAGATATTCAGGTGTAATGCCATCGGATTCGTACAGTGTAATCAGTTCATCGACACTCGGCACACCTTTTTCACGAATCTTTTCTGCCTTTTTTTTCATGTGCACTTTGGATTCTTCATATCTTGTTGATTCTAGCTTGAGAATTTGCTTGACGTCTTCTCTCTTTTCATCAAGTTCTGGATAGGTATCTTTGAGATAATCAATATGGGCATCAATTAATTCATCAATATTCAATTTTAGATTCAGGCGATTAATTGTTCCATTAATTCTTCGCAACATCATTCTGAGATTATATCCTCCACCTACATTACTTGGAAGTGCACCATCTGTAATTGCAAAAATCAATGTTCTAAGATGATCTGCAATCAGATACACTCCTTCAAGTGGTGTTATCATCTTGTTTAGTTGATCATCAGTTACTCCTGCAGTCTTTATTGCATGACGTCTGACATCATTGAGATCCTCAAAATTATCTAATGCCTTTGCAATCTCTGTAAAGTACTTTCTCAAAATTTCTGAATCTGAATCAATCCCAATCTTTTCAAATAATTTTTGATTGATTGGACCAAAACAGCAGTCATATGCCGTGGGTGTTCCCATTGTAATCCATGCAAATCTTTCAAGACCAGCACCCATATCGATAACTCTTTGATCAAGTGTTGTATGTTGTCCTAATTCGCCTTGAAATTCAGTAAATACAGCATTTCCAAGCTCTAATCCTCTGACAAAATATTCTAATGATGGACCAAAAGAGCCACCACCAGCCCATACATCTTCTACAAAAATAACTTCTTCTTTTTTTATTCCAAATTGATCAGTTAGTAATCTAAAATCTAAATCAACACATTCATCTTTCCAATACCCTTGTGAATCTGGAATACTGTGTTGTCCAATCATGCAAAAACTTGAAAAGTGTCTACCAGTTACTCCAACATTTTCCAAGTCCTTGAAACGCAAACATGTTTGTGGAACTACTAGTGGATTTGCAGGAAACTCAAAAACCACCTTGGATCCCATCACTCTTTGAAAATCTACCACTGATGCAATTGTAAAATACAAGTCATCACGCCATCTACAAACAACAGGATATCTGCTAACAGAAGTATGATTATTTTTTACAAAAAATTCTTCAACTTGTTTCCATGCTTGTGTATAATCAAATCTCTTAGTTGTTGGAGGCTCTCCAATGAATGAATATGTGTCATCTGCATCATCTGGGCATAAATCTCGTCCTGAATTTAGAGTCCAAAAGAATCTCCCACATTTTGAGCAAGCTTTTCTAACAAAACCCTGTTCTTGGAATAATTTGACGTTATAGTATCTGTCAGGATCAGATGAAAATTCTTTTAGAATCTCTTTTTTATCCAACGATGAGGCTGCTCTAATCCAATATTAAGAATTGTCGATTAATGATACATTAAATACAATACATAATCCAGTTTATTCATGTTTGGAAAAAAACCTACTTTAAAAGAAGGAACTCCTGTTTTCTCTATCAAAAAAAATGGTGATTATAATGACTTTATTTTCGGTATAGTTACTGGAGTAGATGGAAAAAAAGTAGGTATCAACGGAATAATTGTTAATCCTATTGGTTTGAAAAATAAAATTGCACAAGGAAAAACTGGAGAACGTTCACAAGAAATACTTCTTCATCCGACCCCTGACAATGTTGTATTGGCTTTAGTGTATAGAGTTGAACATGAAAATTATGCTGAAGTAATTGATCTTGATGTTGATAAATGTGATATCCTCCCTCCAAAGATTTATGCAATGTTGGATGGTTGGATTCGAGAATCTTTACCTGAATTCATTAACACTGTTCTGTCTTTACCCCCAGGGTCTGAAAGAGATGAAGCTAAACGAGTTTTAAAAAATAGGATGGATACTTTGACGGATCCAACTCTAAAACGAACTCTATACGCTGTTTGTAGAAGTCTTAAAATCTTAAACTAGATTTTTAATTTTTAGGCATAACTTCTCCATAGTTTTATATTATGCCCTAAGGAAATTTCGACATAATGGAATATGTTTACGCTGCTTTACTTCTTCACAAGCTAGACAAAGAA
>Ga0224513_10000967_pt1 | contig 11590 bp, 10 predicted proteins | sample SF_May12_sed_USG_5_FD_169109 | JGI IMG/M metagenome (GOLD analysis project Ga0224513, IMG submission 169109) | Sediment microbial communities from San Francisco Bay, California, United States - SF_May12_sed_USGS_21 | ecosystem: Environmental > Aquatic > Marine > Sediment | place: USA... | reverse complement strand
ATCCTGCTGGCTTATGTTTTGACCATGGTTCTGCCGGCCGGTCAGTTTCAAACAGAAATGAATGACCATGGCCACGAGGTCGTTGTGCCCGGCACTTACGCGGTCATTCCTGATACCGAAGCGCTGCCGCTCACTTCCCTGTTCACCGTCATTCCGCGCGGCCTGGAATCCGCCCAGGGCATCATTTTCTTCGTTTTCATCATTGGCGGTGCGCTGGCCGTCATTCGTGCCACCGGCGCCCTGGATGCGGCGCTGGCAAAAATCCTGAAACGCTTCGGTGGGCAGCCGGCCCTGCTGATCCTGATGGGCATGCTGGCTTTTGCAGTGGGTTCTTCGACCATTGGCATGGCCGAAGAATACATTCCGCTGGTGGCAATACTGATCACCTTGTGCGTCGGAATGCGCATGGATACCGTTGCCGCCGTCGGCATCATGGTGGTCGGTTACGGCATCGGTTATGGCACGGCCGTGATGAATCCGTTCACGGTCCTGGTGGCCCAGGAAGTCGCCGGGCTGACACCGGTTTCCGGGATGGCTTACCGCCTTGCCATTTTTCTTCCCTTCTTTGCACTCGGTTTTTACCACGTCCTGCGGTACGCGAAAATGATCCGCAACGATCCTGGCCGTTCGCTGGTCGCCGATGTGCCGGAGGCCCAACCGCCAGATCCGCCTGAACCCGGCCCGATTTCCGGCCGCCAACGCCTGGTGCTGCTGGTTACACTGGCCGCGCTGGTTATCGTCGTCTGGGGTATCAAGGTGCACCAGTGGTACTTCGTCGAACTTGGCGGCGTATTTTTCGCGCTGGCATTGGTTTGCGGGCTGATCTACCGGATGTCTCTGGATGACATGGCGATCAATTTCATCGGCGGCGCGGGTGAGTTGATTGGTACCGCGCTGCTGATCGGATTCGCACGTGCGATCGAAATTACACTGAGTGACGGGCAAGTACTGCATACCATCGTCAATGGTCTGTCGCAGCCACTGGTTGCCGTGGGGCCGGAAATATCAGCGGTTGGCATGCTGTTCATCCAGAGCATACTGAACTTCTTTGTGCCGTCGGGTTCGGGCCAGGCCTATGTCACCATGCCGATCATGGCGCCGATTTCCGACATTGTTGGTGTCAGCCGCCAGGTCGCGGTGCTGGCCTACCAGATGGGCGACGGCTTCATGAACATGATCGTGCCCACCAACGCGGTGCTGATGGGTATCCTCGGTATCTGCGGCATTCCGTATGGCCGCTGGTTCCGCTTTATCTGGCCGCTGATGCTGCAGTTACTGCTGTTGGGCAGTCTCTCGATGGTGATAGCGGTACTGATCGGATACCAGTAGCGTGATCCGTATTTCCTGAATATCGTCAATTACAGGCTGGAAGTTCTGAAAAGAAACCAACTGGAGACATACGAGTTGGCTATCGCTCAAATCAGGATGGTCCTGCAATTGCTGGATGAGGAAATCAGCCGCTAACGATCGCCACTATTAAAACTTCAGGTGCTTGACCGTATCGCCCTTATTGATCAGTTGCTTCAACGAGGCAATACCGAGCCTCAGATGCAGTTCCACGTAGTTGTCACTGACCTTCCGGTCGCTTTCGGCGGTTTTGACCCCTTCGGGCACCATCGGTTGATCCGAGACCAGCAGTAGCGCGCCTACCGGGATCTGGTTGGCGAAAGCCGCGGAAAAAATGGTCGCCGTTTCCATATCAATTCCCATGCACCGGATGGAATTGAGATAATCCTTGAACTCTTCGTCGTGCTCCCAGACTCTGCGGTTGGTGGTGTAAACGGTCCCGGTCCAGTAATCCTGCTGGTAGTCCCTGATGGTCGTGGATATGGCTTTTTGCAATGCAAAAGAAGGCAGCGCCGGAACTTCGGGTGGGAAATAGTCATCGGAGGTTCCTTCTCCGCGGATGGCGGCAATCGGCAGGATGAAATCGCCCAACTGGTTCTTTTTTTTCAGACCGCCGCATTTTCCCAGGAACAGAACCGCCTTGGGGTTGATCGATCCCAGCAGGTCGATCACTGTCGCGGCATTGGCGCTGCCCATGCCAAAATTGATGATGGTGATGCCATCTGCGCTGGTATTGGGCATCGGCTTGGCTTTGCCGATGATTTCCGACCCGTGATGCCTGGCGAAGCGCTCGACGTAATCTCCAAAATTTACCAGGATGACGTACCTGGAAAAATCTTCGAGCTTGCGTCCGGTGTACCGGGGCAGCCAGTTTTTTACGATTTCGTTCTTTGATTTCATGTATTACGCCGATTTTTCAGGGTTGGCCGCTGTTCTCCATCTCTTCCTCGATATAACGCAATAAGGCTTCGGAAACAGCTTGCCTTGGGTATTCATTTTTGTCCACGAAATGGCGGCCGATGAACGGGTGGGCTTCGGCTACCGGTACCGCGATGGCCCAGTGGTCTGCATTCAGGTAGCCGAGCAGGGTGCTGCCCGGGATCACCTGGTCATAGAAAATGACCTGGCTGTCGTTACGTGAGTCGATGGCGCTAAGTTTCTTGTGGGTGCTCTTCAGAACCGAAGAGATCTGCTCGGGATCAGGATAGGTTACCAGCGAGTAATAGCGAATGTCAGCGGGCAGGGGATTATCCTGCAGCCACTGACGGCGCACGGCTGGCCGCAGGCTTTCCACGGCGCGGCCATCACCTTCCGTGCAGTCGGAACCGGGAATGTGCCTCAACAATCCAAGGTCACTTTCCTTGGCCGGATTTGCCAGTGGCGAACCACCAATAGCGCCGGCCACGCTGACTATGGCGCCGATATAACGGTGAATTTCCGGGTAGGTGACTATTGCTTCAAGCAGGTCAGGTGCGCCTTTCGAATAACCGATCAGGACCAATTGTTGCTCCTGCAGTTCTTCAGCGTGCCCCATGATCGCATCGCGTATCATGCGGGCATTGGTGGCCGTTCCCGACATTCCGTCTACGGAAAAAATGTAGGCGTTGTACCCAAATGATTCGACGTGGTGATCAAACTCGTTTTCGTAATTGAGCCAGGATTCGAAACACTCCCAGCCAATCCCGGGAACCATGGCGGCGATCAGGTTTCTCTTCGATTGTCCCAGGTGAACCGGCTGACCGGTGCCGACTGGTTCAGTACCGACCCGGGTCAGCGCCTGTTCGCAGTTCCGATAATGCGGAAGCTTCTCACCATGGTCGTCCAGTACCGCGCAGGTAATTTCCCGAAACCGGCCGCGCCCATCTTCGATCCCGGCCACAGAAGCAGGAACCAGAACCAGCGGTGGAGAGTCTGTGGTGTAAGGGACCAGCGGTTTGCTGGCGCAGGCTGCGAGCATCAGTGTTATCACAAAGACTACAAGCAAGCGGTTCATGATTGTATCCTCTCGCATTATGGAGACGGAAACCAGTTCCTTCGTCAGCGTAAGCGAAATGCTCCGATCCCTCAATCCGAGGGAGCCGGTTTATTGTATCTACCCCCATATTTATCGTCAGGCAGCCAGGTCTTTCGTCAATGGGTTTCCCGGCAGGGTGCTGTACGCTGTCAAGGCCAACGACGAGGCGGCGATTATCAGACTGTTGAACGAGGCGGGGGTCGCTCATTTCGACTGTGCATCGGTTCCCGAGATCGCGCTGGTCCGGGCAAACTGCCCGGGTGCTACCTGTTACTTCATGATTCCGGTTGCGCTGAGGGGCGCCGCACACGAAGCGTTCCATGATTACGGAGTGCGCCATTTCATGGTGGATGACCTGGAACGGATAGATTCGCTCGCGTCAGAAATCCCGCTTGATCAATGCGTGGTATTTGCCCGGATGGCGGTCAGCCATGAGTCGGCCATGATGGATCTGTCTTCCAAATTTGGGGCTTCTCCCGCCCAAATCCCCGAAATTCTGAACCGGATCCGTTCGACCGGGGCGGAGCCAGCGCTCGCTTTCAACGTGGGTACACTGGTGACCGCACCCGAGGCCTACCGGCACGCCATCGAAGTGGCGGCAGAAGTGCTCGCGACTGTCGATTTCAAGCTGAGGCTGATAGATATCGGCGGTGGGTTTCCCTGGTCCTACCCGGGATTTGAGTCACCCCCGCTGCAGGAGTATTTCCGGGTCGTAAGCGAGACTTTGACCGCACTCCCCATGCTGGAGAGTGGCGCGATCATGGCAGAACCGGGCAGGGCGCTGTCTGCTCCGGGCCTTTCCGCGGTTGTTGAAGTGCTGTTGCGAAAAGAACGCAGACTGTATCTTAACGATGGCATGTATGGCATTTTCTGGGAGCTGCGGTTTGAAGGTCATCAGCGGTTTCCGGTCCGGGCGTACCGCAACGGCGAGCGCCTGGCGGGTTCACTGGTTTCATTCAAGCTGTATGGCCCGACTTGCGACGCTTCGGATGTGTTGCCGGGCGAGGTTGAACTGCCAGAGGGTATCCAAACGGGTGATCATCTGGAATTCGGCAATATCGGCGCATATAGCCTGAGCGGAAGAACCCGCTTCAATGGTCATTACAGCGAGCGGATAGTGGAAATCAATTCGTGCGACGAATCGCCGCCTAAAACTGAAGAAGCTTGACGGCCACGTAGGTGAAGTAGAAACCGAGGATGACCAGGCCCTCAGGCCGGGTAACCCCTTTCCTGATATAAAAGAATGCCAGCACCACAGCCGTCAGTACAAAGATGAACGGCAGGTCGAAGTACAGCAACTGCCGTTCGAAAGTCATTCCCGTAATCAGCGCGGTGATACCAATGGGAAGGAGCGTATCCAGGATGTTGCTGCCGATGATGTTGCCCACGGACATCTGGGTTCTCTTTTTGAGAATGGCTGATATGGAGATCGAAAGCTCAGGCAGGCTGGTGCCCAGGCCAATGATCAGTACCGAGATCAGGGCCTCGCTGATCTCAAAAGTTTTTGCGATGTCGATTACAGAGCTGACGGTTATCTCTGAACTGATGATAACAGTGCCCAGACCGGCCAGCAGCAGGAGCCACGAACGGATTCCTCCGTGCGCGAGACGGATGGGGTCTTCCTCGGGTGAAGTGCTGCCGTTCATCAGCGCCGTTACGTAGATGATGTACATGGTGATCAGTATCAGGCCATACGTGGCCATCCAGCGCCACCAGGAATAGCAGAACGGTGGCCCCAAGCAGCACGGAGCCGTGTTTGAGCACGAATGATTTAGGCAAGGTCAGGCAAGAGATCACCGCGCCCAGCCCGAGCACGAACCCGATCTGGGCGATGACGCTGCCTACCGATGATCCGATCACGACGCCTGACGCGTCTTGTCCCATCAGGCCCTTGATGCCTGCATCCACCGCGATTGCCAGCTCGGAAGGTCGCTGCCGATGGACAGGATCACCAGCCCGACAAAAAATTCGGACAATTGATGCCGGCGCGCAATCGCCAGGGCGCCGCCGATCGTCAGTTCGGTCCCCAGCCATAATCCCGCGATCCCCGCTATGAGTATTACGAAATCCATTGGCGCTATAGCCTAACAGCACTTGCATGTTGGTACAGCCAAAATCGTTGATTGGGCTTTCCGATCAATGAAAAGTGCTGGACAATGGGGGTTGATCCAACGGAAAGTGAGTTATGAAAAACAACGACTGGCAAGAACGAAAAAACCAGGTGTTCGCCCGAGGTATGGGAAACATGCTGCCCGTGTACATCGAAAAGGCACGCAATGCTGAACTGTGGGATGCCGAGGGCAATCGTTACCTGGATTTTGGCGCCGGTATCGCCGTGGTAAACACCGGCCATAGCCACCCTGAAGTCGTTGCTGCGGTCAGCCGGCAGGTAGATGCGTTCAGTCATACCTGCGTTATGGTCACACCTTATTCCAATGCGGTCGAACTGGCCGAGAAACTGACCGAAATCGTGCCGGTTAACGATGCGCGGGCGATTTTCGTTTCGACCGGGGCAGAAGCGGTAGAAAACGCGGTCAAGATAGCCCGCGCGTCAAGCGGGCGACCGGGCGTGATTGCTTTCAGCGGAGGTTTTCATGGCCGTACCAATCTGTGCATGGGGCTGACCGGCAAAGTCGTTCCCTACAAAAAGGGGTTTGGGCCATTTACTCCCGAAATTTATCATGCGCCATTTCCCGCGGAATACCTGGGTGTCAGCGCCGAAGCCTCGCTGCAAGCACTGGAGCAGCTGTTCAAAAACGATATTCAGCCTGACCGTGTAGCCGCGATCATCATCGAGCCTGTGCAGGGTGAAGGCGGATTCTACCCGGTGCCCGATGGCTTTCTGAAAAGTTTGCGTAAATTATGTGATAAGTATGGAATCTTATTGATAATAGATGAAATACAAACAGGTTTTGCACGAACAGGTCGAATGTTCGCAACCGAGTACGATGGCGTGGAGCCCGATATTATGACCTTGGCGAAAGGTATTGCCGGCGGTTATCCGCTGGCGGCCGTGGTTGGTAAGGCTGACATCATGAACGCACCCGAACCGGGCGGACTGGGTGGCACTTATGCTGCATCGCCGTTGGGTTGCGCTGCTGGACTGGCAGTGCTGGACGTGATTGAAAAAGAGTCACTGTGCGACCGCGCCGTTGAACTGGGAAACCGCCTCAAGGCCGGCCTGCTTCTTTTACAGGAGGATTTCCCGGAAGTGATAGGGGACGTCCGGGGCATTGGCGCGATGGTCGCGATGGAGTTGGTTTCCGCGGGCGATGTCAACCGGCCCGATGCGGACCTGACCCGGGCGTTGACACTGAAGGCCGCCGAAATGGGATTGATCCTCCTGTCCTGCGGTGTTCGTGGCAACGTGATTCGGATATTGGCGCCGCTGACGATCAAGCCAGAACAGGTGGAAGAGGGCCTCGGAATCCTGGATGAAGCGTTCCGGGCCTGCGTGGAAGCTGACTGATATGTGGATATTAGCTGTTCTCATCTTTTTGGTGCTGGCAAGCTGGCTGGCTGGACTCTGGATTCGTCATGGCGAAAAGCTCTCTGTATTCGACCAGCCCATCGAACCCGCGGGCGTGGAGCGTTTTGCCGGTACCGAAGGTCCCAGCGGGGAGCACCAGTCTGTTGTGAGAGAGTTCCTGGCCATGAAAAAGCAGGTCAAGGGCATGTCTCGCAAGGAACTCTTACTGTTCACCCGCAATTTCATGGAAAACATGCCAAACGGAAAGGAATTCACCTCCCGGTTTGTGCCGGTGGAGATAGACGGCCTGCCGGCTGAATGGGTACTGGCCCCTGGCATTGATTCGTCGCGGCGCGTGCTTTACCTGCACGGCGGTGGATTCATTGCCGGTAGCCCCAACAGCCACCGAAGCGCCACCAGCCAGTTCTCCGAGGTGGCCAACGCAGCGGTGCTGGCCATCGATTATCGCCTGATGCCGGAAAACCGGCGTATCGAAGGGATCGAAGATTGCCGGGCGGCATATCGCTGGATTCTGGAAAATGGCCCGGAAGGACATTCCAGGCCATCGCGCCTGTTCATCGGTGGAGACTCCGCTGGTGGAAATCTTTCGCTGATGATGGCGGCCTGGGTTCGCGATGAAAACCTCAGGGCGCCGGATGCCGTGGTTGCCTTGTCGCCACTCTGTGACTCGACTTATTCATCCCCCAGTATCCGCAATAATCTCCGAACCGATTACATGCTGGCGCCGATCTTCGGCAGGTTGCTGAAAACTCCAAGATGGATCCTGTCCTGGCTATTCTTCTTCGAGAACCAGTGCCGGCAAGCGAACCCGCTGGTCTCGCCGGTATTTGGCGACCTCTCCGGCCTGCCACCGATGCTGGTCCAGGTCAGTGAAGCCGAGATGCTGCTGGATGACGCCCGGCGATACGTGAATAAAGCCCGAAAAGCGGGTTCGCCAGTCCGTCTGCAATCCTGGGCGGGTTTGTTGCATGTCTGGCAGTTGTTTTATCCCGAAGTGCCGGAGTCGCGTGAAGCCTGGGAAAAAATCGGCGAGTTTATTCGCCAGGTTGAGAATAATCCGGCCTGAACCCGGGATTACCAGCGGGGCGGAGTTTTATAGGCAATATCCTCACCCTGTTGCCTGCTTACGGCAATGCGCTGGTTGTTGCCGCTGAGAATCCTGATCTGGTAGGCCGTCTCCCTGGCAAGCGCTTTGCCGGAGCCACTATTCCAGCTTTTCCTGTACAGGCGCTTGACCGCTGCCACGGCATCGGGAGACCGTTCTGTTAACTCCGATGCTGCAGCAATGGCTGCTTCAAAGGGTTCATCGGTGACGCAAGTAGCCAACCCCAGCTCCAGCGCCCTGGCGCCGCTGAATTCCTGTGCCGACATGGCCAGCAGCATGGCGTGGTCTCTGGGCGTCAGTTCGCTCAGTGCCAGTGTTCCGCCCATGTCGGGGATCAGGCCCCATTTTCCTTCCATAATGGACAGTGAAGCACCGGGTTCGACAAATCGAAAATCCGCACCCAGGGCGATTTGCAGGCCCCCTCCCCAGCAACGCCCATGAATGGCCGCGAATACCGGTACGGCCAGTTGGCGCCAACCTACGCTGACCTGTTGGGCCAGATTGGCCCGCCAGGGCAGCCACTTCCACAACAGCTTAAGCATGCCTGAACGGTCTTTCATCAGCGCCTTGATATCCAGGCCGGTGCAAAAATCAACGCCGTGGCCTGAAATCACCACCGCCCTGACGGATTTCTCTGCAGCCAGCTTTTTCTGTGTTGCGACGATTGCGCGGAACATATCCAGGTCCAGCGCGTTGTGTTTGTCTGGCCGATTCAGTTCGACCCTGGCCACCTGCTCTTCGATCATCAGTCCTACGCGATTTTCTTTCTGCATTTTTAACTCGATTCCTTACCCTCGCTGGCCTTAAAATATCATCTTTCACCATGCTGCAAACGGGGAAATCCCTTGCCTACTGACGCCCGCCTGAAGATTTGCCTTGTTTGTTCGGAACTGACACCACTGGCCAAGACCGGTGGGCTTGCGGATGTGACCGCCGCACTGTCGGCCTACTTTCATTCAGCGGGTCACGACATCCGGGTTTTGATACCGCATTACGCCTTCATGGATACCTCGGGCCTGGAAATCGAGAAGATTCCGCTGATGCAGGGCATGAAGCTGACGCTCGGCAGCCGCACTTTCAAATACCGGATTGTCAGGGCGGTCTCCGACTCGCAGGGACCACCGATTCACCTGTTGCAATGCCCCGAGCTTTACGGCAGCGGAGAACTGTATTCGGGGCCCGAAGAACACCTCAGGTTCATCCTGCTGTCGCGGGCGGCCCTTGAGATGTGTCAGCGGCTGGAGTTCGCGCCGGATATCGTCCACTGTCATGACTGGCACACTGCCCTGGTCCCGCTGTACCTGAAAACGATTTATGGCTGGGACCAGTTGTTCAGCAATACTCGCTCGGCCCTGACGATTCATAATATCGGTTACCAGGGAGTTTTTGCTGCCGGAATTCTGGACGAAACGGGACTGGCCGATTCAGTTGCGATGCTGGACGCTGATGACCTCGCCGGAGACCGGGTCAATTTCATGAAAACGGGCGTCCTGCATGCTGATCTGCTGACGACGGTCAGCCCCACTTATGCAAGGGAGATTCTTGAGCCGGAATACGGCATGGGACTCGAGCATCATTTACGTGCCCGCGGAGGCTCTGTCAGCGGAATTCTCAACGGCGTGGATTACGACGAATGGAGTCCGGAAGCGGATCCCTTCATTCCTTTCCCTTATTCCAGCAAGAAGCTTTCAGGCAAGGAAGAGAACAAGAAGGCCCTGATGAAGGACCTGGGCATGGAATACCGGTTCGACCGGCCGCTGATGGGAATGGTAACTCGCCTGACTTATCAAAAAGGTATCGAATTGGTTCAACAGGCCATGCCTGGCCTGCTTGCTGCTCGTGATTTCTCTCTCGTGGTCGTGGGCAATGGAGAGTATGACCTGGAACAGTTTTTCCACTGGTTACAGGCCGAATTCCCCGACCGCGTCTATTTTTACCAGGGTTTCAACAACCCCTTGGCGCATCGCATCGAGGCAGGCAGCGACCTGTTCCTGATGCCGTCACGCTATGAACCCTGCGGCCTGAACCAGATGTACAGCCTGCGCTATGGCACGATGCCGGTGGTTCGGGCAACCGGCGGCCTGGCTGATTCCGTTCAGCATTTTGACGCAGCAACCGGCCAGGGAACCGGTGTGGTGTTTCACGATTATGACGCCAACGGCCTGAAGTGGGCCGTCAATACGGCGCTGGATCTCTACGCCAACAAGCACAGCTGGAAACAGGTCACCTATAACGGAATGAGCGTGGACTATTCATGGGAAGAGCAGGGAAAGCTCTACGTGGAACGGTTCAGGAAATTGCTCAGTAACTGACCCTTACAGCATGTGAGGGCAGACCAGCACGACGCCCTCTGCAGTGACCGTGAAGCGTTTGGCATCCTCGGCGTGGTCTTCGCCGATCACGGTCCCGTCGGGGATCACGCAGCGTTTGTCAATAATGGCCCGGGTAATGCGGCAATTTTTGCCAATGTGCGCCTGCGGCAACACCACGGCCTGGATGACCTCACTGCCCTCGTCGACGGTCACGCTGGAGAAAAGCAGCGACTGGCGCACGTAGGCGCCGGACACAATGCAGCCTCCGGAGACCATCGAATTGGTCGCCATGCCGACGCGTCCCGAGTCGTCCAGCACGAATTTGGCCGGGGGCAGTTGTTCCTGGTAAGTCCAGATAGGCCACTTGTCGTCATAGAGGTTCAGTTCCGGGTGGATGTAAATCAGCTCGAGATTGGCCCTGAAATAGGCGTCAACGGTTCCGACATCGCGCCAATAACTCTGTGCGCGCGTTTTGACATCATGGAAGGGGTAGGCAAAGACACGGCACTTTTCAATGCACCTGGGAATGATGTTTTTGCCAAAGTCATGTTCAGATTCAGGATCTATGGCATCTTCTTCCAGGATGTCCAACAGGAATTCCCGGTTGAAAACGTAAATGCCCATCGACGCCATGGCTGCATCCGGATTGCCGGGAACGGGCTGTGGGTTGACGGGTTTTTCATTAAACTGGATGATCTTATTTTCTTCATCGATCGTCATCACGCCGAAACCGGTTGCTTCGTGCAGCGGTACCTGGATCACGCCCACGGTGATATCTGCCTTGTTTTCGGTGTGCTGGGCGATCATCGGGCCATAATCCATCTTGTAGATATGGTCGCCCGCGAGAATCAAAACATGGTCCGGGGCGTGCTCGCGAACCAGGTCAAGGTTCTGAAAGATTGAATCAGCGGTGCCCTTGTACCAGTTGAGGTCAATCTGTTGCTGGGCCGGTATGATCTGGATGAATTCCCCGAATTCGCCTCGCAGGTAACCCCAGCCACGGTGGATGTGCTGGATCAACGAATGCGCCTTGTACTGGCTCAGAATGAATATCTGCCTGATGCCGGAATTGACACAGTTGGACAGCGGGAAGTCGATGATGCGGAATTTTCCGCCGAACGGCGTGGCCGGTTTGGCCCTGATTGCAGTCAGGTCTTCCAGCCGTGAGCCGCGGCCACCAGCCATGATCATCGCCATCGTGCTGCGCGTTAGCGAACTGACAAAACGTCCGGATTTTTTTGGATTCATGGATTATCCCATTACTGTCTGTGCTACATTCATCATACGTATTTGGTGATGACAATTCAGCGAAAATAAGGAAA
>Ga0224513_10000966_pt1 | contig 11598 bp, 9 predicted proteins | sample SF_May12_sed_USG_5_FD_169109 | JGI IMG/M metagenome (GOLD analysis project Ga0224513, IMG submission 169109) | Sediment microbial communities from San Francisco Bay, California, United States - SF_May12_sed_USGS_21 | ecosystem: Environmental > Aquatic > Marine > Sediment | place: USA: California... | reverse complement strand
TCAGCTACAACTACGGTCGTCTCCGGTGCTACCCCTCCGAAGCAATTCTCGAGAAGGTGGAACGGATCGCACAAATTACAGATCGGGTCGGATTCGTCGCCACTGCAGTCGGTGACCACCCGGAGCTCGCCGAGATTCTCGAGGAGTGTCGCCATCGTGATCTGGAGGTCGCTCTCTCTTCACTTCGGATACCGGCGATGCGCGAAGAGGTCTTGCGGCCTCTTGCCGAGTCGGGCGCCCGCTCGGTGACGATCGCCCCCGAGACAGGCACCGACCAGCTCCGACGCAGACTCAATAAGCCGATCACCAACGCCGCCATCCTCGAAGCGGCCGACACCGCCCTCCGGTGCGGGATCGATAGCCTCAAGATGTACTTCATCATTGGCCTTCCGGGCGAAACGGATGAAGATGTGAGCGGCATCGCTGATCTCCTTCGCAAGGTCCAGGAAATTATGGTTGGCCGCGGCCGCGAACGAGGTCGGGTCGGGACCCTCCACGCCGGGTTTAACGTCCTCGTGCCGAAGCCATACACGCCCTACGCCCGCCAGTCCATGTTGACGCGAAAAGAGACACGACGGCGTCTCCAAATTGTCCTGGACGGTGTCGCAGGTGTCGGTAATCTCCGCATCGACCGGCCGGCATACCGGGAATCCATATGGCAGGCCTATCTCAGCCGTGGCGATTGTTCAGCCTACGCTGCCCTAGACATGGCCGCCTCGGGGTGTTCGCTCGGTGAGTTGCTCACCTCGCAGCGGAGGGAGATTGAAGCTTCGGCCCTGAACACGGTGGATGGCGACCCGGTGTGGCAGTTTGTGACATCTGCGCCGGTGAAGAAAACGGAACTCAAGGCGTCCCTGGAAATACCGGCGAAGCAAGTTAAGGGTTAAGAGTTAGGCTTCGAAAGCCTTTTCGGGGATGGGAGTTCCTCACTCATTACTCTATACACTTTTACTCCCCTACCGTCCGACGGGTCTTGAATGGTCGCCGTGTTTTTTCCCGACTCGAAGCGACGATCACGGGCACATTGAGCTTCGAGCGAATCGGATCATCGGTCCTGATCTCGATCCAGCCTTCGATCGTACTGCTGATCGCCTCGGGCCCAAGACCCTCCGCCAACTCCACCCGAATCGTCTGACGTTTTGCCGCCTCCGGCGACACCACCGCGGCAGAGAAAATCTCGGGATGCGAGACATCGAAACCGGTGATCGTGAAAAAACCCTTACCATTTCGGTTCAGGGTGACAAAGCCAGAGTACCCATCCCCGCTGCGGCTCGGAGTGGGCCACAACCGCAGGCCTTCCGGTCGATGTTCGATAAGTGCCCTGACCCGCATGGCGAACGGAACCTCGAACGACCTCGCGATGGGATCGTTGGTTGAAAGCCGAAGCTTTCCGGTTCTCGAGCCGATCGGCGAGTCCGCCGGCAGCACCAACTCGAGCCACACATCCCCCGGACCCGCCTCGTATTCGTTGGTTCTCTCGTTTTTGACCACCGGTTCAGTGGCTACCCTCAGCGTTTGATCGCCCGTTTCTGCACTGAGAATCTCGAGGGGTTCACCATCGGCCCGTCGGAGGAGCACGCGCTTACGAGTTTCCTGTCCCTCTATTGTGGAGATGACAAGTCGGTTGTCGGGTTTGAATACGATCGGCGCTCGAACTTCGACGCTGAAACGGAGATTGAGGCTGGGGAGACCCTTGGCGTCAGTTCGGACCGCGATCGACTTCGTGATCCGTCGGTCCTGAAGGGGTGCGGTCCGCATGTTTGCGATCAGCTTTCCCGACCCACCTGCCGGGATGACCGAGTCGTACTCGGCCAGAGTGCAGCCTCAAGATGGCTTAGCGCGGATGATGTGGACGTCGTCCGGACCATCGTTGTGGAACACAAATGTTGCGGTTGCAGTAGTCCCCGCGACGATGGTTCCGAGGTCCAGTTCCGCCTCTTCCATCCGAAACGAGGGCTCGGTATCCTCGACTGCAGCCACTTGAGTGACGACGAACCCTGCAAATAGAAGCGCTGCCGCCAGGGCGACAGCGCGGGTGTGACACGTCATGCTGGCCTCCTCGGGGCCTCTCAGTGACCGCTCGCCACTGGCTCTCGGTCGCCGATCAACTACCCGATTGTATCAGCCGGCGATCTGGTATTCGCCGAGAATGTGGCCCTGGGTGCCGACCACCAGACACTCTACCGGCAGATCGCGTTTCGACCTCCGAAGAGCCTCCTCGACCAACCGCACCAGGCCGCTACAGCACGGCACCTCCATGACCATCACCTTGAGGCTCCTGATCTCCGCTTCGTCGATCATACCCACCAGCTTCTGGAGATAAATCTCCTGGTTGCTGTCCAGCTTGGGACACGCAATAGCGAGGGACGAGCCGGCGAGAAACCGCTGATGAAAATCTCCGACCGCGAATGCGACACAGTCGGCCGCCAGAAGAACATCCTGGTTCTGAAAGAACGGTGCCGTCGGCGGTACCAGGTGGAGTTGGACTGGCCAGTGACGGAGTTGAGATGAAGGTCCTTGGCATGCTGCAGATGGGTCAGGAGCAATTGTCTGGTGCATCTGCGCTTTCGCACCCGGGCAACCCCCTCCCCCCATCACCGGCTGTAAACCCACCACAGACAGTTGCGGCGGGGCAGGGGCGGCCCCACTTTCCCCCCTCAGTTGCACAAGGCGATCTTCCACCGCCTGTTCATCAAATTCCTCGGCCTCCCTGTGAATCACCTTCAGGGCACCCTGTGGACAGTGACCGAGACAGGCTCCGAGTCCGTCACAGTAGACATCGCTGATCAGGCGGGCCTTGCCATCGATGATTGCGATCGCACCCTCGGCACATGCTGTGACACAATCCCCGCATCCATCACAGAGCTTTTCGTCGATTTCGATGACTTCACGTACGGCCATGAATCACTCGACGTCCCGCAGCATCGTGAGAACCATCCGGCTCGGCTCGGCGGCGTGGAGAGCGTGCGGAACATTGGCCGGCATGCGGACAATCTGGCCGCCGCCGACGCGCACCTCGGCATCGCCGATGGTCAACTCCAGGCACCCGTCGACCACCTGGACCAACGCATCGAATGGTGCGGTGTGTTCCGACAGGCCCTGCCCCTGATCAAATGCAAACAGAGTCACGTTGCCACCACCGGATTTCGCTAACACCCGACTGACAATTGCCCCTGGAGCTACGTCCACAAGTTCAGTCAGGACGCTTGCGCGATCCGAGGCCAGCGGTTCAACTTTTCTCTCAGGTCCAGAGGTCATCTTTGCTCCAATCACGGGACCAACCCGATGGATTCAATGTGGCAGCTGAGATCGAATCTGTCCTTGATCGAAGTCAAGGTCTGCGTGGATAGACCGCGCCGGCGGCCATCACACCAACCTGTGCACCAGGGTGCCGTTCTCTCCACTTGTTGAGGAGCACCGCCGGGTCGGCAACTAGCTCGAAACCCAAGCGTTTCGCAACCTCAGGAGAGATGTTCGAATGCAGATGGATGCGATGGCGTGACGTCTTCTCGACGATTCGGAGTGTTGTGTGTCCGTATTGCACCCAGCGCGTCGAGAGTCGCGCCAAAATTGATTCGGGGTTGGGATCGTCGACGAACGGCGCCATTTCATCAGACCCGAGCCCCTCATCGAGAGAAGCCACCAGCAGGATTTCGCCACCCGGCTTGAGGAATCGGCAAGCAGCGTCGAGCCCCTTGTGGGCCTGGATGAGGGTCGCGTCCGTCGGATTGCCACCCGAACCAGCGACCATCAATTCGAATTCCCCTGCAAGAGGCACCTCAAACCACATCCGGACGTGCTCTACGGCAGTTTCAAAAGCGATCTCCCAGGGTCCTGCGCCCGCCCAGGCGACCCCGCCTTCACGCCCTTCAACAAGGCATATGGCGACGTCCGGGGGTCGTAGGGAGGCAGCACGCCTGATTTCCTCGGCGATTGGGTTGCCGACCAGCACCCCCGGCTCACATCCTGGATCGCGAACGGCTTGTTCTCCCGAGAGATCGAGAACCAGGCTGTGGTTGGCCTGAATCTCCTCGTAACCGCCTACACCCGGGAAAACCATCTTCGGTCCGCCGCCAAAACCCGCGAAATAGTGATGGCGAACGGTACCAACGGTGATCAGAAGTCCGCACTCGGTGACGCTCGGGTGGACACGCAGCGGTAGCTCCTCCCGCAGATCACCGATACACACGAGATCGGAGCCTCGGCTGTCGTGCTCGATGACTGGAATCGACCCAGGCAGTGGGCCAACAAGGGAAGAAATTGCCTCCGGCCCAACAACGGGATGGGTGCCATTGGCGATCAAAATGGTGATGGCACCTTCGTCGATTCCGGCTCGCAGCAACCGTTTGATTACGACTGGGAGAACCTCGGGGAGGCTTGCCTTCCTCGTCGCATCAGGCGCGATGACGGTTACCGACCCACGGCCTCGTGCCATTTCAACGAGTGCAGGGCCGGCCAACGGTTGATCGAGGGCGGCGGAAACCATTTCTCCCGCGTCGCGACCGGGCGGGGCACTCGGCGTCAACGCGCGAACCCGCAACCCGCGAAGATCCAGGGCCAGCCGGTCGCGGGCAAAGGGGAGTTTGACAATCACGGGGTCACGATACCATCTTGTTAGAGATGCATTCGGATTCCCCCGAGTACACGATCGACGGGAAAGCAGCCCGATTTTTGCTCGCGCTGGCACGCGAAACGATCCAATGCCGCCTGGACGGAATACCCCTCCCCTCTCCCGAGCCGAGCGACCAAAAACTCCTGGAACCGCGAGGCGCCTTTGTAACTCTCAAGATTCAAGGTCGGCTTCGAGGTTGTATCGGTCATGTGATCGGCGTCGCGCCGTTGTGGCGAGCGGTCCGTGACAATGCTATCGCCGCCGCCTTCGAGGACCCTCGTTTTGACCCTTTGCAGGCAGACGAGATGCTCGCGACGCACATTGAGATCTCTGCTCTCACGCCCCTCCAGCGCGTCGATTCCCGTGAGGTAATCGTCGGCCGGGATGGGATTCTGCTCGAGCGCGGTCTCGCCCGCGGCCTCCTCCTGCCGCAGGTGGCAACAGAGTTTGGTTGGGATCGGGAGACCTTCCTCGATCACACCTGTCGTAAAGCCGGGCTCGAACCCGGTTGCTGGCGTCACCCGGACACGGTCATATCGGTCTTTTCCGCGCAGGTGTTCGGAGAAGAAGAAGACTGACTTCCGTTTCCTTGTCATGCATCGATACTCGATGCTGGATGCTGGATACTCGAATCACCCGATACTGGATCCTCGATCGAACACGGCACGGTAGCCCGGAACCGAGATTGCCGACCGGATCACTTGATTGGCAATCGATTTCAATGGAGCCGGTACCCCCGGTGAGGCGCGCGATCTGCATTGACGTCGCAATGAGGAGCGCTTTGCAGCCGAGACGACACCGGTGCCACTCCTCACATTGTTTGCACTGAAGGCGTTGCTCGATTTGGAGGTGCTGAATTCAAACAATGTGAGGGGTGGCACCTGTCTCGCCGAAGCGGGACGCGCGAAAAATAGTGGGTGTGCGGGCGGATCGAGTATCGAGAATCGTGTATCGAGTATCCCTGCGGGATATGACCGATGGGTTTATGATATCGGCCGATGTCTGTGGGTGGCCTCATATTCGTTGAACCGTCGCTGGCCGGGAATATCGGTGCGGCCCTCCGGGTCGCCGCAAATTTCGGCGTCAAGCGGGTTGAACTCGTGCGACCGGCAGTCGAAGCGGACGATCCGGAGGTGTGTCGTTGGGCGTGCGGCGCAGAAAATCGTATCGCTTGCCGCCGGTGGGGAAGCTTCCAGGAAGCGGCGACGAACTACCACACGTTGGCTGCTTCTGCATCCGGCCGCGGTCGGAGGAACCTCCCGGTGTTGGCGCCGGAAGAGGCAGTGAGGAATCTTGTCGAACGCGGTCTCGACGGTGTGGCCCTTGTCTTCGGCAACGAGACCCGTGGTCTCAAGCGGGAGGATATCGATCGTTGCGATCTCGTGATTCGAGTGCCGACAGAATCCGACTTCCCGGTGCTCAACCTTGCCCAGGCGGTTGCGATTCTGGTCTCCACGGTCCATGGCGCACAAGACGCCTCCGGCTCGAACGCCCCTGAACCCGCGGCGCAGGATCTGGTCGACGGGCTCATGAACCACCTCAATGAGAGCCTTTTGACCATCGGGTTTCTGGATCCGCAGAGCCCACAGCGCATCCTTCGGCAGCTCCGACGCCTCTTCGGGCGAGCAGGCATCACGGGCAGCGAGGTCAAAATTCTTCGAGGAATTTGCCGCCAGATGGAGTGGGCGGCGGGAGCGCGACCAGGTCGATTCTCCCGTGGCGAGCCGGAGGACGAAACGTAAGGGAGATCGCCTTTTCTCTGATACGTGCTCCCGACATCGAGACACTTTCCTCTTGTCGCGCTCACCGAGAGGATGCCAGGCACGCCGATTCGCGGCGAATCGGGATGCCAGGCACCTCCGTTCAGCGCGCCCACGCTCAGCGGATTCCGACCTCTCGAGTCAATCGATCGGCGAGGCTCAAGAGCCCGGGTTCAGTCGGATGGCGGTCGAGGGATTGACTCAGCGTCAATGCCGCCTCTGCGTAGCGACCGGTTCGAAGCTGCAGCTCAATCAATCGGGCCGCGAGCTGTGGAGAGTCCGAATCAATCTCCACTGCACGTTTTAGGGCCAGCAGCGCATCCTCGGGTCTTCCAGCCTGTTCGGCAACCGACGCGATCCTCGTCAGAAGGTGGGTATCAGTCGGATTCATGCCCCATGCGCGCCTCAGATAGTCAAGAGCGAGTTCGAGCTCACCACGCCCCTGTGCGAGCCCTGCAAGGGCCAGGTACGGCGCGGGCGAGTTGGGATCGAGCTCGAGGGCATTGTCGGCGGCTGACTGCGCCTCCTCTGTGTTCCCATCCAGGTCATGCGCAATTGCCACCATTGACCAAGACCGTGCTCGCAGCGCCCTCGGGATGGCCTGCCGGTGGGCGATAGGCAACAGGAGTTCGAGAGCCTCCAAATATTCCCCCGCTTCGATCGCCCACCGTGCGATCTCGATTTCTACCGCCGGTCGACCCCGGAGGTCTTCGAGCATCGAAAGTGCGCCAGCCTCGTCACCATCGATTTGAAGCTCACGGGCCAGCGCCAGAGACGTCTCCGTCCTCCGACGCGGATAGTATTCCGCCCGCAGCCGAAGGCCCTCGAGATGCACCCACCGTTGGTCATCGGCCGTCAACTCCACCTCCGGGAGTCGCAAGCCCGGAGCGATGGCCTCGGCCACCGAAAGCCGCAAAAGGGCTGCGTTGCGGTCGCCAACCGACAACAGAAAAAGCGCGAGGAACCGGTGCAGGTAGGCGGAAGTCGGGTCGCGGACAAGGGCCTTCCCCAGGGCGTCTACCGACTCCTGCGCCCTCTCTCGAAGGAAATCCTCCCTAGCGAGATTGACGTATCCCGCAGCGTCCGCGGGCAGCCAAAGCCGTTGCAGATGCCCGACCCTGGTCAGAGCCTTGAGGAGGGATTCTTCGGTGGCGCCCGCGAGATCTCCCGTAACGAGCCGCCGCGAGCGGACCATGAGCGACGGGAGCCCCACAAGCGGGCTATTGGCAAGCATGACTGCTGCAGCCTCAGGATTGACTTCGAGCCTATTTACAACTGTGCGTCGAACTTGCCACCCAACGCTGTCGACCGCTGCAACGAACACGGCAATTGAAGCCGCAATCACCAATAAGGAGGAGCGGGGACTTTTCACAGATCGATCCCTTCACCGTCCTCATCTACAAAACGAATGGCGGGTTCCAGAGCGATCTCCTCCCGTTCCAGAACTCTGTCCCTGATCCTGCGAGTCAATTCAAGGACATCGGAGCTTCGTGCGGTCTTCGCGGTGTAGATGCGATTTGGGCGTTGACTCGAGAGCCGCGCTCCCCCAACCTTCAGCTCCACGCAATGAGCATTCGTCAAAAAAGCTTCAGCCTTGCCGTCGACGGGATCAATAAACAAGGGATCTGCTGAACGGGGTGGTCTCTGCTCCCGCTGTCTGCGACGCCAGGCACTTTGGCCCGATCGGGATCGAATTTGGTCACTTACCAACTGAAGGCGCGCGCGAACTACCACCGACCGACCCAAATCAAGACTGATGACAGCCCGGCTTCCTCGGCGATCCGGGAGTTGAACTCTCTCGATCGCTCGACCTGGCCGGGCAAATTCCACCCAGTCGAGCACCGGTGCGAGGTGCATGTCTCCCTTTGTAGCCGCGTGCACAGCGCCTCCTGCCGAAGAACCGGTATTCATTAAATTGTCGGTTCCGGAGAGCCCGGTCCGTTCGGCCGCACGGCACAACTGTGCCAGGTTGGCACCCCCACCGGCGACCGCCCCATCAAGATCCAGCTCCCAAAGTCCGAGGCCGCCGCTGAGATTGAGGACCGGTACGCGCAGACCGCGATCTGGCGGCACGAGCCTGCTACCAGCCCCAAGAACTAACCACCTCTGACCATGGGTGGCAAGAACATCGAGGGCCCGCTGAAGCCCATCAGCACTGCGACATCGGATCAGTAGATCCGCCAGACCACCGACTCCGAGAGCAGTCCAAGCTCGCAGATCTACACGCTCGTGGATCTCAGGTTCACCGTTTTCCCGAATACTTCGGAGGTCCTTTTTGAGATTAGGAGATCCGTTCAGCACGAAAAAACCCGCCTGCGTGAAATTTGGCACGCCGTTTGCGTATTAATCTGAGTGCCGGGCACACAACGACCTGGTACACGACATCATACCTCCTCCTTCCTCCTGCGGGCCCTCCTGGCCCGCACCTTTTTATTTTCCCCTAAAGGCCGAGATTTCGAATGTGGTAAAGCAGGGCCTGACGGGAAATACCGAGTTCGCGGGCCGTGGCGCTTCGATTGCCGTTGTTGCGTTCGAGCGCAGCACGAAGAAATTTCTTCCTGAATTCCTTCTGAGCCTCGTCCCAGCTCCCCGCCGGGCCATGCTCTGTCTCGATGATCGGCAGATGCTCCGTCTGCACCACTCCGCCTCCCGCGCGAACGAGTGCCACTTCTATGGCCTGCCGAAGTTCTCGAACGTTGCCGGGCCAACGGTGCCGCCTCAGCATCGCCTCCGCCTCGCCGCTCCAGGTGCAGGCCGCCATGCCATGACGAGCTACGGCCTCGCGTTCGAAGAGATCCTTGAGTAGACCAATATCCTCTCTCCGCCTCCGCAACGGCGGAATCGTCAACGGCGAGGCCGCGATTCGGTAGTAGAGATCCTGGCGGAAGGCCCCCTCCCTCACTCGCCGATCGAGATCCGAATTGGTCGCTGACAGGATTCGAACATCGACGATTCTCGACTGAGTCGCGCCGACAGGGCGTACCTCCTGGCTGTCGAGGAATCGGAGCAACTTGACCTGGAGAGGCGGATCGAGGTCACCGATCTCGTCGAGGAATAGAGTTCCGCGGTCCGCGGCTACAGCCAGACCCCGGCGTGCCCGATCCGCACCTGTGTATGCTCCTTTCACAGAACCGAAAAGCTCGGCTTCGAGGAGGTTGGCTGGAATCGCAGCGATATTGACGGCGATGAAGGCGCCGCGACGTCCGGAAAGGCGGTGGAGGGCTCGAGCTGCGACCTCCTTACCGACACCAGTCTCCCCTACGAGCAGGATTGGCAGATGGCTCGGTCCCATCTCGCACAACTCGCGCCGCACCGAACGAGCCGCCGCAGAAATGCCGAAGAATCCCGTTTCTTCAACTTCTGGCTCGGAGGGTTCAGTGCCGCCCGGAGCAAAGAGCTCGAATATCCCGCTTATAAGACGCCACGAGGCACCTTCGTGCGCCTCGCCGCCGAGTGGAACGACGGCGATTCTCCCATGCCTGATTTCGGTTCCGGCCGAACCGCTACCAAACCGCCATATGAGCCGCCGGTCCGCAGCATTACGAAGCTCCATCCCGCTAACACCAAGAGCAGTCAACAGCCGATGCGCGAGATCAGGTTTCAGGTTTTCGGGTCCGCTGCCCTCCACAATTTGTGCCAGAGCTTCGACAACCGCCCCATCCAACTTCGAAGTGCCCGCAACTGCATCTGCCCAGCCATCCATTCTTGCTTGACGAAGCACCCGAACGGCGTTGGCTCGCACTGACTCGGTGATCGGCAAACGGAGGCGTCCCAGATGCTCCGCGAGGGCGATAGCAAGGGCATGGGATCTGGCAATTCTTCCGGACGATAAAAATGCGGCAACCCGGCCTGCACCGCCGCGGGCATCGTGGAGAAGCTCTGCTGCGATCGATACTCCCCACCCGTCGGGCTGCCACGAGCCAGCCTCCCTGCCTGCTATCGTATCCACCAGCCCCGACCACGCCACTCCCTCTTGTCCGCCAGCCTCAAGTGTTGTGCGTGCCCGCGCCAGTTCTCCGTCGAACAACGCCGCAACACCAAGCAGCAGGTGCAATCCCTCTGAAAACCTCGGGTTCTCTTTTTCGACGCTTGCTTCGAAAGCGTGGAGCTGCCGACGAAATTCGGCAAGATGGCCCTGAGCCAGGGCGAGGCGCGCTCGTTCGGCCCTCATATACGGCCCATCAGGCTCCTCCTCCGCAAGCTCGGTCAGCCGATCTTCCGCACGCTGGATTTCCAGCTGGTCGAGATCCCCGACGGCAAGGTTGAAAAGCACTCGCCGGGTGACATTCCGATACCCGGCCGCCTGAAGCAGCCGAAAGGCTCGCAGTTGATGACGATCGGCCTCGAGGCTCTTCCCCTCGTCGAGAGCGGTCGCTCCGAGATCATGCTCGATCAACCCGAGAAATCCTGGACCCAACGAATCATCAGTCAGCAGTTCGAGCAGGCGGCGAACAGATTTTGGCTGACTCCTGTCCATGAGCTGGAGCGCGCGACGATGGGCATACTGGACCCTGAGTGCAGGATGATTTCCGACTACCGTGCGTCTCCAGGCTGGATCGTCAAATTCACCGGTATCCGCGATCCAGGCAAGCTCGATATCGATCCGCCGGCGAATCAGTGGTGAAACCAGGCCAACCGCTCGATCGATCATCCGATGCGCTGCATCTGCCGAACCGCCTCCACGTCGGCGCTCCTCATTGAGGACGAGAATCGCGGTTTCTGCAGCAGCACGCGGCGAGACTTCGAGCTGGTCATCATCGGGGAGCTTTCGCCGTTCTCCGGAGCGATCGTCGAGCGCATCAAGCCAGCGACTCAGCGCTTGGCCCTGCCTGGCTGGAACGGCATCAATGGCTCTCCTTGCGCCGCTGATGTCGCGTACCGACAGACAGGCCTCCGCGACCAATGTGTCAACCCGGTGTCCAAGCGCCCCTGGTGAAACTAACCCAAGGAGATCCCGAACCGAATAACCGTCGAGATCGTCGAGACGTTCCCGTGCCCACGCCTCGAGGTCTGTTGTACCCCCGCCCCCCAGGGCGTTATGTAGCCGACGTCTGGGGTCGTCCACGCTATAAAGGTCTGCAACCGCCATATGCAGGGAGTCGGGTTCGAGGGGAAAGACCTCGGCCAAGCGCCATCTGCCACCAGAGTCGACGACCGCAAGCTCTCGGCGACGTTCCTCGATGACCCGGTGTGAGAGTCTGGTGTGGAGAGCAACGAAACCCGGCG
>Ga0224513_10000965_pt1 | contig 11601 bp, 9 predicted proteins | sample SF_May12_sed_USG_5_FD_169109 | JGI IMG/M metagenome (GOLD analysis project Ga0224513, IMG submission 169109) | Sediment microbial communities from San Francisco Bay, California, United States - SF_May12_sed_USGS_21 | ecosystem: Environmental > Aquatic > Marine > Sediment | place: USA: California... | reverse complement strand
GTGCGTATCACTCGTAAACAGGAGTTGGTCCGCTTGCCGGATCGTGGCGCGGACGCCGTACTGCATTCCCTCCCGGATTTCCTGCGGATCATAGTCGAGCACGAACGGAATTGGCGGGTTTCCCGGATCCTCGATCTTCTGATAGGCGATCTCGACTGCCGGTGCATCGGCAAGCGACGTATCCAGCAGCCAGACTTCCGCGACAGAGCCCGGCCGCAGCGCAACCCGTTCGCGGTACATCAGCGTGCCGGTAACCTGCGCCGCGTCATCGGTGGCGTCTTCACTCGCCGCAACCGGATCGTCAGACAAGCCCGCACCGCAGGCGACCACGCCGCCGAGTAGCACCAGACAAACCGTTTTGTTTTTCAGTGACTGCTCCCCGGTTCACGAACTCTGGCCACCGCCCGGCCCTTTACGCCATGCTGATTGTGCCGCATTTTGCCGGCAGCAGTTCGTATTTGGCGCCCGACAGGATGACCACTCGCTGCGAACCTCAGATCCCTGCCTTCCCCGGGGCATTGATCCCGACGCCCCGGCGCGATACCAGAGAAAATTCACCTTTCTAATTGACTTTTTTACTTCTTGCGTATTGTTTGACAATTGCAGACTATGCAGATGAAATACTTTACTATTATTATTTAATAACCTTGCGAATTATTTTATAATCAGCGACATGCCGAGAGATCAGACGACCCGTGACGCCATTCGCGACTACGTTGCGGAGGAAGGATCCGCAACGAGCCGGCAACTGGCAGATTACCTGGGCATTACGCGACAGGCGGTCAGCCTGCATTTGCGCCGGTTGCTCGCTGACGGGGAGATATTCAAGACGGGTTCGACCCGAGCGGCACGGTATTTCCCGCGTGCAGCTGCGGCCCCGGAACGGCGCCTTAAGCGCGACCTTGTCCTTGCCGGCCTCGATGAGTCCATCGTCTACGAAGACGTTGCGATCACGCTTACGCTGTCCAGGCTTTCTGACAATGTTGAGTCGATAGTGCACTACGCTTTCACCGAGATGCTGAATAATGCCATCGATCATTCGATGACCGACCAGTGCAAGATCGAAGTCCGGTTAGATGCCACGTGCCTGTCTTTCACCGTAAGAGACACCGGCATCGGCGTATTTCACTCAATCGCGGATAAATTCGAACTCCAGGACGAACATGCGGCGATGATCGAGCTGGTGAAGGGCAAGACGACTACACAGCCCGATGCACATTCCGGTGAAGGCATATTCTTCGTTTCGCGGGCGGCCGATCGATTTGTGCTCAGATCTCATCGACTGCAGATCGAGTGGGATCGCTATCGCGATGACGTTTTTGTCTCTGAACCACGCTTTTTGAGAGGAACACTCGTGCGGTTCGAGATTAACACTGATTCGCGAACTCGCCTCGAAAAGGTTTTCGCCGAATTTGCACCGGAAGAGTACGACTACCAGTTCGAAAAAACCCGTGTCCTTGTGAAGCTCCTTCAGCGTGAGTACGTATCCCGATCAGAAGCAAAACGACTGCTACACAACCTCGACAGGTTTTCCGAGATCGAGCTGGATATGCGTGACGTTACGAGTGTCGGACAGGGTTTTGCCGATGAGATCTTTCGTGTATTCGCGTCCGCGCATCCGGAAATTGTCATTCACACTGTAAATGCCGGCAAGGCGATCGAGGCAATGATTCGGCATACCGGCAACAAAGCCCACTGATTTAGTATCCAAGAATGGCGCGCCCGACAGGATTGGACGGCGGCTACGCCGCCTCGTCGTCGCTTCGCTCCTCCGCCTGTCGTCGGCCTGCGGCCTCCTCGGTTCGAACCTATAGGTTCGAACCTGTTGGGAAGCCAAAATTGAAAACGCCCCCATAAAGGGGGCGATTTCAATTTCTGGCGCGCCCGACAGGATTCGAACCTGTGACCCCTGCCTTCGGAGGGCAGTACTCTATCCAGCTGAGCTACGGGCGCATGTATTCGGGTTAGCGATTCTAGCCGCGTTCAGGAGTCAAGGGTACCCGAATCCGCCTTCACAGGCGCGCCCGGCAGTAACTTGGCCACTGACGACGTCGTCGCGGCGTCGCGGGCATCAGCGCGGGGGAGCAGTGCCTGGTCAGGCGTCCGCCGAATTGTAGGGATCGAATCCGTGCTGCGAGCCCTGCTGCTCGTCGTCCTTATCGAGAACAAGCGCGAGCATGATGTCGGTCGCGTCGAGCTGGTCGCGGATCTCGGCACGGTATTGGGCGTAATCCACGGGTGCGCCGTCTTCACGATCCCCCGCCATCGGACCGAATGCAAATGTCGTGTTCTTCATGGTCAGTTCCCTCCGACTCGTCCGTGCGCGCGCCTGGGCACTGCGCGCATCACGGTTTTGCAGCCCAAAGGTAGCCTTATGACGGGCGCGTCTCCGCCGTCAGGAAAGCCAATAAATAGCTCTACTTAGGTTCAGTTCGGAAGTTTTTGTGACGCAGTTCACGCCGCCCGGTCGACATAATACCGGCACCGTCCGGATCAGGCGGCCGTGTCCACCCCGGCTCGTGCGGATCCTTCGAAACACAACGCGCCGTCGTCGAGCGTACCCTTGAGAAACTTCTGGCGATCGTCGAAGTAGTTCTGCGAATTGAGCCACGGCTCGCGATCGCCCTGCTTCGGCAATTGCGCCATCACACGCTGCAGGTAACCGGATGAAAAACCGGTGACCCAGGGCTGCGGCTGCATGCCCTCGTCTTCGACACGCAAGACAGGGGTGCAGGTGCGGTAGCCCCGGTCCTGCATGTGCCCGAGCACGCGACATGAAAACCGGGCGATCAGGTCGGCCCTTAGCGTCCAGGACGCATTGATGTAGCCGAAGGTCGATACCATGTTCGGCACGCCTTCGATCATCACGCCCTTGTAGGTGAACGCGTTGGAAAAGTCGACGCGTTTGCCGTCGACGTGAAACTCGGCACCACCGAACACGACAATATCGAGACCGGTGGCCGTAATGATGATATCCGCATCGATCGACTCGCCGGACTCGAGCAGGATGCCCGAGTCCGTGAAAGACCGGACCCGGTCCGTGACGACAGACGCTCGGCCTGACCGGATCGTTTTGAACAGGTCGTCGTTCGGTACCAGGCAGAGCCGTTCTTCCCATGGTTCGTAGTACGGATTGAAGTGCTTGTCGACGTCGTAGTTTGGACCCAGCTTTCTGCGTGCGTGCCCGACCAGGAACCATCGCGCGAACCTGGGTCGCTTGCGTGCAAACCGGAATATGAATGCCTGCAATCGGATGTTCTTCCAGCGCGTGATTCGATACGCGAGCTTCTCCGGCAGGATCTTGCCGAGCACGTTGGCAATGATGTCCTCATCCGGGAACGCGATCATGTACGTCGGCGAGCGCTGCAGCATCGTCACGTGCCCGGCCGTCTTTGCAAGCTCCGGCAGTAACGTGACTGCGGTCGCTCCGGAGCCGATGACCACCACGCGCTTGCCGCTGTAGTCGAGGTCTTCGGGCCACCCCTGGGGGTGCACGATATCGCCAGTAAAGCGCTCCCGGCTCGGAAAATCGGGCGTGTGCCCGTGCTCATAGCTGTAGTAGCCGGCGCACATCAACAGGAAACCGCAACGTACCTCTCGCAGTTCTTTCTCTTCGCCGACTTCAACGGTCAGCGTCCATGCGCAGTCGCCGCTGGACCACTCCGCCCTGGTCAGGTGGTGCCGGTAGCGAATCCGGTCCTCGATGTCGTATTCATCGGCCGTCTCCCGGATGTACTGCAGGATCGCCGGCCCATCCGCGATCGCCTTCGCGTCCTTCCAGGGCTTGAACCGGTAACCGAGCGTGTGCATGTCGCTGTCGGAGCGGATTCCCGGGTAGCGGAACAGGTCCCAGGTCCCGCCCATCCGCTCGCGGCCTTCCAGGATGACGAAATCGATGTCAGGCAACGCTTCCTTGAGATGGCATGCGGCGCCGATACCGGACAGGCCCGCACCGAGGATGACGACATCGTGGTAGTCACTGGTGGAATCCCGCATCTCAGGGCGCCGCCCCACGCCTGCCCGGTACGTAGTGTTCTGCGGCGCGACGCTCTACGTCTTCACGGTAATAGGCCACGTCCTTGAATTGCTGTTTCACGTACAACGGGGCCTGGTCATCGAAGTGCGGCGAGTCCGGGTCGTTGCTCTGGCCGCCCACGAGGATCGATTTCGCTGTCACCTTGTCGCCAAACTCCACGACCGCCACGAAACTGTTGCCATTGTCGCCGTACAGCCGCTTCGTACCTTCGCGGCGTTTCGCACCGAAATCCGCCAGCGCGCCCCAGCGGCTGTTCGCCATGCCGACGGCCAGGCTCGGTTTGTCGTCGTCATACTCGAGATCAATAGCGCCCGACAGCCGCTGGAAGCGATTGATCTCGCCCCACGGGATACGCCAGTCGCCAAAGTCATTCGCCAGCATCGCGACCGTTTCGGCAAAGACCTCGAGGCGGTCAGCGGGCGACGCCTCCGTGCCGAGGTAGTTGATCGCCTCCATTTCGCTCAGGCCTTCGGGCGTGACGCCGCGCTCGAGATAATTCATGCCATAGAAGTGCGCGAGCGACATGGCCACCGACTCCTCGCCGGTCGCGAGGTCCCACTCCCTCAGTACCGCGATCGGTTCGGCGAGTGCCGCATCGCGCTCGACCGCCTGGTCCCATGCCTCGAGCAGGCCGCCGACCAGCTTTTCGAAGCCGGGCAGATACGGATCGTGGGCAAGCTCGATCAGCCCGTCGAGCGTCAGATCGTCGGCATCCGTCAGTACGCGCACGGCATGCACGCCGCGGAAGTTCTCGTTATCGGGCGCCATGTAGGCCGGGTAGTCCTCGCGCTTCGGGCTGAACTCGGCGGCCGCGGTAAACGGCGTGGAGTTCGCGTTCTGGATCCAGCCGTTCGGCGGATTCAGGATTGTGATCGCCTCGTCGACCGTATGCAGGCCCAGCCAGTCCGTCGCCGGGTCGCTGCCAGCCACCGGTTGCGAAAAATCGAAGCGCGCGTCGCGCTTCGGGATGAAATTGCCGTGGAAGTAGGCGATGTTGCCTTCCGCGTCCGCAAACACCGTGTTGTTCGACGAGTTCGTGCGGATATTCATCATCTCCCGGAATTCGTCGTAATTCGCGAGCTTCGTCCGCGTGTAGGACTGGATTAGCGCATTGACCGGATCCCAGTTGATGCGCGTCACCGCCCACTTGCCATCGACCTCGTGTGTCACGGGCCCGTGATGTGTGCGGTAGACGGTGAACGTTCGCTCGCCAAAGCCATCGCCATCTTTGTATTCGAGCGTGACCTCGGAGACCTCGACCGGCCTCGTCTCCTCGCCGTAGCGATACACGAGCTTTCCATCGACCTCGCTCACGTCTTCGACGAATTCGTCGATGAAGTCCACGTACGTCGACGTATGCATCCAGCCGGTCTTCTCGTTGAAGCCCTGGTAGACGAAAAACTGCCCCCAGGTTACCGCGCCGTAAGCATCGAGGCCCTCCTCGCTGACCACGTGCACCTCGCCACGAAAGTAGAACGATGTGTGCGGATTGATCAGCAACATGGCATTGCCGGATTCTGTCCGCTCTCCGGATATCGCGAAACCATTCGATCCGCCCGGCGGCGCGAATTCCTCCTCGACCATCCGGGCCGCTGCGGTCCCCGCCCCCGCATCGGTCCCGCCGTAAAACCCGGCAATCCGGTCCAGCGGAACCTGCTCGATGTCGCCACCGATCGATCCCTCGCTGAAGAACATCGGCATCCAGGGATCGAAGCGGGTCAGCAACTTCGGTTTCACCTCGGGGTGCGTCAAGAGGTAGTAGTTGAGCCCGTCGGCCCAGGCGTCGCACAGCGCCCTGAGCCAGTCGGGCGCAGACGCATACGCGGCCTTCGCCTCATCGACCGTCATGTAGAGGCGCGCGCGAAGGTCGCTGAAGATCGCGTTCTCGCCCTCGATCTCGGCCAGCCGGCCGGTCGCCCAGACGTAGTTGCGCTCGATACGCGGGAAGTCATCCTCCGCCTGCGCGTAAAGCATGCCGAACACGGCATCGGCATCGGACTTGCCGTAGATATGCGGCACGCCGAAATCGTCGCGGATGATTTCCACGCGCGACGCTCGTTCCCCGAGCCGCGCCACCTCCGGGTCGGCCGCGGCAGCGGGCGGACCGGCATCCTGCGTACACGCGGTAACGAGCAGAAAGGCGAAGAGCGAGATTGCGTGAAAGTGCGCTCGAGTCATGCCCGGGGATCCTTTCGTCAGTCCTGTTTCTGCGGCAGCCGTCCGGGCCAGTCGCCGAACTGCATTTCGAATTCGATGCCGATACCGAGATTGCGTTCGCGCTGCTCTATCAGGAAATCACGCGGCCAGTTCACGTACGTCAGCAGCTCGATGAACAGCCACTCGCGAGAGATCTGGCGCCGATACCTGAGCTCGAAACCGTAGTCCCGCAGCGGCACCTCGTAGTCGGTCTCACCGGTGGCGTACACCGCGTACGACAGCGCATTCTTCCTCGACAGGTTCTGGTAGGCGACGAGCTTGGTCGTCCAGGAGAGCCCTTCGACTTCTTCCTCGGCAACGACGATCGAATAAGAGCGCATTAACCACATGTCGTTGAATACATGGTCGAGCACATTCTGGATCGAGATGCCGGCGCCGCGCTGATTCTGCACGAATAATCGCGGCTCGACCCGCCACAGCCAGTTGTCGCCGAAGGCCTTGTGCCAGCGATAGGTCGCCCGGACGAACGGTTCGAGCGGCGTCGCCATTTTCACTCCCGCGCCGAACGACCAACCGCGCCGCAGCGTCGCGTCCCGGCTGTACCCGATGCCGAGGAGCCAGTCCTCGTCCTCAAAGTCATTGAAGCGGTCCGGGAGAGTATCGATATTGTCGTCGGCCGAACCGTCGACAAAATCGTTGGCGTCACCCCGGCCGAGCAACAGGCTGGTGCGCTTATTCAACGCCGGCAATCCAAAACGCGCCTTCAGGCGGATACGCTCGCGGAGACCGTCGCGCTGGTCCCATTGGCCGCCGACAGACAGGCGCCCGCGCGTCACCGTGGCCTCCTCCTCGACCTCGGCCGAGCCGAAGATGTTGTCGACCGTCTGGGCCGTACCTATCACGACATCTTCAACGGTTCGCTGGGTGCGGTCGAGCAGCTGTTCCTCTTCGGCCGTTACGGGCACTTCCTCGACCCATTCCTCCGTTAGTGGGTGCTCGGTAACAGAAACGGGCACCGGCGCATCGACGGCCTGCTGGTCTGAACCGGACAGTTCGTCCGTCTCGGGCGATGTCGCACAGGCGGCCCCCAGCAACGACATCGCTACAACTAATATACGGCTGGCTGTCACGGCTTGGTGCCCGGCTTCCCTTTGTCGGGATCGGTTCCCGGATCGACGCTTGCCCGCTGTGGCTCCGCGCTGTTGAACTGGCGATCGAAAAACTCCAGCACGCTACTGCGAAGATAGAACAGGTACGCCGCGGTGGTAACGTGCCCCGTCGGCAAGGTGATCGATTCGGGATTGCCCATCGCATCGAGAAGCTCGAGCTGTTTCTCGTAGTGAACGGCATCGTCGAACTTCGCCAGCACCATCAGGACGCGCTCCGGGTCAATGTAGCGCGCGAGGCTCATAGGGTCCGAAAGAATATGCTCTTCCAGATATTGCCGCAGACCTTCCTTGTCGGTCTGCAGCGACTCCATGGCGCCTTCTGCCGCATCGATAATCCTCCCCTCGGACGAGTTGACCAGCACGAACGGCAGGTCGCCCGCCACGAGCGCAAGCGCGGCGGCGCTGACCCGCTCATCGGTCGCAGTAAGGAACAGCGCATTGAAACCGCCGAGGCTCGCACCGAATACCGCGACTTTGTCCTGGTCTATCTTCGGCACGGTTTCGATCCAGTCGAGTACGCGCCGGTGACGGATAGCCGTGCGTCGTATCGCGACCTCAGGCTGCAGCATGTCCTCGAGCAGCGTCTTGCGCTGGACGGTATCGACGATCACGGCATTGTAGCCGTTACTCGCGAAGTGGGCCGCGAACGGCCACACGACAGTTTTCTGGCCATTCAGTATCGGCAGCACGAGGACGACCGGCGCGCTTTCCTGCTCGATCTGCTCGTAGTACTCGAAGGTAATGGGTGAGTCGTCATCGCTGCCGGCAATGTCTGGCAGAAATTCGCCATCGAACACGCGATACGTGGCGTTCTCTCTGACAAGGGTGAGCTCCGCCTCGACCTCCCCGCCTTCGTAGTCGAAACGCTCCGCCACTTCCGGCGGCATAGGCACGGCGACGGGGTACGGGCGCTTGAGAGGCTCGACGCTGGCGCAAGACGACAGCTGCAGCAGCAGCAATCCCGCAAGCGCACCACCTGCCAGTCGGACGATGCTGTAGTTAACGTCGGGCATCAATTAATAATGAACCCATCGCGACGACCGGGTCAAAACCAATATTGCGAAGACCTGTCGAAAGGCGTACGCAGTTGAAAATCGTGCCGTCGTATCCGATATTTGACGGACACGGCAGTAAAGGCACCCCCGATTCAAATGATAAAGAAACTCATAAACCAGGTCGTTGACGCAATCTCGGCGCCGCAGGCCGGCGAGACGGACATCGAGAGCAGGGATGCCGCGCTGCGTTCGGCGACCGCCGTGCTCATGCTGGACGTCGCGCGCGCTGACCATGTCTTCGACGAGAGCGAGTTCGAGCGCGTGCTCGACCTTGTCGAGACGCATTTCGGAATACCGCCGGAGGACGCCGCCGAACTCGTCAACGCGGCCGACGACAAGGCGGAGAATCTCGTGTCGTTGCACGAATTCACGCAGCTGCTTCATAACAACCTCGATGAGAGCGAGAAGGCCCGCATAGTCGGCCTGCTATGGCAGGTCGCGTACGCGGATGGCCGGCTCGACAAATATGAAGATTCGCTCGTGCGGAAGATCAGCGACCTGCTGCACGTCAGCCGCGGCCTGAGTATGCGCCTGAAACACGACGCCGAGGAGGCGTCTCGCTAGCACGGCGTTACCGTTCACCGCTTGCCATACGGCGTCGAATCGTTGCCTCGGTATTGCGAAGTTGTTTCTCCAGTACCGGGTCACTGTTGGCCGACAAAGCGACACCGATCTCTTCCATGGCCGCGTCATACTCTCCCTGTTCTGCCAGCGTCAGCGCGAGGTTATTGCGAACCACGAGCAAGCTGCGATCCCGATCGAGCAGATCACGGTAGGTCGTTTCGGCCGCCCCGAAATCCTGCAATGAAAGGTACGCATTCGCGAGACCGAAAAGGGCGACGGAATCGCCGGGCCATTTTCGCAGAGCGGCGCGCCACGCTGCCGCTGCATCTTCGGCGCGCCCTACCTCTTCGAGCGCCGCGATTGCCGCGAAGTAACGGGACCGATCGACGGTGGCCGGCAGTTCGCCGGGTGCCAGCACGACCATTCCCCAGTAGCCGCCGCGTCGCCAGGTATGCAGGTAGGTCCTGATCGGCGTGACCCGGCGCTTGTCCGTGCCGGAGCGAAGAACGATCTCGCTGCGTTCTGCGTCGATGCCAACCACGACCGCGTAATGCCAGCGCGGGATCGCTGCGACGCCAAGATTCTGCAGGACGAGTACCGGGCGGCCTGCCTCGAGTTCTTTCCATATTGCATCGAGCGTGCCGTCCACCTGGTAGGGCAAGCGCCCCTCCGTCCGTGTCGCGGCCATGAGCTCAATCTGCAGGCTGCCCTGCCGGCCGGGCAGGTAAACCTTGTCCACCATGTTGTCGAGGGCCACGTCGACATCGCTCATCGCCAACACGGTGGTCAGTGCGGCCGGCCCGCACTGGTATCGCTCTTGTGGAAAGAACGGGGTGCCCTCGAGTTCGACGGCCTGCGCGGCATCGGGCAACTCGCTGACCGACGGCGGAATCGAGGCACAGCCGCTGGTCAAAACGAAAAGAGCCGGCACCAGCCGGCTCTTTTGGAGAACTTTTCTCGCGCCGAACATCGTGCCGCGGCTAGATACTCTTGAATATATCCGTCACGCCCACGAGTTCGAGAATCAGAAGCACCACGAATACAATGCCGATAACTGCAAGAATGTCGCCACCGGCAACCTGAGACTCGATCTGGCCTTCGAGTTCCAGGAGTTCCGCGTTGCTGAGTCCGTTAAGGCGCTCCAGGACCATGGCGCGCCCGACGCCGAACGCTTCCAGTTGCCTGCCGACGTCCTCTCGCGCCAGCAGTACTTCGATGCGAGACAGACTTGCCGCCCTGGACTCTTCGTCCAGCATATAGGCGGTCCCGATTACGCCTGCGGGCGCTACCTGCGCGAACCCCATGCAGACAATTGATATGGAAACCAGGCGCAACAGCGCCCCGCGTGCTCTTTGTAAACCCATCTTGCCTTGCCCTTGATCAGCGAAATCGCCGCTACTATAGCACCCGCCGGGCGAGGGTAAACCGTGCCCGCAGCACACTTTTTCCGAAAGTTTTGCCTCAGCGACTGGCCTGGAAGACCTCCTTTGTCAGCGCCGCCCGCAGATCGTCCATCGTCCCCGCTCTCGGGCTGTGTGCCGACAGGATCAGCCTGGCGGTCAGCTCCTTGCGGCCGAGGGCCTCGGCAAACGTTCTCGTCGAACTCACGGCGGGTGGCATCGGCCCCGCCTGCGGCATTGCGAAGTGATCGGCCTCGAACAGGATCTGTTCTTCGGGAAGATAGGCGACGAGCAAATGCTCCGTGTGTGCCGTGGGGCCGATATCGATGATCTCGATGGACCGAGTCTCGCCTTCAAGCGTCATCCTGTCCGCCACCGTCTCGAGTTTCAGCGCCTCACCGTCCGCGGCAGCCTCCCGCACTATCTTTTCGTGCGCTGCCGAGGCGATCAGCACGGCACCCTCTTCCTCGTAAGTGCCTACGCCCATGACGTGATCGAAATGATGATGCGTCAGCATGCCGTAGCGCAGTGGCTTTTCGCCGACGACTTCCCGCAGGGAGTCGATGCGTTCCGGCAGACCGGCCGTGCCGCCTGCAGCGAATACGTAGTCGCCCATGTCGACAAACATCACGTAAGTGCCATTTCCGCCGATCAGCCAGACGCCGTCAGCGATTTCCTGGCGAGACAGCGGGTCGGGCTGAACCTCCGGAATGACGTCCAGGCGCGCGTCGACAGCCAGCAGATGATCGAGCGGCTTATCGACCTTTGCGACACGATTCTTCTGCTCCACGTTGGCATCGCCATTGATGAAGAGATTGAAGGTCCGGTTTACCGCAATCCCGTTGATCGTTTCGTAGTCCAGGAACTCGTACTGCACCAGGCCGACACCTGCAAAGATCCGCTCGCTACGGCGCAGCAGGTGGCTGTCCTTGTCGAAATACAGGCTGATCGCCGGACCGACTGTCATGGAGAAACCGACAACGTCGTAGTCCACGCCATCGATCTGCGTTTCGCCGAGGTAGTAAGCGTTCGCTCGCCGCGCGGCGAGCGTGCGCACCAGGAGCGGCGGGCTGACGCGGATAAAGGGGCCCGAGGCCGTGTCCAGATCCGGTTCCGATATCTTTGCCGCTGTGCCGGCCCGGTAGTCGAGCTGGTAACTTTCGTCTGCGTTGATGATCGTGCCGTTGTGGCTCTCGAATCCACCGCCGGAATTGGTGGTT